>ENA-ORBV01000313-ORBV01000313.1-microbial-mat-metagenome-genome-assembly--contig:-NODE-313-length-109186-cov-13.352510_pt1 | contig 109186 bp, 114 predicted proteins | sample MGYA00237777_ERZ505514 | MGnify/ENA primary metagenome ERZ505514 (study PRJEB26160, sample SAMN06269048) | microbial mat metagenome | isolation source: Oligotrophic lake microbial mat | place...
TCGCCTTAGTCTCGTGGGCTCGGAGATGTGTATAAGAGACAGGCTTTCGCCTTACCCCGACGGGCCGCTTCGACGCCTAAAACACCCGGCACGACTTCTACGAGGAAAAGCGTAATGAAACTGGTTTATCCGTTGATGGCCTCCATCCTTGTCGCCGCCACGCTCGCCTCGCCCGCGCGGGCGAGCGAGGATCTGGCGAAGAAGCACCAGTGCCTTGCCTGCCACCAGATCGACAGGAAGCTGGTCGGGCCGTCGTACAAGGAGGTCGCCAAAAAGTACAAAGGCCAGGCCGACGCCGACGTGAAGCTGGCGGAGAAGATCCGCAAGGGCAGCACTGGCGTCTGGGGCCCGGTGCCGATGCCGGCCAATGCCAAGGTGCCGGAAAGCGACGCCAAGACGCTGGCCGCTTGGGTGCTCAAGCTGCGATAGCCCGGATCCCGAAAAGCGGAGCGGACACTCCGTTGTCATTGTCGGAGCGTCGGATCCCGCTTTTTCCGGATCAGACCGCGTGGGTGCGCAGGCGCTCGAGATCGAGGATGCGTACGGTCTTGCCGTCGACCGAAATCAGTCCGGCGACCAGCAGCTCGTGCAATACGCGCGAGAAATGCTCGGGTGTCATGTTCAAGCGCGAGGCGAGCACCCCCTTTCCTGCCGACAGCAGCACTTCGCGAGGCGTTCGTGCGCCGGCACCGTCCGCCGCCTCCCCGCAGGCGGCGCTCAGCAGGTAGCCAATCACGCGCTCGGCGCTCGAGCGCAGCGAATAGGCCTCGACATCGCGCACCAGCCCGTGAAGGCGCAGCGCAAGGCCCGAGAGCATCTTGCGCGCGAACGCGGGATCGCGCGCGATCTCGTCGAACACGACGTACTTCGCCACATGCAAAAGCATCGTGTCGGCCAGCGCGTGCGCCGAGACGATATACGGGCGCTCGAGGAACATTAGCGCTTCGCCGAAGGTCTGCCCCGGGCCGACGATCTCGACGACCTTTTCGCTGCCTTGCGGCGACGTGAAGCCGAGCTTCACCTGCCCGTAGACCACGATGTGGAAGCCGGCGCAGGGGTCGCCGTGGTGGAAGATGCGCTCGCCTTTTTCGATGCGCAGCGAGTGCGTGCCGGCCGCGATCCGGCCGATCTCCTCGGCGCTCATCTCTCTGAACATCGGCAGCTTGGCGAGGAAAGCCTCGACCTTGATCGCCGGGCGCCTGGGCGCGCGCGCAGGCGCCGGTTGCCCCGGCGGCTCGGCCTTCGAGAGTGTCTTCTGCCCCATGTCCACGCGTCATCCCCACGTTTGCCGTCATGTTAGTGGGTGCGACCGGCCGGGGGTTGACGTGCGTCAAACACGGTCGCTCCGGCCCGCGCGCATTTTCTTGAGGCAGATCAAAGGCACGCGGCACACGGCGGGGGATTGTTACGCACATCAACCGTTCGAGGCACGATGACAACGCACACGATTCGGCTCGACGTCCGGCCGATCCTCGCGGTCGGGTGCGACCCGTTTTCCGAGATCATGCAGGTCGCCCGGCAGGTACCGGTCGATGGCGTGCTGGTGCTGGTGGCGCCATTCGATCCGCGGCCCCTGCGCGATGTCCTCGACAGCAGCGGGTTCACCTCGTCCGCGGTGCCGCACGGGCCCGGCGAATGGGAGATCACCTTTCGGCGGCAAGCCCCGCCGGTACCGCCAGCCAGCCCCGCCCCGAGGGCGGTTCAGGCGGATTGCGCCGCACCCACGGGCACCGCCGCAAGGACCTGGTCCGAGAGCGGGGAGCGGCACGTCGATGCGCGCGGCCTTGCGCCGGAGGTCGCCATGCGGGCCGTCCTCGACGCCCGGGACGCCGGCGCCGGGACCCTCGTGGCCCACCTCGACCAGAACATCGAAGCACTCTATCCGGAGCTCGCGCAGCGCAACTGCGAAGCCACCTTCATCCCCGGCGAGGGCACGGAGGTCAGACTGGAAATCTTGGCGCCGGGTTAACGCGCCACCAAGCAGCGGCCACCGCCGCCTAACCGGAAGATTACGCGCGCAGCGCGGCTGGCAGGAATGCGTCGGAGAAGCAGACGTCTTCGGTCAGCCCCTGCGTGACGAAGGCAGGGATCGCGGTCGCGACCATCTTCACCGAACCGCAGACGTAGACCTCGTACCCGGTCAGGTCGGGAAAATCCGCCAGCATCGCGGTGTGGACCAGCCCCGTGCGGCCGGACCAGGCGTCCTGCGGGTCCGGTTCGGACAATACCGGCACGAACGTGAAGTTCGCGTGCTCGCGCTGCCAGCCTTCGGCCAGGTCGAGCAGGTAAAGGTCGCTGCGCCGTCTTACCCCCCAGTACAGGCGCATCGATCGCCGGATCCCGCGATGGAAGGCGTCCTCGACAATGCTCTTGATCGGCGCGAAGCCGGTGGCCCCGGCGACGAAGAGGATGGGCCGGGCACTCTCGCGCAACGCGAACGTCCCCAGCGGGCCCTCGAACCCGACCGCATCGCCTGGCTTCATCGCGGCGAATACGTGCGTGGTGAATCGCCCGCCGGGAATCAGGCGCACATGCAATTCGATTTGCGCGCTGTCGTGCGGCGGATTGGCGAACGAGAACGCGCGCCGCTGCCCGTCTTCCAGGACGATGTTGATGTACTGGCCGGCCACGAAGGGAATCCGTTCTTCTCCGGGCAGCGAGATCCGGAGCCGGATCACTTCGGCGGTCAGGCGTTCGATGCTCTCCACCCTGCCCGTATGCCGGGGCACTGACGCACGGGCCGGGTGCGTGGAGGGATCCAGCGCGATCTCGACATCCGAGAGCGGTGTTGCACAGCAGAGCAAGGCTTCGCCTCGCTCGCGCAGTGGATCCGGCAAAGCGCTGGACTGGTAAGCACCGTGATCGACGCTACCCCGCACGATGTTGCAGCGGCAGGCCCCGCAGCCGCCATTGCGGCACTCGTAAGGCAATGCGATCCCTGCCCGAAGGCCCGCCTCGAGCAGCGTCTCGCCGGCACGCACTCCGACGCGCTCGTCACCCGGCCGGACCAGCAACTGAAATTCCGCAGCCTTCGCTCGCTTGAACCGGGGCGGCAGCCACGGCAAAGCCACGAGCAGCACCGTCGCCCCCGCCAACAGCGCCCACACGTGAGCCAGCGGCCAGCTGTAGAGCAGCGGGAACGCCGCGAGGTAGAACCAGTCGAACGCGAGCGATCCGGCAGCCACGCCGAGGTCGGCCGCGCCGCCCTGGCTCAAGACCGGTTTGAGCAGCGCAAGGCCCAGCATCGTGGCGAGCAGCCCCGCCATGACCGGCCGCGCCGGATTGGTATTAGCCTTCGGCACGCGCTGCACGTGGATCCACAGCATCAGCAGTATCAGCAGCGGGATGCCGATATGCATGAACGCGAGCAGCGAGAACAGACGGTCGCTGACGCTGTCGGTGTAGATGAAGTTGCGCATCAGCGCACCGCCGAACGTCGGCAGCCAGTCGAGCCACTCGAAGCTCGCGACGATGACGAACTGCGCCATCCGGTCCCAGGGCAGCATGAATCCATTGATGCCGGATACGTAAACCAGCCAGATCAGCGCCACGCCGGTGACCCACGAGAACCAGCGAAAGCCGCGCAGGCGGTCGAAAGCGAAATGGCGCACCAGATGCAGCAGCATCGTGAGCACCATCGCGTCGGAGGCGTAGCGATGAACGCTGCGCATGATGCCGCCGGCAAACCACTGGCCCTGCGTCAGCGCTTCGACCGAGTGGTATGCGCCCGTAACGCTGGTTTCGTAGAACGCGTACAGGTAGAGCCCTGTGCCGGCAACGATCCAGAACAGGAAGTGGCTGATCGCGCCGAGCTGGTAGAGCGGGTTTAGCCGGTCACCGAAGGCCGCGTTGAACAGCCCCTCCACACGCATGAACAGCCAGCGCAGCACCGACTGCAATCGGGCGATCATGCATGGGCCTGCAGCGCAGGCCGCGCCGCAGATCGGTTGCGCATTGCGGCGACCACGACCACGACGAACAGCAGCCCGCCGATGATGGCTACCAGCCCGCCGAGTCCCATCAGACCCATGCCGGCGATCTCCGCCCCCGTGCGCAACACCTGCTCCGAGCCGGCCACCTTGCGCTGCACGCCGTAACCACCCGACCAGACCAGCCCCACGATGTGCATCATCTGCCCGGTGCCGTAAAGGACCGGCTGCAGCGTGGCCAGGCGGGTGGACGGTGCCCGGTACCCCAACCGCGGCAGCAAGTGGTAGACCAGGCCCATCAGCGCGAGGGTCACTCCGACGATGCAACCGTGATAGTGCGCCGGGATACGCACGTTGCTGCCGTTGATGAACACGCCGATCACGCCGCCCGCCGCGAACAGCAGCACGGAGGCCACCAGCGCAGCGCGCAGAGGACGCGCAGCAGGCGACAAAGGCGCAGGCGACAGCGCAGCGCCCGGGCGGAGCGCGAAAATGATGGCGAGGCTCACCGGCAGGATCGACACGCCGCCCCCCATCCGCATCGCCCAGGTCAGCAGGTTGCGATGCTCGACCGAGGACACGTCGTGGGCGAGGTAGGCATACGGCGTCACGAACACGCTGGCCAGCGCGAGCGCGAACATCAGCAATGCTACGCGCGGGCCGAGCGGCACCCGAGCGCCGCTGGCGCTCGCCAGCCACAGCCAGGCCACCAGCATCAGCAACGTCCAGGTGAACTGCAGCGCGTGGCCGCCGCCCCAGAACAGGATCTCGTAGTACGCCTTGCCGGAGAGCGCCCCCGGGACGCTCGCGTAGGACCATGCGAACGCGATCACGGCCACCGCTGCGGATATGGCACAGGCGTTCAGGCCGAAGCGCAACGCGGCCTGCCCGTCGATGCGCGGGCCGGGCCTGGGCGAGGCCAGCATCGCGCGCAGCACAAGCAGAACCACGCCGCCGCCGAACACGAGCAGGCCAGCGATGAACCACGGCCCGTTCAGCACCGGGATGTAATTGGCCATGATCGCCTCGCCCCGATCGACGAAAGGTGCCAGGGCCATCAGCGCCGTCCCGGCCGCGCACAAGACCAGCGCCGCCCAGCCCCAGCGCAGGCCCCACGCCGAGCCGTTCAGGGTCCACAGCATCCCGGCGAGCGCCATGAACCACACCAGCACCGACAGGTCCACGTGCACGACCAGCGCGACGCGGAAGAAGTCGGCTACCGGCAGCCACTGCGACACATACGGCGTGCGCGAGACGACAAGCAGGATCGAGAACAGGCCGGAACCGACCAGAGCAGCGAGCCCAAGCAAGAGCCACGCGCGCGCGAGTTTGCCGCGGGCTCCGTCGGGCACTGCGAGCGAATAGCCGGGGAGTTCGAAAGGCGCCGGCTGACGTGAGATGCCTTGGAGTGTATTCATCGCAATGTGATGCCGCCCTTTTCTGCATCGAAATCGATCACCAGCACCTGAGCGGGCCTGAGCGAAACCGATTCGTCGCGTGAGTAGTCGAAGCCGGCCGCGCTGGCGCTGTCCTTCAACCGCACCGAAATCCGGTGCACACCCGCAGCGACCGGCAGCCGCCGGTAGACCGCCGAGGCCCCGTCCTTCGACAGTCCCGAAGGCGGGGCCGAGTGCCGCGCCGCCGGCACGCCGTCGATGTCAAGCTCGACCAGCACGGCAACGCGCTCGCGCGGGCACTTCATTGGCGCGCGCATGTTTGGCGGTAACTTGGCCAGTTCCGCTGGGCTCAACGGTCGGCATTCGCTCACGAGCTTGCCGCTGTGGGAGAAGCTCAGTTTGATCAGCGCCTGGTCGGCCGCGAGGTGGTGGTAGGCCGGCCAGCCCGAAAACGTGCCGATCGCAATCGCGAACAGGGCGTAGAGCGCGCCCTGCGCCAGCCATGCCAGCGGCTTTATCGCCGGCTTATCCATGCCGGCCCCTGAGTGAGTCCAATGCCCCGGTCAGCGCGCGCCGGTCGCCCGCAGGCGCCCATGCAACTTCCAGCTTGTCGCGCGGCACGCAAGCGCGCAGGTGGGGCTCACGCGCGCCGGCAAGGCGCTCGTTCGTCCAGCGCGTTCCAAGTCGATACTCGCATGCGCCCTCCATGCATCCCGAGACGAGCACGCCGGACGCGCCTGCGCGGAGCGCGTACTCGACGAACGAAGGAGGCAGCATGCCGCTGCAGATCAGGCTGAGCGTGATGACGTCGCGGCCCGCGAGCGAGTCGACCGGTACGCAGTGGTCGCACCCGATCACCACGATCTTGTGGTTTGCCTTCAGCGCAGCCAGCCCTTGCTCGAGCTTCGTGCGCAATGCATCGACCGGCAGCTGCGGCATGTCGATGCCCGTCAGCAATTGCGCGCCGCTTCGAAACGGCGTCGAGGACGGGCAGGATCCGACGCATATCCCGCAGCTCGCGCACAGGTCCGCATCCACGACCGCCAGTTGGCGTCCGGCCTTGCCGTTGGGGTGGGCGCGCATCGTGATCGCGGCATAGGGGCAGTCGTCGAAGCAGCGGCGGCAGCCGTTGCAGTTGTCCGGATCGACCTTGGCAATCGCAGGCGGCGCCGGGCGCGGCAGGAAAGGCAGCGCGAACAGCCAGAGCATCGCCACACCAAACAGGGCCCAAGTCGCGCCGGCTGAGGTTGCATGAGCGAGCGGATGCACGAAGAGCAGGAACCAGTCCATCGCGAGCGGACCCGGGACGACCGAAAGATCCGCGGGCCCCTGGCTCATCACCGGCGCCGCCAGCGAGAGCGCAATCAGCGCCGTCGAAGCACCGATCGCCAGCGCGCGCGGCGGGAACACTTCGGCTCGCGCGATGCGCTGGATGTGGAACCAGAGACCGAACAGGAGGAGCAAAGGCACGCCCAGGTGCACGAACACGAAGAGGGAAAACAGCCGGTCCGACACGCTCTGCGCTTCGAGGAAATTGCGGGTCAGGGGCGAGGCGAAGAACGGCAGCCAGTCGAGCAGCTCGGCCGTGGCGAGCGCCGAGAGCTGGCCGAGCTGGTCCCAGTTCAGCCAGAAGCCGCCGATGCCGCAGGCGAACACGAACAGCGGCAGCGGCGCCCCGGTCAGCCACGAGAAGCGCCGGAACCCGCTGTATCGCCCGAGCAGGAACTCGCGCAGCAGGTGCGCAAGCATCACGACGACGAATGCGTCCGCCGAATAGCGGTGCAGGCTGCGCAGGAGCCCTCCGAGGTACCACTGCCCGCGCGACAATTCGTCGATGGACCGGTAGGCGCCCGCGGCCGAAGTGTCGAGCACTGCGTACAGGTAGATGCCGCTCCCGGCGAGCAGCCAGAAGAACAGGAACCCCAACGCCCCCAGGTGGCGCAACGGATTGCCCGCGCTGCCGAAGGCGGCATCGAAAGCGCGTTCGAGGGCTTCGAAGGCCGCCAGCGCGCGCCTACGCGGCGAGCCGGCGGGTTCCATGCGCGGCTCTTGCCCGGCGCGCGCGGCGCTGGGTCCGCCATTCCGACAGGAAGAACCAGCCCATGGCCAGCGCGAACGTTATGCCGCCTGCGACCATGATCGCCAGGCCGTAGTCGACGCGATACGTGCCGGTCGCCGGGTCGTACACCGAGCACAGGATGCGCACGCGGTCGACGAGGTCGGACAGTCCCGCGCCCCCGGCGAGCGGCGCCCCGGCGATCAGTTGCTTCAGCGGTTCGCCCAACTGGTTGGCGCTCAGCCGATCCCCATAGACCTGGCGGACGATGCGCCCCTCGGCATCGAGGATCGTCAGTTGAAGCACATGGTCGAACCCGGCCGCGGTGGCCACGTAGCGGAAACCGAAATCGCGCGTCAGCGGCTCGACGATCGATGCATGAGGGCTGAGGAAGTCCCAATTCGGCCGGTTGATGCGGTTCTGCGCGGCGAAGGCCTTGAGCGCCTGCGGCGAATCGGCCGGTTGGTTGAAGCCGATGCTGACGACGTTGAACTGGCCGGTGCCGAACCGGTCCTGCAGTCCGGCCACCGCGTCGTCGAGCATCCGGGTGCCGGTCGGGCAGACCGTGAAGCAGCCGGTGTAGATGAAGCTCACCAGCAGCGGCTTGCCGCGATAGCCCGACAGTCGGACCGGCCGGCTCTCGCGATCCAGAAGCGCGTAGTCCGCCGGCGCGCTGCCGAGCGCCGCCTGGCTGGTGCGCAGTGCGTCGGCCTGTTCCAGCGCAGGCCGCGAATCGAACGCGGGTCCGGCGACTGCGCCCTGCGAAGCGTTTGCAAGTCCGGCGGCTACGATCGCAGCGATCATGGCAATCACTTTGCGTGGCGCGTTCACCGCAAGAGGCCATCGATGCTCGCGGCCACCAGCAACAGGCTCAGTTGCACGAGCGATGCGAAGAAGGCGCCCATCGCCGTCCCGCGGCCGGGCCGGCGGGCCAGCGCCCAGGCTTTGCGGACGAAATGAAGTCCCCCCACGAGGGCGCCTGCGAGATAGACCGGGCCGGCGCCGAAGAACACCGGCAGGATCGAGGCCGCGACCAGCGCCACCGTGCTCAGCAAGACGATGCGTGCAGCGCGCCTCGTGCCGACCACGACCGGGAGCATCGGCACACCCGCCGCCGCGTAGTCCGCATGGTTGGCGATCGCGAGGCTCCAGAAATGCGGCGGCGTCCACAGGAACAGCACCAGCGCGAGCAGCAACGGCAACGGACCCAGCGCCGGATCCACGGTCGCGGCCCCCGCGAGCACCGCGAAACTGCCGGCCAGTCCCCCGACCACGATATTCATCGAGGTGCGCCTCTTGAGCCACACGGTGTAGACCACAGCATAGAAGAAGGCGCCGAGGAAGACGTACATGGCGGCGACCGCATTGATCGCGAGCCACGCTGCCGCAACGGACAGCGCGAGCATGGCCCCGATCAAGAGCAGCCACAGGGGCGTGTGCGGCAGGGCGCCGGTCACGAACGCGCGTGTACGCGTGCGCGCCATAAGCCGATCGGTGTCGTACTCCACGTACTGATTGAACGCGCCCGCGCTCGCCGAAGAGACGAACACGGACACCGCCAGCACGATCCACTGCAGGAGGCCGGGCGCAGGCCCTGGCGTCACGGCGAGCCCCACCAGTGCGGTGAGCATGATCATCACGCCGATGCGCAGCTTGAACACGCCGAGCACCTCGCGCGCGAGGCTCGCCGCGCCCCGGTCGCGGGGGCGGCCGGGGTCTGGGAGCATTGTCGTCACGGTATCCATGATCGTCCCTTGGTCCGCGGTGGCCGGCAGCTCAGCTCAGGCCCCAGAGCGTGGAGAGGTACTTCCAGTTGATGAAGTAGTACAGGACGAAGGCGACCAGGAACACCATTGCCAGCATGAAGGTGCCGGGGGCGGCGAATCCCATCGACCCGTAGCCCTGTACCGCCGCGGAAGGCGCGGTCGGCGGGATCGGTGTGAACTTCGCGCTCCGAGCCCCGCTGTCGAGCTTCCTGCCCCACAAGAGCGACCCGACGGTGATGTAGATGTAGATTGCGCCGCCGCCAATCGCCGCAATCCCGGCGATGCCCACGAGGCCCATCATCAGGTAGGCGGCCCCGGGCCACTCGTAGGCCATGGCTGCGCCGCTGAAGGCCATGTCCCAGTGGCGGCGGGAAACGCCCAGCGTGCCCGCTCCCATCATCACCAGGCAGAAGAAGTACATCGACAGTCCGAAGAGATAGGGCTGCAGCTTCGCGAGACCCGGATTGATCATTTCGCGCCTGAACAGCACCGGGATCAGGAAATAGGTCAGTGCCATGAACGACAGGCTGGTGCCGACCACCACGGTCGCATGGAAGTGCCCCGGCACGTAGATCGTGTTGTGGATGATCATGTTGAGCTGCTCGGTGCCCATCATCACGCCGGAGATCCCTCCGAGGAACCCGAACCCGATCAGCGAAATGAACATCCCGGAGAACACCGGGTTGCCCCACGGCGCCTTGCGCAGCCATTCGAACAGGCCCTTGGTGTAGCCCTTCTGGCGCTGCGCCACTTCGATCGCGCCAGGGATCGTCAGGCCATGGATCATCGACGCCAGCACCGCGAAGTACATGAAATAGCTGGTGTTGACGACCTTCCAGGCGGTACTGAGGCCGGGGTCGGCCAACAAGTGGTGCGCGCTCGCCAGCTGCAGGAACAGGATGTACAAGAGGAACGCCCCGCGGCTCACTCGCTCGGACATCGGCTTGGCCCCGAAAGCGATCGCGGCGATCGCGTACCAGATCGAGATGTGCGCGGCGACGTTGATCTGTTGCGACGAGTGCCCGAAGGCCCACCAGATCGTGCGGTACACCAGCGGGTCGACTTCCTTCACCACGCCCACCGACATGAGGAAGGTCGGGATCAGGATGATCGCCCCCGAGGTAATCGTGAACACCGCGATGATGCAGGCAGTGATCGCGCCGAAGGTAACCAGCGGCACCGAGCCCTGGTAAGTCTTGTCGCGCTTGGCGACGACCAGCGTGCCAAAAAAAACGAAGCAGCCGATCAATGCTCCCACGGCGAACAGGATGAGGCCGAGGTAGAACGCGGGCGCCGCCATCATCGGCACGTAGGAAGTCATCATCACGCTCGAGCCGCCCTGGTAGACGGCGACGTTGTTGGTCACCGCGCCGATCAGCATCAGCGCGAAGGCGAGCCAGGCCATGCGCGGTGTCGCGAGCCGGCAGCGCAACAAAGTGGAAGCGCAGAAGTAGAGCACCGCCATCTCGAAGAAGATGATCCAGAAGATCAGCATGTCGATGCCATGCGCGGTCAGCACCTGGTAGAAGGTGTCCGCCTCCAGCCAGTGCACCGCCGGCCAGCGCGTGAGCACGACGCCCACGGCCAGGATCCCGCCGATCAGCAGGAAGACGACGGCTGCGACGGCATTGACCTTCATCAGCAGCTCGGCCTGACCCTCGAACTGCAGCCCCGAGCGGGGGCAGGTCCGGTAAGTCGTTGTAGTAGACATCTCGACGCCCCCTATTTCACGTACAGGCGGCTGACCATCGTGTGATGGTTGATGCCGCAGTATTCGTTGCAGACGATGGAGTAGGTGCCGGCTTTGTTCGGCGTGACGGTCACGACGTGTTCGAAACCGGGCACGACCTGGATGTTGATGTTCGCCGGCTGCAGCGAGAACCCGTGGTTGTAGTCCATCGCCGTGAGGTGCAGGCGGTAAGTCTTGTCTTTCTCGAGTTCGAGGATCGGCCACCAGTTCCACAGCCGCGCGATCAGGTACACGTCGGAGCCTTCGGGTGGATGTACCACCGGGATCTTCTCTTCGGTCTCGGTGCGCACCGTGTACTTGTCCACCATGGCCTGCGCCTTGGCGGCGAATGCCTCGGGGTTCGTCCTGTAGGTCTCGGTGGACAGGTTCTGCTTCCCGTAGACATGCCAGCCGACCATCATCGCGAACATGATCAGGCACCAGACCAGCGCGATGGCGATCCAGGTGCCTTCGACGCGGTCCAGCGGTTGCTTCCACCAGAGCCGTTCTGCGGGCGGGAGAATTGCGCTCATGTAGGCATCCCCCTATTTGGCCAGCGGAACGGTGAGGATGTCGTAGACGCCCCAGATGACGTAGACCACCATCGGGATCATCACGCCCAGGAACAACAGCAGGAACGGGTTGTCCAGCAGCTGCTGCATCCAGGGAATCGGTTCGTTGTCCTGATCGATTTCGCTCACGGTGCCTCCTATGGGTGTCCGGGCTGGTGCGCAATTGCGCGCATGACGAGCCATCTTTGAGCGCGGTGGGGCCCGTTTCCTTGCTTTACATCAAAAAAAACGGGGTTGGCCCGACGGCGTCCGGGTCCTGCGGTTTGATGCACATCAAGGGCGCCGGGCAGCGCAAATAGCACCATTGCACGCACTTGCCTGCCTCGGGAGACGAAATGAACCGGTCCGCGATTTGCTCGAGTGATCGCCATGTCGCGTGGTGGCTCATTGCGTGCGCCGCGATGGTGTTCTGCATCGTCGTGATCGGCGGCCTGACGCGGCTCACGCATTCAGGACTGTCGATCGTCGAATGGCAACCGCTGGTCGGCGCGATCCCGCCACTGTCGCAGGCCGACTGGGAGACGTCTTTCGATACGTACAAGGCGACGCCGGAGTTCCGGCTGGTCAATTTCGACATCGGCGTCGAGGGCTACAAGCGTATCTTCTGGCTGGAGTATTTCCACCGCTTGCTCGGCCGCATGGCCGGCCTCGCCTTCCTGCTGCCGCTGCTGTGGTTCGTCGCGCGGGGTGCGGTGCGCGGGAGGCTGGCCTGGCGCCTCGGAGGCATCTTCCTGCTCGGCGGCCTGCAGGGCGCGATGGGCTGGTACATGGTGAAGAGCGGCCTCGTGGACGATCCGCGCGTGAGCCAGTTCAGACTGACGGCGCATCTTGGCCTCGCGTTCGTCATCCTCGGCGCGCAACTATGGACGGCCTTAGAACTGTGGGCGCCCTCCGGCGGGGGCGCGGGCCCCACGCCTTCGCGCCAGCGATTGGCTCATTTCGCCCTGTGCATTGCGATCGTGGTCTTCCTGATGGTGCTGAGTGGCGGAATGGTCGCCGGCATCCGCGCGGGTTACGCATACAACACCTTTCCGCTGATGAACGGGCGCCTTGTACCACTGGAGATCCTGATGATCGAGCCTTGGTACGACAACTTCTTCTACAACATGGCCACTGTGCAGTTCGTCCACCGCTCGATCGCGGGGCTGCTTGTGCTGCTGGTCTCGGCGTTCTGGTGGCAGGCGCGAAAGGAGGCTTCGCTCTATGGCCCTGCCGCGGCGCTGTTCGCGGTCCTGGGCGCGCAGGTTGCCTTGGGAATCGCAACGCTGTTGCTGCAGGTGCCCGTCCTCCTCGGGGCGACCCACCAGGCCGTTGCGGCCGTGGTTTTCGCGACATCGATTTGGGTTGCCCATCACACACGCGTCGCCGGGAAATCACCGCGGCCCGACGCTGAAGACGCGCACGTCCGATTCCCTCGGCAGGCAGCTCATGAGCACTGACGCGCGCTGGATCGCTCGACTCGCGAAGACCGCATTCGTGCTGGTCCTGGCGATTGTGGCTTCGAGCGCGTTCATCCGGCTGAGCGCAGGCGTCGCCGACGCGTCGCAGGCGGCGCTCGAGATCGCGCGAATTGCGCATCGCATTTCGGCCTCGGTGGCCGGGCTGCTGGTGCTCCTCGCGGCTGGCTTGGTGTTAACCCGCGACTCCAGCCGGTGGCCGGACATCGCGCTTGCCGGCGCCGCGCTGTTCGTCATGCTCGCGCTGGCCTGGGTCGGGCGTTACTCCGGGCCGAATGCCACGGCCGCGGTTCTCTTTTGCAACCTTGCCGGAGGCCTCGCATTGTCGACGCTGCTCTGGGCAGTGGCTGCGCGCGCGTCGACACCCGGCGACGCTGTTCCTTTAGGCGAGCTCGCCATGCTGGCGCCGCTCGCCCTGCTTGGGATCGGCCTGCAATGCGTCACAGGGGCGATGACCGTGACCGGATTCGCAAAAGTCGGCGCGGCACATCATTTGTCCGGGATCGTCGCGTTCGGGCTTTGCGCGTGGCTTGCCATCCGTCTGGGACGCTCCCCTTCGACTAAAAGCGTAGGTCGCTTGATCATTGCCCTCGCCGGTTTTCAGGCATCCCTCGGGATTGCCGCCTGGGCCTTTGCGCTGCCGCTCTGGCTGGTGCTCTCGCACAATATCGGCGCTGCGCTGCTCCTTGCGGCACTCGCCCACGTCCTCTCGCCAGCCCGGCCTCCAAATGCCGGAATGCTGCCAATTCCATGAAAGATGCCGCACTGGCACTGGCTCGAAAGGCGAAATGCTGCCATCGCCTTTATCTGGCAATGTGCCCTCCAGACGCCGCAGGAACTTGCGACGTTACTTGGCCAGGCGGTAGTGGGAGCGGTCGAGGTACGCCGCGATGTCGTCGATCTCCGCCGGCGTGAACCGCCGGCTGGTCTGGAGGCTCCAGCGCGCGACTTCGCCTTTCAGTGCCGCAAGGGTATCGATTCGAGTCGATTTTCGAGTGTGGATCTTCTCGTAGTGGCAGCTTCCGCAGTGCGTTTCGTAGAGCAGGCGTCCGTGCTGCGCGTCGTTCGCAGCAACGTCGGTCACCCAGCCCGGTGCCTCGGCCGCGCAACCGGCAAGCGCTGCAAGCGCCGCGAGCGCCGCGATTGAAACTAGCCGCATTCCGATCCTCCTTTGCTGGGGAACTACTTCGCGCCCGGGGTATCCGGCAGGCGGTGGGCAATGCCCTTGTGGCAATCGATACACGTTCTGGCGCAACTCACAAGGAGGTTCCCAAACCACTTTGGGGCTTCACGGTTGAAGAGGTTTGACATGGATCAAACCCGGCGCAAATGCATCGATTCAGGCTTCTCTCAGCCGGCGCCCGGCAGCCAGCGCCCGGAGCGCTCCAGCCGCAAGACTTCATCCACGGTGCCGGCACCCTGTCTTTCAGCCTCGGCGAGCAGGACGAGCAGGAGCTGCGCCGTGGCATAGGCATCGCCCAGTGCGTCGTGACGGGCATCGCATTCGATCTCGAACTTCTCCAGCCAATCGTCAAGCGCGCGGGGCACCGTCCTGGAGGAGGGCGACTTTGGAAATAGCGCGGGTGCAACCCTGGCCAGGTCCAGCCAGCGCCGGGGCGATTCGAGTTTCACGGCCTTCATTGCCCGGTGCAGCACTTGCGCGTCGAAGGGCGCGTGAAACGCAACCGGCACCGAGTCGCCGAGAAATGCGCCGAGCCCTTCGAGCGCCTGCCTGGCCGCCAGGCCAAGGGCCTGCGCTTCGCCGCCGATGCCGTGGATCAGGATGTTCGCGGCGTCGGAGGGCGACTGTTGTCTCAGGACTGCGCCATAGCCGGGGCCTGCTTCGATGCGTCCTGCGCGCACTGAAACCGCGCCCACCGAGAGGAGCCTGTCCCGCGCCGGATCCAACCCGCTGGTCTCGCAGTCGATGACGACCCAGCGCGCAGCGCGCACGCCGCTCGAACGGCGATTGCCGAACCAGCCGGCGAACGGGTGCATCAAAGCGCGAAGTCCATGCGCAGCCGATCCTGGAGGAGCGCGGCCTGGCGGAATGCGGCTTTAAGGATGCGCCGGTCCACGGCGTTGAGGCGTTCGGGATCGATCCGGTTTTCCGCGCCGCGCGGGACGTCGCGTTCGAGATACTGCCGGCGCAGACGCAGCCCCTGAATGTAGTGGAACGCGGCCGTCGACGCGGTGGCGTCCTCTTTGGAAAGCACCCCGGCCGAACTCGCAGCCCGCAGTCGGGCGGCTGTTCCGGTTGCGGGCAGGGCGTGTGCAAGCGCCAGAACGCGGGCGGCATCGACAAACGGTCTTGCCCCGGATGCCTTGAGGTCCAGCGTGCCCGGGAACTCGGCGGAGTCGTCCGGGACAAAGTTCTCCAGCAGCCCGAGGGGCGGCCGGGAGCGTAACGCGTTGTCGACCATCGCGCGCGAAAACACCGGCATGCGCGCAGTCCGCGCAAGCACCGCATCGCGCAACTCGCCGGCGAGCGCCGCTTTGCCGCCGACTGGCCGGAAATCGAAGAAGATTGTGGCGTTCAACAACGCTTCCGGCCCGGGATTGCGGATCCAGCCCTCGAACAACTGCAGCCACTGCGCCGCAGTCAGGCACCAGCGCGGATTGCGCGCCATGATGTCGCCTTTGCACAGTGGAAAGCCGCAGGCTTCAAGCCCCAGGTTGACCGCATTTGCGAAATCGAGCAAAGCGCGCCGCGCGCCTGCTTCGTCAGCGTCGGCTGAAAAGATCAAGGCATTGTCCTGGTCAGTGGCCAGGGTCTGCTCGAGCCGGCCTTCGCTGCCGAGCGCGAGCCAGCACCAGTGGGCGGGCAAGGTGCGGCTTGCCGCCTCGATGTCGAGCAGCCTTTGCAGGAGGCCGTCGTTCAGCGCGCTGGTGATCTGCGTCAGGTGCTCCGCATCGATGCCTTGCGCGAGGAGGTGGCGGGCGAGCACGCGCGTTTCCTCGGCCGCCCGGGCCAGCCCGGGCACGTCATCGGCCGCGTGGATGCGCTCGGTGGTACGCCTCAGGCTCACTCGCTGGAGGGCGAACAGGTCTCGCTCCGAAATCATGCCGGCCAGGCGCCCGTCCCGGGTAACCACGACGTGGCGGATGTGATGGCGTGTCATGGCGAGCGCCGCCTCGACGAGCGGCGCCTCCTCCTCGAGGCAGACCGGGTCGCGGGTCATCAGATTCTCTACGGGCACGCTCATCGGTGCCTGCGCAAGTGTCACGCGCTCCAGCACGTCGGGTGTGGTGAAAATGCCGCGCGGGATGTTGCCGGAATCGACGACCACCATCGAGCCGATGCGCGCCTCGTGCATGGCGCGGATCACTATCCCGACCGGCGTCTGCGGGCCGCAGCTCACTGGCGGGCACGCCATAACGCCGCGCAATGGCGCCAGCATCCCGGCGGCTTCGTCGAGCGATGCGACGGCTGCCGCCTGGTGCGCCTTGTGGGACTGGGCGACCAGCGCGGCGAGGTGATCCATGCAGAAAGCTCCGAACCTTGGGCTCTCCTCGAGCAACGCGTAAAACCCGGCGGCAGGCAGCTCCCAGCAAAACGTGTCCCGTTCCGCCCGATACGTATAGACCGTGGCCCGGCGCCCGGTGAGTGCGCCTATGGGGAAGCATTCGCCCGGTCCGAGAATGACGTCCGAAGCCCGCATTGCGTCCCGGTCGGCCGAACCACGCACGATCCCCTGCCTGACGATATGCAGCCGTGTCGGTATCCCCTCTTCTGGCGAGACGATCGGCTCGCCGGCCGGGTAGTACGCGAGGCTGACCCGCTGCGCGAGTTTTTCCAGCACGCCGGGCTCAAGATCGCCGAACGGCGCGTGGGACCGGAGCCCCGCCATGGTCGAGCGCAGGAGCGTGTTGGCGTCTGAAGCCATTGTTCTACGATACATCCCCTATCCCATATTCAGCTTTGACTCAGGTCAAAACGCCCGGCGGCCGCAACCGGCATAGTTAGAGGCACGCTGCGGCCAATCAACGGAGGCACCATGCACAAGGCAATCAGCATCATCCACGAGGAGCATCGCTCGATCTCGGCGGTCCTCAGCGGCCTCAAGTCTCTCGCGCACCTGGCGACCGATCCGCAGGTGCGCCCGGACTTCACCGTGCTGCACGCGATGATCTACTACATCGACGCCTTTCCGGAACGCCTGCACCACCCGAAGGAAGACGGGTATCTTTTCGAACGCTTGGCGGCTCGCGATCCCGAATCGCGCGACCTCGTCAACGCCCTCAGGGCCGAGCATGAGGCCGGCGCGAAGCTGGTGCGGGACCTCGAGCGCGCACTGAACGAGTTCGAATCGATCTGGCCGCGAGGCGCGGCGCAATTCGCCGAGGACGTCGACGCTTACGCGCAGTTCCACTGGAAGCACATGCGTTGCGAAGAGCACGACCTGCTGCCGCGGGCCGAGAAGGCACTGACCGTTGGCGACTGGGAGGTGGTCGGCGAGGCGTTCGCAGCCAACGAAGAGCCGATCGGCGACCTCCGGAACACGGACTTCAAGACCCTTTTCCAGCGCATCCTGCACCTTGCGCCAGCGCCGGTCGGCCTCGGGGATCGCTGGCCGCGCGGCCCGAAGGACTCAACCCGCCCTGCGGGCCGGTGAGGGCGCCGGGTTGCATCGGGGCTACTCCGTGCGCTTCGGGCAGCCCTCGGGTCGGCCCTGTGGCTCCGCCGGACACCGGTTGATCTCCTCGGCGGAGCGCTGCAGGAAACAGGTAAACGCGCTCGAGGCGGCCGCGAAAGCCCAGAACGCAAAGAACCCCCCGGTGTAGACGGCGATGCGGCCGAACCCGGCGGGCTCGCCGAACAGGTGCAGCTCCATCGGGTCGAATAACGTGAAGAACACCGTTTCGGCCGCACCGCCGATGATGAACGAGGGCCACAGGATCCAGATCGCCTTACGCATGTCGCCTCCTTGCCATGCTCAGCCGCCAAGCCGGAATGACGTCTCGCGCCCGGCCCACGCGCCCGCAACCCGCCAATCCCCGCCCGGGCTTTCGATCTGCACGTTCCAGCGGCCCGGCGGCATCGCTTGGGGCACCGCCCCCTCGTAGCGTCCTGCACCGACCCGGGCGAGGCGGAGCGAAAGGTCGTGGCCCGAACGCGTTGCATGCGCAAAGCGCAGCGTCAAGGCGGCCGGGTCGGCACCCGCCAGGCTCACGGCGACGCGGTGCCGATCAGCCGTGAGCTCCACGCTGGCCGACAGGCCCAGCCGCGCGGCAGCCTCCTCGCGTTTGAGCACCTTGTTCACGGCCAGGCCCTGCTTGTAGTAGTCCTGCGCGACCAGGCCGTCCGAAGTCGAAAATGCGATCCAGATCGTGAACGCGCCGGCAACGACCACGCTGGCCGGCCCGGCCATGAGGAGCCACGGCCAGGGCTCGCGATACCAGGGCACTGCGGTTGCGGGGGCGGTTTCCATTGCATTTTCCTCGGAGGGTCAGCGCACGATGAAGACCGATTTTTCGCTGACGACGACGTGCGCGTCGTCTTCGGCTTCCACGACGAATCTCATCTTGTGCGTGCCGGCGGGAAGCTCGCCGAGCTTCGAGCGCACCTTCACCGTGACCATGCTCGTGGAAGTCGCCTCCAGTGCGAATCCATTCGCGCCCTCGATGAAGGCCGGGGACAGGCCCTCGACATGGGCGCGGAACCTGCGGTCCTTCTCCGTCGTATTCATGATTTGCAGGCGGTAGACGTTCTCGACGAAGCCGCCGGGCACTTCGCGCGAGATCGCGGCGCGGTCGCGGATCACGTCGACCTTGAGCGGCACGCGCAGCCAGAGGCTTGCGACAGCCGCCGCGATCACCGTCCAGAGGATTGCCGTATAGATGAGCACGCGTGGCCGCAATATACGAGCCAGCATTGCGCGTGGCGCGAGGTGCTCCTCTACCGCCCGCGTCGTCGAATATCGGATGAGGCCCTTCGGGTAGCCGACTTTCTCCATGACCTGGTCGCAGCCATCGATGCAGGCAGCGCACCCGATGCACTCGTACTGCAGGCCGTTGCGGATGTCGATGCCGGTCGGGCAGACCTGCACGCAGATGCCGCAGTCGACGCAGGAGCCAAGGCCGAGCGCGCCGGGATCGGCGCCCTTCGATCGCGAGCCGCGCGGCTCGCCGCGCTCGGCGTCGTAGGCGATGACCAGCGTGTCGCGGTCGAACATCGCGCTCTGGAAGCGCGCGTAGGGGCACATGTGCTTGCACACCTGCTCGCGCATCCAACCAGCATTGCCGTAGGTCGCGAAACCGTAGAAGAAGGTCCAGAAGGTTTCCCAAGGGCCGAGCGAAAGCGCACCGGCCTCGACGAGCAGCTCGCGGATCGGCGTGAAGTAGCCGACGAACGTGAAACCGGTCCACAGGGCGATCGCACCCCAGGCCAGGTGCTTGGCCGCCTTGAGGCCGAACTTGCGCGCGGTGAGCGGACCCTTGTCGAGCTTCATGCGCCGGTTGCGGTCGCCCTCGATCCGTCCTTCAATCCATAGGAATATCTCCGTGTAGACGGTCTGCGGGCAGGCGTAGCCGCACCAAAGGCGCCCGGCCACCGCGGTAAACAGGAACAGGCAGAGCGCCGAGATCACGAGCAGCGCTGTCAGATAGATGAAATCCTGCGGCCAGAACACCAGGCCGAAGATGTAGAACTTTCGCTGGGCAAGGTCGAAGAGCACCGCCTGGCGGTCGTTCCATGGCAGCCACGCGAGGCCGTAGAACACGAGCTGCGTGGCCCAGACCAGTGTCCAGCGCCACGCGGCGAACCAGCCGTGCACTGCGCGCGGGTGGATCGTCTGCCGGATTTCGTAGAGGCTCTGCTCCACGGGTTTGCCGCCCGCGGCGAGGCCGATGCCGCTCGCATCGATCCGACGGGCACTGGCGGTGCGCGAATCCGGGTTCACGTCCGGCCGCCTACTTGCCCGGTGGCGTGGCCGGCCGGGACAAGGAGTACACGTAGCCGGTAATCAGGTGGATCTTGGCTTCGTTGAGCAATGCCTTGTGCGCCGGCATCTGGTTGTTGCGCCCTTTCGAGATCGTTTCGATGATCGTGGGCTCGCCGGATGAGTAGAGCCAGGTCTGGTCGGACAAGTCCGGGGCGCCCAGGGCAGTGTTGCCTTTGCCTTGCGGTCCATGGCAGGCCACGCAGGCCTGCATATAGATTTCCCTGCCGCGCAGGCGCCGCAGGCTGTCGCTCGTCATGCCCGAAAGCGACATTACGTAGTGCGCGACGTCCTTGGTTCCTTGCTCACCGAGGACCGCGCCGAAAGCGGGCATGACCCCCGTGCGCCCGTCGGTGATCGAGGCTTTGATGGTTTCGGGCGTTCCGCCATAGAGCCAGTCCGTGTCCGAGAGGTTCGGAAAGCCTTTGCTGCCTCCTGCGTCGGCCGCATGGCACTGCGCGCAGTGGTTGAGGAAGAGTTTCTGGCCCACGGCGCGCGCGGCCGGATCGGAGGCGAGCGCCTTCACGTCCTGGCCGGCGTACTTCTGGAAGATCGGGCCGTAGTCCTTCTCGGCCGCGGCATTTTCCTCGTCGAGCTGGCCGATCTGCGTCCAGCCGAGCGCTCCGGGATAGCTGCCCAGGCCTGGGTACAGATACAGGTAGGCGAGGCCGAACACGATGGTGATGTAGAACAGCCACATCCACCAGCGCGGCAGGGGATTGTTGTATTCGCCGAGGTCGCCGTCCCAAACGTGGCCGGTTGTTTCGCCACCCGTTTGATCTGCGGCACCGGCGCCGGGGGCCGACACCTTGCGCGCGCTTTGCATCCAGAGGAGCACCGCGCAGGCAACGATAGAGACCACAGTAAGGATGCCGATGTAAAAGTCCCAGAACCCGCTCGAGAACTGGCTCATCGCCGGCTCCCGAAACCGGATTCGTCGTCGAGGGCGATATGCGCATCGCGCTCGAATCGCGCTTTTCTCGAAGGCGCATAAGCCCACCAGACAATGCCGAGGAAGGTGCCGAAGGCGGCCAGCGTAAGAAGGGTCCGAAGCAGGTTGATGTCCATGGCCGTGTCCTAATTGGATTTCTTGAGCGAGGTGCCGAGCACCTGGAGATAAGCCACCAGCGCGTCCATCTCGGTCTTGCCTTTGAGCTCGGCCTGCGACCTGGCAATCTCCTCCGCGCTGTAGGGCACGCCCACTATCGTCAGCGCGCGCATCTTGGCCTCGATGTCGGCCGCATTGGCCGGCGACTTGTCGAGCCACGCATACGCGGGCATGTTCGATTCGGGCACCACGTCGCGCGGGTTGGCGAGGTGGATGCGGTGCCAGTCGTCCGAATAGCGGCCGCCGACCCGATGCAGGTCGGGGCCGGTGCGCTTTGAGCCCCACTGGAAAGGGTGGTCGTAGACGAATTCGCCGGCGGTCGAGTAGTGGCCGTAGCGCTCCACCTCGGCGCGGAACGGCCGGATCATCTGCGAGTGGCAGTTGTAGCAGCCTTCGCGGATGTAGACGTCGCGGCCGGTCAGCTGCATCGCGGTATAGGGCTTCAGGCCGGCGACCGGCTCGGTGAGCGATTTCTGGAACGAGAGCGGCACGATTTCCACGAGGCCGCCGATGGCGACGACGAGGACTACGAGGACGATCAGCAGCGCCTGATTGCGCTCGATCATGTCATGGGTGAGTTTCATCGCGATGCTCTCGAGTGGTCAGGCGTGGGCAAGCATCGGGGCGGGAATCTGCGCGTCCTCCACCGCCTTGCTGCCGGCGATGGTTCTTGCGACGTTGTAGGCCATGATCAGCATGCCGGCGAAGAACAGCAGCCCGCCGAGCAGGCGCACTGCGTAGAAGGGATACGTAGCCTTGACGCTCTCGACAAACGTGTAGGTCAGCGTCCCGTCCGGGCTGACGGCGCGCCACATGAGGCCCTGCATCACGCCCGCGATCCACATCGCGGTGATGTAGAGCACGATGCCGATCGTGGCGATCCAGAAATGCAGGTTGATGAGCGGCACGGACCACATCTCGCGCCGGCCGTAGAGGCGCGGGATCATGTAGTACATCGAGCCCATGGTGATCAGCGCCACCCAGCCCAGCGCGCCGGCATGCACGTGGCCGACCGTCCAGTCGGTGTAATGCGAGAGGGCGTTGACCGTCTTGATCGACATCATCGGGCCCTCGAACGTCGCCATGCCGTAGAACGACAGCGAAACGATGAGGAACTTGAGGATCGGGTCGGTGCGCAATTTGTACCACGCGCCCGACAGGGTCATCATGCCGTTGATCATTCCGCCCCACGAGGGCGCCAGCAGGATGAGCGAGAACACCATGCCGATCGACTGCGCCCAGTCCGGCAGCGCGGTGTAGTGCAGGTGGTGGGGACCGGCCCACATATACGTGAAGATCAGCGCCCAGAAATGCACCACCGACAGGCGGTACGAATAGATGGGGCGCTCGGCCTGCTTGGGCACGAAGTAGTACATCATCCCGAGGAACCCGGTGGTGAGGAAGAAGCCGACCGCGTTATGCCCGTACCACCACTGCACCATGGCATCCTGTGCGCCGGCGTAGACCGAGTAGGACTTCCAGAACGTCACCGGCACCGCCGCGCTGTTCACGATATGCAGGATCGCCACCGTGAGGATGAAGGCGCCGAAGAACCAGTTGGCCACATAGATGTGGGACACCTTGCGCTTGAAGATCGTGCCGAAGAACACGATTGCGTAGGCGATCCAGACCACCGCGATCAGGATATCGATCGGCCATTCGAGTTCGGCGTACTCCTTCGATGTAGTGATCCCCATCGGCAGGGTGATCGCCGCGAGCACGATCACCGCCTGCCAGCCCCAGAACGTGAAAGCCGCGAGGCCGTCGGAGAAGATGCGCGCATGGCAGGTGCGCTGGACGACGTAGTAGCTCGTGGCGAACAGCCCGCATCCGCCGAACGCGAAGATCACGGCGTTCGTGTGCAGGGGACGCAGGCGCCCGTAAGTCAGCCAGGCGGTATTGAAGTTGAGCTGGGGCCAGATGAGCTGCGCGGCAATGAGTACGCCGACCAGCATCCCGACCACGCCCCATACGATGGTCATGACGGCAAACTGGCGCACGACCTTGTAGTTGTAAGTTGTTTCGGCTTCCATTTTTTTCCCAGGGTTTTCGCGCAAACCGGCCGTGGCCATCGTAGGCGGGCGGGGGGCAGCCGTTTTGACCTAAGTCAAACCCGCGGCGGGATGGCGGGTATCGCCGGCCGGTCGTCGTCGTCGAGCAGGTCCCGGGCGGGACGCTCGAGGTCGTCGAACTGCCCGGAGCCGAGCGCGACCCAGAAGACCCAGCCGGTTGCCAGGACCAGGACGACGGATACGGGCACGAGAAGGTAGAGGCTCTCCACGATCCTCAGCCCAGGGCCGCCTCGAGCCTGGCGCAGTTGAGGACGACGACGAACGAGCTGGCGGCCATGCCGATCGCCGCTTCCAGCGGGCCGATGAACCCGAAGGCCGCGAGCGGCAATGCGATCACGTTGTAGCCCAGAGCCCATCCGAAGTTCTGCCGGATGACCGCCATCGCGGCGCGCGCGATTCGCGCCGCTTCGAGTACGCCCGAAAGCTTTCCGGACAGGAGCACGAAGTCCGCCTGTTGCTGCGCGAGCGCCGCGCCCTGTCCCATGGCGATCGAGACGTCGGCTTGCGCGAGACCCGGTGCGTCGTTGAGGCCGTCTCCGAGCAGGGCGACCTTGCGGCCGGCCGCCTGCAGGCTGCGGACGTAATCGAGCTTGCCGGCCGGCGGGACTGCACCGCGGACACAAGCGATGCCCAGCCGGCTGGCAACGTCGCCGACCGTCGCGGCGTCGTCGCCGCTGATCAAGTGCACGCCGAGGCCGCGCGCGCGCAGCGCGTTCACAAGGTCGGACGCGTCGGGGCGCAGCGTGTCGGCCAGCCTGAACCGCGCGAGCCATCCGGATCCGGCCCCGAGGAAGACCGACGATTCGCCGCTCCCCGGCGGTTCGATGGGCACGGCGCTCCCCGCGATCTGCGCGACAAAATGGCGGGTGCCGATGCGCATGCGCACGCCCTCGACGAGGGCTTCGATGCCACTGCCGGCGACATGCCTTGGATCGATGACCTCGACCGCTCGATGCGCGGCCGACGGGTCGGCCAGCGCCCGCGCCACGGGGTGCGCGCTGCCGGCCTCGAGGGCGCGCGCGATTCCGAGGCACTCTGCGCGATCCAGCGGCCCCATTCGGTCGATGTGCGCAAGGCGCGGCCGGCCTTCGGTCAGGGTGCCGGTCTTGTCGAGCACCACGTCGGTGGCCGAGACCAGCGACTCGATTGCCCTGGCGCGCGTAACGACCACGCCTCGGCGCGCAAGCGCGCCCGTTGCGCTTGTGAGTGCGAGCGGCGCTGCCAGGCCGAGCGCGCAAGGACAGGTCACCATGAGCACCGCGATCGCGGCCCAGGGCGCCCGGGCGGGATCGATCATTGCCCAGCCCGCGAGCGTCACCAATGCGATTGCAAGCACGACCCAGGTCAGCCGATGCGCAATGCGGTCAGCCGTCTCGACCAGGCGCGGCCTGCCGGCTGCGGCACGCTCGATGAGCCTGGCGATAGCGGCGGCCTGCGTATCGAGGCCGGTTTTCGTCACGCGCATGACCAGGGGCTGGTCGATGCAGATGGAGCCGCCGATCAAGGCGGCCCCCGGACCTTTTTCCACTGGGCGCGATTCGCCGGTCAGCAGCGATTCGTCCGTGCTGCCGTGGCCGGATTCGACCCGGCCGTCGGCGGGCACCGGTTCGCCGGGCGCGACCAGCACCCGGTCGCCGGTGCGCAGCTCGTGGGCGGCGACGCGCTGGCCCTCGCATGCGCTCTGCCCCTCGAGCCGGAACGCGAAGGGCGGCATCCACCGTGCAAGGTGGTCCAGCCCCGCGGCCGCCTTGCGCCTGGCCGAGAGCTCGAGGTGGCGCGAGCCGAGCAGCAGGAACGCGAGCATGGCAACCGAATCGAAATAGACCTCGCCGCGGCCGGTCGTGGTGGCCCAGGCGCTCGCGCCGAATCCCGCCAGGATACCGAGCGAAACCGGCACATCGATGCCCATGCGGCCGGCGCGCAGCTCCGCAAGCGCCGAACGGAAGAACGGTCCGCAGGCGAACACGATTACCGGCAGGGTCAGCACGAGGCTCGCCCAGCGCATCACCTGCTCGGCATCGTCGCCCAGGGTGCCGGTGTCGTCGATGTAGCGCGGGAAGGCGTACATCATGACCTGCATCGCGCCGAACCCGGCGACGAAAAGGCGCCATAGCGAGGCACGCTGCTCCGCGCGCTCGTGCTCGCGCTGTTTCGCCGGGTCGAAGGGGTACGCGTCGTACCCGAGGCTGCGGACGGCTTCGATGATCGCGCTGAGCGCCACGCGCTTTGCATCCCAAGCGACCTGCATGCGCCTCGTGGCATAGTTGACCGACACCGAGGTGACCCCCGGCAGGCGCCGCAGGAAGCGCTCGTTCAGCCACATGCACGCGGCGCACCGGATCCCGTCGAGCACCAGCGAGGCTTCGCGCCCGTGCTCGCCCGAGGTCGCGACAAACCTGCGTTGCGCCAGCGGGTCGTCGTAGATGGCGGCGCCGGGCAGTTCGGCGAGAGGCGGCGGCCCGCCCGCGCCCGGCGGCGTGCGCGTCTCGTAGTAGCTTTCGAATCCCGCCTCGACGATGGTGCGCGCCACGGCCTCGCAGCCCGCGCAGCACATCTGGCGCGGGTGCCCGAGTACATTCACGCGCAGCGAAACGCCGCCGGGCACGGGCAGGCTGCAGTGGAAACATGCGGATCCGGGCGCCCATCCGGGCGCGCGCTCCAGAGGTGCCGCGAGCGAAGAAGGCATTGCCGGATGCTAGATGCCGGCTGACCGCCCCAGTTGATGCAGATCAATGCCGGGCGATTCCGCCGGCGCCGTCGAGGGCCGTCGCCTACCCGGTCTCCCCGATCGCCGCGTCCACACGCGGCAGCGCGGCGGAGATGCGCAAGGTGTACGAAAAGCTCAACCTGCAGTTCGCCCTCGAGCGCAAGAAACCCGAAGTCGGCGCGTTGATCAGCGCGGTGGCGGCGCTGTTTGCGCTCGGCGCGGTGATGCTCAGCCGGTTGTGTTCAGGCGGCGCGTTTAGTTCGTTGAGAGCTTAATTCTTCAACATTTTTCTTCTGAGCGCCGCATGGAGACTGGCTCTCCTGTCAGTTGATGTATTGTTGCCAGTACAAAGCCCTATGCAGCGAATCGGCGCATTGCGCTTAAACGTGCGTCAGGCCGCTATGGGTTCTTGCGGACTGGTTCCTGTCCGATTGGGTGTGCAGCAGCGCGGAGCGTGCCGCGTCGAACATCGCGTAGTAGGCGCGGTTGCAGGCCCCGTCGACGTTGCCGCTTTCGAGCAGGATCCTGGCCGAGGCCAGCGCCCGTTCAGACTTGTCGAGCAGATCCGTCGCCTTCAAACAGGAATACCATCGCGCCGGATGCCCTCGATCAGGCGCGGGTTGGAGAACGTCTCCGGGCGATGCTCCGTCGTGCCGTGTCACTCATCGCTGATCTCGCCGTCCTTGAGCGTGGGTGCGCGCTTCGACTTCGCGTGACACTTTCGTGCCGTTCACGGTCAGGGTAATGCTATTTTTTCCCGTAAGCGGCATCGTGGTCGGGCTCAATAGTAAGAAAGCGAAGGAAGTTGCCTTGGCGGAACGCAGTCGCTCGCCGCGACCGTGTGATGCGAAGGGTGTAAATCGCGTCGATACCCTGCGGCGACTTGATGCTCGACACCTTCTCCCACTTCAGGCCTTGATCCCGGTACATCTGGTCCCAGGATAGCTGCCGCAGCTTGCGGAGCGTGTCGGTAATGCGATCGCGTTCGGACCTATCGAGCTCTAACCAATTTTTCTGGAAGGTCTCGTGGTTCAGATCAAGTTGAACGTTTTTTGCCTTTTGTTCGTCCGCCATCTTCTAGTCTCTCGTGGAGAGTGTCGGGATCCGATTCCTTCGGCGGAGTCCGTTGCGCCCAATCCAGCGCGCGTTGCAGATCCTCGCGCGCCTGCGGTTGGTGCAGCCAGCGTTCGTTGTCCGGGACAACACTCGCCGTGCGGACGAGCCAGACCCCTGGCCCTTGTTCTTCAACAAGCACCTGGCGTCCGGCGAACTCTTTGCCAAGCGAAATTTGTCCATTCGAGCCAACGACCTTGACGCTGGTCTTAGTAGCGAGAGATTGCATTTTCTTTGCACTTCGCTTCTTGGGCGACGCACACACCTGATTATTGGTTGGTGCATTACTACTGCACTAATGCACTATAGCACTAACGAGGGTGACTGATACGAAATCGAAAGGCAGCGCTCCTTGATCGCCACGGGATTGATGAGCGCGTCGGGCTCCCGAGCCAGCCGCGCAGACAGGCTACTTCCGCTGTCGCGCAATGGTCAATCCGGCCATCGCGCCGCGATGCGGCACACGTAAAGTCAGGCAGTTGCCGCAGTTACCACCCAATCACTCGATCACCCTGTCGGCGCGCAAGAGCAACGCCTGCGGGAGACTTAGGCCGATCGCTTTGGCGGTCTTGAGGCTGATCACCAGCTCGAACTTGGTCGGCTGATCGATGGGCAGGTCGGCCGGATTGGCTCCCTTGAGGATTTTGTCCACACAGGGCGCGACGCGCCTGAAGCTGTCGATGGCGTTGTTGCCGTAGCCCATCAGCCCGCCCACCGCGGGATACTCGGGCGAGAAGATCGAAGGCAGGCGGTTCTTGATGGCAAGGTCGGCGATCTGGCGGTCCTGCTGGATCAGGAACGTATCGCCCAGGATCATGAAGGCCTGCACCTTTTCCCGCCCCATCTTGTCGAAGGCGCGCTCGATGTCTTCGCGCGACTGCGCGTCGATCCCCAGGATGTTCACTCCGATGGTTTGCCCCGCCGCCCGGATTGTTACGAGTCGCGCAGGATGCGACCCATTGGCCGGGTTTGCCCGTGGCGACGATGAGGTCGACTTTCGATCGCACGAGTTCGTCAACCATGCCGGGCAGCAACTCCTTCTTTCCATCCGCGTAGCGCGCCTCGGGAACGAAATCTTTCCCTTCGACATAGCCCAGATCGCGCAAACTGCGCAGGAACAAATCGTACCGGCCCGTCTCCAGTGCCGACTTGCGCGAGCCGAAATACAGAAAGCCGATGCGCCGGACTCTCGCAGACTGTTGGGCGAATGCACGTGTCGCCGCCGAGAGCGTGCCAATACCCAGCGCGATGATTATTTTCCTGCGGCTAGGTATTCGGCATCGTCATCTGTCTGGGTTCGTTCACAGCATTCTAAGCGGACGCCGGCCTTTGAGATGCGGTATCAGGCGAATTGCGACGGAAGCAGTGTGCCCGCGCGCTTCTCGCGCGCGAGGCTGAAAATCTCGATCGCCGCGGCCAGATCTTCGATGCCCAGCCCGTTCACGAAGACCGCGATGCGTTCGTCCCGGCTGCGCCGCAGGACGGCGTTGCTCGCGGCGATGTCCGTCAGGTCCGCGTCGACGCGCTCCACTGCGGCGAACGCGCCCTCGTGATCCTTCGAGTGCATGAGCGCGTCGCGATCGTCCGATAGGATGTGATCCATTTTCCCGATCGCGGCGTCCGTGAGATACGAATCCCGATCGAGCGAAATGAACAGGCTTCCCGGCTCGATCCAGTCGCGCTCGATCGTCGGCGCGCGCGCCTTGGTGATCGGACCCGAGCTCATGACGATGTCCGCGCCGCGCACGGCGGCTTCGGCGCTCGCGACGATTTCGATCTCGACATTGAAGCGGCCGCCCAACTCTCTCGCGTACAGCTCGGCCTGCGCGGGCACCGTGTCGTAGGCGCGGCAGCGCTGGAGCCCGGGTACGACGGCCTTGATCGCTTCGAGCTGCAAACGGCCCTGCAACCCGCAGCCGAGGATGCCGAGTGTCGCGGCACCTTCGCGCGCTTCGCGGCGCGCAAACAGTGCGCCGACCGCGGCGGTGCGGATCGCCGTGAGCCAGCGCGCGTCCAGCAGCGCGACCATGCGTCCGCCCTCGCTTTCGCACAACGCATACAGCCCCTGGATCGAAGGCAGGCCGCGCGCCGGGTTCGCCCCGTCGCCGCTCTGGAATTTGCAGCCCGCGTAGCCCAGCGGCGCGATCCAGCACACCATGGAGTTGAACCACTGCGAGCCCTCGCGATGAAAGAACGTCATCGGAGGCATCGTGACGCGCCCCGCGGCCTTGTGGCGGAACGCGTCTTCGAGCACGTCGGCGACGCGGCTGATCGTGAGGCCGAGCCCTTTGAGATCGCTCGCGGTGAGGTACAGCAGCCCAACGGCTGCGTTCAATCCGGCTTGGCGCCCGTGTCGCGGATGATCCTGCCGTAGCGCGCGGATTCCGACTGCATGAATTTCGCGAGCTGGTCGGGCGTCGTGCCGATCGACTCCACGCCCTGCTCGAGCAGCTTGGCCTTGACGTCGGGGGAATTGACCGCGCGATTGAGCTCGGCGCTCATCTTGTTGACGATCTCCGGCGGCGTGCGCGCTGGAAAAAGCGCCGCATACCAGACCACGAGGTCCACCCCGGGGTACCCCAGCTCGGAGAAGGTCGGCAGCTCGGGCGCCGCCTCGCTGCGCTTGACGCTCGTCACTGCGATCGGACGCAACCTGCCTGCGCGCGCATGCTGGATCGACGAGGGCAGCGCGGTGAATCCCATCTGCACTTGCCCGCCCACCATGTCGATCACCGCGGGCCCCGCGCCCTTGTAGGGCACATGCACGATATCGATCTTGGCCGCAGTCTTGAGGATCTCGCCGGCCAAGTGCTGCGAGCCACCGGTGCCGGCGGACGCAAAAGCGAGCTTGCCGGGATTGGCGCGCGCGTGCGCTACAAGCTCCTGCAGCGACTTGACCGGCAGCGAGGGATGCACGGAGAAGAGCAGCGCGGCGTGGGCCGCATAAGACACCGGCGCGAAGTCCTTGATCGCGTCGTACGCCATCTTCGGGTACAGGTGCTGGCTGATCGTCAGTTCGGCCGACGAGGCCAGCAACAGCGTGTAGCCGTCCGGCGCGGCCTTGGCCACCACGTCGGCGCCGACCATCCCGCCGGCGCCCGAGCGGTTCTCCACCACGATCTGCTGGCCGAGGTTCTCCTGCAGCCGCGGCGCCATGGTGCGCGCGAAGAAATCCAGCCCGCCCCCCGGGGGGAAGGGCACGATGACCCGGATCGGCTTCGCGGGCCAGGCCTGCGCGGACGCGCTCGAAGTGGAGAGCAGCGCCAGCGCTGCAAACGTGCTCGCGCAGCAGGCGAGGAGCTTGCGTCGCGAGAGGCGGGTGCCGGCGCCTTGGGCGTCCCTCACTTGGTCATCTTGATCGAGCGGTCAAGGAATTCGTTCGTGTAGGTCGTCTTCACGTCGAATTCCTTGTCCAGGCCGACGTACTCCTTCACCACCGCGTAGTCGGCGGCCATGCGGGCGTCGTCATGGATGCCGAGGGCCACCGACTTGGAGTGCTTGTCGCTCATGAGCACTTCGACGAGCTGCCAGTTGGTCATCTCGTTGTCGTACTTGAGGGCGCCGTTGGCGTCGATCAGCGCCTGCACGCACGGTTTCGGGTCGGCCACGCACGCGGCGAAGGCCCGCTGGGTGACTTTGACGAACTTGTCGATCGCGGGCTTGTTCTTGGCGAGGAACGCCGTGTTGACGACCACCGAGTTGCCGTAGGTGTTGAGGCCAGCGTCGCGCCAGGCGAGGAAACCCATGTCGTCGCCCAGCTCCCGCTGGAATATATGGTGGATGTTGTAAAACGACGTGGTCGCGTCGATCGACTTGGCCTTGAGCGCGGCAAGCTTGGAGTTCGCGTCGATATTCACCCAGGTCACCGACTTCGGATCGAGGCCGTTGTTCTTGGCCAATGCCGGCCAGACGGAACGGGCGCCGTCACCCGCGGGATTGCCGATCTTCTTGCCGGCGAGGTCCTTGATGCCTTTGATGCCGGAGCTTTTCAGCCAGTACACGCCCTGCGGCGAGTTGGCGTAGACGTTGAACACGCCGACCATTTCGGCGCCCTTGCCGCGGCCGACGAGCACGTTGCCCATGTCGGCCAGGCCAATGGGATTGGCCCCGGCGCCGACTTTTTGCACCGAGAGGGCCGAGCCCTTGCCCGGCTCCAGGTTCACCTGCAGGCCTTCCTTGGCATACCAGCCCATCTTGTTGGCATAGTAGTAGGGCGCGTGGTCGCCGCCGGGCACCCAGTTGAGGACGAAATCGAGCTTGGTCTGCGCGAAAGTCTGCGTGGAAAACGGTGTGGCTGCGAGCGCAATCAGCGCCGTTACGAATGCTTTTTTCATCGTTCCCTCCTCGGGTTTGGGTCGGTCGATGGTATCGGGCGCCCGAGGAGGGTGTCAATGCGCGGAGCGCCAATGCAACGTTGACGCTCACAGGGGGGTCGGTTAAGTTAACCGGTCAGTTACATTTTTCCAGTTGCTCATGTCCCTCGCCTGGCCCGACCTTCCCGCCGCCGTCCTCGCCGCCCTTCGCCAGGGCGCGGTGATTCCCGCCCATCCGCTGGCGCTGAACGCCGAGCGCAAGTTCGACGAGCGCCGCCAGAAGGCGCTGACCCGCTACTACATCGACGCGGGCTCGGGCGGCCTGGCCGTGGGCGTGCACTCGACGCAGTTCGCGATCCGCGAGGTCGGTTTGTACGAGCCGGTCCTTCGTCTTGCCGCCGAAACCGCCCGGGAATGGGCGGCGAAATCGGCCGGCAAGCCGCTGGTCCTGATCGGCGGCCTCTCGGGCAAGACCGCGCAGGCGAAGAGCGAAGCCCAGATCGCGCGCGGCCTCGGCTATCACGCCGTGATGCTGAGCCTCGCGCCGATGAAAGGCGCGTCGATCGACGAGCTGATTGCCCACTGCTCGGCGGTGGCGGACGAAATGCCGCTTGTGGGGTTCTATCTCCAGACCGCGGTCGGGGGCATTGCGTTGCCCATGGCGTTCTGGCGGCGGTTTGCGGAGATCCCGAACGTGGTCGCGATTAAAATGGCGCCGTTCAACCGCTATCGCACGCTCGACGTGATCCGCGGCGTGGCCGCGGCCCGCGCGGAGGACCGGGTCACGCTCTACACCGGCAACGACGACCACATTGTGCTGGATCTGGCCGTGCCCTTTGACGTGCAGCGCGGAGCCGAGACGGTCCGCATGCGCATCAAGGGTGGCCTGCTCGGCCACTGGAGCGTGTGGACCAAGTCCGCGGTGGAGCTGCATGCACGCATCCAGGCCGCGGTCGGCTCGAACACCGTGGATGCGGAACTGCTCGCGCTCGATGCCAAGGTCACCGACGCCAACAGCGCGTTTTTCGACGTCGCGCACGATTTCGCGGGCTGCATTCCCGGCTGCCACGAGGTGCTGCGCCGGCAAGGCCTGCTCGAAGGGCTCTGGACCCTCGACCCAAACGAAAAGCTCTCCCCCGGCCAGCTGGAGGAGATCGACCGCGTGTATGCGGCGTATCCGGAGTTTGCGGACGATGCCTTCGTCAAGGCCAACCTCGACAGGTGGCTCTCGTGAACCTGGGCGCCGACCAGCTGGAGGCCTATCGCCGCGCCGGACACGTCACGGTGGCGGGCGTTTTCGGGCCTTCCGAAATGGAAGCGCTGATCGCTGACATCGAGCGCTGGGGCGAGCAGTTCCTCGCCGACCTGCCGCCCGAAAAGCGCTATTGGTATGTCGACGGCGGCGTAACAGCCAGGCAGGTGCTGCGGAAGCTCGACAACCCGCACTACCAGCGCGAGTCGGTGCGAATAATCGCGTCCGACCCGCGCCTCACGGGGCTGGTGGAGTCGATCATCGGGCCGGGCGTCACGGTGTACTTCAGCCAGATCTTCTTCAAGCCGCCCGAGGGCGGCGGCCCCAAGACCGTCCACCAGGACAACTTCTATTTCGGTCCGCAGGATCCGGAGGGCATCGTCACCGCCTGGGTCGCGCTCGATGACGCGACGCTCGAGAACGGTTGTCTGTATTTCGGTGAAGGCACGCACCGCGGCCCGGTGTACAAGCATGTCGCGCCGCCTGACTCACCGTTCGAGCTGCATGTGCCGCCGGAGGAGGCGGCCCGCCATCCGATGACACCCGCGCCGGTGCCGCGCGGGGGCGTGTCGTTCCATCACGGCGGCACGATGCACCAGTCCGGCCCGAATCTTTCGAAGCATTGGCGCCGCGCGTGCGCCCTGCACTATGTAAGCAACTCGAACCGCTTCGTCACGCCGGCGCTGGCGTACGACGAAGCCGCGGTAGTGCGCATTACCTGAAGGAGCCCCAAGTGGATCAAGCCCTGAACCGGACGGCCGAGCCCGCGTCGGACACCACGCAACGCTACGTGCTCGCGATCGCGTCCCACCTCACGCTGCTGCTGGCCTGGTACCTGTTCGTGAAATTCGGCAACGTGCCCAAGTTCGTGATGCCCTCGCCCGAGGCCACGTTCGCGTCGCTACTGGACGGCAGCTACAACTGGTGGGGCAATGCCCTGGTGACCGGCACGGAGATCTTCGCCGGTTACTTCCTCGCGCTGGTCGTCGGCGTCGGCCTTGCGCTGGTCTTTACCTGGTCCAAGCCGCTGGAGCAGTTCTTCCTGCCGCTGCTGGTGTCGCTCAACATGATTCCCAAGGTGGCGCTCGGGCCGCTCATCATCGTGTGGTTCAAGTACGGCGTGTTCCCCAACTCGATGATGGCGTTCTCGATCTGCGTCTTCCCGATCCTGCTCACCACGGCGCGGGGACTGCGCGAAGTCGAGCCGGACCTGCTCGACCTCGTGCGCGCGCTCAAGGGCTCGCGCTGGCAGCTCTTTCTCAAGATCCAGCTGCCGGGCTCCTTGCCGTACATCTTCTCCGGAATGAAGGTGGCTGCGATCCTTGCCGTGGCCGGCGCGATCGTCGGCGAGTTCCTCGGCTCGGACAAGGGTCTCGGCTATCTCATGCTGCAGGTGCAGGTCACGCTGGATACGCCGGCGATGTTCATGGCGGTCATCCTGATCACGCTGATCGGCGTCGTCCTCTACGGGATTGTGCTCGCCCTCGAACGGCTGCTGGTCCCCAAAGACGCAAGGCTCGAATAGGGCGGGCGTGGCGGCGTGGCGATTTTCTACGGTGACATCCACAACCACAATGCCCATGGCTACGGCGTGGGCTCGATCGAGCGCAGCCTCGACGTGGCGCGCACGCACCTGGATTTCTTCGCCTTCACCGGACACTCGAGCTGGCATGACATGCCCTCGATGGAGGGCGGCCGCGAGCGGCACTGGATCGAGGGCTTCAAACGCCTCAAGGACACCTGGCCGCAGGTCCAACGAGTCATCGCCGAGGGCAACCGCGACGGCGAGTTCTGCGCCTTCCTCGGCTTCGAGTGGCATTCGTCGGCCTGGGGCGACCAGTGCGTGGTGTTCCCGGAGGACCACCGGCCGCTCTTCTACGCGGGCGACGTCGAGCGCCTGCGCAGCTTCTGCATCGAGGAAAAGGCGCTCATGATCCCGCACCACCTCGCGTATCCCAAGGGCATGCGCGGAGTGAACTGGGACGTGTTCCGCGAGGACTGCACGCCGGTGGTGGAGATCTTCTCCGAGCACGGGGCCTCCGAATCCGATCGCGGGCCTTTCGACTTCTATACGCATTCGATGGGCGGTCGCGAGACGGCGAACACCGCGCGTGCCGCGCTCGACGCGGGAATGCGCTTTGGCTTCGTCGCCTCGAGCGACGACCATGCGGGATTCCCCGGCGCGTACGGCGAGGGTCTCATGGCCGCGGTGGCCCAAGACCTGACGCGCCCCGCGTTGCTCGAAGCGATCCGCGCGCGCAGGACTTATGCCTTGACGGGCGATCGGATCGAGGTCGACTTCGCGGTCGAAGGTGCACCGATGGGCTCGACCATTGCAGCGGGAAGGCAGGCTGCGGTTTCGTTCACGGTGCACGGGCGCGACGAGCTCGACGTGGTCGAGATCATCCAGGACGGCCGTGTAGTGCATCGTGCCTACGCCGACGAAGCGCCGCCTGCGGCCCAGGCATTCGTGCAGCCGGTCCAGGTGCGGCTCGAATGGGGTTGGGGGCCGTGGGGCGCGCTCGCGCTCGAGCGCATCTGCGACTGGGCGATGCGGGTGTCGGTCACGGGCGGGCGCATCGAGCGCTTTTTCCCGTGCCTTTCCAGCATGCCTTTCGACGAGCAGCGCCGGCATCGTTTCGAGCGGCAGGGCGAAACGGGTCTCGCGATCCGCTCCTACACCTCGCGCAAGGACGCCTACCGCGAAAATCCCAACCAGAGCGTCGTGCTCGAGCTGGCCGCAAATGCCGATGCCGAGCTCGGCCTTACGCTCTCGGAGCCGGTTGCACAGAGCGTGACCACGAAGCTCTCGGAGCTGTTGCACCGCTCGGCGAATTTGCGCACCGGCCCATTCCCCAAAGAGAGCTACCAGTGGCACAGGCTCGTGCCGGCGGCTGCATCTTCGGTGTCAGGCAATTGCACGCTCGACGTCCCGGTGGGCCGCTCCTATGCCTACCTGCGGGCCCGCCAGAAGAACGGCCATATGGCGTGGGCAAGCCCCGTCTTCCTGAACTATCGCTAACCCAGGGCTCAATGAAAATAGAACGCATCGAAGTTTTTCCCGTGCGCATGCCGACCAAGGCCGTGCTCACGCTTCCGCGCGGACCCTCGCGCACCATAGCGGAGGGCAAGCGCAACGCGCTGGTGAAGATCACCGATTCCGACGGTCATGTCGGCTGGGGCGAGGCGGGGCCGAGCCGGCGCTGGTCGGCCGAGACGCTCGAATCCTGCGTGACTTCGATCCGCGAATACCTCGCACCCGCCCTGATCGGCCACGACCCGTTCGACATCGCCGGCGCGCACGCGAAGATGAACACCGAACTCGCGAGCGGCCTCGACCCCGGGCAGCCGGTCGCGAAGTGCGCGCTGGACGTTGCGCTGCACGACCTCATCTGCCGGCGCCTCGGAATTCCTCTGCAGAGCTGGCTGGGCGCCAAGCGCACCGACCATGTGAAGCTCGCGCGCCTCGTCTCGGCGGCCACGCCGGACGAAGCCGCGAAGATCACCAAGGAAGCCCTCGCAGAGGGATTCCAGGGCTTCAAGGTCAAGGTCGGCCATCACAAGAGCCTCGACGTGGAAATCATGCGCGCAGTGGTGGAGGCGGCGCCGGGCCAGTACGTTTGGCCGGACGCGAACCAGGCGTACACGCTCGAAGAGGCCATGCGCATGGTCAAGGCGTTCGAGAAGCTCGGCGTCACGCTGTTCGAGCAGCCGGTGCCGATGACCGATGTCTACGCGATGAAGAAGCTCCTCTCGGCCACGTCGATGACCATTGCCCTGGACGAAGCCGCCATCGGTATCCCTTACGTGATCGAGCTGATCCGGCGCGAGGCGGTCGAAGGCCTCGCGATCAAGGTTTCCAAGGTCGGTGGCATCCATTACGCGCGGCAGATGTGCGACCTCGCACTGAATGCCGGGCTCAAGCTCATAGGCTCGGGCCTGCAGGATGCGCCAATCGGGTTCGCGGCCTCGGTGCATGTGTTCGCCGCGTACGGAATCACCGACCCGGTCGATCTCAACGGACCACAATTCATTGCGGAGGATTACTTGAAGACCCCTTTCCCGATCGAGAAGCAGATCGCCTACGTACCCAAAGGCCCCGGACTCGGGATCGAAATCGACGAAGCCAAGGTGAAAGCCATGGCGATCAAGCCATGAAGGCGGCCGGCACTGTAGCCATGAAGTGCATTGCGTTCCTCCTCGCGCTGTCCGGGAGCGCCGCCCTTGCGCAGCCGTTTCCCTCCAAGCCGGTGCGCATCGTGGTGCCTTTCCCGCCGGGCGGATCGACCGACATCGCCGCGCGCCTGGTCGCACCCAAGCTTTCCGAGCTGTGGAAGCAGCCGGTCGTGGTCGAGAACAAGCCCGGCGCGGCGGCCAATATCGGCGCGGACTTCGTCGCCAAGAGCCCGCCGGACGGTCACACCCAACTGCTCGCGACAACCGCGCTCGCCGCCAGCGCCGCGATTTTCGACAAGCTGACCTACGATCCGGTGAAAGATCTCGCGCCCGTGGTGTTCGTTGCGGCGATCCCGAACCTGCTCATGCTGCATTCATCGGTGCCTGCGACGACGCCGCAAGCGTTCGTGGCCTACGCGAAGGCCAATCCCGGCAAGCTCAACTTCGCTTCGCCCGGCGCGTCCACCGGGCAGCGGTTGTCGTTCGAGCTGTTCAAGCAGATGGCGGGACTCGACATCGTTCACGTCGCCTACAAGGGCGGTGCGCCCGCGGGGCAAGCGCTTCTCGCGGGTGAAGTGCAGGCCATGATCATGAACGTGGTCGAGGCCCAGCCGCATGTCAAAGGCGGCAGGCTTCGCGCCCTCGCGGCCACCACCCTGAAGCGCGCGCCCGGATTCCCGGAGGTCCCGACACTGGCCGAAACCGTGGCGCCGGGGCTGGATGCGTCGGTCTGGCAGGGCGTGCTGGTCGCGGGCGGCACGCCAGCTGACACGATCGCGCGCATCCGGGCCGACTGGACTGCCGTGCTCGCGCAGCCCGACGTGCGCGAGAAACTCGTCGGGCTGGGCATGGATCTCGCGCCGGGCACGAGCGCCGAGTTCGCGCAATTCCTGAATGCTGAAATCGCGAAGTGGAAGAAGGTCGCCCAAACGGCCAACATCAAAGGTGAATGAAATGAAAACGCTGAAAATCATTGCCACGATCGTTGCAGCAATCGTGATCGCGCCGCTCGCCTGGGCGCAGTCCTATCCGACCAAGCCGATCCGCATGGTGGTCGCCTTCCCGCCCGGCGGATCCACCGACCTCGCGGCCCGCGCGCTCGGCGAGAAACTCGCCACGGCTCTCGGCCAACCGGTGGTGATCGACAACAAGCCCGGCGCGAGCGGCAACATCGGCGCCGAGTTCGTCGCGAGGAGCGCGCCCGACGGCCACACGCTGCTCATGGCGGCGACTTCGTTCGTGACCGCGCCGGCGTTCTTCCCGAAGCTCGGCTGGCATCCCTCGAAGGATTTCGCGCCAGTGTCGCTGGTTGCAACGGTGCCGATCATCGTTGTCGTGCACCCCTCGCTGCCGGTGCACAACCCGCGCGACCTGATCGCCTATTCCAAGGCGAATCCCGGCAAACTGAATCTGGCTTCCCCCGGTGCGGCCACGTTGACGCGGCTTTCCGGTGAGATGTTCAAGCAGGCGGCCGGCGTCGATTGGGTGACGGTGCACTACAAGGGCGGGCCGCCTGCGGTTGCGGACCTTCTCGGCGGGCAGTCGCACGTGATGTTCGCCAATATCTCTGATGTGATCACGCAGGTGAAGGCGGGCAGGCTGCGCGCACTCGCAGTCACTGGCGCGCGGCGATCCGCAATTGCTCCTGAGCTTCCGACGCTGGCCGAGTCCGCATTGCCGGGCTTCGAGATCTCGACCTGGCAGGCGGTGATGGCGCCGGCCGGCACGCCGCGCGAGGTGATCCAGCGCCTTAACGCCGAGATCGTGCGCGCGATGGCCCTGCCCGAGATGAAGGAGAAATTCCTTTCGTTCGGCACCGACGCGGCCACCAGCACACCGGAGGCGCTCGGGCAGTTCATCGTGTCCGAGGTGGCGAAGATCGGGCAGATCGCCAAGGATGTCGGGGCACGGGTCGACTAGGCGCGTCGACTGACATGGCCACGCCCGTCCGCCGCGATCCCGCGAAGAACCAGGAACGCATCCTCAAGGCGGCGACCGCGGAGTTCGCCCGCGCGGGGCTGGGCGGGGCGCGCGTGGACCGGATCGCGGCGCGCGCCGGCGCCAACAAGCGCATGCTCTACTACTACTACGGCAACAAGGAGGCGCTGTTCCTCGCCGTCATGGAAGCGAGCTACGATCGCATCCGGACCGCGGAGCGCGGCCTGCACCTGGCCCAAGTCGATCCGGAGGAAGGCATCCGGCGGCTGGTGGAATTCACGTGGGAGTACTACCTGAAGCACCCGGAGTTCCTCACGCTGCTCAACAGCGAAAACCTGCACAAGGCCCGCCATATCAAGCGCTCGAAGCACATCCCCGAGATGCATTCGCCTTTCATCTCGATGATCGACGACCTGCTCAGGCGCGGCGTCCAGTCCGGCCGGTTCCGCCGCGGCGTGGATGCGGTGCAGCTCTACATCTCGATCGCTTCGCTTTCGTACTTCTACCAAAGCAACCGGCATACGCTCTCCACGGTCTTCGCGCGCGACCTTTTCGCGCCGCGCCACCGCGCCGAGCGACTCAAGCACATGGTCGACCTGGTGCTCGGCTATCTGAGGAAGTAAGTCCGGCAGTACGGAGGAAAGAAATCCAGCGCTCTTTACGCTGGCGATGTACGCCCCGCCTTTCGAGCGTTTCGTGCACGCCGCCCGGGACTCGGTGCCGCGCGCGATCCGGGGTATCCTCGCCAAATGACGATGCGCATCGCACTGTGCAATGAAGTGATCGTGCCGATGCCGTTTCCCAAGCAATGCGAATACGCCGCGAAGCTCGGGTACGACGGCCTCGAGATCGCGCCCTACACGCTTGCGGAGGATCCGCACCACATGAGCCCCGCGCTCGTTGCGGCCTCGCGCCGCGCGGCCGAGGATGCGGGCATCGCGGTCACCGGCCTGCACTGGCTTCTGGTCAAGCCCGGGGGCCTTTCGATCAGCTCCAAGGATGACGCGGTCCGCAAACGCACGCTCGACGTGATGTTTGCGCTCGTGGACCTGTGCGCGGAGCTCGGCGGGCGCTACCTGGTGCATGGCTCGCCGGGACAGCGGCGCATCGATCCGGGCGAGACGCGCGAGGCGGCGCTTGCGCGCGCGCAGGCCTGCTGGGCCGCGGTGGCGGAGCGCGCGCAGAAGGCGGGCGTGACTTATTGCGTCGAGCCGCTCTCGTCCGAGCAGACGCCATTGGTGAACACGCTCGAGGAGGCCGCGCAGATCGTTGCCGCCATCGGCAACCCGGCGCTGAAGAGCATGCTCGACTGCAGCTCGGCCGGGCGCATGGAGAAGGAGCCGCTCTCCAAGCTCGCCGAGCGCTGGCTGCCGCAGGGCATGATCGCCCATGTGCAGGTCAACGACCGCAACCGGCAGGGCCCGGGGCAGGGCGAGCAGAAATTCGCACCGCTGTTCGCCGCGTTGCTCAAGCACGGGTACGCAGGGGACATCGCGGTCGAGCCTTTCGATTACGTGCCGGACGGCCCGGGAGCGGCCGCGCGTGCGGTGGGGTATCTCAGGGGAATCCTGGAGGGGCTCGCTACGAAATGAATGCAGAGGGCAAGATGCAGTGCAACGAAGAGCACGCACTCGGTACCAAGGTCACAAGGTCGGCAGCAGGGGATGAGCAAGGCGCGCCGGGGTGAGGAACCGCCGCATCTTCATCTTCGGGGTCGCTGCCGGCTTGCTCGGTTTGGTTTCGAACTCCAGTGCGCAAAAGTCCGAAGGGAAAATACCGCGGGTCGGGCTCATATTTTCTTCAAGCCGTCCAGCCAGCGCTTCACCCTTACTGGAGGCATTCAAGGAAGAGCTTCGCCGCTTGGGTCGGGTAGAAGGACAGGATTTTGCAATTGAAATCCAATACGCCGAGGGTAAGCTGGATCGGATAGCCGGGCTTGTAAACGAGCTTGTCCGGCAAAAGGTCGACCTGATCGTCGCCAACAACAATGTCGCCATTCTCGCGGCCAAGAATGCAACAAAAACCATTCCGATCGTGATGATGACCACTATTGATCCGGTTGCGGCGGGCTATGTCGAAAGCCTTGCGCGGCCCGGTGCGAATGTGACCGGGATTGCCCAACTGACCCGCGACTTGAGCGCGAAGCGCGTCGAGCTGCTCAAGGAGCTGCTTCCGCGCATCGCGCAGGTGGCAATCCTGTGGGACCCCGCCGGTCCAGGCCCGATCGTGGCATACAAGGCGTATGAAGCAGCGGCACGCGACCTGAAACTACGATTGCAATCGCTGGAGGTGCGCGGCCCGAACCCTGATTTGAACGCAGTCTTTAAAGCAGCGAAAGAAGGGCGAGCGGATGCGATCGTGGTCGTCACGAACCCGCTGGTTTCCCATCATCGCTCACGCATTGTGGAGCTCGCCAGTGCGCAAGGTCTTCCGGCCATGTACGAAGACAGCGGATATGTCAGCGAAGGCGGTCTCATCTCGTATGGGGCGAATAGCATCGATACATTCCGGCGTGCCGCCAACTACGTGGACAGGATCCTCAAAGGCGCGAAGCCGAGTACCCTGCCGATAGAGCAGCCTACACAATTTGAACTCGCAATCAACCTGCGGAGCGCCAAAGCGATCGGGCTCAAGATTCCGCAGTCAGTGATGCTCCGCGCCGATCGGGTAATCGAGTAGAAGACCGGCTACAGCCGATGAGGTGAATCCGCATCCTTTGGAGGAGGAAACCGCAATGAACCGCACCAGACGCAAGTTGCTGCTTTCAGTCGCAGGGACCGGGATCGCAAGCGCATTTCCATTCGTCGCCCGGGCGCAGGCCTGGCCCGCAAAACCAATCCGCGTGGTCGTCAGTTTTCCCGCGGGCGGCCTGACCGACATCCTCGCGCGCGCTTACTGCGAGGCGCTCTCGCAGAAGCTCGGCCAGACGGTAGTGGTCGAAAACAAGCCGGGCGCCAGCGGCGCGATCGGGGCGGCCGATGTCGCGAAGGCCGCGCCGGACGGCTACACCTTCCTCTTCACGATCTCGACCACGATGAACCAGAACCGCGTCCTCTACAGGAAGCTGCCGTACGACGCGGACAAGGATTTCGTCTACGTGTCGGGGTTCGACGCAGGGCACCTGCCGCTCGCGGTGGCTTCGGGCGTGAAGGTCAACAACATGACCGAATTCGTCGACCTCGCGCGGCGCGAGCGCGTCACCATGGGCAACTATTCGGCTGGTTCGTACCCGCACATGCTTGCCGCGCAGGTGAACAAGCTCTATGGCACGAAGATCGAGCCGGTGCACTACAAGGGCGAGGCGCCAATGTGGGCCGACCTCGCGTCGGGGCAGATCACCGCGGCGATCGGCAGTATCCCGGCGATGTCGCCGCACCTGCAGTCGGGGCGGATCCGCGCGATCGCGGTGCCCACCACGGTGCGCTCTACCAGGCTGCCGGATGTCCCCACTTTCGTCGAGCAGGGCTTCAAGGACCAGGTGTTCGTGATCCAGGGATGGATCGGCATGTTCGCGCCGGCCGGCATTTCTAAGGACATCGTGAGCCGCGTCTCGGCCATCCACCAAGAATCGGCCGACCTGCCGCGCATCAAGCAGATCAATACCACCTTCGGCCTCCGGGACAGGCCCTGGACCGCGGAAGAGTTCGAAAAGCTCAACAACGAGGTCAAGCCAGTGTGGATCTCGATGGCGCGCGAGCTGGGGATTACGCTCGACTAGGCGGCCGCCGACGGGTTACGTGGGCTAGCCGCGGAGTCACTCTGGCGACCGTGGGGCGGTTTGATTTGCGGCACATATTGTTGCACATTACGTGTTACAATGCATACCCACTTCTTGCCACACCGTTCCCGCTCGAATGGCAACCCTGAACATTCGCCTGGACGACGAGCTCGACCGCCGGCTTGCCCGCGAGGCTGAACTGGAGGAACAGACCCGTTCCGAGCTCGCGCGGCAAGCCATCGAAGCGTACTTGTCTCAACGCGAACAGCAACGGTTTGAGTCCGAGATCGCGCGCGCCGCGCGTGTTCGCGGCACTGGCGAGGCCGTCACGCTCGCCGAAGAGGCGCTTGCAACCGGCAACGAGGCGCTCGATATCGCCGAAGGCACAGCGGCCCAACCCAAGGCGCGTTACCGGTTAAAGCGGAAGAAGCGCTGATGCGGCGAGGCGAGATCTGGGTTGGCAACCTGAACCCGAACCGCGGCAATGAGATTGGAAAAATCCGACCGGTGTTGATCCTTCAGGCTGATTTTCTGATCGCACAAGGCGAGCCGACAATCATCGTTCTGCCGCTCACGACTCAGGTCAGAAAGGCGAAAGAACCATTGCACGTGACGATTCCTGCGCGTGATCGGCTGCGCCAGGCGTGCCAGGTCATGCCGGAGCAGCCCAGGACGCTCGATCGCACACGCCTTGCGGATGGGCCGCTCACGCGGCTGACGCCCGAGGAGATGAGGGCCGTCGAACGAAGCTTTCGAGTGGTGGCCGGTTTGTCCTGAGCGGCAGTGCAGCGGGTGCTACGGGGGCATCTCAAAGCAGGGAGTGCGTGGCGCCGAAGATCCTCGAAGAGCCGGCCGCGGCGGCGCTTACTGCGACGTAGATTTGTCGAAATTCTTGATCGGGGTGCCGGCATACAGGATCTTGGCCTGCCGCTCGGTGATCTCGTGGTGCTGCGCAACGGCGGCGGGGGAGAGCTCGCTCTCGGGCGCGGTCTCGTGATCGAAGTGCTTGTACTCGTCGATCCCCCGCACCAGCGTGGCGCTGTCCTTGGGGCCGACGGTCTGGCGCACGGTCGTGGGGATATAGCGGATCGCGAATCCAATGCGCCGATCCGAAGCGCGGTTGGGCTCCGAGCCGTGGATCAACCGCACGTGGTGCAGCGACATCTCGCCGGGTTCGAGCAAAAGGTCCACGGCGTCGGCCCCGTCAACGTCGACCATGACTTCCTGGCCGCGCGTGAGCAGGTTGCCTTCCTTGAAGGTGTCGCGGTGGGCGACTTGCCCCGCGTGCGAACGAGGAACGACGCGCATCGCGCCGGACTCGAGCGTGCTCGAACTGAGCGCCACCCACGCGGTCACCACGTCGGGTGAAGAAAGGCCCCAATAGGTGGAGTCCTGGTGCCACGAGACGAACGCGGGGTCGCGCGCTTCCTTGATGAAGAAGCTCGACGACCAGCACAGCAGGTTCGGGCCGAGGATGTCTTCCACTGGGTCGAGGATGCCGCGGTGGTGCACGAGGTCCCAGAGCCAGGGGAAGAGCAGGTGCGACTTGTGGCGAAGCGCCCCCTTGAGCGGCCCGCCCGCACGCTTCTCATGCGCCTCGAGCTTGGTGCGGATGGCGATCGCCTCGCTCGCAGGCATCGCCCGGATCGGGGAATAGAACCCGTCACGCTGGAACTGCGCCACCGCTTCGGCAGAGAGCTTGTTGAGGGGCCGGGGATTGGCCTTGAGAGCCGCGTTCGCCATCTTTGCCTCGCATGACTGACAGTGTGATGATTCTAGCCGCCGTCTGCGGCAAGCGCCTGAGGAGTTTCAAAAGCCCGCTGCATAAGGATCTGCTGCAACGCAACAGTTGCTTGTAAGAAGTATGAAAGTTCGACTTTATACTTTCAATGCCTAGTATCCATAAGGCCAAGACGGCAATTGAATTTCCTGTTTTGGAAACTCTGCTGCTGATCGAAACTGGGGAAAAAGCACCACGCCTATAATCGTCGGGTCATGAGCACCCTTTCCTATACGGTCGATGCGGAGGTTTTCCGCAAGTATCCCGGCTACGTTCGCGGCGTGCTGATCGCGCTTGACCTCGTCAATCCCGCGTCGCCGCCGGAACTCGTGCAGCTGCTGAGAGATGCGGAAGCGTCGGTGCGCGAGCGCCTCACCGTGGAGACCATTGCCGAGGCGCCGCGCATCCGCGTCTGGCGCGAGGCGTACCGGGCGTTCGGCGCCAAGCCTGCCGAGCACCGCTCGTCCATCGAAGCGCTTTCGCGTCGGGCCCTCAAGGGCGATCCGCTGCCTTCGATTTCGGCGCTTGTCGATATCGGCAACATCGTCTCGCAGCGCCATCTGGTGCCCGCGGGCGCCCATGCGATCGATCGGCTGAAGCACGACATCGCATTGCGCCCGGCCACCGGAAGCGAAGACTTCGTCGCATTCGGCTCGGAGAAGCTCGAGCACCCGCTCACCGGGGAGATCGTTTTCGTCGAGGGCAACACGGTGCTCACGCGCCGCTGGACCTGGCGGCAGGCGAAGCACACGCTGGTGGAGCCTTCCACCACAGCCATTGTATTCAATGTCGATTGCCTGCTGCCGGTAATGGCCGACGAGGCCGCGCAGGCCTGTACCGAGGCGGAAGGATTGATCGCGCGGTTCTGCGGCGGGCGCTTCCGCCGCGGGATTCTCAGCGCGTCTTCGCCGAGGATCGAGCTCGCCGTCTAGGTGCCGCGAGCGCAGGCGCCCTCGCTTTCACAGAGCTGCGGCTGCCTACTTCAGCGGCTTGATCCTGCTGCTGAACGCGTTGGTGTAGACGTCCTCGGCCTTGACCGGCTTGTCCGGCTTGGCGTTCGCGAACGTGATCTCCAGCGTCTTGGCCATCAACGCGGGCTCGATCCAGCCGATGCCGTTTTTGCGCGAGCGGTCGGTGATGCACAGGTCGAGAATCTGCGGCATCGTGTTGAGCAGCGTGTCGCGGTCCAGGCCCGGCACCGCCGCGGCCATCGCGTCGATCGCCTCAGCCGGCGCCATCTGCGTGTCGCGCCAGCCCTTGTGCACGGCGCGCAGGAAACGCTCGATGAGCTTCGGGTTCTTGGTGATGGTCTCGGTGTTGACGAAATAGGTGTGCCCGTAGATCGGCAAGCCGTAGTCGGCCCACAGCAGGTTGCCGACCTGTCCCTTGCCGAGCACTTTCTCCCAGATCGCGTAGCTCGTGTAGAGGTCGAAAGACGCGTCGACCTCCCCCGCCGCGACGATGGCCTGCTTGCCCTCGGGCTTCACGTTGACCATCGTGACTTTGTCGGCCGGGATGTTGTTCAGCGCGGCGAAAGCCGGCCACAGCACGCGATGCGAGTCGGCAGGCGGCGCGGCGATTTTCTTGCCGATCAGGTCCGCGGGCTTGGTGATGCCGGCGCTCTTTTTGAAAAAGATGTTGTTGCCGGCCTTGTCGAACACCACGGCGACGATCTTGAGGTCGGCGCCCTTGCTGATCGCGGTGATGATCGTCGGCGCATCCGAGATGCCGATATCGGCCTGCTTGAGGTCGATCTTCTTGGCGCTGTCGGCCGAGCCGGCGCCGCGCACGACCGTGAGGTCGATCTTCTCCTCGGCGAAATAGCCTTTCTTGAGCGCCATATAGATCGGGGCGTGGTCGGCCAGATGGAACCAGTTGAGCTGCAGGGTCATCTTTTCCTGCGCTTGCGCGGGCAGTGTGACGAGCAATGCGGCGAACACCGCTATGAGCGCGGCAAACAGTTGGCGGATATACATGGAAGTCTCCTCGGTTGTTATGTGTGCGGCTTTTATGTTGCTTACTTCGCCGCGTCTTCCCGGACAGCCCAGGGCGCGACGATGTTCTCGACCGCGACGACTGCGCCATAGAGTATCAGTCCCAGGGCCGAGATCAGCATGAGCGAGGCGAAGATCGACGGGGTCTGCAGCGTTACGCCGCCGGTGATGATCAACGAGCCCAGGCCGCGCTCGGAGGCGACGAACTCGCCGACGATTGCGCCGGTGACCGACATGGTGGCGTTGAGCTTGAGGCCGGTGAAAATGTAGGGCACCGCATTCGGGAAGCGGATCTTGCGGTAGATCTGCCAGCGGCTGGCGTTCAGCGAGCGCACGAGGTCGAGCATCTCGGGTTCGGCGGAGGCGAGGCCCACTGCCGTGTTCACCACCATCGGGAAAAAAGCGATCGTCGTGCCGATGACGATGTTGGGCCAGATCCCGTAGCCCAGCCAGATGACGAAAAGGGGCGCCAGCGCGATCTTGGGCAGCGTGTTGAAGAGCACCAGCACCGGCATCACGGTGCGCAGCAGGAGCTGGTTCCAGACAATGACGACGGCAAGCGCCACGCCGAGGATCGCCGAGAGCACGAAAGCGCCGATCACCGCGTAGAAGGTTGTGAGGAAATTCGATACCCACTGGTAGTTCGCCTGCTGCAGTGTCTTCAGGGACGCCCAGGGCGTGGGCAGGATGTATTCCTTGACGTTCAGCGCGACGACCGCGACCTGCCAAAGCACGACCAGTCCGAGGATCACCAGCGCGCTCGGCGCATACCACGCGGCAGCCGAGTTGAAGCGCTGCAATATTCCGGAATGCGGAGCGCTGCTGCCTTGACTCGGCATCGTGCCTCCAACGACAATTAACGAGTTGGTTAAATCATAGCAAACTTATGCAGCCCTTCATCCATCTCTCCGGCGTATCCAAGACCTATGGGCGCGGCCGCAGCGAGCATCTCGCGATCTCGGATGCGACGTTCGACGTCATGCCGGGCGAGCTGGTTTCGCTCGTCGGGCCTTCGGGCTGCGGCAAGTCGACGTTGCTCAAAATCCTCGCGGGGTTGCACCCGCACGACAAAGGCGAGGTGAGAATCGGCTCGGAGAGCCACGCGTTCGATCCTTCGCGCGACATCGGCATGGTGTTCCAGGCGCCGCTGCTGCTCAAGTGGCGGCGCATCCTCGAGAACGTGCTGCTGCCGGCCGAGATCCTCGGCCTGCCGATGGCGCAAAGCCGCGAGCGCGCCAAGGGCTTGCTCAACCTCGTGGGCCTGACCGGTTTCGAGGATAAGTACCCGTACGAGCTCTCGGGCGGCATGCAGCAGCGCGCGGCAATCGCGCGCTCGCTGATCCACGATCCCAAGCTCGTGCTCATGGACGAGCCTTTCGGTGCGCTCGACGCGCTCACGCGCGAGAAGATGAATCTCGAGCTGCTGCGCATCTGGAAGGAATCCGGCAAGACCATCGTGTTCGTCACGCACGGCATCTCCGAGGCCGTCTTTCTCGGCACGCGCGTGGTGGTGTTCACGGCCGGTCCCGCGCGCATGGCCGACAACTTCGAGATCGACCTGCCCCGGCCGCGCACGCTCGACATGAAGACGCATGAGCGCTTCGGCGAGTACACGCGGCGCATCTACAAGCTGCTGGGGATGGAGTAACCGCGATGGCCACGCCCGCGCGTTTGTCGATAGCGGCCATCGAGCTTTTCGAGCGCGACGTGAAGCTGCGCATGCCCTTCAGGTTCGGCGTGGTGACGCTGACCGAATCGCCGCAGGCGTTCGCGCGCGTGCGCATCCGGATGGAAGACGGGCGCGAGTCCACCGGCGCCGCGGCAGAATTGCTGGCGCCAAAGTGGTTCGACAAGAACCCGGCGCTTAGCAACGGGGACAACTTCGACCAGCTCCGCCTCGCGCTCTCGCTCGCACGCGAGGCCTACCTCTCGGGTGGATCCAACACGGCCTTCGGGCACAACCGCGCCCACTACAAGGCTCAGATCGAAGCCGGCGCGGCGCGCGGCCTGAACAGCCTCGTGTCCTGCTACGGGCCGGCCCTGATCGACCGTGCAGTGCTCGATGCGCTCTGCCGCGCCGACGGCGTGTCTTTCTACGAGGCCATGCAATCGAACCTGCCGGGCCTCGCCGAGTTCGAAGGCATGGACTTGGCGTCGTTTGCTGCCGGGCTCAAGCCGGCTGCGACGATCGCCGCGCGCCACACGGTCGGCCTGGTCGATCCGATCACCGCCGCGGACAGCAAGACGCCGGTCAACGACGGCCTGCCCGAGACGCTCGAAGAGGTCGTCGAGCGCTACGGCCATCGCTATTTCAAGCTCAAGGTCGGCGGCAATATCGCTTCGGACCTCGAGCGACTTGCGTCCATCGCCTCGGTCATCGATCGCATCGGGCCGGCATACTTCGCGTCGCTCGACGGCAACGAGCAGTACGAGGATGTCGAAGGCGTGGCCGAGCTCTGGGCCAGGATGAAAGAAGATCCGCGCCTCGAGCGCATGGTCGGGAGCGTCATCTTCATCGAGCAGCCGATCAAACGGCAGAACGCGTTTGCAAAGAGCGTTGCGAAACTTTCCGCCGAGAAACCCGTGATCATCGACGAGTCCGACGACTCGCTCGACGCTTTCCCGCGCGCCAAGGCGCTCGGCTATCGCGGCGTGTCCTCGAAGACCTGCAAGGGCTTGTACAAGTCGCTCGTCAACCGCGCGCGTTGCGCCAAGTGGGAAAGCGAAGGCGCCGGGAGCTTCCTCATGTCCGGCGAGGACCTCACGATCCAGGCGGGTCTCGCGATCCAGCAGGACCTGGCGCTGGTCTCGCTGCTTGGCCTCACGCACGTCGAGCGCAACGGCCACCACTATGTCAACGGCATGGCGAGCCTGTCCGAACAGGAACAGGCCGCTTTCCTTGCCGCGCATCCGGATCTATACGAGCGCAGCCACGGTGCGGTGCGCGTAGCGATCAAGGACGGGATGCTCAAGATCGGCAGCCTCGGCTGCAAAGGCTTCGCCAGCGATGCGATGCCCGATTGGAATTCAATGAGGAGGATGACATGAAGGCAAAAGGATGGAAGTTCCTGCTGGCGCTGGCGTGCCTTGCGGCTCCGCTGGCTGCATTTGCACAGGCTTTCCCCGCCAAGCCGGTGACGCTGTTGATTACCTTCCCGGCGGGAGGGCCCACCGACGTGGCCGGGCGCGCATTGGCCGAAGCAACCTCCAAGTATCTCGGGCAGCCGGTCGTAGTGGAAAACCGCCCCGGCGCAACGGGAACGCTCGGCGCTGCGGCGCTGGTCAACGCAAAGCCCGACGGCTATACGGTCAGCATGGTGCCGATCACCGTGCTGCGCCTGCCGCACATGGAGAACGTCGCCTACGATGCAATCAAGGACATCCAGTACGTGATGGGCGTCTCGGGCTACGTCTTCGCGGTCATCGTGCGCGCCGATTCGCCGTACAAGACGATGGCCGAGCTCGTCGCGGGCGCCAAGGCCAACGCCGGCAAGATCAGCTATGGCTCGCACGGCATCGGCGGCTCGGTACACCTCGCGATGGAAGAGTTGTCCACCGCGCAGAACGTGAAGTTCAACCACATCCCCTTTAAGGGCAGCGCCGACATGCTGACCGCAATGCTCGGAGGCCATCTCGACGTGGCGGTCGACTCGACCGGCGCCGTGCCGCATGTGGCGGCCGGCAAGGCGCGCGTGCTCGCGGTGCTCACCGAGAAGCGCGTACCGGTGTGGCCTGATGTTCCGACGCTCACCGAGCTTGGCTACGGCATCGTGTCGACCAGCCCTTACGGCATCGGCGTGCCCGCGGCCACGCCGCCCGCGGTGGTCAGGATCCTGCACGACGCCTTCAAGAAAGGCCTCGAGGATCCGATCCACACCCGGACGCTCGAAAAGTACAACCAGCCGGTCTGGTACCAGTCGACCGAGGACTACACGCGTTTCGCGCGCGAGCAGTACGAGCGCGAGCGCAAGCTCATCGACCGCATCGGACTGACCAAGAAAAAATAGGACTAAAGCTCATGGCACAGCTCATGAATCAAAAGCGCATCGGCATCATCATGAACGGCGTCACCGGGCGCATGGGCACCAACCAGCACCTCGTGCGCTCGATCGTGGCGATCAGGAAGGAGGGCGGCGTGCGGCTCTCCGACGGCACGCGCCTCATGCCCGACCCGATCCTCGTCGGGCGCAACGCGGACAAGGTCTCTGCTCTTGCCAAGGCGCACAACATCGAGCGCTGGACGACCGACCTACCCAAGGCGCTCAAGGACCCGAACGACACCGTGTTCTTCGACGCGGCCTCCACCCAGCTGCGCCCCAAACTTCTCAAGCAGGCGATCGCGGCGGGCAAGCACGTGTATTGCGAGAAACCCGTCGCGACCAACCTCGCCGAGGCGCTCGAGCTCTACAAGGCCGCCAAAAAAGCCGGCATCAAGCACGGCGTGGTGCAGGACAAGCTCTGGCTGCCGGGCCTGCTCAAACTGAAGATGCTCAGGGATTCCGGGTTCTTCGGCAGGATCCTTTCCGTGCGTGGCGAGTTCGGCTACTGGGTGTTCGAAGGCGATTGGCAGGAGGCGCAGCGCCCGAGCTGGAACTACCGTACCGCCGACGGCGGCGGGATCATCCTCGACATGCTCTGCCACTGGCGCTATGTGCTGGACAACCTGTTCGGCGAGGTCAAGGCCGTGTCTTGCCTTGGCGCTACTCACATTCCCGACCGCTGGGACGAGGAAGGCAAGAAGTACAAGGCAACTGCGGATGACGCGGCCTATGCGACTTTCGAGCTCGAGGGCGGCGTGATCGCGCACTTCAACAGCTCGTGGGCGGTGCGCGTTCGCCGCGACGATCTCCTCACGCTGCAGGTCGATGGCACGCACGGCTCCGCAGTCGCGGGCCTGCGCCGCTGCTTCACGCAATCGCGCGTCAATACGCCCAAGCCCGTGTGGAACCCGGATATTGCGCAGCCGATCGATTTCCTTGCCGGCTGGCAGGAGGTGCCGGACAACAACCCCACGGAGAACGCCTTCAAGGCCGAGTGGGAGCTGTTCCTCAAGCATGTCGCGGGCGAGGGCGACTTCCGCTGGGACCTCATGGAAGGTGCGCGCGGCGTGCAGCTCGCCGAACTCGGGCTCAAAAGCTGGAAGGAGCGAAAATGGCTGGATGTTCCAAAACTAAAGTAGCGAGGCGCCTCCTCGCAAGCCTGGCAGCGGCGCTGGCGGCTTCGGTCGCGCTGGCGCAGTACCCCGCCAAGCCGGTGCGCGTGATCGTGCCTTTTCCGCCGGGCGGGCCGACCGACGTGGTTGGACGGCTGCTCGCGCAGAAAATGGCCGACTCGACCGGCCAGGGCTTCGTGGTCGAGAACCGCGCCGGCGGCAACGCGACGATCGGCGCCCACGAAGTGGCCAAGAGCCCCGCCGACGGCTACACGCTGCTCTTCAACGCGAACATCTTCACGATCACGCCGCTGATCTCGAAGAGCGTGCCCTATGACGTCCAGAAGGATTTCACCGCGGTGGCGCTGGTTGCAAAGGGCCCGATCGCGCTTGGTGTGACGGCTTCCCTACCCGCAAAGTCTGTCGCCGAACTGATAGCCCACGCCAAAGCCAATCCCGGAAAGCTCGCTTTCGCCATCGGCTCGAACGGCTCGGCCGGCCATCTGGCGACCGAGATGCTCAAGCGCGCCGCCGGCATCGACGTGCTGATCGTGCCGTACAAAGGCTCGACGCCCGCGTACCAGGACCTGATCGGCGGGCAGATCCACGGCTTCATGGACCCAGTGCTTGGCGCGCAGCCGCACTGGAAGAGCGGCCGCGTAAAGGTACTCGCGGTCACGTCCTTGCGACGGCTGCCTTCCGCACCCGATACGCCCACGGTCGCGGAGACGCTGCCCGGCTACGAGATCTACGCGTGGTACGGGCTTTGGGGCCCGGCCAACCTGCCGAGGGATGTGACGCTGAAGCTCAATGCCGAGGTCAACAAGGCGCTGGGCACCGACCTGCGCCAGCGCCTGGTCGAACAGGGGTACGAGCTGTCGCCCGCTTCGCCCGAAGACTTCGCGAAGTTCCAGCGCGAAGACATCGCGCGCTCGGCAAAGATCGTCGCGGACGCGGCCATCCGGGCGGAATAGCGCATGGCCGACCGCGCCGTCGGGATCGTGGGCCTTGGCCTCGTCGGCCGAGCGATCGCTGCGCGACTCAGCGGCGCGGGATTCGAGACGGTCGGCTATGACATCGACCCCGCTGCGCTCGCTTCCTTTGGCGGACGCAAGGCCGACTCGCCCGAGGCCGTGGCTGCGCAGGCCCGGCGCATCGTCCTCGCGGTCTATGACACGCCCGATGTCGAAGCCGTCGCGGCGCGCGCGCGGCCTGACCTCTTCATCGATTGCACCACCGGCGATCCGGTCCGCATCGAAGCGCTTGCAAAGCGGCTCGCGGAAAAAGGGGTTGGCTATGTCGAGGCCCCGCTTTCCGGCTCTTCGCAGTCGATCGAGCGCGGCGAAGCGGCGATGTTCGTCGGTGGCGATGCTTCGGGTTGCGAGGACATCCTTTCGGCTATCTCAACTCAACGCCACGCGGTCGGTGCAGTCGGCATGGGGGCGCGCGCAAAGCTCGCCACGAACCTCGTGCTCGGCCTCAATCGGGCAGCGCTGGCCGAGGGCATGGCGTTCGCCGAAAGGCTCGGAATCGGCCGCACGGCGTTCTTGGCCCTTGTCAGTAATTCGCCTGCAAAGTCGCATGCAGCCTTGGCCAAGGGGCCAAAGATGGCAGCATTGGACTGGGCGCCGGAGTCGCGCATCCGCCAGCACCTGAAGGACGTTGGCCACATGCTGGCGCTCGCGCGGGAGAAGGATTTGCGCATGCCCCTGACCGAGGCCCATTCGGTATTGCTCGCCGAAGCCGTGGCTGACGGCGACGGCGACCTGGACAACGCGGCGATCATCCGCCGCTGGGAGAAATCATGAAACGCGATCAAATCCTGACGATCAAATTACCGGCGGCCAGCGGCCGGCTCGAGGATTATTCGGTGCGCGAGCCGAGAGTTTTCGCCAAGCCTTCGAAAGCGTTCACACGCAAGGCGCTGGGCGCTGCGCACGTGGTGGCCGACCCGCTTTCTGCGAAGGAGCCGTGGCTGGATGCGGCCATCGACTGGGACAAGACCATCGAATACCGGCGCCATCTGTGGTCGTACGGCCTCGGTGTGGCCGAAGCCATGGACACCTCGCAGCGCGGCATGGGCCTGGACTGGCCCAATGCGCTGGAGCTGATCCGCCGCTCGGTGGATGCCGCGCGCGACTTTCCGGGCGCGGTGGTTGCGAGCGGCGCGGGCACCGACCATCTGGCCCCTCACGCCGGCCTTGCGATCGCCGACGTCATCGCCGCGTACGAAGAGCAATGCACGGCGATCGAAAAACTCGGCGGCCGCATCATCCTCATGGCCAGCCGCGCGTTGGCCGCGTGCGCCAAATCGCCGGAAGACTACGGGCGCGTCTACGACCGCATCCTTTCGCAGGCCAACGACCCTGTGATCATTCACTGGCTGGGCGAGATGTTCGATCCCGCGCTCGAAGGCTATTGGGGCAGTAAGGACCACTACGCCGCGATGGATGTGTGCCTCGAGGTGCTCAAGCGGAACGCGTCCAAGGTCGACGGCATCAAGATCTCGCTCCTCGACAAGGACAAGGAGATCGCCATGCGCCGGCGCCTGCCGGAGGGCGTGGTCATGTACACCGGCGACGACTTCAATTTCGCCGAGCTCATCGAAGGCGATGCGCAAGGCCACTCCGAGGCGCTGCTCGGCATCTTCGATTCGATCGCGCCGGCCGCCTCCGCCGCGCTGGGCGCGCTAGCCGCGGGCGACACGGCGGCGTATCACGAGATCCTCGCGCCGACGGTGCCGCTGTCGCGCCATATCTTCTGCGCGCCTACGCGGTTCTACAAGACCGGCGTCGTCTTCATGGCCTGGCTAAACGGCCACCAGGACCACTTCGTCATGGTCGGCGGGCAGCAGAGCGCGCGCTCGATCCTGCATTTCGCCGAGCTGTTTCGGTTGGCCGATGCGGCGGGGTTGCTGGCCGATCCGCCGCTCGCCACCGCGCGCATGAAGTCGCTCCTCGCGGTGCACGGCGTAGGCTGATGCTCGCGTTGCGCAAGCTGGGCGAGCGGTTCGGCGTCGAGGCGGCCGGCGTCGACTTGTCGCAGCCCCTGTCGGACGCGCAGTTCCGCGAGATCGAGGACGCATTTTTCGCAGGCCAGGTGTTGGTCTTCCGCGCGCAGAAACTCACTGCACGCCAGTTTCTCGATTTCGCCCGGCGTTTCGGCCCGCCCGAGCCGCATGTAATCGACCAGTTCCATCACCCCGAGCATGCGGACATCCTCATCCTGTCGAACCGCCGCAGGGACGGCAAACCGGTCGGCCTGCAGGACGCCGGGACCTATTTCCACACCGACTACTCCTACCTGCAGGTGCCCGCGCGGGCGACGCTGCTGTACTCGATCGAAGTCCCGCAAAAAGGCGGCGACACCTTGTTCGCTGACCAGTACTCGGCCTATGTCGATCTTCCCGACTCAACCCGGGCTCGCGTCGAAGACCTCGTAGGCCTGCACCATTACGGCAACCGCGACGACGTCGACCTGAAATCGCGCACAGTCGCGTCGATCTTGACTGACGAGCAAGAAAAAAAGCTGGCCTGGGTGCGCCACCTCGTCGCACGCCCGCATCCGGTCACCGGGCGCAAAGCGCTGTATTCGGTTTCAGGCAGCTCTTTCGGCATCGAAGGCATGGAAGAGGCCGAGGCCGTCCGGCTGCTGGACGATCTCAAGCGGCACTCCACGCAGGAGAAGTACCAGTATCGCCTGAAGTACGGCGTCGGGGATCTGGTGATCTGGGACAACGCGTCCTTGCTGCATTCGGCAACGCTCACCGGCATCGATGATCCGCGCACGCTTTGGCGGGTCACGGTGAAGGAGCGGGTGGCTGGGATTCCTCGCGGCTAGAAACGTCTGCGAGTAACATGTATTTTTGACGCCGGAGAGCGGTTCACGCATCGACCCGATTGAAGGATGACCGAATGAGTTACAAGTTGACGCCTCGCAAAACGGCTTTTGGGCCACTGACTTCACGTTAGGGTTTGCCCATGAAGACGGTCCGCTACGGCTCATCTGCCGCAACAGCATCTCCGGCGTCCGGAGTCACCGGATTCCTGCTGAAGCAAATGGATGGGTCGTTCTTTTTTCGCGTCTATTCCGCGAACGGTGATTTCACCGACTACGATATCCGGCACGATGATCTAGAAGTGACGATCGCTCCAGATGCTCTCGCGTCCTTTTACCAAGTCGGTGAGCAGCGGCTTCTTGACCACAGCCCTGAAGTGCTCGGCTTGGCGAGCTTCCTCGATGAGCACAAGCCATAACTCGAGCTGGCGCGGACGGGGCATGAAGCCGCGCGTCACTGAACAGCGACGCTAAGCGCTATATGCACCGCCCATAGCAAAGATGCCGACAGTCCTCCGACCACGCCGCCTCTACATCGGTTTGCGGACACCTCAGCCGGGCAGCGCCGCCTCATACATGCGCTGGAACAGGGGAATAGCCGCCTGCCAGTTCTTTAGCATGGCCTCACCGGCAACCCACTCGTACTCCGGTCCCGGTCGAGGGCGAAGGCGCAAGAACGCCGGCAGGCCGTAACGCAACGCGATGCAGTTGACCAGGATGCGCGCGGTCCGGCCATTGCCGTTGGGAAATGGATGCATGCGCACCCATTCGCCGTGCGCCCATGCGCAGAGGATGATCACGGCGTTGATATTGTCCTCAGCGCCATCTTCGGTGAGACGACCGCTCGGGATGGTGCGATCCAGTTCATCGAGCTGCTGGGCCAGCGTCCGATCGAACGCTGCCAGTTCGGCACGAACCAGTTCCGCGCGCGTGCCGGGGTGCGGACCGATCTGGACGTCATATTCTTCAACGCTGGCTTCGCCGCGAAAAGCGCCGTGCGGCTCGCCATCCGTGGACTCGAGACCCTGCATGATGTCCCTCTGCCATGTCCGAATGGCCTCGCTCGAAACCGGGTCGCGAGCGCGGGCCGCCGCGGCGACCTTGCGGCCGAGTTCAAGAAGGTTGCGCAACAACTCGGGGCTGTTGGCGTCCCAGTCAGCCACTCAGGGCATCTAGCATGCGAGCAGATGCCGGTCCCGTCGCGCGCTCGAGCGCGATACGTACGCCCTGGGCCGGGTCATGCTCCACGGCGGCCTCGGCCTGCATGGCCGCTTCCATGGATCTTTCTCCCGATGGATCGCTGGCCGGGAAAACCCTCAGGCGGTCCAACGTGGCGCCGAGGTCAACCGCAACTTCCTGGGTTCGCTTGTCCAGCCATTCACGCACGGCTTCGTTGACGAGTTGGTTCTGCGGCCGCCCCTCTACCTCGCTGCGCAAGGCCAAGCCGGCCTGCACGGCCGGATCGAGTCGGAAAGTGGTTGCCGTCGGATCGACGGCTTCGCCCGCCGCTTTGCCGGCCAGTCCTCCAATTATTGCACCCGCGGCAGCTCCAACCAGCGTTCCTACCGGCCCGGCAACCGTGCCGGCAGCGACCCCTGCGGCCATTCCGCCTGCGGCAGCCCCGAGGCCTGTGCCGAAGGGATGAGACCCGGGAGCGCCCGTTATGGGATCGCGACTTGCGGCGCTGTCATCGGTGCGTGTTGTCTTCATAGGTAATTCTCCTTTGATGCGCGATCACGTTGTCGCCATGCAGGTTTGCGGTTTGTCCTTCAAAAGAGGACAGGCGAAGCTCAATATTGACGAGGTCGTCTTTAACTTGCCCAAGGTGGCCGCGAATTGCATGCAGGAGTTCGAGAATCAGGTTTTCCGGTTTGTCAGTCATATTTCTGGCTCGTGTTTCAAAAGTATACACGCCCACTAGTGCGCGGCGCTCGGCGGGAATCCCAATGCCTTGAAACGCGCCTGCCGTTTTCAACGGAAGAAGGAAGCAGGATGTCGATGTCTTCGGTACTGCGCAGAAACCGTTCAGGCGTACTCGTGCCCGCCCACCTGGATATCTCACGCCCTCTTGCTGAAATCGCGGCAGCAGATTCAGCAGCGCGTTAGCGGATGTATCCACCCCGCTAGCGAGATCACACCGAATTGTCTCGCCTGGAGAGTCTTCGCGGCCCTTGACCGCGTTCGCTGTCCGGCTGGCGCGTTTGCGTGTGGATGGGGCCGCGCTGCACAGAGGGACAGGGACGAGGAACTGCAGCAGCCGCCGCGGCTGCACGCGCCGTACAGTACCGCCCACGCCGTCCGCGCGCGAGTGCGCTCTGGCAATGTGCAAAGCGCCACGCCAGGGAGCTGAAGGCCGCCGGGCGCTCTCGCCGCGCGCTCAAGTCACAGGTGATCGGGTGTTTACATGCTGCGGGCGCCGATGTCCCTTGAGAAGATGTCTTAAGACGCGGCTACCGGCAGCATCATCTACCGCTCCAAGATGCACCTGGGCCTGAAGCGCAACTTCCAAGTGATGCCCAATCCCCCGGGCGAACCCGGACGCGCGCGGGAGCGCAGTGTCCTCCAAAGGTCCCTTGGCGCACGCCGTTTGCCGGGGACGCTAAGTGCTATATGCACCGCCCGTAGCAAAGATGCCGACAGTCCTCCGACATGGGCCGTACCGCCTCTTCTTTTACGCCAGCGATCGGGATGAACCGTCCCACGTTCATGTTGAACGCGACGATAATGTCGCCGAGTTCCGGCTAGACCCCGTCCGTCTACAAATCAGTGGAGGGTTCTCACGTGCGCAGATTGGCCAGATCGAAAGGCTGGTGACCGAAAACCAGCAAACATTGTTGGAGGCTTGGAATGAGTATTTCCGCGATTGAGATTGAAATACCTCAGGCTCGATCGGTGAGGGTCACGAGTGAAACGTTGCACGTAGACCTGTCCGATGGCCGCACGATTTCGGTGACGGTCGGATGGTATCCCAGGCTGGCGCACGCCACGACCGGGGAGCGCAAGGAGTGGCGGTTAATCGCGCAAGGCCGGGGAATTCACTGGGAATCTATCGACGAAGACATCAGCGTTGAAGGGCCGCTTGCCGGAAGGCCGTCTGGTGAAAGCCAGTCGTCGTTCAAACGATGGTTGGGCTTGCGGCAACCTCGTCAAATCAAGCGTTCGACGGCGCCTCGTAAAAGCGGTGCGCGCCGTCAACGTTGACTGTTGGGCGTCAGTATCAGCGCGCCCGCCCTGCTTGAGCTTCCACCGCCCATGCCTGACAATGTAATTACAAAAAAGACAATACCCGCAGTCCCCACCAGAGGAGAAATCATGAAACGCAGAAGCATTCTGTCGGGCATGGCCGTGGCCATCGCCCTCGCCATTGGTTCGTTCCCGGCCGCCGCGCAGACCATCACGCTCCACGGCGCCTCCCAGTTCAACGACGACCACGCGTTCACCAAGGCGATGGCGAAGTTCGAGGAGCTCGTAAAGAAGTACTACGGCAAGCCGGTCAACTTCGTGCTGCACAAGAACAGCGAGCTGGGGCTGGAGAAGCAGTACTTCGAGTACATGGCGCAGGGCAAGGCGGTGGACTACGCCATCGTGTCGCCGGCCCACATGTCGACGTTCTCGAAGGCGGCACCGTTCATCGACGCGCCGTTCCTCTTCCGCGACCTGTCGCACTGGAACAAGGTGCTCGACGCGGACGTGCTCAAGCCGGTGGCCGACGAGATCGCGCAGAAGGCCGAAGTCATGCTCATCGGCTACGCGGGCGGCGGCACGCGCAACATCTTCGTCAACAAACCGGTGCGCAACCTGGCCGAGCTCAAGGGCCTCAAGGTCCGCGTGCAGGGTGCGCCGATCTGGAGCAAGACTTTCGCCGCGGCCGGCATGTCGCCGACGGTGATCGCCTACAACGAGGTCTACAACGCGATCCAGAACGGCGTCATCGCCGCCGGTGAGAACGAGGCGGCCGGGGTCGAGCAGATGAAGTTCTTCGAGGTCGCGCCCAACCTCGCAATGACCGAGCACGCCATCACCATCCGCCCGCTGTGCTTCTCGGGCAAGACTTTCGCCAAGCTGCCCAAGGACCTGCAGGCTGCGGTCCTCAAGGCGGGCAAGGAAGCCGGCGCCCACGGCCGGCAGATCGAATCGAGCGAGGACACCGCCAAGCTCGACGCGCTGGAGAAGGCCGGCAAGCTCAAGCGCGTGGCGTTTGCCGATCGCGCCCAGATGAAGAAGCTGGTCGACCCGGTGATGGAAGCCTACGCCAAGGAAATCGGCGCGGAGGCCATCCTGGCCAAGATCAACGCGATCAAGTAGCGCCAAGAGGTGTGAACGCGGGCGGTGGCGCGCGGCGCCACCGCCCGAATTTTTGCCTCCGGAGGCTTCAATGGGGTGGTTCCGCAAACTCACGCACTGGTACGGCCGCGGCCTGGAGTGGCTGCTGGTGGGCACGGTCGCGATGCTCATCTTCCCGGTCAGCCTGCAGATCTTCTCGCGCTACACGGCGCTGATCCCTTCGTACATCTGGACCGAGGAGATGGCGCGCTTCCTGCTCGTGTGGATGGTGATGATCGGCGCGATGCTCGGCATCCGCGAGGGCACGCACTTCGAGGTCGATGTCTGGCCGAGGCTGGGGGCGCGCGCAAGCGCGCTGCTGCGCCTGGTCACGGGCGTGTTCGTGCTCGCCTTTGCCTGCGTCTTCCTCTGGTGGGGCTGGGAGTTCACGCGCTTTGCATTCAACCGCATCTCCGAGCTGGCCGAGCTGCCGCTCTGGACGATTCATGTCGCATGGCCGCTGGCCGGCGCGACCTGGCTCGTGTTCGGGGGCGAGCGAATGTGGGACGACGCCAGGGTGCTGTTCGGCACCCCCGCTTCGGGAGACGCGCGATGACCCCCGCGCTGCGAGCGTCATGACTTCCACGGTTCTTGCGCCGGGCACCGCGAGCCTGATCATGTTCGGGGTGTTCTTCGGCCTGATGTTCCTGCGCGTGCCGGTGGCGTTTTCGCTCGGCCTGGCCTGCCTGCCGATCTTCGTGCTCGAGGACCGGCTGAGCCCGATGGGCCTGGTGCAGGAAACCTTCAACTCCTACAATTCCTTCATCCTCCTGGCGGTGCCGTTCTTTCTGCTGACCGCGAACCTCATGAACGTCGGCGGCATTACCGACCGCCTCATGCGGCTGGCGCGCTCGCTGGTGGGTCATTTCCCCGGCGGGCTCGCGCAGATCAACGTGGTGCTGTCGATCTTCTTCGCCGGCATCTCGGGCTCCTCGACGGCCGATGCGGCCAGCCAGTCGAAAATCTTCATCGAGGCGCAGACCAAGGAAGGCTACGACGTGTCCTTTTCGGTGGCGATCACGGCGGTTTCCGCAGTGCTTGCGGTGATCATCCCGCCTTCGATCCTGATGATCGTCTGGGGCGGGGTGCTGACGGTGTCCATTGGAGCGCTGTTCCTTGCCGGCATCATCCCGGGACTGCTGCTGGGTCTCGTGCAAATGGCCACCGTGCACGCCTATGCCAAGCTGCGCAACTACCCGACCTACCCGCGCGCCACGATGAGGGAGCTGTTCGCCTCGATGGTGGTCGCGGTCCCGGCGCTGATGACGCCGGTAATCATCATCGGCGGAAAGATCTTCGGCTGGTTCACGGCGACCGAGTCGGCTTGCATCGCCGTCCTGTACGCCGCGGCGCTTTCGATCTTCGTCTACCGCGAGATGAGCATGAAAGGCCTCTACACCGCGTTTGGCGACACCGGGCGCCTGGCCGCGGTGGCCCTCTTCTGCGTGGGCACGGCGTCGGCCTTCGGCTGGCTGCTCGCCTATTACCAGATTCCCAAGGCGCTCCTTGCCGGTGTCGCGTCCTGGCAAATGGGCATCACCGCGACCGGCTTCTTCATCGCTGGCGTGTTTCTCGTAGTGGGCTGCTTTCTCGATGCGATTCCCGCGATCATCATCGTCGGCACGATCCTCGAGCCGCTCGCGAAGACGGTGGGCATGGACCCGGTGCATTTCGCCATGATCGGCATCGTTTCGCTTGCCTTCGGGCTGGTCACCCCGCCGTACGGCCTGTGCCTGATGATTTCCTGCTCGGTGGCCGGAATACGGATCGGCGAAGCGATGAAAGACACCATGATCATGCTCGTGCCCATGCTTGGCGTGCTTGCCGCAGTGATCGTGTGGCCGGAGGTGGTGCTCGTGCTGCCGAAGCTGATTTCGCCGGAGTTCTTCAAATGAGGGGTCCCGATCCCGCGCGGTTGGCGCTAAACGCGATCACCACAAAGAAGTGGACGCTTGCGCAGGCGATCGAAGGCTGCGCGCGCCACGGCATTCGCGGCATCACCGTGTGGCGCGACCGGCTCCAGGAAATGGGCGTGCCTGCCGCGGTCCAGTCGCTCAAGGCGCACGGGCTCGCGGTCACGGGTCTTTGCCGCGGCGGGATGTTCCCCGCGGCCGACGCGGCAGGCCGCAAGGCGGCCATCGAAGACAACCTTCGCGCCATCGATGAAGCGCAAGCCATCGGGGCGAGCTGCCTGATCCTCGTGGTCGGCGGGCTGCCTGCCGGTTCCAAGGACATCGCCGGCGCACGCGAGCAGGTGCGCGACGGCATCGCTGCAATCCTGCCCCACGCCCGTGCCGCGCGGGTGCCGCTTGCGATCGAGCCGCTGCACCCGATGCAGGCCGCAGATCGCGCCTGCATCAACACGCTCGGGCAGGCGCTGGATGTGTGCGATGCGCTCGATCCGCAGGAAACCGGCGCGCTTGGCGTGGCCGTTGACGTGTACCACGTATGGTGGGATCCGCAGCTCGACGCGCAGATCGCACGCGCGGGCCAGGCGCGCCTGTTGGCGCACCATCTCTGCGACTGGCTGGTGCCGACGACGGACCTCGCGTTCGACCGCGGCATGATGGGCGACGGCATCATCGACCTGCCGCGCATTCGTGCACTGATGGAGGGCGCGGGCTACGCCGGCTACAGCGAAGTCGAGCTCTTCTCCGAGCGCGACTGGTGGCAGCGCGACCCGGATGAGGTGCTCAGGATAATGAAAGAGCGCTACCTGGCCTGCTGCTAACCGGAGCAAGTTACTTGTAGAATGCAACGAACAGGTGCCGCTGCGGCCCTCGTGCTTTCCAGGGAGTTCTCCGATGCACCTGACCCCGAGCCGTTTCGTTGCTTGTCTTCTCCTCGCCGCCGCCTCTTCGGCGCCGGCCCATGCGCAGCAACCTCCCGCTCAGTTCCCCGACAAGCCCATCCGCTTCATCCTCGGCTTCGCCGCGGGCGGTCCCACGGACCTGAGCGTCCGCGCTCTCGCCGCTGCCGCTGGAAAGCAGCTTGGCCAGCCGCTGGTGGTCTCCAACATGACTGGGGCGGGCGGCACACTTGCGATGGCGGAGCTCGTGCGTTCGCCGGCGGACGGCCACACGATCTCGATGACCACGAGCTCGTACAAGGCGATGACCGCACATACGCAGAAGCTATCCTTCGACCTGGCCGAAGTGCGCACGCTGCTGGGCTATGCGGAGTTCCGGCACCTGCTGTTCGTCAAGGCCGACGCCCCGTGGAACAGCTACGAAGAGCTCATCGCCTACGGGCGGGCGAATCCGGGTGCGCTCAAGTTCGGCCACGTGGGGCCGGGGACTTCGCTGCAGCTTCAAGGCCTCCTGTTCTTCCGCTCGGCGGGCGTGCAGGTCACCGACGTCCCGTATCGCGGCAGCAGCGAGTTCACGAACGCCGTGCTCGGCGGCCATGTAAACGCGGCCTTCATCGACATCGCGGGCATCCGCGCGCTGGCCCGCGCGGGAACGGCGAAACTGCTGGTAACGATCACGCCGCAGCGCTTCACCGATTTCCCCGACGTGCCAACCGCGCTCGAGAAGGGCATCCAGGGGCCGGAGCTCTTCAATCCCCTCGTCGGCGTGGCGATCCGCCGCAGCACCCCGCCGGACCGTTTCATGCGGCTGCACGACGCCCTGCGGCGCGGGATCGAGGATCCCGACTTCGTGAAGGCGCTGAACGACATCGGCCTCAAAAGCGGCTACATCCCGCCCGAAACCTTCGATGAGACGGTCTCGCGTGTCGAAGCGCGGGCGGTGCCGCTGCTCAAGGAATTGAAGCTCGTCGCGCAATGAGCGCAGCGGCGGTCCGGGGAAACGCCAAGCTCGCGCAGGCGAGCCCGTACACGGCTTTCGTCGAAACTGCGGCGCGCTACGCGGACAATGAGTTTCTCCTGGTGCCCTCGTCGGCCACCGCCGCCTATGCATCGGGTCTTGTCTCGCTGACGTATTCGCAGGCCCTTGACGCGATCGATGCGCTCAAGGCGCGTTACCTGGCGGCGGGACTCGGAAGCGGTCATCGCGTGGCGCTGCTTCTCGAAAACCGGCCCGACTACTTTCTCCACTGGTTTGCGCTGAATGCGCTGGGCGCGAGCGTGGTGCCGGTGAATCCGGACTACCGGCGCGCGGAAATCGCGTACCTGCTTTCGCACAGCGAAGCGGTGCTGGCCGTTGGAGTGGAAGGGCGGCTGGACGACCTGCGCGCCGCTGCTGCCGAGACCGGACGCGCAGTACCAGTGGTTTCGCCCGCGGAGGCAGCACGGGGCATCGAAAGCCTCGCCATGCCTTCCGCGCCCGGCGCGCCGGACATTTCGGCCGAATGCGCGCTGATGTACACGTCCGGGACCACGGGCAAACCCAAAGGGTGCCTGCTCAGCAACGAATACTTCCTGCACATGGGCTTGCGCTACGTGAATCGCCGCGGATACGTGCAGCTCGAGCCGGGGCGCTCGCGCGTGCTTACGCCGCTGCCGATGTTTCACATGAACGCGATGGGCGGCTCGACCATGGGCATGGTGCTCTCGGGCGGCTGCGTGATCCAGCTTGACCGGTTTCATCCGAAGACATGGTGGCAAGACGTCAACCAGACGCGCGCCACCGGCATCCATTGCCTCGGCGTGATGCCGGCGATCCTGCTCGGCCTGCCAGCCTCCCCCGGCGATACGGCGCATTGCGTCCGCTACGGCACCGCGGCCAACGTCGAGCCGCAGCATCACGCCGCATTCGAAAAGCGCTTCGGCTTCCCGCTCATCGAAGGCTGGGCGATGACCGAGACCGGCGCCGGCGCTGCGATCAGCGCGGACACCGAGCCCAGGCACCTCGGCACGCGCTGCTTTGGCCAGCCCGGGTCCGATGTCGAGTTGCGCATCGTCGACGAGGCGGGCAAGGAGGTTGGCGTGGGCGAACCCGGCGAATTGCTTGTCCGTCATGCCGGACCGGACCCGAAGCGCGGGTTTTTCTCGGGCTATCTCAAGGATCCCGAGGCGACTGCGGCAGGCTGGGCCGGCGGCTGGTGGCATACCGGCGACGTCGTGGCCCGCTGGCAGGACGGCACGCTGCATTTCGTGGATCGCAGGAAGAACGTGATCCGCAGGAGCGGCGAAAACATCTCGGCGCTCGACGTGGAGGAGACGCTGCGCGCGCATCCGTTGGTTGCGCAGGTTGCGGTGACCGGGGTTGCCGACGAGACGAGGGGCGAGGAAGTCATGGCATGTATCGTGCCTTCGCGCACCGCGGGCATCGCGGAGGCGCGGGATCTCTTCGATTGGGCCTTCGAGCGCACGGCCTACTACAAATGTCCCGGCTGGATCGCTTTTGTCGAATCGTTGCCGACGACCGCGACGCAGAAGCTCCAGCGTGGAGCGGTGCGCGAATTGGGCGCGAGCCTGCTCGGCACCAGGGAGTGCTTCGACTTGCGGGCGTTCAAGAAGCGCATCAAGGCCGCGCAGAAGGCCTCCGCATGAAAGCCGCGCCGATGCGCATCTGGTACCAGAGCTTTACCGATCACGACGAGACCCGGCGGTACCACGATCGGCTCTCGGAGCACATCGCGAGCGTCGCGCGGCCCGGCACTCGGGTGGAGGTCGTCGGCATGTCGCCACCCGCGCGCCGGCACCGGATTACCGAATTGCGGTGCGCTATCGATGCGGTCAAGAACGCACTCCGCGCCGAGCGGGAAGGTTATGACGCGTACATCCTCGGGCACTTCCAGGACTCCGGCCTCTGGGATTCGCGCTCGGCGGTGGACATTCCCGTCGTCGGCCTCGGCGAGAATGCGATGCTGCATGCCTGCACGCTGGGAAGGAAGATCGGCCTCGTCACCATCCACCCGATCCACATCCCGTACCACGAGGACCAGGTGCTGCGTTACGGATTGCAGCAGCGTATCGTTGCGGTGTCCGCAGTCGAATCGGCCGCGAACGACTACGTGCGCGCCTTCGGCGACCCGAAAGTAGCGAAAGCGATCGGCGCGAAGTACGCGAAGGAGATCCAGGCGCTCACCGCGCGCGGCATCGAGGTTGTGATTCCCGCCGGCGGGCTGCCGAGCCTGCTCTTTGGCGCGGCGCTCAAGGTCTCGGCCGCGCCTGCAGTCGTGCTCGACAGCGTCGCGCTCGCCGTGAAAGCCGCCGAGATGGCCGTCGACCTCAGGCGTTTCAACGGCATGGCCCCCAGCCGCGCCTCCACGTTCGCGTTGCCCTGGCCCGCCGCGCTCGAGGCGCTCGGCCTCGGGGTGCCCGCCACCAAAGGAAAAAAGAAATGAACAGTCCCGGCACTCCCGGCGCCGTGACCAGCACTGCGACCAGCACTGCGGCCCGCACGACGACCGAACCCGCCACCGTTGGCGAGGCCTACTTGCGGCTGCTGGCCGACCGCGGCATCGAGAATCTGTTTGCAAACGCAGGCACCGATTTCGCGCCGCTGATCGAGGGCTATGTGCGCTCGCTCGAGGCGGGCGTGCCGGTCCCCAGGCCGGTGACCGTGCCGCACGAGAACGTCGCGGTGTGCATGGCGATGGGCCACTGGATGGTGAGCGGGCAGGCGCAGGCGGTGATGGTGCACGTCAACGTCGGAACCGCGAACACGATCTGCGGGCTGCTGAACGCCGCGCAGGCCAACGTGCCGATGCTGCTGACCGCGGGCCGCACGCCGATCACCGAGACCGGCATGGAGGGCGGCCGCAACATCCATATCCACTGGACGCAGGAGATGTTCGACCAGGCCGGCATGGTGCGCGAAGCGGTCAAGTGGGACTACGAGCTGCGCAACGGCACCCAGTTGGAGACCGTGGTCGACCGCGCGCTGAACGTCGCGCATGCCCAGCCGCAGGGGCCGGTGTACCTCACGCTGCCGCGCGAGGTGCTCGCCAGCCCGATGGGCGCATTCAGCCCTTCGCCGGCGGAACGCCACGCGCACCCGGTCGCGCCGCATCCCGACCCGGAGTCCGTCGAGCGGGTTGCAGCGATGATCGCGAAGGCCGAGCGGCCGATGATCATCACCAACAGCGCGGGATTCAACCAGGGGGCAGTCGCCGCCTTGGGTGCCTTGGCCGAGCGCATGGCGATCCCGGTCGTGCAGTTCGTCCCGCGCTGTGTCTCGCTGCCGGCCAGCCACCCGATGCATGCGGGTTACGACCCGGCGCCGCTGCTTGCGAGCGCGGACCTGGTGATCGTGATCGATTGCGCGGTCCCGTGGATTCCAGCCAAGGTGCGGCCGCGCGCCGATGCCAAGGTCGTGCATTTCGGCGTCGACCCGTTGCATCAGCGCATACCGATCCGCGGCTTCGAGTGTGACCTGGCGATCACGGGGAGCGCGGCGGCGAGCCTGCGCGCGCTGGACGCTGCGGCTTCGGCACATGAGGCTTGCGCGGCGCGATCGATCGCGGGCCGACGCGAACGCATCGCCGCGGCGCGCATCGAACGCGAGATGTCGCTCGCGCAAGAGGTGGCGTCTGCTCGCAACCAATCCGTCATCCACCCCACCTGGCTGACGCACTGTGTGGACCAGGCCGCAGGGCGGGATGCAATCCTGATCCGCGAAGCGCCGCAGTTCGCGCCGCAGCACTACACCAGCGAGCGCGAAGGCTCGTACTTTTCGCTCGGGGCTGCCGGCGGCCTGGGTTGGGGCATGGGCGCGGCGCTCGGCGCCAAGCTGGCCGCGCCCGATCGCCTCGTGGTCGCGGTCGAGGGCGATGGGTCGTACATGTTCTGCGCACCGGTGGCCGCGCACTATGTGGCCCTCGAGCAGGACGCGCCCTTCCTCACGGTGATTGTCGACAACCAGCGCTGGAACGAGGTCGGCTCTGCGACGCGGCATCTCTACCCGGAGGGTCGCGCCGCAAGGAACCGCGACCTGGAACCGCTCACGTATTTCGACAAGCGCTTGCGCCTCGAAAAAGTGGTCGAGTGCGCCGGCGGTCATGGGGAGCGGGTGACCGATCCTTCCGAACTGCCTGCGGCGCTTGCGCGCGCGATTCGCGTGGTCAAGGATGAGCGCCGCCAGGCCGTGCTAGATGTGGTCTGCTCCAGTTAGGGAGGTCGCAATGAGGAATCTGCTCGCCATTTCGCTATGCGTGTTCGCAGTATCGGTCTCCGCGCAGGGCTATCCGTCCCGGCCGGTGACGCTGGTCAACGGCTTCCCGCCGGGCGCGGCCACCGACACGATCTCGCGCCAGATCGCCGGCGTGCTTAGTAAGCGGCTGGGACAGCCGATCGTGGTCGAGAACCGCGTCGGCGCATCCGGCACCATCGGCGCTGCAACGGTTGCGCGCGCCGCGCCCGATGGCTACACCTTGCTTTTCGGCGTGCTCTCGAACCTCATCGTCGGCCCGGCCTCGATCAAGGACATCGCCTACGACCCGGTGCAGTCGTTTGCGCCGATCGTGGAGATCGCGCGTGGACCTTATGTGCTCGTGGTCACGCCCGCGGTCCCCGCCCGCACGCTGGCTGAATTCACCGACTACGCGCGCAAGAACCCGGGCAAGCTCAATTTCGGCTCGGTCGGGCCGGGCAGCGCGCATCACTTTGCAGGCGAGATGCTCAAGCGCGCAGCAGGCATCCAGATGGTCCACATCCCGTACAAGGGCGGCGGTCCCGCGTATACGGGCCTGCTCGGCGGCGAGATCCAGGTGCTGCTCGACACGATGCCGGGGCCGCAGCAGTACGTGCAGGCCGGGACCTTGCGCGCGCTGGCGGTGACGGGACCCAAGCGCCTCGCCTCGCTCCCGGACGTGCCGACCTTCCTCGAGCAGGGCCAGGACGGCGTGGACGTGCAGTTCCTCTTCGGCATCGTCGCGCCCAGGGGGACGCCGCCGGACATCGTGGCGCGCCTCAATGCGGAGATCACGCAGGCGCTTTCGGACCCGGAGATCCGCGCGACGCTCGCGCGTCAGAGCATCGAGCCGACGCCCGGAACACCGGACGCGTTCGGTGCGCTGCTTGCGCTGGAATGGAAGCGCTGGCGCGACATCGTCGCCAAAACCGGCTTCAAGGCGGCGAACTGAAACCGCAAACCTAGGCGCCCTGCTGGGCCTGCCAGCAGGCAGCGACCTCGCCCGCTGTAGCGCACCACACGCCTTTGCGACTGCGCAAGTCGGCAAGCACCGCATCCAGGTACGAGATGCGCCAGGGCTGTCCGATCAGCCAGGGGTGGAGGTTGAGGATCAGCATGCGCGGTTGCCTGTCGCCGTCGGCGATCATCCGGTCGAGCGCATCCGCGACCGAGAGCTGCCAGCGCGCCATCGTCAGCTTGCGGTACCAGTGCGCGAAGACGTCGTCGAAGTCGACCAGCATCGGCAGGGATACGAGCGGTCCAGACGCAGTTCGCATGAGGTAAGGCAACTCGTCGTTCGGCCAGTCGAGCACGTACTTCACGCCCAGTTCGGCGAGGATCTCCGGCGTCCTCGCCGATTCGCCGTATTCCGGACCGTGCCAACCCGCGGGACGACGGCCGCTGGCACGCTCGATCGCGCCGAGCGACGCAGCCACCTGATCGCGCTCCTGCGTTTCGTCGAGCTTGGCGGTAATCACCTGGGTCACCGCATTGCCATGCGCCGCGATCTCCCAGTCGCGCTTCATGCACTCGCGCAGGATGATCGGCTTTTGCGTGGCCACGGCCGCATCGATCGCGGCTGTCGCGCGCAGCCCATGCTTGTCCAGCGTTTCCATGATGCGGAACACGCCGATGCGATTGCCGTACTCCCGCAGCGAGTAGGAGCGGAAATCCGGGTAAGGTCCGCGACCCATGCCGCCGGGCAGCGTGGCCGGGATGAAGGCGCCCGGGGCCTGCGCCATCTCGTACTGCTCGATGCTCACGACGATGCCGAACGCGAGCCGCGCGCCGTCCGGCCAGCGCACGGGCTTGCGCGCGACGATCGGCGAAGATTCGAACCAGTCCGGGTTGACCTTCGTGCCGGCGCTCATTTCGCGCTCCTGGCTTTGTCGAGATGGCCCAGCACCATGTCGTAGTGATGCGCGAGGTAGTGTTGTGCGATCCCGTCGGCCGTGGTCTTCCAGGTGCCGGGATGCGAGAACACGTACGCCAGCGCCTCATCGAGATACTTCGCGCGCTGCGGCTGGCCGACCAGCTGCGGATGGATCGAGATGCACATCACGCGCGCGTTGTGCTCGCCTTCGCGGTAGAGCGTGTCGAACTGGCGCTTGATGACGTCCGCGAAATCGTCGGCCTCGAAGGCCATGCCGAGGAAAGGCGCGTCGTTGACCTCGGCCGCATAGGGCAGCGAGATCAGCTTCCCCGAGCGCACGCGCAGCGGCATCGGCTGGTCGTCGTGATACCAGTCGCCGTGATAGAGGAAGCCGAGTTCCGCGAGGATGTCGGGCGTGGATTCCGTCGCCGCCTGCGGGCCGGGGCCGCCCATGCCGAGCATCTGGGTGCCGGTGAGCGAAGCGACCGTGTCCCGCATCCCGGTGTAGTAGGCGCGCTCAGCTGCCTCGTCATGGCCGAAGATGAAGCGCGTGTTGTTGATGCCGTGGCCGAGGTACTTCCATCCGCGCTCGACGATCGCGTCGCGGATCGCGGGGTAGCGCGTGAGCGCCTCGGTGTTGATGACCGCGGTGCACGGGGTGTCGTGCTTGTCGAGCACCTCGAGCATGCGCCAGAAGCCCACGCGATTCGCGTAGTCCTGCCTTCCGTAGGCAAGCGGGTCGGGCGACGGTGTGCGCGCCCACGCATCGAGCCACGCATCGGCCGGCGGAAGGTATTCCCACGAAAGCACGTTCGGCGCGACCCACACGGCCACGCGCTTGCCCTCCGGCCAGGTGATCTTCGGTCGCTCGATGATCGCGGAGTAGTCCGACCACGGCTGGTCGGTGCCCTGCAAGGTGTGGCGCGTGGGCGGCGCGTCCGGCCGGTAGCGGTATTGCAGCATGTAATTTCCCCTTCAGGCATTGACCCCGGCGTCGATCTTCAATTATGGTACTTGCATATTGCAATCAACAGGAGTGGCCGTCGTGAACCTCATCCGTGTCGTCCTTGCCGCCTTGCTGGTTGCCGCCACGCAGGCGGCCCTCGCGCAGGACTATCCCAGCCGGGTCGTGCGGATCGTCGTTTCGTACGCGCCGGGCGCCGAGAACGACCTCATCGCCCGGCTGGCTGCCCAGCACCTGGCCGAGCAGCTCAAGCAGCCTTTCGTGGTCGAGAACAAACCCGGTGCGGCCGGCGTCATCGGATCGGAGTTCGTGGCCAATGCCGCACCCGACGGCTACACGCTGCTGCTCGGCAACGCGTCGACCCTCGCCATCATGGGCAGCATCAACCCGAAGCTGCCCTACCGTCCGCTCGACTTCGAGCCGGTCTCGGTGCTTGCCGCCATTCCCTCGGTGCTGGTGGTGAATTCCTCCATGCAGGTGCACACCATGGCCGAGTTCGTGGCCCTGGTGCGCTCGAAGCCCGGTGCGCTCAACTACGGGTCCCCCGGCGCCGGAACCTCGATGCACCTCACGGCAGAGCTCTTCGCCGCGCAGACCGGCACGAAGATCGTCCACGTCGCGTACAAGGGCGCTGCCCCGGCAGTGGCGGACCTCCTCGCGGGACAGGTGCAGTTCATGTTCCAGAACGTCCCGACGGTGTTGCCGCATATCCGCAGCGGCAAGCTGCGCGCAATCGCCGCCACTACGCCGGTCCGCATCGCCGTCCTGCCCGATGTGCCGACCCTTGCCGAGGCGGGCATCCGGGACGCGGAAGCGGTTTCCTGGTTCGCGATCGTCGCGCCGAAGGGGACCCCGGCATCGATCACCGCGCTGCTTCAAGGTGAGATCGCGAAGGCTTGGCAGAAGCCGGAAGTGCGCCAGCGCCTGCAGGCGCTTGGCGCCGACCCGGTGGCCAGCTCACCGGCGGAGGCGGGCGCCTTCATGCAGGCCGAGTACCGCAAGTGGGAGAGGGCCGTGAATGCGGCCGGACTCAAGGGCGCGAACTAAGGTCAGATGCAGTAGAAGTCGATCATCGTGGGTATGTAGTCGTTCAGCAGGACGACCTTCTTCCGCGCGATGCGCCAGTCCGCGCCGTCGGCCGTGTAGCGCATCTCGTACCGGCCGAAGAACACGTGCTGCTTGCGGTGCTTGGGGTCATAGACGTGGCAGGTCCAGCTCGCGAACACCGTCGGTTCGGCCGGGTCGCCTTCGATGACCGCCCCGGTCACCGAGTGCGCCGTGCGCAGGATTGGCGTCGACGCCGCCGAGCGGCCGCTCTCCAGCCGCCAGACCCTGTCTTCGAGCGCCGCGCGGTCCTGGTGATAGATCAGCGAAACCTCCCGATCGGGGTCCTCGATCGGCCGCCCGTCGTCGCGCCAGCTCGGCACCCAGAACATCGCAGCGGGCGCGTACATTGCCAGCCAGTCATTCCAGCGGCGCTGGTCCAGCAGGAGCGCCTCGCGTACCAGGAGCGTCTGGGCGCGCTCTGCCGTGAGGTGTTGCGTCATCGGCCGCGCCCGGCTGCGAGGCCCCGCTCGATGAGACGCACCCACTCGCGGTAGGCCGAGTGGTGACAGGTCTCATCGCCCATGTCGTAGGGGCCATGGGCCCACGCCTCGGGCACGATGCCGAGTTCGTCCGAGTAGGGTCCGGGTCCTTTCTGCAGCACGGCCATGCCGCGCGCGTAGGCCTGCTGCCACTCGATCGCCCATCCGCCGTAGCCGCTCTGGCAGTCGCGATAGGTGGCGACGTCATCGGGCGTCGCAAGGCCGCTCGGGTTGAAGAATTCCTCATAGTGACGAATGCGCCTGCGCCGCGCCTCGGCACTTTCGCCCCTGGGTCCGATGCACCAGGCCGTCATCTCGGTGAGGTCCACCGACAGCGGCCTGAGCACGCGCAGTTGCGGGGCGATGTTCTCTGAGATCTGCAGGTTGGGGAACACGGTCATATTGCGCATGTAGAACATCCACTTCGCGCGCGTCTCGCCAACCCTTGCGACCAGCTCCTCGCGCGCGAGATGCAGCGGGCGCGACTCCGGGTTCGGGATCGGACCCCAGGTTGCGCTGTGGCCATGGCCGAAATCGAAGGCGCCGCGCTGCAGCAGCTTGCTCTGCGCACGGATGTCCGCGTACGAAGAGCCGTCCTGATCGTGGCCGGCGCGGTCCCCCTGCCGGCCGAGCACGCCGATGTACGAGGCGTGTGTGGTGGCAAAGTGATAACTGTCGGTGGCGTTCTCGATCTGCGTCTTCCAGTTCGCATCGAACGTGAACGTGACCGAGCCCGGCAGCAGCTCGATGCCTTCCGGACCCTGGTCGACGAAGAGGTCGAGAAAGGCCCGCGCTGTTCCCAGGTGCTCTTCGATCGAGGGAACATCGGCGCTCAGGCTGCCGAACAGGAAGCCGCGGTAGTTCGCAAAGCGCGGGAGCGCCTTGAGGTCGTGGCTCTCCGAGCTGAAAGCCGGGGTATAGGCGCCGCTCTTCTCCGCGTTCACCGCGATCGAGCGCCCGCCGCTGTCGTAGGTCCAGCCGTGATAGGAGCAGACGTGCACCTTCCTGTTCCCGCTCGGCTGGTGGCAGACCACGGCGCCGCGATGTCTGCAGCTATTGATGAACGCACCCAGCTTTCCCGCGGCGTCGCGCATCACCACGATAGGCTGGCGGCCGACGCGCGTGGTGATGAAGTCGTGCGGATCCCGAACCTGCGATTCGAGGCCGAGGAAGGCCCACGTGGCCTCGAAGATATGGCGGATCTCGAGATCGAAAAGCTCCGGATCGCGGAACACGTCGCGGTGCACGCGGAACACTCCGTCTTCTGGCCGATCGTCGACGTATCGGGCAACGCTGTCGACGCGCGCGTTCATGCTGCGCCCCCGGCCGAGCGCAGGTCGGTTGGCAGCACGCGGTCGCGTCCCTGCGGTCCCATGGCGGTGTGGCCGCCATCCACGCGCAGGCAGCTGCCGGTGACGAAGCCGGCGTGCCCTGAGCAGAGAAACAAAACGGCTTCGGCGACTTCGCCCGCTGTGCCGGCGCGACCCAGCATGTGCAAGCGGTTCGCGATCGCGTCGTAGCGCTCGCGCGCCTCCGGCGGCCCTGATGCCAGCGAAGCCTTGGCAGTCCACGCCGGCTGGACGGCGTTGACCCGGATCCCATCGGCGGCCAAGTCGATGGCCTGGCTGCGCGTGACCTGCTCGATCGCTGCCTTGGTGGCAGGGTAGATCCAGCGGCCCGGGAGCGCGAAGTTCGCGCTGCCGCTGCTGAAGTTGACTACGCTCGCGCAGGAGGAGCGCGCAAGCCACGGCCGCGCGCGCTGCACCAGCAGGATGTGGCCGAACAGGTTGACCCCGAACCCGTTCATCCATTCGCTTCGGCCGGATTCCGCGCCCCGGTCTGCATAGGTGCATGCAACACAGATGACGAAATCGATGCCGCCGAAAGCTTGCGCGGCCGTGTCCACGAGCCGGCCGATGGCTTCGTCGTTTCGCAAATCCGAGGCGACAAAACGGCAGCGCGAACCGAGTTCGGCTTCGAGCGCCTGGCCCTCGGCTTCAAGGAGGTCGCCGACCACGACGCTTGCGCCCGAGGCGATGAACGCGCGAGCTACACCGGCGCCGATCCCGCTGGCGCCACCGGTAATGATCGCGGCTTTCCCGTCGATGCCCTTCATCGCTTCCCCTTCGTTGACCCTCAACAATGGTACTTGTATATTGCAACGAATGGCCACCGCCGCCGCGAAGGCGCGAGCTGCGCAGGCCGAATCGAGGGGCACCATGCTCACCAAGGAAGACAACGACCGCATCACGCAGGTCGGCGCGGACAAGCCGCTTGGCCGGTTTTTCCGGCGCTACTGGATTCCCGCGGCCAAGTCGGAAGAAATCGCCGAGCCCGGCGGCGCGCCGGTGCGCGTGGGATTGCTCGGCGAAAAGCTCGTCGCCTTCCGCGATCCCGCGGGCAAGCCCGGGCTCATCGGCGAGTTCTGCCCGCATCGCCGCGCGTCGCTCGTCCTCGCGCGCAACGAAGAAGGCGGACTGCGCTGCCTGTATCACGGCTGGAAAATCGCGCAGGACGGCCGCGTGCTCGAAACGCCCGCGGAGCCCGCCGGCAGCAAGCTTGCGAAGAATCTCTGCCAGGCGGCTTACCCTGTGCGGGAGGCCGGCGGCCTCCTGTGGACGTACATGGGACCGCGTGAGTTGGAGCCGCCGTTCCCCGCGTTCCCATGGTTCGACTGCGAAGGCCCGAACCTGCTCGTGGTCAAGATGTACCAGGACAACAACTACCTGCAGGGGCTCGAAGGCGACCTCGATCCCGCGCACCCCAACTACCTGCACCGGGATTTCGAGCTCGAGAAAGACAAGAGCTGGGCCGGGGCCGGCTGGCAGTCGATCGCCGACCTGATGTCCGATGGCGTGCCGGCAATCCATTGCGAGGAGACGGCGTACCTCATGCGCGTCGGCGCGATCCGCAAGACCGCCGACCCGAAAGTGAACTATGTGCGCACGACCGAATGGGTCGCGCCTTTCTATACGTACATCGCCACCGGCCCGCACGAGTCGCGTCTCTTCAAGGCGTGGCTGCCGATCGACGACTACAGCTGCTACACGTTCTACGTTCACTTCAACCCCGAGTCACCGATCAACGTGCCCGCGAGCTACGCCAACTGGGGCCACGAAACCCACGCGCCGGCTTACCGCACGAAGCACACGGTGCAGAACATGCACTTCCAGGACCGCCGCAGGATGGCGACCGCGAATTTCTCGGGCGTGGAGGGCGCGGCGATCCAGGACCGCGCGGTGCAGGAAAGCATGGGTCCGATCTGCGACCGCACCCAGGAGCACCTCGGGACGAGCGACAAGGCGGTGATCTTCTACCGCCGGTTGGTCCTAAGGAAGCTTGCGGAGATGGATGCGGGCGGGCCGCTGCCGGGCGTCGACCCCTCGCTCGATTTCAGGCACCGCACGGCTTCCGTCTTCATGCCGGCGGAGGCCGACTGGCACGAAGCCTTACGCTACCTCGAGGAGCAGGAGCGCGAGAGCGCTGTAAAAGCCGGCGGCGCAATGGTGCCGGTGGATTGAGCGGCGCCTAGGCGGACTGCGCCGCGGTCCCAGCTGCCGGGGCGAGCCCGGCAAGCGCCTCGCGGATCGGCTTCTCGTCGCGCGGCCGCACCAGTCGCCCGTTTTCCTTGCCGGCGTTCATGAACACCAGGGTCGGCCAAAGCTTGACCTTGAAGGAGCGGCCGAGGCGCCGGCCGCTGCCGTCCTCGATCCTGATGTGGCGCACCTCCGGGTGATCCTTGAGCGCCGATTCGATCAACGGTTCGGCCATCCGGCAATGCCCGCACCACGGGCTGCCGAACTCGACGAGGACCGGGCCATCGATCCGGTCGACTTCCTCGCGGGCGGGCTCGACCGCCTCGTATTGAGCTTGGGTTCCCATCTCCGATAGAGCGCCGATGTCCCGGATGGTTCCCGCAACCGGAGCGGCTACTTCTCCTGTCCGGCTTTCGTGACCCAGCCGTGCTGCGAAATGTCGAAGATGACGCCCTCCGGATCGCGGAACTTCTCTTCGTAGTAGAGCGTGTCCTTGAGCGCCGGCAGGTCCATGAAGAAGGTGCCGCCGTGCGCCTCGATCTTCTTCTTCACATCCGCCACGTCGTCGACCTTGAAGCCGAAATGGTGCGTGCACGAATAGTCCTTGCCGGGCGAGATGCCGGCCATCTCGTCGGTCTTGTAGTTGAGCAGCGCGATGTTGATTTCCCCGTCCGAGAGGTAGACGCCGCTCGCGAGCGGCGACTCGGTCGTGCCCACGCGCTGCAGGCCGAACACCTCCTCGTAGAACTTGGCGGTCTTTTCCGGATCCTGGACCGAAAGCGCGATGTGCTTGATCTTGGCCATGCGGGTTCTCCTCAGAGGAATTCGGCGAGCGCCTTGGTGACTTCGGCCGGCTGCTCGATGGGATGCCAGTGGCCGCACTGCTCGATGATCTTGAGCTTCGCGGTCGGCACATCGGCGACGATGCCCTCGCCGTTCGCCACCGGGCTCACCGCATCGTCGCGCCCGGCAATGACGAGGACGGGGCACTTGATCTGCGTGATATCGGCTGCGACCGAGGCGCCCATGGCCTCGCAGCTCCGCGCATAGCCTTCGACCGGCTGGCGCGTGAGCAGCTCGCGCACAAACGCCACGATCTCCGGCTTCTTCTCGAAGGTGTGCGGCGAGACGCCGCCCTTGACGATGCCCTCGGCAATGCCGTCGATGCCCTCGGCGCGCACCTTGGCAACCCGCTCCTTGATCGCCTGGCGGCGGGCCTCGGGCGGCGCGCGGTTCACGCCGATCAACACGAGCTTCTCGACTTTCTCAGGATGCTTGACCGCGAAGTGCTGCAGGATCAGCGTGCCGAGCGAATGCCCGACGAAGCGGGCCTTGGTGATCTTGTTGGCCTCGAGGATCGCGGCGAGGTCGTCGACCCAGCCCGCGATCGAAAGCTCGCCCGCGTAGGGCGAGCGGCCCGCGCCTTCGAGGTCGTAGCGGATCAGCGTGAAGCGATCGGCGAGGGCGCGCACCTGCGGCTCCCAGACGTTGGCCGAGCTGCCCAGGCCGTGCACCAGCACCACGGGCTCGCCCGTGCCCTGCTTTTCGACGGAAAGCTTCTTGCCTCGGACTTCGACGATCATTCTTCCTGCTCCGCGGTTCGCATGATCCTTCGATACTAGCAAACCCGTTGGTCGCGGGCATCGGTTTCGCCACTACAATCCGTTTTTTGGAGGCGCACATGTCCGCTACCGCCACAGCATCGACGAAGATCGGCTCCATCGGCAAGGCCGCCACGGATGCGGAGCGCCAGGCGCGTGTGCAGCTCGCCGCCTGCTACCGCATGTTCGCGCGGCGGCAGATGGACGACCTCATCTACACGCACCTTTCGGCGCGCATCCCGGGCACCACGGACCGGTTCCTGTTCATCCCGTTCGGCATGCTGTTCGACGAGGTGACCGCCTCGAACCTCATGCAAGTCGACCTCGCGGGCAGCGACGTACTGCGGACCGGCGCCGCGGTCAACCCGGCCGGCTGGATCGTGCATCGCACGGTCTACGAAGCGGTGCCCGATGCCGCGTGCGCGATGCACCTGCACACGGTGACAGGCACCGCGGTGTCCGCCCAGAAGAAAGGCCTGCTGCCGATCAACCAGTTCGGCATCACCTACCACGGGCAGGTCGGCTATCACGATTACGACGGCCCGGGCCTGCGGCCGGAGGAGCGCAAGCACTTCGTCGCCAACCTCGGCAAGCACCGCATGATGTTCCTGCGCAACCACGGCACGCTCACGCATGGCCGCACGATCGCGGAAGCGTTCACGCTCATGCACTACCTCGAGCGCACCTGCGAGATCCAGGTCGCCGCACAGGCCGGCGGCGAACTGGCGATGCCGCCGCAAAGCGTGATCGACTCGACCGTGAAGACCGCGCAAGGGGTGGGCGACGGAAAATTCGGCCAGATCGGCTTCGAGGCGCTCGTGCGCCAGCTCGACCGGGCAGACCGCTCCTACCAGGACTGACCGAAGCGCGGTCCCGGCGCGGCCGGCTTCCGGTTCGTTGCATCGACATAGAATGTACCGGTACCGGTACACCAACTGCCCGAAGAGCCGCTCCAGGACTGGATCTTCGAAATAAAATTCGACAGATTCGTACGCCAGGCCTGTCACTTCTCCATCTTGACGACGCTGATCTCGCCGTCGGGTTCCATGAAAGCCCGTTTCACCTGGGCGCAGTCCTCGACCCCATGCTCGCGCAGCTGGGACATCAGCTCGTCCATCGTGACCAGCTCGGCCCTCAGGTTCCGGCGCAGCAGCTTGCCGTTCTCGATCAGCGGTAGCGGCCTCGAGTGGAGGATGCGCCGGACGCCCGGCCAGTTGAAGGCGATCCAGTCGAGCAGGTAGCTCCAGAACAGGATGGTGGCGACCAGGACCGTGCCTTCGACCACCGAGGTGTAGCTCGCGGAGAACCCGTTGCTGGTGACATCGGCCAGCAGGACGATGACGAGGATGTCGGTCGTGCCGATCCCGCCGGCCTGCCGCCTGGGCAGCAGCCGCAGCAGACCGAAGAGGATGAGATACATGAGCGTGCCGCGCACGATGAGCTCGCCCAGCGACACCGTGGGCACGAAGATGCCGTGCCAGTCGATGGACCCGAACAGCTCACCCACGGCGTTCCCCGGTCAAGGATTCGCGCGGCACGGGCCGGTCAATCGCAGCGCCCGTTGTCGTCCGGGCGCCAGGGATTGGAGAAGGCGCTCAGGGTTTCGAGGAAGACCACCAGGTCGGTCTGCTCGCGCGCGGTGAGGTTGAGCGGCTTGGCGGCCTGCGTGTTCTTCGCCGGAATCGGCCACGGCCCGTGGGAGAGGACGCGCTGGATCTCGGCTTCGGAGAGCGTGGCCTTTGCGGTGTCGGCCGCCGGGCTCGCGAATGGCAGCATCGCGACTGCCGCCGCGGAGCAAGGTGCGGTTTCGCTGGGTGCTGCTGGAGGTCATGAACGTGCGCCCTTTTGCCGACTTCGGCTACTTTATCCCGGTTCCAGGCGAGGATGTCTTTCGCCGTCACGGATTCTCCCGGCGGAATGCAAGGCCGATGTCCAGGAGGTTGAGCAATTCAGGCTTCCTTGCCAGAAGGCGCCGGTCCACTTCGTGGGTACTGATGAACGGCAGCTCGTAGACATCGCTTCCGGTGACCAACCCCGCGTTCGAATGCGCAGTGTGAACGAAGACAAGGACCGTGCGCGTGAAGACGAGGTCCGCCCTGTCCAGCACATCCATATCGCGCTTGATGCGGACGATGGCGCGGACCCGCTCGCGCGGAATGGTGTACCGCTTCACCTGCCGGCTGTGCTCGTTGACCAGCCGCACCAAACCCTGGTCGAGGCCGCGGGTGACAACGTAGGGGTCGGTGTCGGGGAGGGCGGAGAAGGTTTCGGCTGCGTAGTCGGCGGTGGGCCGGGCGGGGTCGTACGAGAGGACGAGAACGACGCCCGGGAGGTCGCTTGGGTAGCGTTTCGTGACCTGTGCCGTGCAAACCAGCGTCCAGGCGAGGAGGAGGGTGAAGCAAAGAAATCTGCGCATGCGCCTTATTGGACTATGCGGGAGCCAGTGCGCTGCGGGCAGCATGCTCCAGGACCGCGCGCACGTGCTCCGCGGTCACACCAGGGAACCATTCCACGAACTGCGACACCTCGGCGCCGTCTTCCAGGTTCTTGAAGAGGGCTATGAAGGTCGCGCTGTAGACATCCGCCGCGGTCGGCGAGTTGCCCACGTAGTAATGGATGTTCTGCTCGCGCTGGTATTTGAGTTGCGTCGCGAGCATGCCGAGCAGCCGCGTCACTCGCGTGCCGTAGCCCCCGGCCGCAGCGGAGCGGTAGCCGTACTTCTTCGCGAGGTACTTCGCCACGGGGGCTGGGAAGCCGGGTGCGCCCTGCAGGCCGGCGTGCACCAGTTGCAGCCAGCGCGTCCAGCCCAGGCCCTCTTCGCCGCAGATCTCGTAGGTGAGGCGGACGGCGTGCCATTCGATGTTCTTGATGTGGAAGAAGCCTTTGGCGGCTTCGCCCCAGGGGCTGGGGACGTTGGGGACCACGACCATGCGCAGGCCTGGGTGGGTTCGGGCTTGGTCTACGGGGAGGTAGTGGAGAGGCATGACGGGAGGGGGATGTACTCGTACCGGTACAGGAACTGGCAGGAGAGCCAGTCTGGGAGCGGAGATTTGGAAGTGAATTGGGCGAATTTGTCCGGGTCAGTGGGTCGTGTCTCCGTGCAAATTGGAACGGTCAGCCGAGGACGTGCGTTACGACCCCAGGCTTTGCAGTTGCAATTGCCGCACGGACCTTCGGCATAAGCGGGCGAAGGAAATCGATGTCGTTGCTCTGGGCGTGAATGATGACGACTGCAATCGAAATGCCGGTGAAATCCTGCTGGTACTCCATGTTGCGATCAACCGTAAGCAGCAGGTCGAACTCCTTTTCGGCAAGCTGAAGCAGAGCGCCATTCTTGACCCCGGCCCAACCTGCGTCCGCGGTGGTCTTTACTTCGTGGTCAGGGAGTTCCTTGCGAAGTGCGCGCGGAACGCACTCGTCAAGCAGCACGCGCATCTGCGATCAAGTGGGCTTTGGCCTGCTCGAGTGCCGCAATCGCGAGTTCCCGGGTGACGGTCGGAAAGTCGTCGAGGAACTGTTCCAGGGCGTGGCCGCCCTCGATGTAGTCGATAAGCGCCTGCAATGGGACGCGCGTGCCGACGAATACCGGGGTGCCACCCAGAATCTCCGGGTCGGAGTGAACGACGGATGAGCTTTTCATGGCGCTACCTCCATGACGCATTTCGGTGGATATTACTCCTACATCAGCTGGATCCTTCTCCCTTGCCCGTCATGCGATCGCGTCCAGGTAAGGCTGCATGACGCGCGAGACCCGGCAGATGCGCGCGAAACGAGCCAGGTCGTTGGCGCCGCCGCGGTGCTTGCGGCTGAAGTCGCGCAGCGCCTCGACCGCGACATCGACCCCCACCTTGTTGCAATACTTGAAGCAGTCGGCGACGGTCTTCGCGGCCGAATACACGCGGACGCGTACTCCCTCCACCCGATGCTCCTTCACGCCTTCGGTGAGTGCGTGGCCGGAAAATCGGGCTACGCGGAGCCGCGGATAGTCGAGACGCGGACGCCGCGCCTTCTCGGCAAGCGCGATCCACACCTCGGCCGGGGACTGCGTCGTCAGGCCGTGGAATCGCAGCGCTGTCAGCAGGCAGAACACGCCGTCCGGAACCCGTTTTGCAACCTGCGCGAGCGTGTGAGCTTCCGTGGGAGCGTGTCGCGCGACGACGTAGATCCCCCGCGCTTGACGAAGCACCAGTCCGTCGCTCACGAGACGCGCAATCTGCGCGCGGGAAACGCCATGGGCCTCGAGCTCTCGCGGGCGCGCGAGCCCGAGCTTCTCGATCAAGCGGATTGCGTGCTCACTGCGCGTTTCCCCCATGATTGGGATGAGACGAAACGTCGGGGGGTTATTGGCAAGCCCCGACGTATCGTGCTGCATGGCCGAATGGCTCAGCGTTGGCGTTCAGAGACCGTGGTCACCTAGAGCGAGATGCCGCAGCGATTTCTCCGAAAACCCGCGGCCGAACTCCATTTCCAATTGTTTCGCCAGCGCGGAGACAATCTGTCTGCAGCGGCGCCTTCCAGCTGCGTTGGTCTCTACATTGATCATAGGAGCATTGCCCTTACGGATCAATAATCTGTTCCGCGAGGTGTGGAAGTCTCAAGCCGAATATCGAGACAGACGTTAAGGATCCAGATTCTCTTTCGATTCTAGGTGAGTGTACCAGTACCGATACATGAATTACCCTGTAAGCCGCGCCAGCTCTAGACCTTAAAAACATAATTAATCGAATTCACTCCTCAAACCCTCGGCAATCTCCTCTCCCCCACCGCCCTCTCAATCGCCCCCGCAATCGCCAGCAGCCTCGCATCGCTGCCAATTCCGGCAAACACCGTAAGCCCGAAAGGCACCCCAGCCTTATCCACCCCACACGGAATCGCTACCACCGGCGCCCCAGCCTTCCCGGTGCACTTGGCCGCCGCGCCCATCGGCGCGATCAGCACATCGCAATCGTGCATCGCCAGCGCGGCATCGATCCCAGCAGTCCGTGACAAAGCAATATCCCGAGCCCGATCGGACCGGTAAACCGGATCGTCGACGCCATTAGTGGCATTGGCGGCGATCAGCAGAGACTGTCCATAAGGAATCGACTCCGGGTGCGCCGCGTTCCACGCGATGAGGTCGTGCATCGATCCGATGCCGCAAGGCGACCCGTGATCCTCCAGGAACGCATTCAGCGCAGCCTTGAACTCGGTACGGAACACACAAGACCGCACTTCCTGAAGCTGCTCGGCGCTGGGCAAATCACACGGGTCGACAATCTTCGCCCCCAACCTCGAAAGGTTCGCAAGGGCCGCTTCGAACAAAGGCATGACGCCAGCGAACTCCTCACGGTCAGCGATCTGCCGCCGAGGCACGCCGATCCGCACATTCGCTAACCCGGTCCCGAGCAAACTCCCAGGAAGCGTGCCCTGCGCGAACAGGGACGCGCTGTCGCGAATGTCCGCTCCGGCGAGCACCCAGCCAACGAGCGCGGCATCCGCAACGCTGCGCGCCAAAGGCCCGGGCGAATCCTGGCTGGGCACCAGTGGCACGACCCCGGTGCGACTCACGACCCCGACGCCGGGCTTGTAGCCAACCACGGACGAGTACGATGCCGGGGTCTGGATGGAGTTCTGCGTCTCGCTGCCGATGGCGAACATGCAAAGCGAAGCCGCCACCGAGGCGGCGGAACCGACGCTCGAGCCCTGGCCGCGCCCGTACTCGATGCCGTGCGGGTTCTTCACCACGCCGCCTGCGCCGCTGTAGCCGGAGGGCATGACGTCGGATACGAAATCGGCGAACTCGGTGAGGTTGGTCTTGCCGAGCACGATCGCACCGGCGGCGCGAAGGCGGCGCACGAGCACGGCGTCCTGCCGCGGCTTGAACGTGGCCAGCGCGGCTGCGCCGGCCGTTGCATTCATGCCCGCAGCCAGGATGTTGTCCTTCAGCAGCACGGGGATGCCGAGCAGCGGGGCGTGCGCCTGGTCGTCGGCTATGGCGGCGTCCGCGAGCCGGGCATCCTCCAGCGCGCGCGCCGACATCTCCCGCACCGCGTTGATCGCCGGACCCGAGGGGCCAACTGCGTGGCTGACGCTGGCAATCCGCGACTGGAACCAGGTCACAGCGTCGAACACGGACAGGGACTTGTCCAGATAGTGCGCGCGCAGCTCGGCGATGGAGCCTTGGATCAATGTACGTTCGATATTGCGATCGGGTTTGTTGCTCATGGCGTGGCCTCTTCGATGTCGACGCTGTCGATCCACTCGCTGTCCACCTCGGGCAGCGGGATCGCGCGCAGGAGCTTTCGCGTATAGGGATGCTGCGGATCTTTGAATACGGTTTCGGACACCCCGGCTTCGACGACCAGCCCATGCTGCATGATCACGACGCGCTCGCAAAGCGCCCGCACCACCGACAAATCGTGGCTGATCAGCACCAGCGCCATGCCGGTCTCGGCGCGCAAGGTCCGCAGCAGGTCCAGCACCTGGGCTTGCACCGAAACGTCGAGGCCCGAAACGATCTCGTCGGCCACCACCAGCGCGGGCTGCAACGCCATCGCGCGCGCGATGCCCACGCGCTGGCGCTGGCCGCCGGAAAGCTGGTGCGGGTAGCGCCCGCTCATGCCCGCGCCCAGGCCCACGCGCTCGAGCAGGCCGCCGGCCAGGCGCAACGCCTCGCGCGAGCCGCTTGCGCGGCCGTACGAGAGGAATGGCTCGGCCAGCGCGCTGCCTATCGTCAGGCGCGGGTTGAGCGCCGACTGCGAATCCTGGAACACGATCTGCATGCGCGCGCGCAGCGGCCGCAGCTCGGATTCCTCGAGCGTGCTGAGGTCGCGGCCTTCGAACACGATCTTTCCCGCGCTCAAGGGATACAGGCGCAGCAGCGCGCGCGCGAGCGTGCTCTTGCCCGAGCCGGATTCCCCGACCAGCCCCACGGTTTCGCCGGCGCCGATGGAGAGGTCGATGCCCTTGAGGATCTCGATGAGCGGGGGACGGCCGAAGACGCGCTTGCTGCCGCGATCGGGCAGCGCGACGCGCAGGCCCCGCGCTTCGAGCAAAACCTCTTCAGGCATGGGCGCGCTCCGTGCCGACGCGCCGGTCGTCCTCTTCGGCTTCGCGCTCGAGGCGGGCGCGCAACTCGGGCGAGACCGGGTGCAGCGCGCTTTCCGGGCGGTCGTAGCGCGGAGCGGCGTTCATCAGCGCCCGGGTATACGCATGCTGCGGCGACGAGAAGATCTGCGCGACCGGGGCGGACTCGAGGATGCGCCCCGCATGGATCACGCTGACCGAATCGCAGATTTTGGCCACCACCCCGAGATCGTGCGTGATGAAGAGCACCGAGGTGCCGGTCTTTCTCTGCAGGTCGCGGATCAGGCGCAGGATCTGGTGTTGCACGGTCACGTCGAGCGCGGTGGTCGGCTCGTCGGCGATGATGAGCCTGGGCGCGCAGGAGAAGGCGATCGAGATCACCACGCGCTGGCACATGCCGCCCGAGAGTTCGTGCGGGTAGAGCCGCAGCACGCGCTCTGGCTCGCGGATGTGCACGGCAGTGAGCATCTCCAGCGCGCGCGCACGCGCATCCGCCCGGCCAAGACCCGCGTGCAGGCGCAGCACGTCGGTCACCTGGTCCTCGATGCGGAACGCCGGGTTGAGTGCGGTCATCGGGTTCTGCAGGATCATCGCGATCGAGCGGCCGAGCAGCGCCCGATGCCCGTTTGCACCCATCGCGAGAAGGTCGCGGCCCTCGAAGCGGATCGCGCCTGACTCGACCCGGGCGCTTTCGGGAAGCACGCCGAGGATCGCCTTTCCGACCATGGTCTTGCCCCCGCCGGATTCGCCGACCAGGCCGAGGATCTTCCCCGGATCGAGCCGCAGGTCCACGCCGCGCAGCACCGGCGTGCGCTTGCCTTTGGCGTGGATCGCCACGCGCAGGTTCTCGATCTGGAGGATCGGCACGGCGTCCGGGACGCTCATCGTTGCAGCACCGGGTCGGTCGCCTGGCGCAGCCCATCGCCGAGCGCATTGAGACCGAGCACCGCGACGATGATCGCCACGATCGGGTAGGTCATCGCCCACCACGCCTGGTTGATGTAGGAGCGCGCGTCCGCGATGATCGCGCCCCAGGTCGCAAGGCCGCTGGAGGAAAAGCCGATGAAGCTCATGATCGCCTCGACCACGATCGCGCGGCCCATCTCCAGACCCAGCAGCACGATCACCAGCGGCAGCAGGTTCGGCAGCAGCTCGTGGAAAAGGATGCGGGCGCGCGACACGCCGATCGTCCTCGCCGAAGTTACGAACTCCTGCTCGCGCAGCGCGAGCACTTCGCCGCGCACCACGCGGCAAAAGCGCGTCCAGCCGATGAGCACGACCGAGATCACCACCGTGGTGAGGCCCGGGCCCATCGCGGCGGCGAGCACGATGGCGAGCAGCATCGGCGGGAACGACATGAACGTATCCACGACGCGCGACACCAGCGCGTCCAGCCAGCCGCCAAAGAAGCCCGCGAGCATACCGAGCACCACGCCTGCGATTCCCGACAGCGTGGCGCCGGCCACCATGACCAGGATTGCTGGCCGCGTGCCGTAGATCATGCGCGAGAGCAGGTCGCGCCCGAGCGTGTCGGTGCCGAGCAGGAAGGCGGGGTCTCCGCCCTTGGCCCAGCGCGGCGGCAGCAGCTGATTGAGCAGGCTCTGCTCCATCGGGTCGTGCGGCGCGAGCCAGGGCGCGAAGGCCGCGACGAGCACGAGCGACAGCAGCACGAACGCGCCGAACGCAAACCGCGGATTGGCGAGGAGGGCGGGCACCTAGCGCCTCAACCGGGGGTTGACGAGCGCGTAGGTCATCTCGATCGCGATGTTCAGCAGGATGAACAGCAGCGCGAACACGATCGTCACGCCCTGGATGAGCGGCAGGTCGCGGTTGGACGCGGCGCCGAACAGCATGTTGCCGATGCCGGGGTAGGCGAAGATCAGCTCGACTAACACCGTGCCGCCGACCAGGAAGATGAAGTGCACGCCGGTCAGCGTGATCGTCGGCAGCAGCGCATTCGGCAGGGCCTCGCGCGTGAGGATCCTGAGGTCGCTGAAGCCTTTGACGCGAGCGAGCAGGATGTAGTCCTGCACCATCACTTCCTGCAGAGAGGACTTGAGCACCCGCGCGATGACCGCGATCAGCGGCAGCGCCAGCGAGATCGCAGGGAGCGCGAGATGGCCCAGCAGCTCGCGCGCGAGTCCGAACTCACCGCGGACGATGGACTCAAGGAGGTAGAACTGCGTGGTGAACGCGGTCGCCCGCATCGGGTCGATGCGCCCCGAGATCGGGAAGAGCGGCATGAGCACCGCGAATGCGAGGATCAGCAGCATCGCCCACAGGAATTCGGGAATCGCGAGCGCGATCGAATTGATGCCGTCGACCACGCTCTCGATCCACGAGCCTGTCCAGAACGTGGCCGCCAGTGCGAGTGCGAAACCGCAGGTCACCGACAACGTGATCGCAACAAAGGCAAGCTCGAGCGTCGCCGGCAGGCGGCCGAGGACCAGCTCGAGGACGTCTTGCTTGAGGCTGATCGACACGCCGAAATCGCCCTGCACCAGCTGGCCGAGGTAAAGCACGAACTGGTGCAGGATCGACTTGTCGAGGCCGTAGCTCTCGCGCAGGCGGGCCACGTCTTCGGGCGTCGCCTCGCCCGGGATCATCATGGCGATCGGGTCGCCCGGCACCACGCGCAGCAGCACGAACACCACCACCGCCACGCCGAACATCGTCGGCACGGCCAGCAGCAGCCGGCGCAAAAGGGTGGCCGGCGACATTGCGGGCGGGGACCCTGCCCTTAGCGGGCCCGCGTGATCGACTGCGGCAGGATGAAACCCGCCAGGTGCGGCTTGTACGCGAGCGAGGTCTTGTAGACGACGGGCTGGTAGAACTGGAAGAGCGGCAGGATGTAGGCGTTCTCCGCGATCGTCGCGTTTACCGCGCGGTAACCGGCCATGCGCTTGGCGTCGTCCTTCTCGATGAACAGGGCCGAGAGCGCGGCATCGACCTCCGCGCCTTTCCACGAGGTGTGCGGCGACTTGCTGAACATCGCCGAGCCGAGCGAGCTTTCCGGGTCGGCGGTGGAGTTGCCCCAGTTGTAGAAGGCGGCCGGCGCGAGCTTGTGCTGCGTGCGCAGCTCAAAGTGCTTGGCAATCTCGTACACCTCGATGTTGGCCTTGATGCCGACGCGCCGCCACATCTCGACGATGGCCTGCACGGTCTCGTAGTCCTTGGGCTTGTACCCGCGCGTGGTCTGGATCGTGAACTCGACCGGCTTGTCTCGCGTGTAGCCCGACTTGGCCAGCAACTCGGCGGCCAGCTTGGGGTCGTACGGCGTGGCGATCGAAGCGTCGTAGCCGCGGTACTGGGGCGCGAGCAGCGTGTCGATCGGCCTGGAATAACCGCGCTGGATGCGCTCGACGATGAGCTTCTTGTCGATTGCATGCACCGCGGCCTTGCGCACGTTGGGGTCAGCCATCACGCCGACGTTGTGCAGGAAGATCATCGCGATGTCGGTGGTGGGGTGCGCCACGCCGGTGAGGCCGGGCCGCGTCTTGAGGCGGTCGAACTCCTCCCACGGCATGTCGATCGCGAGGTCGGAGGAGCCGCGCTCGATCTCGGCGATACGCGTCGCGGCGTCGGTGGCGAACTTGAACACCACCGTTTTGAATGCCGGCGCGCCGCCCCAGTAGCCTTCGTATGCCCTCAGGCGCAGGAACGAACCGCGCTCGAACTGCTCGATCATGTACGGGCCCGAGCCCATCGGGGCTTTCTCGAAGCCTTCCTTGCCGACCTTCTCGTAATAGTGCGGCGGGATCAGGTAGCAGCCGAGAAACGTCAGGCGCTCGAGCATGTTGGCGCGCCAGGGCGTCACGTCGAAGCTCACGGTGTCGCCGGCGACCTTGATGTTCTTGATGCTCGCGAAGATTGCCTGCAGCGGGGCGGGGAGCGTACTCAGGCGGTTCAGGTTCCATGCGACGTCGCCCGGCGAGAGCGGGCGGCCGTCATGCCAGGTGACGCCCTTGCGCACGCGCAGCGTGATCGCGCTCTTGTCCGCGTTCCATGCGAACTGGTCGCAGACGCCGGGAGCGAGTGCCAGGTCTTCCCGTTGCACTACATACGGGTCGTAGATCGAGCGGTAGATGCTCGACAAGCCGGGGCTGACCGAAGAGGGGCCGGTATTCGGGTCCCAGCTCGGCGGGCTGACGTTGTAGGCGATGGTCAGCGTATCGGCCGTCTGGGCGATTGCGCTTCGAGGCCAGAGCTGGAGGCCCGGAATGCCCAGCGCGGTTGCGGCGGCTGTGGCGCGGAGAAAGTCACGGCGTTGGACGGATTTCATTGCGGCATTGCCTCCCGGACTGAATTGATTGTGATTCTCAAGTATTGTGCCACGCAATCATTTACGCGAAAATTGGTTTGAAGCGAAGTTTACTGGCGGAGGTCGGTTAATGCAGCACCCGCAGGCGCACGCGACATTCAGCATCGAGGAGGGAAACGGGCGCTTTCGCGTCGCACGCTCGACCTATACCGACCCCGCGCTGCACGCCGCCGAGATGGAAGCCATCTTTGCGAAATGCTGGCTCTTCGTCGGCCACGACTCCGAGCTGCCGAAGCCCAACGACTTCGCCACGCGCAAGGTAGCCGGGCGCCCGGTCATTTTTCTGCGCGACCGCGCGGGCGCGGTGCGCTGCCTGCTCAACGTCTGCCCGCATCGCGGCGCGCAGGTGTGCAGGCAGAAGAAGGGCAGCGCGAAACTGTTCTCGTGCCTGTATCACGGCTGGGCTTTCGAGAACACCGGCCGTAATATCAACATCGCCGAACCGGGCACCTATCACCCGAATTTCAACGAGCCGGGCAGCAACGCGCAATCGAACGACCTCGTCCCCGTGCCGCGCTTCGAGTCGTACCGCGGGCTGTGGTTCCTGAATTTCGACGCGCAGGCCTGCAGCCTGCACGACTACCTGGGCAATGCGCGCGAGTACATTGACATCGTCATGGACCAGGCGGTCGAAGGCATGCGCGTGGTCGGGGAGATGCAGGAGTACAGCGCCCGCGCGAACTGGAAGCTGCTGGCCGAGAACAGCACCGACATCCTGCACGTCACCACGCTGCATCCCACGTATCTCGACCTGGTGAAAACCAATTCCGCCGGCACCATGGTGCGTGGAAAGGTGCTGGGGAAGAGCATCGATCTGGGCAACGGGCATGCTGTCGTCGAGCGCGAGGCGTCCTACGGTCGGCCGATCGCGCAATGGATCCCGATGTGGGGCGAGGAGGCGAAAGTCGAGATCGACGGCATCTACGCGCGGCTGGTGAAGGATTACGGCGAGGGGCGCGCCAAACGCATGGCGACCAGCGCACGCAACCTGCTCATTTTCCCGAACCTCGTGATCAACGACATCATGTCGGTCACGCTGCGCACTTTCCAGCCGGCGGCGGTCGACTACATGGAAGTGAGCGTCTGGGCGGTCGCGCCGGGCGAGGAAGTCGGCAAGCCCGCGCTCGCGCGGCGGCTCACGAATTTTCTCGAGTTCCTCGGCCCCGGCGGCTTTGCGACGCCGGACGACATCGAGGCGCTCGAGTCCTGCCAGCGCGCGTTCGCGGCGGCCCGCGAGGCGCCGTGGAACGATCTCTCCAAGGGCCTGGGGCGCGAGCCCGATGCCACCGACGAGCTCCCGCAGCGCGTTTTCTGGTTGCAGTGGCGCGACCGCCTCATGCAGCGGGCGCTCTAGGTGAGCTTGCTGGCATCACTGACGCGTCCCGAGGCGGAGGATTTCCTGATCCTAGAGGCCTCGCTGCTGAACGAATGGAAGCTCGAGGAATGGCGCGCGCTTTTCACCGAGGAATGCCGCTACCTCGTGCCGAACATGAATGGCGACCCGTACGCGCCGCCCGAGTCCTCCCTCTATCTCATCGCAGACGACGGCCATCACCTGACCGAGCGGGTGAAGCGCCTGGGCAAGAAGACAGCGCATGCCGAGTACCCGCGCTCGCGCACCCGGCGGCTCATCAGCAACGTGCGCTTCCTCGAGCGCGGCGCGGGCAAGGTCAAGGTCGAAAGCAGTTTCATCACCTACCGCTCGAACCAGGGCGTGACGGACACTTTCTTCGGCCGGCACGAGCATTGCCTGGTCGAATGCGACGGGGCGCTGCGAATCGAAGAGAAACGCACGATCCTCGACATGGAAGCGCTGCGTCCGCAAGGGCGCCTGTCGATCATTGTATGAACACTAAGAGAACAGGGGAACCCGGGTTCCCCCGTACCCCCTCCAGAAAGGAATTGAAATGAAAGGCATCAGCGGCAGGGTCGCCATCGTCACCGGCGGGGCGGGCGGCATCGGCGCGGGCCTCGTGCGCGCGTTTGCCGCGGCGGGCGCGAAGGTCGTGTCGGCCGACGTTCTGGAGGAGCAGGGCGCAAAGCTCGCGCTCGAAGTCGGCGCCAGCTGCGCATTCAAGCGCACCGATTTGCGCAGCGACACGGACATCGAGAACCTGGTCGCGTTTGCCGTAGAGAAATTCGGCGGCATCGATTTCATCGTCAACTCGGCCTGCACCTATGCGGACAAGGGCGGTGAAGCCGATCGCGCGGCCTGGCAGACCGGGTTCGACATCAACCTCTTTGGCGGCATCGTGCTCATGCAGAAGGCGCTGCCGTATCTGTCCAAGTCTTCGTGGCCCTGCATCGTGAATTTCAGCAGCGAGGCCGCGCACGTGGGCCTGCCTTCGCGCTGGGTGTATCCGGCGACCAAAGCGGCCATCGAGCAGGTCACGCGCAGCCAGGCGATGGATTTGGCCGTACACGGCATTCGTGTCAACGCGGTCATGCCGGGCTGGACCGCGAAGCCCTGGCAGGCGACCGCGCCCAAGGAAACGCAGGAGCAATACGCCTACTGGGGCAACCGCCTGCACATGCTGGGGCGCGTGGGGAAGATGGAAGAAGTCACCGATGCCGTGCTGTTCCTGTGCTCGGAACACGCCGGCTTCATGACCGGAAGCTGCCTGCGAGTAGACGGCGGCCATAGTGCGATGGGCCCGCAAGGGCGCGACGTGGTCCTGCCGACCACCCTGCGCAAAGGGACCGCGGCTGCGCAACCCAAGGAGAACTGAGATGAAACGCTTTCTGATGGCCTTACTTGCTGCCGTGGTTTCGAGTCACGCGGGGGCGCAAGCCTACCCGTCCAAGCCGGTCACCATGATCGTACCGTTCCCGCCGGGCGGCTCGGTCGATTCGGTTGCGCGCCAGATCGCCGCGAGCCTCACCAAGTACCTCGGGCAGAACGTGATCGTGGAGAACAAGGCTGGTGCAGGGGGCACCATCGGCTCGGGCATCGCGGCCAACGCCGCGCCCGACGGTTACACGATCCTGCTCGGGACGACGAGCGCGCTGGCCATTTCGCCCGCGATCTACAAGTCGGTGCCCTACGATCCGCTCAAGTCTTTCGTCCCGCTCATCGAAGTGACGCGCGGGCCGTTCGTTCTGTCGGTGAAGAATTCGCTGCCCGTCAAGGACCTGAAGGAGCTGATCGAGCTCGCGAAGAAGAACCCGGGCAAGCTCAATTCCGGCTCGGCGGGGCAGGGGAGCGTCCATCACCTCGCCCTGGAGATGTTCAAGCAGGCGGCGGGTGTCGACATCGTCCACGTCCCGTTCAAGGGTGGCGCCCCAGCGTGGACCGCGGTAATCGCGGAGACCATCGACATGCTGTTCGACAGCATGCCCGGGCCGCTGATGTTCCAGGGCCGGGCGAGGCCGATCGCGATCGCGGGCCCGCAGCGGCTCGCGGGACTGCCCGGGGTGCCGACGTTCGCGGAGCAAGGCGTGCCCGGTGTCGAGACCGTGTTCTTCTGGGCGATCGTCGCCCCGGCCGGCACGCCTCCTGACATCGTCGCGAAACTCAACGCCGCGCTTGGCCAGACGCTGCGCGATCCGGCCGTGCGTGCGGATTTCACCAAGCAAAGCATGGAGACTTCTCCCGGCACGGCCGAGGAAATCGCGCGCTTCATGGCGGTGGAGATCCCGCGCTGGCGTCAAGTCGTCCAGAAGGCGGGCCTCAAGCAGGAGTAACACGCACCTATCTCGGGGATGGTGTAGGCTCCGCCGAAATTTCGCGCGGGAGTCCCATGAAAGCCAGCAGCCTCGCCCTCGAGCATCGCCTTGCGTACCGATTTTCGATTCTTTCGGCGCAGAGCACTCGTTGCCTTGGCGACCTGTACCGCAAGCTCGGCCTCACGGTCGGTGGATGGCGGACCCTGTCGCTGATCGGGCGCTATGAGCCCATCTACCCGAGCACGATCGCCGAGCGCACGAGCGTCGACGCGGACAAGGTCACGCGCGCGGTGGACCGGCTCGTCTCCAAGGGCCTCGTGGCCCGCAAGGTCGATGCCGAAGACCGCCGCCGCATCGTGCTCACGCTCACCGCCCGGGGCCGGCGTGTGCATACGGAGATCGACCAGGTCCGCCGCCAGATCGAGAAAAAATTCCTGAGCGTGCTGAGTCCCGATGAGCTTGCGCGATTCAAAGCGACCCTCGACAAGCTGGAGGCGCAGGCCGGCCGCATCTTTACCGGGCGCGGCGCGTGGCGCGGCCTTATCGAAGGGATGTCTTCGCCGAAAGCTGCGGAGGCCAAGCCCGCGCGGCGGCGCAAGGCCGCGGTGCGCAGATGAAAACCGTGCTGGTGACCGGCGCGTCCGGGGACGTCGCCACGCATCTTCGGCGCGAGCTGGCCGGACGCTACAAGCTGCGGCTATCGGACGTTCGCCCGCTCGAGGGCAAGTCGAAAACCGAAACTTTCGCGAAAGCGGACATCTCGCGCATGGCCGATGCGATGCGCATCACGAAGGGCGTCGATGCGATCGTTCACCTCGGCGGCTACTCGGTGGAGGGGCCGTGGGAGGACATCCTGCAGGCCAACATCATCGGCTGCTACAACATCTTCGAGGCGGCGCGCAAGAACGGCGTGAAGCGCATCCTGTTCGCCACGAGCAACCACGCGGTGGGCTTCTACCCGCGCAAGAAGAAGATCGACCACACGGTCTACATCAAGCCCGATGGGCGCTACGGCGTGTCCAAGGTGTTCGGCGAGGCGCTCGGCAGCCTGTACGCCGACAAGTACGGCATGCAAGTCTTCCTCATGCGCATCGGCAACGTGAACGAGAAGCCGATCGACAAGCGCCGGCTTTCGATCGTGCTCACGCCGCGGGATCTCGCGCAGCTCGTGTCGATCGGCATCGACCACCCGGACATCCGCTTCGAGATCGTCTACGGCGTCTCGGGCAACAAGCGCTCGTGGTACGACAACTCGAACGCGTATCGGCTGGGTTACAAGCCGCGGGACGACAGCGAAATCCACGCCAGGGCGATCCTCGCCCGCGAACCGAAAGGCCATCCGGTCGGCGACCTCTACCAGGGCGGCGCCTTCACGCACGTCGAATCGGTGCCCAACCCCGCCCCTCTTACTTTGCGAAGTCGCCGATCAGCGCGTTGACCTTGTCGGGCGCTTCGAGGTGGGGGAAGTGGCCGACGCCGGGGACGATCTCGATGCGCGCGCCGGGCGCGCGGGCCTTGACGAGATCGAGCCAGGGCGAGCTCTGGGTCTGGGAGAGCGATACGCGGATGCGCTCCGCGCTCATCGTCGTGCTCTGGATGATCATGAGCGGCACGCGCACCGCCGCCAGTGCGGCTTCCATGCGCCGCGCATCCCAGCCGACCATGCGCGGGAAGAGCGTCCCGCCGATCTCGGAGCGCAGCTGGAGCGCGCGATCCATGATCGTGGTCTTGAGCTTGGGGTCGCTCGATACGATGAACATTTCATCGAACAGCCGGCGCGCGAACACTCCATAACCGGTGGCGCGCAACTGCTCGTTCATGACCCTTTCGGCCACGGCCGGGTCGCCAAAGCCCAGCCGGCTGCCATCGACCAGCACGATGCCGGCGACGCGCTCCGGCGCGTAGAGGTAGGCCTGCAGCACCGCCCGGCACCCCATGCTGTGACCGACCAGGATCGCCGGCGGCAGCTTGAGCTCGCCGAGCAGCGCGGCCACGTCCGCGCCGTACGTCTCGATCGAGCAGTCGTGCGAATCCCCCGGTGTTTCGCCGTGCCCGCGCAGGTCGCAGGCGACCACGGCATGGGTGGGGCTGAAGTGCTCGATCTGGGCCTGCCAGTCGGAGTGCGTGCAGGCGAAGCCGTGCACGAACGCAATGGGGGGATTTCCTTGTCCTGCCAGTACGTAGTGCATTCGACCGCTGTCCGATGGGGGCGCCGAGGGCCATATTACCCCTTCGACGCGCCTTGGAACGCCATGCACCTACAATCGGGGCATGGCCCTCAAAGCAACGATCTTTCGCGCCGAAGTGCAGATTGCCGACATGGAGCGCAATTACTACGGCACCCATGCGCTGACGCTCGCCCGGCATCCTTCCGAGAACGACGAGCGCATGATGGTGCGCGTGCTCGCCTTCGCCCTGAACGCGCACGAGGGCCTTGTCTTCGGCTCGAGCATCGGCAACGACGACGAGCCCGACCTGTGGCTGAAGGACCTGACCGGCGCGATCCGGCTCTGGATCGATGTCGGCCTGCCGGACGAGAAGCGCATCCGCCGCGCCTGCGGACGCTCTGGGCAGGTCGTGGTGTACAGCTACGGCCGCGGCACGGACCTGTGGTGGAAGCAGTCGGGTGAGAAGCTTGCTCGTTCCGGCAACCTGACCGTGATCCACCTGCCGCAGGCGGACACGCAGGCGATCGCAAAGTTTGCCGACCGCAACATGAAGCTGCGCAGTATGAAACTATTCTGCACGATCCAGGACGGGCAGGTCTGGCTTGCGGACCAGGACGAAACCGTGCAAGTGGAGGCGCAAACGCGGCTGGCGGCAAGCGCCTAGCCTGTCACAGGACGGCTACTTCTTTGCGCTTGTGGGTTCCGGCTTTTTCTCGAGCAGGTCGGCGCGCTTCCTGAGCGTGTCCGCGAGCTTCCTGGACTGCACCACGAGCACGTAGTCCTTGAGCGTTTTCTCGCGCGCGACGCGCTCCTCGAACTTCTTCGCTTCTTCGACCGCGGCTTTCTCGCGCTTTTCCTTGTCCTCGGTCTTTTCGTCCTTGCCGGGCGGCGAGGGTTGCCGCTTGGGCGTGCCGGTCACATCCACCTTGATGAAGGTCTTGTCCTTCTCGCTCTTGCCGATCAGCAGCGTATATGTGAGGTCGTCGAAGGTCGTGGCCACGATCGTCGTCGGCTTGTCGAGTCCGGTGTCGGCATCGGGCGCGGCGAGGTCTTCGATCTCCAGCTTGTTCAGGCTGTACGACGCGGCATTGGCGCGCGAGACGTCGAGCTTCTGGGCCGCCGCAGTTTGTCCTACGTTCGCGCGCTCGAGTTTCCACTCGATGCCGTCGGTGACCCGCTCGATCCTGTAGCCCTCGCTGCCGTCGGCCGGCTTGACTTCGAGCACCCTGACTTTCTCGATCGCAACGCCTTCCTTCGAGATCCATTCACCCGTGGCCGCAGTCGCGAGCCGGAGCGGATCGGACACGATGTACACCTGCTTCGGGTCCGCGGGCAGCATGACGAAGCGGCCGTCGCCCTGCGCTTTGGACGAGTCGCCCTCGGGCTCCTTCTTGAAGTACTTCTTGCCCACCAGAAGCTCGGCGAGGATCTTGCCGTCGGCGGCCTTGAAGGTGAGCAGGGTCGCCCCGCCTTCCTTGCCGGGCTCCGCGAGATTCAGGCGGGCGCGGTCCTTCTCACCCACGGGCTCGACCTGCCCGGCCTTGAGCTCGATCGACTTGACCACCAGGTCGGTGACCTTGTCGAGGTCTGCGGCAAAGCCGTTCTTCTCCGCGATGGTCCAGCGGTTGTCCTTCTTGGCGAGCGTCAGCGCCTGCTTGGGCTCGCGGATCGTGATGGTCGCTACGTCGCTGGCCTTGAGCCCCTTGAGCAGCGGCTGGCCAAGCTGCGAGGTGACTGCGGGCCTGGCCGTCTCGCCCTGGCGAAACACCATGAGCGCGGCGCCGCCGACGACCACCAGCACGACGACGAGGATGACGAGGAATTGCCTGTTCATGCCGGCGCTCCCGTTGCATTGGCCGCGGCCGCTGCGGCGGTTGACCGCCGACGGCGCAACAGCGCGTACCCCAGCCCGAACACGGCCACGAGCAGCGGCATGAGCGCGATGTTCAGCACCTTGGTCCAGAACTGCAGGGCCTCGGCATCCTGGCGCAGCGTCTTGCGCAGTTCTTTGAGCACCTGGCGGGTCTCGATCACGCGCTTCTTGAACCGCTCGAGCTCGGCCTGCTGCTCGGGTGACATGATCTGCGCGGTCTTGGTGCCACCGGACTGGCGCTGCAGCTTCTGCATCTTCTCGGTGGTCTGCGTAAGCTCGTCTTCAAGCTCCTTGATTTTTCCAAAATATTGCTTCTGCGCATCGGCCTCCATCTCGCGCACGACGGTAAGCGGGCGGAAGCTCGAGGCGCGGGTGCGCAGGCTCATGAGGTCGTCGCCCGAAGCGAGCTGCTCGATCATGCCCTGCACGAACGCGAGGTTGCCGTTGGAGGGCACCACGACCCGCTGGCCGAGGATGTTCTGCACCTCGACCGCGGCGCCGTCGGCCAGCATGTCGGCATCGGCCACCAGCACGACCGAGTTTTCTGCGGCGCCTTCCTTGAGCTGCGGGACCTGTCCCGGAGCCGAAGGCGAGTCCTTTCCTTCGGGCTTCTTGTCCTTGTCCTGGTTGAACGGCGCGGGCTTGCCCTCGGGGAAGGCGGTCTTGAACTTGCCGCCGAGGCGCAGGGCGAGCGGCTTGGCCTTGTTGTCCGGCGCGAAGCCCTTCATTGCCGCGTCGCCCGAAACCGAGGCCACGATGTTGTCGATCAGCATCGAGTTCGGCGAGGTGCGCGCCAGCTCGGTGACCTTGAGGCCGTCGGCCGGCTTGGACGCATCGAACACGCCGGAGAACGCCAGCAGCATCGTGTCGATCTGGCTGGTGGCCACGTCGTCCTTGTTGAAGGCCGTCTTGTTGAGCGTGACTACCGTGGGCGTGTAGCGCTGCCCGGCGCCCGAGGCGTAGGTCACATCCGCAACGACCTTGCCCTGGTCCATGTCGATGCCCCAGGCCTTGAAGAGGCGTGGGAGGGAGGAGGATCCCGGCTGGCCCGGCATGTTCGGCATCATCGGGTTGGGCTGCTGGTCGAAGAACATGTACGGGTCGACGAACGCGATCAGCTTGCCGCCACGCAGCACGAACTGGTCGAGCGCGTACTCGGCCGATTCCATGATGTCGCGCGGCTGGATCACGAGGAGCACGTTGATGTCCTTGTCGATCGCTTCCGCCATCATCGGGACGACTTTCACGTTGAAATCGCGCTTGAGCTCGTTGGCGAGCACCCACGGCTCGCTGCCCTGCCGCGTCATCGGGTTCATGGTCTCGCCGAGCACCGGCACGGCGCTCATCACGCCGATGGTCGGGCGCTCTGCATTGGCGACGCGGGCAATCGCGCGGATCAGGTCGTACTCGAGCAGCCTCTCCCGCTGCTGCGAGATGTTGGAGATCGATTGCTTGCGGTCCAGCCGGCTGATCGAAAGGCCGAGGTAGAACTGCTCGCCCGAGAAGAGCGTCTGCGGCTCCACGCCATCGAGCTGCGCGGCGTCTTCCTCGTCCGAATCCGGGCGCGGGTTGTATTTCTCGATGATGAGGTTCGGGCCCGCGACGGCCTTGAACTCACGCACGAGGTCCTCGACGCGCTGCGCGAAGCTGCGCAGCTGCACGGGGATCGCGTTGTCGCTCTGCGAGACGTACAGGCGCAGCTTTACCGGCCCGTCGAGCTTCTGCAGGATCTTCTTCGTGCCCTCCGAGAGCGTGTACAGCTTGCCCTCGGTGAGGTCGGCACGCACCGCGGCGCCCGAAACGAGATAGTTGAAGGCCACCAGGATGATGAACAGCGCCGCGAGGCCGACGGCGGAGAACAGGAATGTTTCGTGCTTTTTCATGATCGCCTCAGCCCGCCCGGTGGTTGCGGATGATCACGGACGTCGCAAACAGCGCGAAGCCGATCACCGAGAGGAAGAAAAACAAGTCGCGCGTGTCGATCACGCCTTTCTGGAACCCGTCGAAATGCGTGATCACCGAGAAGGCGGCCACGATCTCCACGACCGCGGGATTGGCCCAGCGCGTCATCATGTCCGTCACCGGATTGAACCCCGCCAGGATCAGGAACAGGCACAGCACCACCGACAGGATGAACGCGACGACCTGGTTGCGCGTCAGCGCCGAGGTCATGCAGGTGATGGCGAGGTAGGCGCCGGCGAGCAAGAGGCTGCCGATGTAGCCCGCGGCGATCATGCCGTTGTCCGGGTCGCCGAGCACGTTGACCGTGATGGCGATCGGGAAAGTCAGCGCCAGCGCGATCGCGAGGAAGGCCCACGAGGCGAGGAACTTCGCCAGGATGGCTTCCCACGCGTTGACCGGCATGGTGAGCAGCAATTCCATCGTCCCGGAGCGGCGCTCCTCGGACCAGACGCGCATGCCGACCGCGGGCACGAGCACGAGATAGATCCAGGGATGCCAGGCGAAGAACGCCGAGAGGCTCGCCTCGCCGCGCTCGAAGAAGCTGCCGACCGTAAAGGTGAAGAAGCCCGCCAGCAGCAGGAAGATCACCAGGAAAACATACGCCACCGGCGAGGTGAAGTAGGAGGACAACTCGCGCTTGGCGATGGCCCTGATATTGGCGACGGAGGAGTTGGCATTCATGCGGGCTTTCATTTCTTCACCGTGTCGGGCAGGGTGATGCGGCGGAAGACTTCATCGAGCTGGCCTTCCTCGGTATGCAGGGCGCTGACCTGCCAGCCTTCGCGGCCGGCGAGGTCCATGACCGAGCGGGCAAGGGCTACGGAGGCCAGCTTGTCCTTGGGATAAACGCGCAAGCCCGGACCCTGGGCCGAATCGCTGACCGCCTCGACGCGCGCCGCCTCGGGCAGCGCCGCGAGCTTGACCGGGTCCGCATTGGCCGCCGAGATCGTGACCGCACCCGCGAGGTCGGACAGGCTGCGCAATTCCTGCGGGGTGCCGTTGGCCACGATGCGGCCGCGGTCGATGATGATCGCGCGCGTGCATGCGGCATCGACTTCCTCGAGGATGTGCGTCGAGAAGATCACCGCCTTGGTCTTGCCCATCTCGCGGATGAGGTTGCGCACTTCGTGCTTCTGGTTCGGGTCGAGGCCGTCGGTCGGCTCGTCCATGATCAGGACTTCGGGGTCATGGATCAGCGATTGCGCCAGGCACGTGCGGTGCCGGTAGCCCTTTGAGAGCGTGTCGATCTGCTGGTGCAGCACCGAGGAAAGGAAGCAGAGGTCGACCACGCGTCCGACCGCTTTCTTCTTGTCGCTGCCGTTGAGGCCGCGAAGCTCCGCCGCGAATCCGAGGAAGCCTTCGACCGACATGTCGGGATAGGACGCCGCGTTCTCGGGCAGGTAGCCGATCAGCCGCTTGGCCGCCAGGCCGTCCTCGGCGACATCGTGGCCGCCGATGGAGATGCGGCCCGCCGTCGGCGGCAGGAAGCCGGTGATCATGCGCATGGTGGTGGACTTGCCGGCGCCGTTGGGGCCGAGGAAGCCGAGCACTTCGCCGCGCTCGACCGAGAAGGACAGGTCATCGACAGCCTTCTTGGGCCCGAACGACTTGGTCAGGTTTTCGATGCGTATCATTCGCTCAAGCCTGGTTGATTTTGGATGCGCCCGGGGATTGGGGGAGGTCGAACCGCAATTTGCGGCGGCCGGCCCGGGCTTCAAGGGGCCGGATTATCGCCTAGAATGCCGCGTCTTCCCGAAAATGTTGGAGCCCTTATGCCTCGCCTCGTCCATGGTTTACTCGCAGGGTTAACAGCGCTGGCCCTGGCCGCGCCCGTCGGGGCACAGACCCTGAAAATGATGATCCCCGCCAACCCCGGGGGTGGCTGGGACCAGACCGGCCGCAGTCTCGCGGCGGCCCTGCAGAGCACCAAACAGGTGGCCTCGGTGCAGTTCGAAAACAAGGGCGGCGCGGCCGGCGCGATCGGTCTCGCGCAGTTCGTCAATTCGGCCAAGGGCGATCCCAACGCGGTGATGATCGGCGGCATGGTGATGGTCGGCGGCCTGCACCTGCAGAAATCGCCCGTCAGCCTGTCGCAGGTGACGCCGCTGGCGCGCCTCACGAGCGAGTGGGAAGTCATCGTCGTGCCGGTAAGCTCGCCCATCAATACCATCGGCGACCTTATGAAGGCCTACCGCGAAAACCCCGGCAAGGTGTCCTGGGGCGGCGGCTCGGCCGGCGGCACCGACCACATCCTGGTCGGCATGATGGTCAAGGCGGTCGGCGGTGATCCGTCGAAGATCAACTACGTCCCCTACAAGGGCGGCGGGGAGGCGGTGGCCGCGATCATTGGCGGTCATGTCAGCGCCGGCGTGTCGGGCCTGGGCGAATTCGCCGAGCACATCAAAGGCGGCAAGATGCGAGCCCTGGCAGTGTCGGCTCCCACCAAAACCGACGGCATCCCGTCGCTCAAGGAGCAGGGCATCGACGTGGAGCTTGGCAACTGGCGCGGGGTCTTCGGCGCGCCCGGGATCTCGGCGCAGCAGCGCGATGCGCTCGTGGCCATGATCAAGGCTGCGACCGATTCTCCCGCCTGGAAGGGGACGCTCGAGAAGATGGGCTGGACCGGCTATTTCCTTGCCGGCGCCGACTACTCGAAGTTCATCGAGGAGGATACGCGCCGCATCGGCGCCATCGTCGATTCGCTAGGCATCAAGAAGTAGTTTCAAGACATAGCTTCCCGCCCGCGATGCAATGAAAGTCTCCCCAGCGCAAACCGCCCTCTCTCTGGGTGTGCTGGCGCTGGGCGTCGCGACCGCAGTCACAACCGCTTCGCTCTCTGGCGAGGGCGGCTATGCCCAGATCGGCCCGAATTTCATGCCCGCGGTGGTCGCCTTCGGCCTGATCGCTTGCGGACTCTGGCTGCTCTACGAAGCGATGAGCGGCGGCTGGCGTGATCACCCATCGGACGACCCGGCCGCGCGCGGCGACCACGCGTTCCATGCGCCGGGGTTCCTGTGGATCACGGCCGCGCTTGGCGCGCATATGGCGCTCATCGGCACGGCCGGGTTTGTAGTTGCCGGCAGCGTGCTGTTTGCCGGCGTAGCGCGCGGCTTCGGCAGCGTACGATGGTTGCGCGACGTCGCGGCCGGCGCGCTCATCTCGCTCGCCGTGTTCTTTTTCTTCGTGCGTTTGCTGAATGTGAATCTTCCCGCGGGCTGGCTGTCGCCCGTCCTGGGCGGCGCGGGCATTTAGGATGGAAACCTTCGACGCACTGCTTGCGGGTTTCGGCGTCGCGCTGCAGCCGATCAACCTGATGTGGGGGCTCATCGGCGTGACGCTGGGCACGGCGGTCGGCGTGCTGCCCGGGGTCGGGCCGGCGCTGACGGTGGCGATGCTGCTGCCGCTCACCGTGAAGCTCGAGCCGACCGGCGCGCTGATCATGTTTGCCGGCATCTACTATGGCGCCATGTTCGGCGGGTCGACCACGACCATCCTGCTCAATACGCCCGGCGAATCGGCCTCGATTGCCACCGCCCTCGAAGGCAACAAGATGGCCAAGAACGGCCGCGCGGGCCCGGCGCTGTCGACCAGTGCGATCGGCTCGTTCGTTGCGGGCTCGATCGCGACCGTGCTTCTCACTCTTCTCGCGCCTTTTGTAGTCAGCGTCGCGCTCAAGTTCGGCCCGGCCGAGTATTTCGCCCTCATGGTGTTCGCGTTTACCACCGTGGCGGCGGTGCTGGGCGCCTCGACCGTGCGCGGGCTGACCAGCTTGTTCCTGGGCCTGCTGCTGGGATTGGTCGGCATCGACAGCCAGAGCGGCACGCCGCGCTTTGCCTTCGGGGTGCCCGAACTGCTCGACGGGGTCGATGTGGTGGTGCTCGCGGTCGGCTTGTTCGCGGTGGGCGAGGCGCTCTATGTCGCGTCCTACCAGAGCCGGCTGACCGGGACGCTGGAAAAGCTCTCCGGCTCGATCATGATGAGCGCCAGCGACTGGAAGCGCTCCTGGCCCGCGTGGTTGCGCGGCACCGCGATCGGCTTTCCGTTCGGCTCGATCCCGGCGGGCGGGGCCGAGATTCCCACGTTCGTCTCCTACGCCACGGAAAAGAAACTCAGCAAGCATCCGGAGGAATTCGGCCACGGCGCGATCGAAGGCGTCGCCGGCCCCGAGGCGGCGAACAATGCTTCGGCCACCGGCGCGATGGTGCCCCTGCTAACGCTCGGCATCCCGACCTCGGCCACGGCGGCGATCCTGCTGGGTGCGTTCCAGAATTACGGCATCCAGCCCGGGCCGCTCTTGTTCCAAAGCCAGGCCGAGCTGGTGTGGGGGCTGATCGCAAGCCTGTACATCGGCAACGTGATCCTGCTGATCCTCAACCTGCCGCTGATCGGTATCTGGGTGAAAGTGCTGCAGATTCCGCGCGACCTGCTGTATGGCGGCATCCTCGTGTTCGCAACGCTCGGCGCCTACAGCCTGCACCAGTCGTGGGTCGACCTGCTTATGTTGTACGTTTTTGGGTTGCTGGGCTTCGCCATGCGCCGCTGGGGCGTGCCGGTGGGGCCGGCGGTAATCGGCCTGATCCTCGGGCCGCTGGCCGAGACGCAGTTCCGCCGCGCGCTTTCCATCAGCCAGGGCGATGCGGGCGTGTTCTTCACCCAGCCGATCTCAGCGACGTTTCTCGCCATCACCGCCGCCGTGGTGATCGTCCCCTGGATCGTGCGCCGCTGGCGCAAGCGCCGGCCGGCCGAATACCAGGCGCAGCGCGGCCGTCACGCGGACGTTTCGAAGCGGTAAAATCCGCGCTTTTGCGCCATCAACTCTTCTCAAGGTCGGAACCCATGGACACATCCCTGCTTTCCAGAACCGCGGCCGCCATGGTCGCCGCCGGCAAGGGCGTCCTCGCCGCCGACGAGTCGGCCGGCACCTGCGAGACGCGGTTCAAGTCGGTCAGCGTCGAGTGCACGGAAGACAACCGCCGCACCTACCGCGGCCTGCTGTTCTCCACCCCGGGCGCCAACAAGTACATCTCGGGCGTGATCCTGCATGACGAGACGCTTCGCCAGTCCGACGCCTCGGGCCAGCCGTTTCCCGCGATGCTGGGCAAGATGGGCGTGATCCCCGGCATCAAGGTCGACAAGGGCGTGGTCAACATCCCGCTTACCAGCGGCGGCGAGAAAGTCACCGAGGGGCTGGATGGCCTGGACAAGCGGCTGGCCGAGTATTTCAAGCTCGGCGCGCGCTTTGCCAAGTGGCGCGCGGTCATTACGATTGGTGATGGGATCCCCACGCACACCTGCATCTACGCCAACGCGCATGCGCTCGCGCGCTACGCGGCCGCCTGCCAGGCCGCCTCGATCGTGCCGATGATCGAGCCCGAAGTGCTGCTCGAGGGCAAGCACACCATCGAGCGTTGCGAGGAGGTCACCGAGGCCACGCTGCGCGCCACGTTCGCAGCGCTGGCGGCGTACAACGTGTCCTTTGAGCACACCATCCTGAAGGCGAGCATGGTCGTCTCCGGCAACGCCAATGCCCGCCAGGCCGGTGTAGACGAAGTCGCCGAGCGCACCTTGCGCGTGCTGAAGCGCACCGTGCCCGCGGCCCTCCCCGGTGTCGTGTTCCTCTCGGGCGGACAGTCGGATGTTTCGGCCACCGCGCACCTCGACGCGATGAACCGCCTCGGCGCGCCCTGGCCGCTGACTTTTTCGTACTCGCGCGCGCTGCAGAACACCGCGCTCAAGGCCTGGAGCGGCAAGTCGGCCAATGTGGGCGCCGCGCAGGCGGCTTTCGCCCACCGCGCCCGCATGAACGGGCTGGCCGCGGAAGGCAAATGGAAGATGGACCTCGAAAAGTCGGCGGCCTGAACAATGAGCACCCCCCTGTACGAAGCGAATATCAAGAGCCTGCCGAAGATCGCCAGCGGCAAGGTGCGCGACATCTACGCGGTCGGCGACGACAAGATGCTGATCGTGACCTCGGACCGGCTTTCGGCGTTCGACGTCGTGCTCGGCGACCCGATTCCCGACAAGGGCCGCGTACTCACCGAGATGGCGAATTTCTGGTTCGCCAAGCTCGCCCATGTGGTGCCGAACCACCTGACCGGCATCGATCCCGAATCAGTCGTTTCGGGCGCGGACGAGACCGTGCAGGTGCGCGGCCGATCGATCGTGGTGAAGAAGCTCAGGCCGCTGCCCGTCGAGGCGGTGGTGCGCGGCTACATCATCGGCTCGGGCTGGAAGGACTACCAGAAGACCGGCGCGGTCTGCGGCATCCAGCTGCCAGAGGGCCTGCAGCAGGCGGCCAAGCTCGCCGAGCCGATCTTCACGCCGGCCACCAAGGCCGAGATGGGCGCGCACGACGAGAACATCTCGTTCGAGCAGATGGCCGAGCTGGTCGGAGAGCCCCTCGCGAAGAAAGTGCGCGACCTCAGCCTGCGCCTGTACAAGGAAGCGGCCGACTTCGCGGCGACCAAGGGCATCATCATTGCCGACACCAAGTTCGAGTTCGGCCTCGATGACAAGGACAACCTCGTGCTGATCGACGAAGTGCTCACTGCCGATTCGTCCCGCTTCTGGCCGGCCTCCGAGTACAAGGTGGGCATCAGCCCGCCGTCGTTCGACAAGCAGTTCGTGCGCGACTACCTCGAGACGCTCACATGGGACAAGAAGCCCCCGGCGCCGAAGCTGCCCGAAGAAGTGCTCACCAGGACCTCCGAAAAATACCGCGAAGCCCTCGAGCGGCTGACCGGCAAGAAACTTTCATAAGACGAAGAAGATGGCCGCTCCCCTCGTTGGCATCCTCATGGGCTCCACCTCCGACTGGGAGGTGATGAAGCAGGCGGCGAAAGTGCTGGACGAATTCGGCGTCGCGTACGAAGCGCGCGCGATGTCCGCGCACCGCACGCCCGACCTCGTCGAGGAATTCGTCAAGGCCGCACCCGGCCGTGGCATCAAGTGCATCATCGCGGGCGCCGGCGGCGCCGCGCACCTTGCAGGCGTGGTCGCAGCACACACCACGTTGCCGGTCCTCGGCGTGCCGATGCCTTCCAAGCACCTCAACGGCATGGACTCGCTGCTCTCGACCGTGCAGATGCCCAAGGGCATCCCGGTCGCGACTTTCGCCATTGGCGACGCGGGCGCTGCGAACGCCGCATTGTTCGCGATCGCGACGCTCGCGCTCTCCGATACCGGCCTCGCGCGGAAGCTGACGGACTTCCGCAAGAAGCAGTCGGACGCGGTTCGCACCGCGGTGCTTCCAAGGGCGTGAGCGAAGCCGTCCGGCGCGCCGCCGCGGAGCTTAGGCGCGGCCGGCTGGTCGCATTCCCCACGGAAACGGTTTACGGGCTCGGCGCGGATGCCTCGAGCCGCGAGGCTATTGCCCGGCTGTATGAAGTCAAAGGCCGGCCGGGGGATCACCCGGTCATCGTGCACTTTACGGATGCCGCCACGGCGTTCAAGTGGGCGAGCGAAGTACCTGAAGCGGCGCACAAGCTCGCTGCCGGATTTTGGCCGGGTCCCCTGACGCTGATCCTCGAGCGCGCCTCGACTGTGGGCGACTTCGTCACCGGCGGGCAGGACACGGTCGGCCTGCGCGTGCCCGTGCATCCACTTGCGCTCGAGCTGCTTGCGGAATTCGGCGGCGGCCTTGCAGCACCTTCGGCCAACCGCTTCGGCCGCGTGTCTCCGACGACCGCGCAGCACGTGCGCGAGGATCTAGGCGACGACGTGGACATGGTGCTGGACGGCGGACCGTGCGGCGTGGGCATCGAGTCGACGATCATTGACCTGTCGCGCGGCAAAGCAGTGCTCCTGCGGCCGGGCGGGATCAGCACGGCGCAACTCGAATCCGTCCTGGGCGAGCCCGTAGGGACGCCGGACTCTGCCGCGCCGCGCGTGTCAGGGAGCTTGGCTGCACATTACGCGCCACGCACTCCTGCGCGACTGGTTGCCGCCGCCGGGATCGAATCGGAGATCGCGCGCCAAGGCGCGGAGGCCGCGGTGCTCGCGTTCGGCGCGCCGGACGCGCGTGTCGATTTCTGGGTGCGCATGCCGCGTGATCCTGTTCAGTACGCGCAAAAGCTCTACGCGGCGCTGCGCGAGCTCGATTCGAGCGGCGCGAAGGTGCTGCTCATTGAATCGCCGCCCGACACGCCGGTGTGGCGCGCCGTGCTTGACCGCCTGCGCCGCGCGGCGCGAGACTAGCCGGATGCATCGCGCGCTTCTCTTCGTCGCGGCATTGCAGGTGAACGGCGGCACCAATTTCAGGGAATTCAGGAAGAGATGTCCGCGTCCTGAGCGGCTCTCCTGTCAGTTGGTGTATCGGTACCGGTACATATGCCCGGCAAGTGCTGGCCTTCGATTCAGGGCCGCAGCAACTCCGGCGCATTCCAGCGCATCGTCTGCCTGCCGTTCTTGAATGAAGCCAGCGGCTGGGAAACCTCCGAAATCGCCTGCAACGGCGTTTGCGCGTTGATGATCACCACGTCGCCGGGATTGCCCACCTTGATGCCGTAGTCCATCAGGTTAAGGAGTTTCGCCGAGCGCTCGGTCAGCATGTTGAAGCACTCCGCAATCTGCTCGGGCCGATCGAGCTGAACCACGTTGGCGTAAAGGTTCGCCATGCGGATGAGCGAGCAGTCGCCGAAGGGCGTTGCCGGATTGAGGATGTTGTTCGAGGACAGCGAGCAGTTCACGCCGTGCTCGCAGAGCAGGTTCGCGTCCGCGACACCGCGGCGCACGCTGTGGTCCTGGTCGCGGCCCATGAGGAAAAGGTCGGTCGCCGGCAGCACGGTAACGCCCACGCCCGCGTCTGCGAGGCCTTTCGCAATCTTCGCGACTTCGTCCGGCGGCAGCAGCGAGAGCTTCGCCATATGGCCGACGACCACGCGGCCGCCGCGCTTGTACTTCTCGGTAAGTTCCCTCACCTGGTGCACGAACATGCCTTCGGGCGTGGGGCCGACGTCGAGGTGGATGTCGATGTCGCAGTCGTACTCACGCCCAAGCTCGAAGATGCGCTCGATCTGCGCCGGGCCGTCCGTGTCGTAGCGCGGCGCGCCGCCGAGGACCTTGGCGCCGCGCTTGAGGCTTTCGACCAGCAACTCGTCGGTGCCCGGATAGTTGGTGAGGCCTTCCTGCGGGAAGACGCACATCTCCACGTCGATCGCCCACTTGTAATCCCTGGCGAGCTGCTCGACCGCGTCGAAGCCGCGCATGCCGATGGCGGGATCGACTTCGGTCTGCGCGCGCATGCGCGTGGTGCCATGCAGGATGCTCTCCTGCAGGGTTTTCTCTGCGCGCCTGTAGGTGTCCTCGAGCGTCATCGTGTGCTTGATCGGCGCAACCGCGGTCACCGGGCTGTAAGTTCGCCGCGGCTGCGGCCCGCAGCGATCGATGATGCGCGACTTGTCGATGTGGATATGCGTTTCCACCAGCCCGGCGCACGCGAGGCATCCCTTTGCGTCATACGAGGGCGCCTGCACCGGCAGCGTGCGCTCGATGGCCGCGATGCGCCCCGCCTTGATGCCGATGTCGACCGTGGGTTGGTCAGCGCTGCTGCCCGCGAGCCGCGCGTTGCGGATGATGAGGTCCATGCAGCTTCCAAAAAGCGAAAGGGCCTGACAGGATATCCGCATCTGCTACGCTTGTTTTCGTCGCTTGATCGACCGCGTAGCTGACAACACCCTAGGGAGCCCCTCCATGCCTGCCCTGTTTCGCAGCATCGCCTGCCTGCTTGTCCTTGGCTTTTCCGCGCCGATGATCACGCCGCTGCACGCGCAGCCTTATCCCGCGCGGCCCGTGCACATCATCGTGCCCTTCCCGCCCTCGGGCGCGGCGGACCTGCTCACCCGCGCTCTCGGCAAGAGGCTATCCGAGATCTGGGGGCAGCCCGTCGTCGCGGACAACCGTCCGGGCGCGGGCGGCAACATCGGCGCCGAGGCCGCAGCGAAAGCCGCCCCCGACGGCCACACGCTCTTCATGGCCGCGGTGACCACGCACGCGGTCAGCATGAGCCTCTACTCCAAGCTCGGCTACGACCTGGAGAAGGACTTCGTGCCGGTGAGCCTCGTGGCCAATGTGCCGCATATCCTGGTGGCCAACCCGTCGGTGCCGGCGAACAACCTGGGCGAGTTGCTTGCCTACCTGCGGGCGCAAGGCGGCAAGGTCAATTTCGCCTCGCAAGGTAACGGGACGCTGTCCCACCTCGAGTACGAGCTCATGCGTTCGATGGGCGGATTCAAGGCCAACCACATCCCGTACAAGGGCAGCGCGCCGGCCATGGTCGACCTGCTTGCGGGCACTGTGACGGTGTTCTTCGACAGCATCCCGTCCTCGCTGCCGCAGGTGCGCGCGGGCAAGTTGCGCGGCATCGCGGTCGCCTCATCGCGCCGCTCGCCGGTGCTGCCGGACCTGCCGACCCTGTCCGAGGCCGGGCTTACCGGGTTCGCGGCCGACAGCTGGTTCGGGATCATGGTGCCCGCAGGCACGCCGCGCGAGATCGTCGCCAAACTCAACAATGACGTGATCAAGGGCCTCGACTCTCAGGAGGTGAAGGACATCATCTCGAGGCAGGGCGGCCTCATCATGGGGAGCACGCCGGAGCAAATGGCCGCGCAGATTCGCGGCGATCGCGAGAAGTGGGGCCGCGTGGTGCGCGAGTCGGGCGCGAAGATCGAGTAGCGCGCTCCGGGCCGCCAGCAAGGCCGGCCTGCGTGGGCAGGCCTATTCGGCCTTGATCCCGGAGGCCTTGATGATCTTGGCGTACTTGGGAATGCCGTCGCGGATCATCGCGGCGAGGTCTGCCGAGGTTCCCGTGAGCGGTTCGGCGCCAGCCTTGTCGAGCGCCTCGCGCGTGTCGGGCGAGGCGATCAGCGCGACCAATTCCTTGTTCACGCGATCGATGATCGGCTGCGGCGTGCCTGCTGGCGCCACGAGCGCCAGCCACAGCGAAGCGTCGAACCCCGGATAGCCAGACTCTGAAACCGTCGGCACGTCGGGCAGCGAGGGCGAACGCTTCGGCGTGCCGACCACAAGCGGCCGCACCCGCCCGGATTTCGCGTGCGGCAAAAGTGCGGGCAGGCTGCCGAACAGCATCTCGACTTGCCCGCCGACCACCGCGGTGCCAGCAGGGCCGTTGCCGTTGTAGGGGATGTGGAGCATGTAAGTCCCGGAAACGGCTTTCAACATCTCCATCGCCAGGTGCGTCGTCGA
>ENA-ORBV01000317-ORBV01000317.1-microbial-mat-metagenome-genome-assembly--contig:-NODE-317-length-108874-cov-13.260310_pt1 | contig 108874 bp, 100 predicted proteins | sample MGYA00237777_ERZ505514 | MGnify/ENA primary metagenome ERZ505514 (study PRJEB26160, sample SAMN06269048) | microbial mat metagenome | isolation source: Oligotrophic lake microbial mat | place...
CCTTTTCTTTAGCAGTCTGCTGCAATCTGCCATCTCGGTTGCTTTTGCTTCTCGATCTGATCTCGCTGGCAACTGGGAATTCCAGTCTGAAAGCTGCAATTTTTGGGGTGGTCAATGTCATCGTCGTTTGGTCTATCTAATTGTCGCGCCACACGGGCGTTTGTGCTTGCGCAAGAGCGGTTTCGAGTGGGGTAAAGGTGGTGCTGCCGTCGGCTTGCTGTTGCACCAGGTAGGGCGTGCCGGACTGATCCGACCAGACGGACAGCTTTGAGAGAGTAGCGTGGGGTGCCAACGGCAACGCTTTAGGGTTGGGCATGGGTGCGTTCTCCAAGAAAGTTGCTGGCTAGCCAGCCGGTCTGACCCCGCCAGCGCACGGGCACCCACACCACACCGTCTTGCTGCACACGGCGTTCTGGGGGCAGCTCCACCAGGTCACCGTGCATTAACACGCCCATCACCTGACTGTGCAGACTGGGTGAAGCACGGAAGTTGGCGGCCATGCCGGGGCTATGGATGTGGGCGATCGGGAGCGTGGCCGGATCGCTAGACAATGCTGCCAGCGGTGAAGGTTCTAAGGGTGGTGTAGCAGAGGCTGCTGGCTGTGGTGTGGTCGCATCCTGCTGGGATGCTAGTGACGGGGTCGGCAACGGCGAGACAGAAGGTGTCGCAGCGGGACTGACGGCTGCGGTTATGGCTGGTAGCTGCTGTTGCGAGAAACCGAAGCCAAACATGAGCAGTGGAATGGACAGTAAGCCCAGCGCCAGGGGTAAGCCCCAGTGAGTCGTGGCTTTGGGCTCTGGTGGTGGCACTGGCTGCAGGGTGAAAAATTGTCCCTCTGTAGGGTTTGGGGGCTGGGGCATGGCTTTAGCACCGTGAAGGTGGTCTAGACTGACTGGGCACAGGGGCTGACAGACGCAAAGTGAGGCTTACAGTGGCAACGCACCGGCGGCCGTGTAAGGGGCGATCGCCAGGAAGTTGCTGGTCAGGTCAGGCACCTCGAGGGCATCATCTAGAAGCACTGCCAAGTCAGTGCGCTGGTGAGGGTGCTCGCTGAGCTCTGCGACCAGGTATTGCTGGATGCGGAGTTGGGATTGGCGTAGGCGATCCGCCAGCACTCTGGCGGTACTGCGCTCAAACTGGGTGAGTCGAGCATCGAAGGCGAACACTTGCGCATTGATGGTGTTTACACCGGTTTGCGCTAGAGCGGAAATAGCAGTGGCGCTTTGCTGATCCAGCTCAGATAGCCGTTGCTGTTGCTGCTCAGGGTTGGGATGGGGCGTTTGGCTTTAGGTTTGTGCCCGTTGACGGAGTCTTTGAGGGTATCGGTGTTAAGGGGCATGGGTTTCTAGCTCCTGAATGAGTAGGGTTTTGAATTTCGCGAGCGAGCGATTGCGTTTGAGCCAGTACACCAAGCGCACTAAAAGCCGCAAATCTTGCGGTTCATAAAAGCTATAAGCATTAGTCGAAATGCAGAGCTGCTGCGTCCACCATTGGAGCGTTCGGTCAGGAACCTCTTTCCCACGGTGTCGAGCTAACTCAAGCTGCAATTCCCGGAACGTGTACCAATTTGACTCAATTACCTCTGCAGTCATGGTTTGCGTCGTTTTCATTGCGTAGAAATTGCGGAATGGTTGTTGGCGCAATTGCGGTGCAATGAAGCTTGCATTAGATGCTGGCATAGCTTCGGAAGCTTGCAAATAGCTTCCGAAGCTAATCCCAAAAAGCAGAGGTGAGAGTATGATTTCGGAATCACACTTCCTTTCGTTTGACGAAATGGCCCCAACCAAAAAGGAAAAAGTCACCTTTACCTGCACGCTGGAAACAAAGCAGGCTCTAGAAGTGTGGGCAGAAAAGGAAGGTCGCACCATTTCTAATTTGGTCGAGCGTATCGTTCTCTCTGCGCTAGCACCGACGGCAGAAGAGCAAAAGCAGCATCAGTAAGGCGATCACGATGACAACACAGCTCATACACCCGCCACAACCAAGACCAGCCAAGGTGATCCATAACCTCACTTGGGAGCAACTGGAGGAGATTGACCGCTCCTTGGAAGACTTTCCAGGGCTAAAGCTCATTTACCTGGACGGAACGCTTGAGATTATGCCCATTAGTGAGGAGCATGAGGATGCGAAAGCCACCATGCGGATCCTGTTAGAAGCCTACTTACGCGCCAAAGGCATTCGCTTCTATAGTCGGGGCGGTCCCACCTTAGGCGAGAAGGACAAAGGAGCCAGGAATGAGCCGGACGAGTGCTTTAACATTGCCACGCGGAAACAGTACCCAGACCTGGTGTTTGAGGTGACTGTAACCAGCGGCGGCGTCGACCGCTTAGAGGGCTATCGTCGCATGAGCGTGGTGGAAGTTTGGTTTTGGGAAGATGGCGCTCTGTCGATCTACCACCTGCGCAGTGATGGTTACCAGAAGCTTGCTAATACCGAGCTACTAGAGAACTTCCCGCTCACTCTCTTCAACCGCTACATCACGTATCACGACCAATATGATGCGGTGACAGAGTTTTTAGCCGCGTCGCAACAGCCCTAGTAGAGGATGTTTACGCCATGCGAACCCATAACTTTCGCAAAAACTGTGCCAGTTGCCGGGATCTGCGGTTAAATCATTTATACTTCACCACAATGCAGCTCCCTCAACAGCGTGAGTTGCCGATGAAGCCACAAGTTTCCACGTTTGAAGCAAGAGGAGTGTCCGTCATGTTCTAGGCAACCCTAGAAGCCAAAAACCCCTACTGCGACGAAACAGAAGGGGTTAGAAGGCTTGTTATTTGATTTTAAGGATAGGAGCAAGGACTCTAACTGATGCTTTAGGCGGCAGGACGTTAGGTCACCCAGCTTTGCCATCCAACTATAGTGGCAATTTGTCAAAAGGTGCAACAACTTTGACAAATTGTTCCTAATTTTGCATGGCTTCCTATCGGTCACCACTACAGACCTAGGGAGTTAAATCGTGCATCGAAAAATTTATGCAGCACGGGAGGGGCGGCTATGCAGCTAGACCCGACTCCTCCCTTTCAAGCCGTCCCAGAAGGGGAGAATGCTTTCCTAGCACTCTTCCCCCATCGATTTGATTTCCTTTATGCCGCGCATCCAGAGCCCGACGATCGCCCGGACTGGAAAACCGAAGGCCGCCATCCCTTGAGCGATCGCCTGATCCAACAAGGCACCCATCTGTATGGTGTCCGATTCGGCAAACAAACCGACTACCTCCTGCTCGACATCGATATGGGTAGTCTCTACCATCCCCACAGTGATCGCCTGGCCATCTCCCGTCTGTTGGCAGCCTTAGAGCCGTTAGGCTTGGTCGAAACCGTTGCCGTCACCAGTAGCTACAGCGGTGGCATCCACCTGTACCTGCCCTTCCAACAGGCGCAAGAGACGTGGGCGATCGCCCAGGTCGTCTCTACCTTGCTAGCGAATGCCGGCTTCAAACTCAAACCCGGGCAACTCGAACTCTTCCCCAACCCCAAGCCCTACAGCGAAGCCCCCAGCCTCTACGCTGGACATCGGCTGCCCCTGAAAGCAGGCTCCTATCTGCTCAATAGTGACTTCCAGCCCATCTACGGCGAACAAACTACCTTTGTGCAGCGCTGGCAGTTTGCCCAGCACCGCAACGCTATCGACCAGCGCACACTCGAACGAGTCTTGCAACAGACCAAGCGCCAACGCTACAAACTCTCCGGCAAAGCCGAGAAATTTCTCCACGACTTGAACATCGAAGTACGGGGTTAAATGAGTATCCGAGCAGAAAGTTGCGTTAAGGGGTATACCAGTGAAACTCGCTAGGACGCAGGAGCCTGAAACCCCTGCTCTGCCGTTCAGGATCGCTATACCAAAGAACCTAGAGCCTCGCTGGTATGTCTCAATGAACCTGAGAACTGGTTTTTAAAACGCCTGCTGAGTAAGCCTTTCACCCTTAGCGCGAGTTCTTGTACGGCTACTCATTTAACCCCGTGTACTGCTTGCCGACTTCATGCTGGTCTTCATCCAGCAAGCGAGTGTAGCCGCCCCAACCATCGGTATAGAAGCGCTTGACCCTAAAGAGAGTCAACAACTGCATCAGCGCTTGGAGCGCCGCATCGGTATGAGGAGCCAAAACATAAACCAACACCTGCCCACTGACGTGCTCGATCGCGTGCCAGAGCCAGCGTTGCTGTTTTTTATTGCCTACAAAACTCCACATCTCATCCATTTCTGCCGCATCGACGCGTTGAACAATCACTTCGACCCCCTCCTCTTGAGTAGCTTGCTCAAACAATACGGGGTTCACCTGCGTCAGGTGACGAGATTTTTTTAATGCCTCAATAACGGTTGTGGGGCTAATTTCCAGCACCCGCGCTGTATCGCGGATGCCGCTGCCATTGACCGCCATATCGGCAATTTTTCGTTTGACTTCAGGTAAGTAACCACGGTAGGAATAGTGCCGAATGAAGGTGCTACGTGGGCACTCAGGATGGCGGCACTTGTAGCGTTGCTTACCCTCGCTCGATTTTCCATGTTTAACCAGGGGTTTGAGGTGCAGGGGAACGGAAAGCCGGGTTAAGTGGCTCTTTTACATAGCCAAATTGGTTGTAGCCCATTGACATCGGCTTTATTGCTCTTGGCTAGCGCTGCTAGGATGGATGCCTTAGGGTAGACCCCTTTTGACCAACGCTCCAAAAATATTGCCCGCCTCTACCTGAAGTCATGGAAGCAAAGCTGTTATGAAGAACGGCAAGTCTTGAAAGCTCATCCCTACAGAGCTTTCAAGACTCTACTTAGACGCGAACATTGGCGCGCCAGCTTGCCCAATTTTCATTTGGCTATGCAAATTGTCCTCTTAACCCTGTTTTTCGTTCCACTGAACCTCAGACCCCAATACTCTGCCCTGCTACGGCACTCCCACTCGCCTGCGGCGCGCGCGCTTCAGGATGCTCAGCGAACAGGCGCACCATTTCCCGTAAGCGTGGCCCATGCCGAAAATCACCGAAGGGATGACTTTTGATTTCTTAGCGTGCCCAATCTCGCGTGATACCCTCTAGATAGATTGCTCAAAAACTTCAATTAAAGCGCTCACACCCGATGCTCCTAAGCCATGCCCTGTAACACTTCTATGCACGTGTGCCTACTGGATAGTCTTGTATGCCCGACAGGACTATATTATGTGGCTTTAAGCAGCTCTGTTCCCCTTTTCCTGACTCCCAACAGGAGCATCAGCTCGGAAGACATCAGCACACAGATTCATGATGGGTTTTCTAGGGTCAATACGGAGAATGAATGGCACCTAAAGCACTAACTGTGATTGTCAGGATTAAATCCGGGGAGGCGGTCGCTCTGCACAGCCTGCTAGCGGAGATTGGCAGTCATATTCGGACCAATTCCTACGTGCGCTGGACGGAGAGTCGGCTCGTTCATTTTGCTCGTTGGGCGATTCTGCCGGACACCGATCGCGGTGGCAGTCGCTTATTGTTTGCCTGTAATTATGATGGCGAGTTGGAAGCATTCTTGGAGGAATTGGTAGCGATCGCTCCTGGACTCGATCAAATCTGGGGTCGCTGTGAAGGTTACACTGGACAGGCAAATCTCCTCCCCTTCATCCAGGAGCACACCTACCAACCCCAGGCATTTTTCATCGCCTTGCGGACTGCCACCGTCCAGACCATCCGCAATGCCATTGCCCTGCGAGAGCAGATGCAGAACGTCCTCGATTTGCCCGCCGTAGCCCAGTGGTTAGACTATCCCAGCATTAACCCCTTTTTAGACCAGCTTGCCCAGGTGCCCAAAGCGATTCCCTGGTGGAAAGCGATCGGGCGAAGGGGGATGCAGGTGATGGCGGCGGTGGGTGCTGGAGTCGAAGCGATCGCTGATGCCATCCGCACAACCCTGATCGCGATCGCCATCTTCTTCGTCAAACCTCTGGGACAGCCAACTCAACCCCAGACTCTCGGTAGCTATAGTGGTCTCGACACTGACAAAACCCAGGCACTGGAAGCGGTCGAAGACCGGATTGTTCAAAACCAAATGAACATCATCACCGATATTCAGCCTAGTCGCTTACTGCGCTTGCAACTGATGCTGCTGCTGATTGACTTGGCGGCCAAATACGTCTTTCCCCCCGGCGAACTGTTAGACATTCGCACGATTCATTTTGCCCGCTGGGTGATTATCGATGGCGGCAAACGGCTGCTGTTCATCAGCAACTACGACGGTTCCTGGGAGAACTACATCGGTGATTTTGTTGATAAAGGTAACTTTGGCTTGAACGCTATCTGGAATAATTCCGTCAACTATCCCCCCGGCGGTGCCCAAGACATTGTTTCTTTCCGCAAATATGTCCGCGACCACCAATTGCCCTCCCAGGTGTTCTACTGTGCCTATCCCCAAGCCACCGTCAAAAACATCCTCCGCGATCGCCGCATCAGCCAAACCCTTGCCGCCGACTTCAACCGAGAAACCGTCGAACAGTGGCTAGAACTTCTATAGCCAATCCAAAAGCCAAAATCCTCTAGCCTAGCAGCGCCAAGCGCTAGCCAAAACGACTATGCCAGATCTCACACTCGCGGCTCGGTCCGATATTCAGGGCATGATTCTGAGTGGCTATGGGCATTTGCCTGCTGTGGCCTATCAATTTTTGCAAATCCACAATGCGGCTCAGTCCAAAGTCTGGTTGAGCCGTTTGATTCCTACCATCACAACTGCACAGCCCTGGGCGATTCGGCCGGATGGCACCAAAGCTAAACCGGAAATTGCAGTCAATTTGGCCTGGAGCTATGCCGGATTGCAGTCGATCGGGCTTGCTCCCGAAATTCTCAATACCTTTGCGCGTGAATTTATTGAGGGCATGGTCACCCCCAAACGGTCTGAGTTATTGGGCGATACGGGCACCAGTGCTCCCGAACATTGGGACGTTGGCGGTCCCCAAAAGCCTGAAATCCACCTAGTGCTGATCCTGCATGGATTGAATGGGGAGCAGATCCAACAGTACCTCAGCGACCTGCTGCCAGCAGGAGCAGGAGTGAGGGCGATCGCCACCGAATATGGCTTCCGACCGCCCCATCAAAAGGAGCATTTTGGCTTTCACGATGCCATCTCCCAACCTCAGATCGAGGGTATCGGCGACAAACCTACCGCCCCGGAAAATGTCATCCGCACGGGCGAGTTTATCCTGGGCTATGCCAACGAGTATGGTTTGCTGCCGTCACCGCCCACCGTACCCCGAACCCAGGATCCCACCGATCTCTTGCCCGATCTCGTTATCCCCGATGCGGCGACCGGAGCCTCCACGTTAAAAGATTTGGGACGACATGGCACCTACCTGGTGTATCGCAAACTGGCTCAGGATGTGGCAGGATTCTGGCAGTTTATGGCTCAACATGGGCAGGATGCCACGGGGTGCCCCGCTGCCAGCGATATGTTGTTACTGGCTTCCAAGTTTGTCGGGCGCTGGCCCAGTGGTACACCCTTGGTCTTGGCTCCCACTCAGGATGATCCATCCATTGAGAATGCAAACCAATTCCAGTACATGCCTGAGGATGCGGGCGGATTCGCCTGTCCGATCGCATCCCATATTCGCCGCACCAACCCCCGCGACTCCCTCGATGGCTCTCCAGCCGAGTCCTTCAAAACCGCACGGCGACACCGCATTCTCCGGCGGGGATCGATCTACGGAGAACCGCTGTTCCCCCTGGAAGCACTGGATCAGAATACCGTCCCCCTGGACATTGCCGAAGATGGACAACCGCGTGGGCTGCACTTCTTTGGGGTAAATGTCAACATTGAGCGACAGTTTGAATTTATTCAACAGACTTGGAGTAACAATCCCAAATTCAACGGGCTATACAACGATAAAGATCCCATTTCGGGAGACAACGATGGATCGGGAGTAATGACGATTCCCCGCCAGCCAATTCGCGAACGGGTGAACCACCTGCCCCGCTTTGTCACGGTGCGGGGAGGCGGTTATTTCTTCCTCCCCAGCCTGCCAGCGCTCCGATTTTTTGCGCTCTAATTTAGCGGACCATTAGCGTTCAACAAAGCGATCGGTTTCGTTCATGTTCCGGTTGGACAGCAGTAGTTCGAAGGCTTGAAGGACAGCGATCGCATTACTGGTAGGTGGAAGGAAAAAGACTCAACAGAATTAGCCTCCGTTTGTCAAACTGGGCTGATTGAAGCGAAGCTACGACGAAGTGCAATGAGGCTGAAACTGTTACAGAGCAAGGAATTTAGGATAGTAAGTTTGAACTAAAAAACATCGTCATAGCCCTCATTTTCCTTTACTGGTTAACGAATTTACGCTGTTTCTGGCTTCGCTTTAGTTCTCATTGCACCTGGTTGCAGCTTCGCTTCAATGACCCCGCTTTGTGCTGGAGCTGTTTGAGCAACCGGAAGCGGGTCTGGCTCAGGCTGATTGGGAGCTGTTGTTGTTTGAGCTGCAAAGTCAGCTGCAAGGTGTGGACTAACGTGAGTGAGGTTGCTTGGGTCAACCTCTATACCCTTGCACCTTTGCTGAAGCCACTAGGTTAACTGCCCCGGACGCAGCAGGGCAACCAGAGCATAAGGGTTTCAGCCACTTGCAATCCGTGAGATTACGTTTGTAATCTGCCCCTTGGCTGTACTAGCTAGTCCAAAACGAGTCCAAGCCCTTTGTAGTACGCTTTTTAACTGATTTAAGCTGTTAATCATTCAAACTGGGTATTCAGGAGGCTAAAACCCCTTGCTAGCTTAGATCGACTCGAAAATTTAAATGCATAACAGCTTACCCTACTTATCGATGTGTTCATGCCGTTCATGCCGTCCACAAATTCCTTAGCGTTGTTTTTGGTCCGATTGCTACGGGAACGCCTACTGGCAATTTCTTCGTAGGTTTGCCCCTGCCAGGAGCCACTTAGGATTGAAACCTCAACTGGACTGAAGCGTCGCCTTACTTTTGCTAAAACAAGCTTGTTTGTGACCTCAAGTTCTTGCTCTACATCCATTCAACCGCACCCAACTGTTTCAATACCGCTTTTTGCCCGTCGCTTAAGCCTGTCACTCCCTGGATGTTGATACCTTCGTAGATGCGATCGTTCTTTAGCACTCGCAAGCATTCACCCGTTTCCACATCCCATAGTCGAATCGTTTCGTGCTGCCACTGGCAAGCAAAGATCGTCCTGTGGCAGCACACCCAAACGCCACTGAAGCGATGTTATCCGTATGGCCTTGCAAGACGTTTAAGCACTTTCCAGCATTGAGATCCCACAGGCGAACCGTATGGTCGGCGCTACCACTGGCGAGGAGTTGCGGACTGTCGGTTAAAGGAGGACGAACGGCGAGCGATCGCACCAGTGCCGTATGTCCTTGCAAACTTTGCAGACATTGACCTGTGGCAAGCTCCCACTGCTTAATGCTGTTGTCCCTTCCTATGCCGAGTAGCGTTTGGCCATCGGCACAAAATTCCACTTCAAACCCTAGCAGGTCGTGCTGATCAAAAACCTGTACACAGTTGCCTGTTTCCACCTGCCACAGTCGCACAATGCCATCTTTGGCGATGCTGGCTAACCAGTGCCCATCTGGGCTAAAAGTGACATGCCACACTGGATAGGCATGTCCAATCAGGGTATGCAAATGAGTTCCGGTATGGATATCCCAGAGCTTAATTGTAGAGTCATTACTGGCGCTGACCAGGATACATCCGTCTGGACTGATCGCCGTCCCAAACACACAGCTAGTGTGGCAAGGTAGCGTGTTGATGCACTGCTGTGTTTGCACATCCCAGAGTTTAATCAGGCCATCAGAACTACTACTAGCAAAGGTTTTGCCATCGCTGCTAAACGTCACATCCCAAACCCAATGAGTATGCTCGTTAAAAGTTTTCAGGCAGGTTCCATCCTGGTGGTTCCAGAGTCTGACCAGTAAATCTGTGGCGCTGCCGCTGATCAGGTGCTGACCGTCAGGGCTAAACGCAACAGACCAGATGCGGCTGGTCTTCCCCTGCCAGGTTTTCAAGGACTGTCCGGTGGTCACGTCCCACACTTTCTGCGCACTATCGGCGCTGCCGCTCAATAGTGTTTTACCATCAGGGCTGAAGGCGATCGCTGACACAGATGCCTGGTGCCCCAGCAACGTTCGTATGGGTTGCCCAGTTTGCGAATGCCAAAGACGAATGGTTTGATCCTGCCCAGCAGTCGCCAGCAGCAAACCATCCGGGCTAAAGGTCACATACCAGACGTGGTCTGTATGTCCCTGAAAGTAGAGGGATTCTCCGGTTGCCAGGTGCCACAGTCTCACAGTTTTATCCCAACTTGCACTGGCAATACGCTGACCATCGGGACTAAAGGCCACAGACCATACAGTGCGGTGATGTCCATGAAACTGACGCTTTTCACTAAAGGTGGAAAGATCCCAGAGCCGTACTGTACGATCATCGCCACCACTGAGCAGCCATTGACTGTCGGGGCTGAAAGCAACAGACTGAGTAATGCCAGAGTGCCCTTCTAGAAAGGCCAGACGCGTTACCGTCTCGACATCCCACAGTTCTAGAAAGCCCTCTTCTTGGCCGATTGCCAGCCGTTTGCCATCGGGACTAAACTTCACTGTCCAACTCATCTTGACGATTTGCAATGGCTGGTGCAACAGGTGTCCTGTCTGTACATCCCAGAGTTTGACCAGGGAGTCGTGAACGCTACCGCTGGCGATCGTTTGGCTATCGGGGCTGAACGATAACCCCCAGGCAAAATTGTTGTGCGCCTGCCAACTCAGTTTCGGTTGCCCAGAAGCCACATCCCAAAGGTGAATGCTGCCATCCACATCGGCGCTAGCCATCAAATGACCGTCGGGGCTGAAGGCAACGTTCACCACACTACTAAGGGTTGGAGCGAACACAGACCCGGTAAAATCGCACCCATGAAAGTTTACCTGGTGCAGTGGGGTTTCCTGAAGATACGCCTGCCAGATGGGTAGATGGGAAAAATCCCACCCCCTCAGATCAACGCGGAGGTAATTCAACACACTCAGCAGGTTGGCTGCGGCATAACCGGGATAAATTTCAGGGGTGGTTTGCAGTTGCCACAACCGTTGCTGGAGTTGTTGGCTGAGGGCAGGAGCGGAACGAAATGAACTGCGTAATTGCGTGGCGATCGGTTCTAGAATCAGCCGGATTTGGCTTTCACGAACATAGTCACTGGCGCTGGCTTTAGTAAGGGCATAGTAACTAAGCATATGGAAAGGCTGCTCACCCTTGAGCGCTGCAACGGCAGTTTCAATTAAATGTTCCGTTACATATTCCATCACCGCTGGCTGTTGGGTAAATCTGGAAGGGATGCGAGCGGCGTTTTGCGAACTCTGCTGTTCCCTCAGGGTTCGTGCAGCAATCTCGATCAGCGATCGCCGTCCTAATCCCTCCAATACCTCCAGCGATTGTGCCTTAGACGCCGTGGGAATGATATCGGCATGAAGCTGATCAATCGTTGTCCATTCACGGTTGATCGCCAACCAGTTCATCACTTGCTGTTCCAAGGCTGACAGGCGTTCCATTTGCCCATCTAGCAAGCGACGCAGCCCATTAAAAACGACGGTGCCCTGGGCTAAAAATTCGGCAATGTCCCCACCAAACAGGTCACGAATTGATGTTGCAACAATCTTCAACGCCAGGGGATTTCCTCGGTAATGTTCGATCAGGTTGTCGCGATCGGCGGCACTGCCCACCACCCCCTTAGCTGCGAGAATGCCATCACTGTCCGTTGCGGTTAGTCCAGTTAGTTGTAGCGATCGCACCGGCACCCCATCGCCCTCCAGCGTCGCTACCTCTGCGGGTTTTTCTCGGCTGGTCAGCAGCAAACAACTGCGATGCTCCGTTGCGCCCACCCGCTGAAACAATTCCCCATAGGCTTCATACCCCAATCGATAACTGCCGACAGCCTGTCCACTCTGGAGAATGGACTCTACATTGTCTAACACCAGCAAGCAGCGATCCTGTTGTAAGTATTGGATCAAGCGCGTGATTTGTGCCGAAGTGCTTTTGGGTAGGTCAATATCTTGCTGGCGAGAAAGGAGCGGGATCAGGTCTGCGAGCAGATCGATCAGGAGTGGTGCATTACGGAGCGATCTCCAGATGACGAATTGGAAGGAGGGCAACGGGGTGATGGGGCTTCGGCGTGAGCGCTCAGCCGAACGGTGATGGGGTGTGCGCGGAGCGTGCCCGTAGGGCATAGGGGTAGGAGGGGATAAAGGCTCAGCCGCGCTCTCACTCGCTACAAGTTCCTGTGCCAGTTTGATCGATAGGGTCGTTTTGCCAAGGCCACCCATGCCCAGTAAACAAATCAAGCGACAGCGTTGACTGGCTGAGGGTGATTCGCCGTTGATCCACTGGTGCAAAAGCAACCGTTCTGGTAGACGACCATAGAAGGTGGAAACGTCCGTGGCTTCGCCCCAATCAATGTAGGGAGAAGCAACGAAAGACTCCGCTCGATCCTCACTGATTTGCTTTTCGGCTTCTTGCTTGTTCTCTGGTTTTCTGGCTCCTGCTTCTGGAAGCCTCTCACTTTCTCGCTGGCAATGAAACTCCAGCGAAGCCTGAAAGTTGGTCTTGCTCACCGCCTCACCCAGCACATCCGAGAGCAACTGCCAGAGTTTCGGCCCCGCATACCGCTTCAAATAGCTGGCAGCATAACTCGCACTACTGGCAATCTCTTCGTAGGTTTGCCCATGCCAGGAGCCACGCAAAATCGCTGCTTCAACTGGACTGAGGCGTCGCCTTACTTTTGTTAAAACAAGCTTATTTGCGACCTCAAGTCCTTGCTCTATGTCCATCAATTACACAGCCAAATGACGAGTGTTCCTACATGAGACCTGGTAAATTTTGCGGAGATATTTTGTATTCCGTAATCTTCCCACAAGTTTCTTTGCCAAGCAACTTATGAGCTTCTATCTATTGACGCTCTATCCATCGTTTGATACTGGACTACCTGAGCAGCGCAAGAGGCATAGATAAACGTTCATACCCTTTAGATCTCTCACGCGATCGGGTGAACAATTTGCCATGAGTAAAGAACTAAGGTTGCAATATCAAAGTTCAGCTCTAAATTTGGAGAACACCAATGCAACTGCTCTATCGCGGTCACTCTTATACCCGTACCGCAATTCACGCTAAGGCGGTTTGTCACCCTCGTGCCATCAACTGGCGCTACCAATTAGCCAGAACAGTCCAGACTGACATTCCGTCTATAAAGCTCTCTGCGGCTTCTCTCTCTGTGCAGCCCCGTGCGATCAACTGGCGCTATCAAATCCCGACAGGGGGCTAAATACAAGGCGGTTCAAGCATTCAGAGAATCAGTACTCAGAGAGCAATTCTTTCTACGCACCATAGCCTCACTCAGCAAGATATTTTGCTATCGACTGCCCTTGGTAGCTTACTGATCCTACTGCCTGGTGCGGTGCTCTCCGCGATCGCGAGTTATCGCAAGCACCGGACTACGGTTCTACAGCGACGAATTTAAGGTCTCAATCGCCTATGATGACTTGACTTCAGTAAAAACCTGTCCCAATCGCGCGAAATTCATTGGGCAAAGTTCATGCCTGCTTAACTAACACCTGAAAGAGACCAACTGCTTTAGAACTGCCATAGATGAATGTTCATACCCTTTATATCCCTCATGCGATCGGGTGAAGGGCTTTCGATAGGCGAAGCACTAAGGTCTACATATCAAAGCTCAATACAACATTGATCAATTTCTTTAAGAATTGATTGATGCAACTTAAATGACTTTGAAACCGATCGCGTTTCAATCAATCAGGACAAGCGATAACGATGACAACCCATACGAGAGATCCGACAATCCAAAATATGCCCTCTACGCTTCATTGGCTAGAACCTGTTAGACAGTGAGGCACACAGTTTGCAGAACGATCGCAACAAGCTGATGAGAGCGATCACGTTGCCTACAAGAATGCTGCCGACTTGGACGCTCATGGGTTTCTATCTGTGAGTGCATTGCCAGCCAGAGCAGGGAAGTGCAGATCCGCACCCTGGCATGTGCAAAAACGACTATGAGTCATCTCGCTTCTCTGGTCGGTAGTTTAGACAACGAGATGACAGCGGTACATTTGGCACTCAACCGCCTAATTGGGATCACGATGTCCAGCCAACTAAGCTTTGAAATCACAAACCAGATCACAGATCAGGACAGGTCACGCCTTAGCAGCTTGTGCTGTCTTAAATGTCGTGGATCTGGCGATGGACGGAACGGTCAGCAATACCTTCTAACGTTCTCAGGAACAAGAATTTCATCACTTCGGCCTTTCCCATAGGGGCGTACGGCCATGCGCCCCTACTGCCAAACAATTTGTCGATTTTATTTAATCCACGATCCCAAGTCTTGAATGACTGGTTCAAGATGCCCAGAGTGTGCGATATCACCCCTTGCGGGAGGAGAACAACGCTGTTTGAACAGACGACTCGCCTTGCACTGGACGGTTGATCACACCGAATAACCTAACCCTTACAAGGAGAATCATGATGGTTTCCACTGATCATTCCACAACGACTCAATCGATCGACGTAGATTCCACAGACGTACAATCCGTTGCACCCGCTGTAAACAAACTCAGCAGAGCAAGGCTATATGCAACCTGGGAAATGGTTGACAACAAGCTGGTTTGCAAATGGCGCTCGGCTGATTAAGCGACAGCATTCCACGCCATGACTCGAGAATGAGGAGTGAGTCCAGGTACAGCTACATCTTCAACAACTACTGAAAAGGACGATAATCATGACCCTTTACGGCTTAGTTGTAGCAGCGGAAAAATTCTGGTCGTTAGTGAGCCGTTGGAGTGAACTGTCCCATTTACGATGTCTGGTCGATCATTGCTGAGAAGCCTGTAATGGCGCAAAATCGTTGCTTGTGATTCGGACTGTCCCATTTCAGCCTGAAAATGGGACAGTTTTAACTAATAGGCATCCAATCAAAGTGGTTTCTAAAAACTAGACAGGGAAGGCTTTTCAGCCTTAACGACCATTTTTCGTCCGTTGCTAAAACTAAGCCAGAGGGAGCGTTCAGGGGTATTGACGCAATTCGACCGTTGTTCCAGGCGATGATCGCGGAGTTTGGCAAACCTGGATCTGCGTTCAGCATGAAGCAACAGTTTGTCGAAGGCGAGCATGCTTATATTGTGTGGACGGCGGAGACTGTTGATAACGTGTATGAGTTTGCCACGGACACTTTTGTCGTGCGGGATGGCAAGATCCTGGCTCAGTCATTCGCCAGCAAGATCATACCCAAGCATTGAAAATGCACCTCCAATTCACTAACAATAAGGAGAACTGTAATGACCGTATATCTAATCGCAGACATCAAAGTTACGGCTCTCCCGGCTTTGCGCTGATAAGACAACCTTATATCAAACTATCACTGGGTTTCAGCCGTCGATCGGGCGGCATTTTGTAGCCTTTCATACGATTTAAACCACAGATCCGGAAGAGCCAAAGTTACCAATGATGCATGGCTTCCAGCTTATGTGGCGAATGTTCACGCTATTGTCCGCAATCATGGCGGGAAATACCTTTCCCGCAGTGGCAATATTACGACCGTTGAAGGCAAGCAGTCGGAAACAACAGTGATTGCGCTGATTGAATTTCCTTCTATAGAGACAGCTCAAGAGTTTGCCAACGATCCAGCTTACGCAGAATACCGTCAAGCTCGTCAGGCGGGTAGTATCAGCAGCTTCCGTGTCATTGATGATACTGATGTCGCAGGAACGATACCTTATTTACCAAAAGGATAACATCGTCGATTGTCCTATTTGGTTCAAAACATGCCTATGGATAAATATCCATGCTGTTTACTTTTGCATTTAGCTGGTGAAGCAAAGCGTTATCCTGCGATCGTCCTGTACTCTGATCGCAGGATAACGGGGCGCAAACCGAGCGAATCTCAACCGAGGAGTGGCAGTTAATTCAACGGACACCAGTCCACAACCTAAAGGAGACAACCATGAACGACACTCATCGCCTCAAGTATCTACAGATCGCGCTGGTATTGGTTGGTGTAACATTCATCGTCGGACTTTCTCTGATGACGATCGTCTTACACTCCAGCGGATGGACGTGGCACACGGGTTATTCAGCCTACCTCATCATGATCCTCGGAGTTTACGCGACCCTCGGCGTTTTCCTAATCAGGGCGGCGCGGAACCCCCTTGAGCATCTCAGTCTAATCTGGTTCACGGTCTGGTCAAGCGTTGTGCATAGTGGGATTATGGCGGTTCAGTCATTCATGAATCCCCAGAATCATGCGCATCTCTTGGCTGTTAGTGAGTCGTGACCATGCTGTTGACTCGTAAAGTCTTTCCTGAAACTGCCGGGTTACTGCAACGCCTCTATCGGCAAAGTCGGCATCATCAAGTGCGTCAACGAGCGCCTTGTCTATTGCTCACCAGTCAAGGCTACAAAATTGCGCCCTTAATGGCGATTTTCCAGGTCAGTCGTAAGACCCTTTCTAACTGGTTCAACCAGTGGGAAGAGCGGGGATTGATTGGGTTGTCTAAGCGTCTGGGGCAAGGACGCAAGCCAACCTTTAACCCAGAGCAGATTGAACAGATTCGGTCGTGGACGACCGAACATCCCAAGCAATGGAAACAAGCGGTACAGAAGGTTCAAGCGCAGTGGGATAGCAGCATCAGTACAAAGACGATGAAGCGAGTGCTCAAGTCCATCCAGATGCGTTGGCATCGCTTTCGGCGAGTGGTAGGAGGCACCCCCGCCCCCCAGCTCTACCAGGATAAGTACACCCAACTAGAGAGCCTCAAGCAGTTGGAAGCGGATGGGGAACTGGACTTGTATGACCTCAATGAAGCGGGCTTTTGCTTGATTCCTAGCATCCCCTATGGCTGGCAACCCATGGGGATGACGCGAGCGCTTGAAAGCAGGCGTAGTCAACGGTTGAATGTATTGGGACTGATGACCCGTGCCAAGCAACTCCAAGCCTACGTGTCACAATAGAGCATCACCAGTGAAGTTGTGATTGCTTGTATTGATGCATTCTTTGCAACTGTCCCCAAGCGCACTGTGCTTGTGGTGGATCAAGCATCGATTCATACCAGTGATGCCATGGTTGACAAACTCGAAGAATGGCACCAGCGCCAGATTGAGATTTTTCAGTTGCCCAGTTATTCCCCACAGTTGAGTCTGATTGAAACCCTGTGGCGCTTCATGAAGTATGAGTGGATTGAGCTTAGTGCCTATCAAAGTTGGCAAAGTTTAGTTGACTAGGTGGAAAAAGTGATCAGAGAGTTCGGAGAAAACTATGTAATTAATTTTGTTAACTACTTATACCCCTAACTCTGTTTGACCTGCGTCTATTGAGGTTCTTGGCTAGGACTTTAAATGGTTGATTTTGAAACTTGCGATCAAGGCAAAAAACGTTTCAGCGAGCCGCTGTCCAAAGTCTAAAGTCCAGTGTCTCGTCCCGATCGCGCCAGCGTCTATTCAAAAGGAACACCGTCCATGCCGTGGTTCGTCAAAATTGAAGAAGGAGTCGTCGATAAAGCCATCTTCGACCAATATATTCCCGCTCACAAAGCATTCGTTTGCAGTTTGATTGCCAAAGGGCATCAGGCAAAATCTGGCTATTGGAGCTGTTATGGCGGCGGTATGCTCTTGTTTCAAGCTGCTTCGATGGATGAAGCAACCGCGATCGTGGCACAAGACCCGCTTGTACAGAACGGCTGTGTGCATTACAAGCTGTACGAATGGCGTATAGCGGTGGAGTGAATGAGGACGTGGAGTTTTGAGTTGAGGACGTTATTTGTTGCTATGCCTCCTCTGCCTCCTTTCTGCCTTCTCCCTCCTTTCTGCCTTCTCCCTCGTTGCCTCCTCAGCTTCCCTTGCTCCCTGCTTTACCAACTACTGACTGCGATCCATTCCCAGATAATGCTATCCTGATAAGTGATCCGGACCCATGCGCTCGCAACGCCCAAATCTTGTCAGGACTGGAAGGTAGCAGCAATACGGGATGCTTGCGATAGGCGTGGACTCCGGGTCGCTTTTAGAGAGGCGAATGTCCCTTCATAGCCGTTTCTCTTCACCATACTTTTTCAGTACGGTTTTCCACCTGCGAAAGCGGTGACACACTAGAGCCTTTGTTTCTATGCTGGAAGCGTTGGGGCGGCGATCGGTGTATAGCCGTAGCCTTTAACGCAAGATTGAGACCTTTAGGAGCTTGAGACATTATGGGTTTGGGAGACTTAGTTCAGAAGGCAGTTTATCTTGGTATTGGGGTTGCGTCCTACGCAGGTGAGAAGGCAACGGAGAAGCTTGGTGAACTGCGATCGCACGTGCAGCAACTCGCAGACGAAATGGTTGAGCGCGGCGAGATGACCAGCGAAGAAGCCCGTCGTTTTGTGGATGATATGGTCAACAAAGCGCAGCAGCCTTCCGTGCAGTCTCCAAATTCAACTCAACCCACTGAACCGCGTCGCATCGAGATCATCACGGATGACGACGAACCCACTAAGCCAACGCCCACCGAAGCTGAGCAGATGCGGCGGCAGGTGCTGGACTTGCAGGAAGAACTCAAACGGCTGAAGCGAGACAAACCGTAGCGAATGATGTGAGCTATACTGAAGCAATGCTCACAGATGCCGCAGCGACTCGATACTGCCTTCAAGCAAGCTTACAAGCGTAATCTGCCTCTGTGGCTCTGAAAACCTTTAAGTCACAGGTTCAACTGTAAAGCGTATGGAAAGCTGGTCGAAGGATTTTTCCGAGCTACTGGAAGTCATGGCTGAAGAGGTAGAGCAGTTCTTCGCTGACATTGCCAAAGACGTTGGGGAAATGGTTGAGTCATTTTTTGAAGCGTCAGAAGAAATTGCGGAGCAGATGCAAACCGTCTTCGCATTCGAGCTTGAGCAACGCCTCGGCGATCTCATTGACCCGATCTTAGAAGCCTATCTGGGAATGGAACTTGTAGTTGAGGAAACCGCTCAACCCATGATTCACACGGTAGAACCATTTCTCAACGATCGCCCTGCCTGTGTGGGTTGCCGTCACTATCACGGTCAAACCTACGCTGGCATCATGCTGGTCTGCGGGATGCATCCCTACGGCTGGGAAACCGATCAGTGTCCTGATTGGCAATCGACCTGGCAGGAATAGTAGGGACGTGACATGTAACGTCCCTACACTGACCACGGGCTACTGACCAATAACGGGAAAAAGTGTCCGACGGGTCCCTGTCCCTGACCAATGGCAAGCGCGTAGCTCAGAGCATAGGTAACATAGTCTTTGGCGCGGCGAGTGGCGGCGAGTGGATCATAGCCTAGCGCGAGATTTGCGGCGATCGCGGCTGACAAGGTACACCCCGTTCCGTGAGTGTTGTTTGTGTCTACTGGTTTGGCAACAAGTGTTTCAAGCTGCTGCCCATCAAACCAAACATCAACGCCGCGCAGATCACCTTGCATATCGCCGCCTTTGACCAGCACAGCGTTTGCGCCCAGTTCGTGAATGCGCTGGGCGGCAGTTTGCATGTCTTCTAACGTCTGAATGTCTAGATTGCTGAGGATCTGCGCCTCGTAGCGATTGGGCGTAAGGACTGTTGCGTAGGGAATGAGGGCAGCCTTGAGGGTGGCGATCGCGGCATCGTCAATCAACTGTGCGCCCGTGCGTGACACCATCACGGGATCAACGACCAAATTGGTGATCTGCAAGGCTTCGATCTGCGTTGTTACTGCTGTAATAATTTCCTGGTTCAGTAACATCCCAGTTTTGGCTGCCTGTACACCAATATCTTTGATGACCGCTTCCATTTGAGCCACAACTGCCTCAGGTGTCAATGCGTCTACGCGATCGACTCCCAGCGTATTCTGCGCTGTAATGCAGGTAATCGCACAAGTCCCATGCACCTGATGAAAGGCAAACGTCCGCAAATCTGCCTGGATACCTGCGCCGCCGCCACTGTCAGACCCCGCGATCGTCATTGCTACTGGAATCTTTGAGCCAATAACGTCATGCTGTTTACCCATCACCGACCTCTTATCTTGTAACCTTTAGCCTTCAGCCTTTAGCCTTCCCCCTACACCCTACACCGTTCGGCTGAGCGATCACGCCGAAGCCCCATGCCCCACACCCTTGTAAGATAGAAGCTAGATTCCTTAAGAAAGATAACAAGCATGAGACTGACGCGGATTGACCTGAATAGCTGGCTCTTTCACCTGGGTGGATACACGATTTTGGTTGATCCCTGGTTGGTTGATCCGTTGGTGTTTTACGGTCAGCCCTGGCTGTTTACCGCGTATCACAACACGTCGATCGCCTTCACGCCCGAAACGCTGCCCCCGATCGATCTCATCTTGATCTCGCAGGGCGTTGATGATCACTGCCATAGACCAACATTAGAACGACTCGATCGCAGCATTCCCGTGGTTGCGTCTCCAACGGCCGCAAAGGTAGTGCGACAACTGGGGTATCAGCAAGTCACGGCGATCGCACACTGGCAGGATTTCTCACTGGGCGACACGCTTAAAATCACTGCGATTCCAGGGGCAGAACTGCAACCGGGTCAGGTCGAAAACGGCTATTTGCTGCGGGATGCCACCACGAACGAAACGCTTTACTACGAGCCACACCTGTTTCCAACCAACGTACCTGTAGAGCAGCTTGGACAGGTAGACGTGGCGATCGCGCCTGTCATTGGTCAAGTGATTCCGCTTCTGGGACAGGTCATTATGGGACCGCTCCAGGCAATGCGTTTGGTGGAGACGCTGAAGCCTCGCGTCTTTATACCGACGACGTTGGGTGATGTGCGTGTCGAAGGCATTTTACCGAAGTTGATTCAGACGGTTGGCAGTGTCGAAGAATTTCGCGATCGCCTGCTCGCGTCAGGCTTACCGACTCAACTACGTGTCCCTGCTCCTGGCGAAACACTAGAGCTGACGGCGATCGCTCGGTGAGGGAGAAGAGGCGATGTTATGGACGTGTTGTTCCCATTTTGTAGGGACGTTACATGTAACATCCCTACAAAGTGGCGCTTAAAGCTCACTTTGAGGCTGTTCGTAGTGAAGACAACGATCGCACAGTCCAGTAGGATTCACAGCACACCGAAGTAGTTCAGAGCGGGCATTGTAGAGACAGGTGCGATCGCCGATCACCCAACGCCCATCGAATAAACTGCCCTCTGCAAGAACGTCAATTTTTTGCACGTAGAGCGCAATTTTTTGCAGTTGATACCGCCCCGATCGCAACTGATAGCGATGTCTGCGCTCTAGCACTAAATAAGTTTGCCCCTCAACCTCCAAGCAAGCCCCAGGCTGTGGGTTCCAATCCAGGTGCAGGTGCCCGAGAGTCGATCGAGAGTGGCTCAGAATGACCCCAGCAGGCAGAGAATTTAGCTCCATAGCAAAGCGATCTTGGTAGCTGCTCAAGATTGGGTTACATGATATATGACGAGAAACTGAGCTCCCCGGTTTCTCGTTGTGCTTGCTTCGATCGCCTGCTGCCTGACAGAAACCGGGGAGCTGAAAGTCGAGAAACGTAGAGACACAGATGCGCCTCCTGACCAACAGATGCCGTTCAGGAGGTGATCGCGTTACTCCTTAGAAAAGAGGAGCAGTGTGTCAGAAACGGCGCTACGACAGAGCTGCCTGACGTTCTTTGGTTTCCTTAATCACCTCTTCTGCGATGTTGTTTGGGCAAGGTGAGTAGTGTGAGAAGGACATGGAGAACTGCCCGCGACCGGAGGTCATGGTACGCAAGTCACCAATGTAGCCAAACATCTCGCTGAGGGGTACGTCTGCTTTGATACGGGCACCCGTTGCGCCTGTTTCTTGAGACTTCATCATGCCACGACGACGATTGAGGTCACCAATCACGTCGCCCATGTAGTGGTCTGGTGTGAAGACATCCACATTCATGATTGGCTCCAGCAACTGCGGTGAAGCCTTGGGAACCGACTGCCGATAAGCAGATTTGGCGGCAATTTCAAACGCCATTGCTGACGAGTCAACAGGGTGGAAGCCACCTTCTGTCAAGGTGAACTTCAAGTCGAGGCAAGGAAACCCAGCCAGTACACCTTTGTCGATCATACTGGCGAACCCTTTTTCGACAGATGCCCAGTATTCTCGCGGTACGCTGCCACCCGTAACCTTGGACTCAAACTGGAAGCCGCTGCCCGGTTCACCTGGCTCAAGAATGTAGCTGATCTTGGCATATTGACCCGAACCACCCGACTGCTTCTTGTGGATATAGCCATCTTCAAGACGCTTGGTGATCGATTCGCGGTAGGCAACCTGGGGCTTACCCACTTCGACTTCAACGCCGTGAGTCCGCTTGAGGATATCCACTTTGATATCCAGGTGCAGTTCACCCATCCCTTTAAGGATGGTTTCGCCGCTCTCCTCGTCCGTCATCATGTGGAACGACGGGTCTTCCTGCACCATTTTGCTGAGTGCGATCCCCATCTTTTCTTCGCCACCTTTGGTCTTGGGTTTGACCGCGATCGAAATCACGGGTTCTGGGAAGACCATTGGTTCTAGCGTCGCCGGATGTTTGGGATCGCAGAGGGTATGTCCAGTCTGGACGTTCTTCATACCGACGATCGCAATAATGTCGCCCGCTTGAGCCGAGTCGATTTCTTCGCGAGAGTTGGCGTGCATTTCTACCAGACGGCTCACCCGCTCGGTTTTACCCGTAAAGGTGTTGAGAATGGTGTCACCTTTCGTCAACGTACCGGAGTACAACCGTGTGAAGGTCAGCGCGCCAAAGCGATCGTCCATAATCTTGAACGCCAGTGCCCGTAGCGGTTTTGCGGGGTCAACGATCGCAAAGGTGCCTGTTTCATTGCCTTCTAAATCGACTTCTGGCTGCGGTTTGACTTCCATTGGGTTTGGCAAATAGTCCACCACAGCATCCAGCACCAACTGCACGCCCTTGTTTTTGAAGGAGGAGCCGCAGTAAGTTGGGAAGAAGAGAAGGTCGCGGGTGCCTTTGCGGATACAGCGCTTCAGGGTATCGATGTCTGGCTCTTCGCCTTCCAGATATTTCTCCATCACATCATCGTCTTGCTCAACCGCCAGCTCAATGAGCTGCTCGCGATAGATTTCGACTTGATCAACCATATCGGCAGGGACTTCCTGGATCGTGTAGTTCATTGGATCGCCAGAGTCATCCCAGATCCAGGCTTTGCGAGTGAGCAAATCGACCACGCCAGAAAACTTCTCTTCTACGCCGATCGGCAGCACCATCACGATCGGCTTCGCAGCGAGAATGTCATCGACTTGCTTCACCACGCGGAAAAAGTCAGCACCTGTGCGATCGAGCTTGTTGATGTAGATGATACGAGCGACTTCAGAATCGTTCGCGTAGCGCCAGTTGGTTTCCGATTGTGGCTCGACACCACCGGAACCGCAGAACACACCGATACCGCCATCAAGCACCTTGAGCGATCGATACACTTCAATGGTGAAGTCAACGTGTCCAGGGGTATCGATGATGTTCAGTTGGTGCTCGTTCCAGAAGCAGCTTGTTGCAGCAGATTGAATCGTGATGCCACGCTCTTGCTCCTGCTCCATGAAGTCCGTCGTCGCCGCGCCTTCATGCACCTCACCAATTTTGTGGATCTTCCCTGTCAGTTTCAGGATTCGTTCGGTTGTGGTTGTTTTACCAGCATCCACGTGAGCGAAGATGCCGATGTTTCGATAACGAGTGAGGTCTTTCATAGTTGCTCTCTAGATTAAATGCGACAAACCGTTGGTGACCACCTGTAAGCGGTATTTAGGCGATTTCCAGAAAAGATTTTACCCTTCGACTCCGCTCAGGGTGCAAGCTGGCTGAGCAAAGTCGTTGACGTAGCCTGCCCGTAGGGCATAGACAGTGGGTCTTTTGTTTCTTAGAAATCTCCTGAGAGGGAATCGGTGTTGCCTTCATAGCCAGGGCGGGCTAAACTCCAGCCAGTTGTAGTCACCAACTACTGGGAAGATTAAGGAATCCTTTTACACGCTCGTAGCTATATTTACAATTGTAAATTGTCGCGCCATAAATTGTAGACCGGGATTGGTATGGATTCCTCTCCACGATCGCACTTTGGGAAACACCGTTGAAAGAATCAGAATGGGACGCAGCGTTTAGCCGTCCTCAGATGTAGCTCCTTGAGGCATTCTATCCGGCAAGTCTCCAATTGGCATGAAAGAGGAACCGTTGCTGTTGATTGCTGATCGGTGCGATCGTACCAAATCTGTTAGCCTTACTGTCTCGACGGGCATCTTACGCTTAATGGCGCTTAATGGACGTTGCTGTATCACAACAGAGAATACTCAGCTTCGGTTCATTTTAGCGATTGTGGTAAGTGGTAGCGTTGCTAGCACTTGGCACCTGGCAGATTAGTGAACGACACGCGGTTTTAGCCCCTGCATCACCATGCGATCGCGTAACTGATCAAGCGAACGACTGAGCAAACAAGATGCTGATTAACCTTCTTTAAGCTTGATGGAACCAGCGCAAGCGTACCTCAACATCCGACACAAGCAACCCGGTTTTTACAGATTGGGGCGATTTGTGTATCGCTATCGCAGGCTGACGATCGTGCTGTGGGCACTGCTTATGATGTTAAGCCTTGCTGTCACGCCTCAGCTAGGACAGGTGCTCAAAGAAACGGGGTCTGCTTACGAAGCTGGCAGCGCTTATCAAGCAGAACAGCATTTACAGCAAGATCTCAATCTCACTGCTGATGTTCTGACGGTTGTCTTTGAGCGTCTTCCTGGTCAAAGTACAGACAATAGCACTCAGGGGGGACAGCCTCAAATAGAGGCACTACTCAAGGAAATTCGATCGCTCCCATCCGTGAGTACGGTTGTCAGCGCTACAGAACAACCCGATTATCGCAGTGCTGATGGTCAGGTGCAGTACAGTATTATTCGTCTTGCGGTCAGCGAAGACAGCGACATGCTTCTGGCGATCGATCGCATTGAGAAACTCCTGACTCAACCGCTACCGGGCTGGAAAAGTTTTCTGACGGGTATGCCTGTTGTGAACCGTGATGTGCAGCAGATTAGCAAAACCGATTTGGGACGCATTGAATTTTTGCTGCTGCCACTGACGTTGATGGCGCTTTTGATTGTCTTTGGCTCGATCGTCGCCGCTATTTTGCCCGTTGTGATGGCAGTGGTTGCGGTTTCGATCACCTTTGGGCTTCTATATCTGATTGCCTTGCAATGGAGTGTGTCGGTCTTTGCGCTCAACCTGGTCAGCATGTTGGGGCTGGGGCTGGGCATCGACTATTCATTGCTCATTGTGAATCGGTTTCGCGAAGAGCTTGGAACGGGTTCGATAGAGTCTGCGATCGCCCGCACGGTTGAAACGGCTGGGCGGGCTGTTTTTTTCTCAGGTTTAACCGTTTGCATTGGCTTGATGGGGCTGCTGCTGTTTCCGATTACGTTGCTGCAATCACTTGGGCTTGCAGGGTCGCTGGTCGTTTTACTGTCGGTTATGGTTGCCGTCACGCTACTGCCTGCCTTACTGGGGCTATTGGGACAACGTGTACAGCGGCGATCGTTGGCGGTCAAATTTGCGCTGCGGCGACAAGGCTATTGGGCGGCGATCGCTCGTAGCGTGATTCGGCATAGTATTCCAGTGAGCCTTGCCGTTTTGCTCGTGGTGGCTGGGCTGAGTGCACCTTTTCTACAAGCCCGCTTGGGTCTCACCAGCGCCGACATTTTACCCAAAGGTGTTGCGGCACGGACGGGCGTTGAAGTGCTTACCCAGGCATTTGGTGCTGGCGAAAGCAGCCCCATTCTGGTACTCGTCCGCACGCCATCACCGAAGGACACGATTCTTTCACCGCAGCATGTCGCTACGCTTTATGAAACTGTGCAGCGATTGACTGCCGATGCGCGAGTGGAGCGTGTATCCAGCCTGTTTAGTCCCAATCCTACGCTGCCGTTGGCGACCTATCAGCAGCTTTATCAGGCAGCCCAGCACTCGTCTCCGTCAGACCTTACGGCGGTGATAAAGTCGCCCAAGAGCGATTCTTTGTTTGTGTTCAAAAGTCAACCAGCCGATCGACAGACGGCAACGCAGCAGTCACTCGACGCATTGCAATCGCTGCAATTAGAGGCTGCACCCTTGAAGGGTTCCCAAGCCTGGGTGACGGGTCGTGCGGCTACGCTCATGGTAGTGAACAGTCGAACAGCCCGAAACACGACCGCAACGCAAACGTTAGTGAGAGAGATTCAAGCCTGGAAGCTGAGCGGACTGGACGTTTGGGTGGCTGGTCAAACGGCACGCGAGTTAGACACGATGGAAGCGATTTATCAACGCTTTCCGATTGTGCTGGCGATCATGATGGGCGTTACGTTTGTAGTCCTATATGTCTTGCTGGATTCGGTGATTTTGCCGCTTAAAGCGATCGCGATGAATGTATTGTCGATCGGCGCATCCTTTGGTGCCCTGGTCTTCATTTTCCAGGATGGTAACTTGCAACATTGGCTGCACTTCACGCCTGTGGGATATATCGATCTGCTGCTGCCGATCGTGCTGTTCTGCGTGCTGTTTGGGTTGAGCATGGACTACGAGGTTTTCATGCTCACACGCATTAAAGAAGCGTATGACGAAGGTAAAAGTAATACCGAAAGCGTCATCAACGGGTTGGAAATGACGGGCAGCATCATTACAAGTGCAGCGTTGCTGATGATTATTGTGACCAGTACCTTCGTCTTCAGCCAGATTATTTTTGTGAAAGCGCTCGGCTTGGGTTGCGCGATCGCCGTCTTGCTGGATGTCACGCTGATTCGAGCCATACTTGTGCCAGCCACGATGAATCTTTTGGGTAAATGGAACTGGTGGTCACTACGGTGGTAATGCTTTAGCAATCACTGCCTGAGTTTGGCTGAAGCTTTTTGGACGACGCAGCAGATCCAGGCTCTTCCTGTCCTAGAATAGAGAGTCTGTGATGCAACATTTCTGTCTTCGTGTCTCTGAACCTCCACACTAATCACCTGCAAGCAATCCAGGCACATGCCGAACGCACCTATCCTGACGAGTGCTGCGGTTTGTTATTAGGCACGCTGACAGCAGACGAAAGCACTGTACGTGATGTTTGCGATGCGCCCAACGCATGGGATAGGGAGTCGGCAACGGAACTAAACAACCAGGGTTTCACCAAAGCTCGCCGCTATGGGATTGCGCCTGAAGTGATGCTGTCAGTCATGCGTGAGGCTCGTCGCCGTCATTTAGAAATTATTGGTGTCTATCATTCTCATCCTGATTACCCGGCGGTACCATCGGAGTGCGATCGCCTCCTTGCCTGGTCACAATACTCGTACCTGATTGTTTCGGTTGAGCAAGGCACTGCTAAAGACTGCCGCAGTTGGACGCTTAACGAGCAACATCAATTTGAACCTGAAGACATCCAGATGGCTGAACCGTCTCGAATGTGAAGCCGTTCAGCCGCCACAATTTAAGTTTTCAGCTCTTAGCCTACTGCTTCGCAGAAGTAAACTACGTCCTCTAGCCTTTCTTCCCATGCTAAATCCCGATCTGAACGACATTCAATTGACCAAAGAAGAATACGAACGCTACTCGCGTCACCTGATCTTGCCCGAAGTGGGGTTAGAGGGTCAGAAGCGTCTTAAAGCCGCCAGCGTGCTGTGTATCGGTACAGGTGGGCTTGGTTCGCCGTTGCTGCTGTACCTTGCTGCTGCTGGAGTGGGGCGCATTGGTATTGTTGACTTTGATACGGTTGATTTTTCCAACTTACAACGGCAGGTGATACACGGCACCTCCTGGGTGGGCAAGCCTAAAATTGAGTCCGCTAAAGACCGCATTCTTGAAATCAACCCCTATTGTCAGGTAGACCTCTACGAAACTCGCCTTACGTCTGAAAATGCTCTGGATCTCTTCAAAGACTACGATATTATCGTTGACGGCACTGATAACTTCCCCACGCGTTATCTGGTCAACGATGCCTGTGTGCTGCTTGACAAGCCGAACGTCTACGGCTCGATCTTTCGGTTTGAGGGACAGGCGACTGTCTTCAACTACGAAGGTGGACCGAACTACCGCGACCTGTACCCCGAACCACCCCCACCAGGATTGGTTCCTTCTTGCGCTGAAGGCGGTGTGTTGGGCATTTTGCCGGGGATCATTGGTGTGATTCAGGCAACGGAAACGGTCAAAATCATTTTGGGCAAAGGCACGACGCTCAGCGGGCGACTGCTGCTGTACGATGCTTTGAACATGAGCTTTCGGGAACTGAAACTGCGTCCAAATCCTGTCCGTCCTGTCATTGAAACATTGATTGACTACGAGGAGTTTTGTGGTATTCCTCAAGCAAAAGCCGCTGAAGCAAAGGAGCAAGCCGATATGCAAGAGATGACGGTGCAAGAACTCAAGCGGTTGCTGGATAGCGATGCTAACGACTATGTGCTGTTAGATGTTCGCAATCCCCATGAGTATGAGATTGCAAAAATCCCTGGTGCGGTGTTGATCCCGCTGCCTGAGATTGAAAATGGCGCTGGTGTGAGTCAGGTGAAGGAGCTACTGAACGGTCACAAGCTTGTAGTGCATTGCAAATTGGGTGGTCGATCGGCAAAAGCGATCGGCATTCTCAAAGAGCAAGCAGGCATTGAAGGCATCAACGTGACAGGTGGCATCACAGCATGGAGCCGAGAAGTTGATCCGTCGGTACCGGAGTATTAGGGTGTGGGGGTTAGGGTGTAGGGTGTAGTTGGAAAACCGCTTCCACCTGACACCCGATACCCGACACCCCATTCTCATGCTGGAAAATGCTCGTTTCTTCCATCAGTTTGCGGCATTGCTCAACGCTGGCATTCCAGTACAGCAGGGTTTGGGCATGGCGGGAAGGGGCTGTAGCGCTAACCTACAGCGTGTGCTGAAAGAAGCGAGTCTAAACGTTGAAGCAGGGCAAGATTTGGTGTCCGCGCTCAACGCCCGATCGCCCTACTTTGACCAATGGACGATCGCGCTCATTCGCGCAGCAGAATACAGTGGAGCTTTAGCAGAAACGTTTGAGCGGCTGGCGATCGCGGCTGAAACTCGGCATAGACGGCAAAAGCTCTACAACGCTGCGATCATTTCTACTATTACCATTGTCTTGGCTAGCTTGGCGTTGCTAGTAGCACTCGTGACCCGCAGCACTGCCTTTCTGTTTCAGCCAGGGTTTTTGATTGTGGGGGCGATCGCGATCGCTGTTTTGGTTCTCAAGGGGCGATTGCTAGCGGTTGCGGGTGCGAACGGACAGGCGTTAATGGCGAAAGTACCGCTTCTGAAAGGAATTGCGCAGGCGCGATCGCTCCTTTATTTCACGGAACTGGAGTTGCAGTTGCGTTGTGGTGTGCCACTGCTACAAGCGCTGGAGTTGCTTCGATCTCACGTTCCTGATTTGAACTTGCGGCAGAGTTTGGCGATCGCCTCGCGTCAAATTCAAACAGGGCAAACCCTGAGCCAAAGCCTTGCGGGAAGACTGCCACCGCTGGCACTGCAAATGATTCGTACGGGCGAAGAGACGGGCAATCTGGACGAAGTGTTGGGTAAGCTGGCAGCGTTCTATGAAAGCGATCTAGAGCGTCAGTTGAAACAGCTTCAGGCAGTGCTACGACCGTTAGGCATTGTGGCAGCAGGCGGTTTAGTGCTGTTAATCGGTATGCAAACAATCACATCTATACTCAAGGCGTTGCCTGGTTAGGGACGCAAAAAAAAGGCAAGTTGATCTCGCCCTTTAGGTTCAAAAATGCTCACTTGAACCGCTATTTTTTACCAATGGTGTCCTCGATCTGATCAAAGACGGCACCATCTTCAAAGAACTTTTTCTGGAAATCACTCCAACCGCCGTACTGCTCGATCGTTCCGAGGGTCTTCACAGGCGGAAACTTACCAGCGTTTTCCTTCGTTTTTGCGGTATCGGCATCAAGTGGTCGATAGCCAAGCTTGACAAACTCTGCCTGGGCTTCTGGGGTGAACAGGTATTTCACAAAGGCTTCAGCCACTTCGCGGGTGCCATGTTTATCGACATTTTTGTCTACAACGGCAACAGGGGTGTCGATCGAAACATTAGTTTCAGGCACAACATACTCTACTTTTTCACCCTTACTCTTTGCAAGGATGATTTCGTTCTCATAGTTTAACAACGCATCACCCTGTCCTTGTTTAGAAAAGGAATCAGTGGATTCGCGCGCATCTTTTGCCAGCACAGCGACATTCTTGAATGCTTTCGTCACAAACTCTTTGGTTTTAGCTTCGTCTTTGGTGGTTTTCAGTCCATAATCCCAAAGTGCAAGGAAATTCCAGCGAGCGCCACCGGATGTCTTCGGGTTAGCGGTCACCCATTTCACATCGTCTCTGGTCAAATCTGTGAAGGTCTTAATCTTTTTAGGGTTGCCTTCACGAGTCACGATCGCCACTACCGATTTTGCCACAATGCCGTTGTTAGGCACTTTCTTGTCCCAATCAGCGCTGACTAAACCTGCTTTCACCAGCTTGCCTGTATCGGCTGCTAGTGCCAGATGAGTGACATCAGCTTCCAAACCATCAATAATGGCGCGGGTTTGGGTGCCAGAACCGCCATAGCTTTGGTTAAACGTAACATTTTGCCCCCCATGCTCTGCCTTCCACTTTTCAACAAACTTGGGAATGATGGCATCGTGAGCAGCCTTGGGAATAGCGTAAGCAACCAGCGTTAGCTCGACATCTTTTTTCTGGTTGGCGACGGGACTGGCGCTTCCTGATGCCCCAGGTGTTGGAGCGTTGTTGTCTGAAGAGCAGGCTGCGATCGCTGTGCTCAGCACAACTCCCACCACCATCAGTGAGATGAACTTTCGGAACGAGCTGAACCTGAGCCTGTTTGTGAAGTGGTGAATCAAAGTACCCAGATGCTTGGGTTTGTGCTGCCAGAGGGTCATATCATCTCTCCTTAATGTACTATTAGTCAGTCGGAATAGCGTAGCTTGTGTGACAAGAAGCAATCATATAACAAACAATGCCTAAGACAACAAAAAACCCGCGTTTTCACAGCGGGTTTTGGGAAATTAGATCATACTTCTGCCAAACCGGTAGTTTGCGTCTTTCTTTCAGTTGAGCGCACCTACAGCTTTGCTGACATCTGCTGGCGTTTCAAAGGTTTCATCGGACAACTGCTCTAGCGTTGAGCAGATCTTTTCGTCGGCACCTTCTTGCTTGGCACGATCGAGCAAATCTTGCTTCTTAGCCGGGTAATCAACCCCTTTCAGGTACTTCTGCAATTGGATGGGATTTACTTTAGCCATTGGTTTTCGCCTTTTGCGGTGTTGATAGTTAGAACGACTTGAACCAAACTCTTTTCACGGACTTTTCTCACCGAGTGCCGGGTGGAACGTTGAACGGTAGCCTCTTAATGAGCAGCAACCGGGTCTGCGCCTAGCTGCTGTAGGATGCCAAGCTGGTCGGAGCTGCCCCATCGCTCGACCATCTGCCCATTCTGGAAGCAAACCTCAACACAATAGGAAGCTGAACGAGCAAACGTCGTCTTCCTTCTGGAACATTTCTGTATATGGGGTCTGAGGTGCAGTGGAACGAAAAACAGGGTTAAGAGGACAATTTGCATAGCCAAATGAAAATTGGGCAAGCTGGCGCGCCAATGTTCGCGTCTAAGTAGAGTCTTGAAAGCTCTGTAGGGATGAGCTTTCAAGACTTGCCGTTCTTCATAACAGCTTTGCTTCCATGACTTCAGGTCGAAGCGGGCAATATTTTTGGAGCGTTGGTCAAAAGGGGTCTACCCTAAGGCACCCATCTTAGCAGCGTTAGTCAAGAGCAATAAAGCCGATGTCAATGGGCTGTAGCCAATTTAGCTATGTAAAAGAGCCACTTAACCCGGTTTTCCGTTCCACTGCACCTCAAACCCCGTATTCAGTGTTGCAACTAACGCCTCAATCCGCTGCTGCCGTTCATTTCTATCAATCAAAAGCAACCTAACTATCTCAACCATAAGCGTATCGGCTGTAACGTGACCACAATGAACGTCATCAAGCAGATTGAGAACTGCCTGATACAACTGCGGTGGTTTACCGACAAGATTCACATCTTTGGTTAGCGTCGTATTTCGATTCCGCAGCGCTGGTGTGAGAAAAGCGGTTGTGCTGTTGCACGGCAAATTATGTTGATTAATAAAAGTTGTGATGTAACGCTCATCGTAACTTCTGCCTGAAAAAGCGTCGGCATCGCCAATTTCCGTGTACGGCTTTCTGATATCGACATCAGGGCGATGCAGTTTTGCCAGCAAACAAGCCATCAAAAGACGTATTCCCGCACGATTCTTAAGATTACGAGCAACATAGCCAGCATATTCTCTAATCTGCTGATCAACAACGAATGACTGTTCTAGGTTTGCATTAGCGCGTCGAAGAGCGGCATTGAGGATTTCAATGGGTTTTGCCATTCGCTCATATTCCCTGGAGCATCATAGTTTGTCCAAAGTATCTCCGTGCGCGGTTGTTTGACTGATAGACATTGTTTCGATGGAGATTCGATGCAATTCCAGTCTTTGTAAAGCTTATCTAGTAATCCACAACGATAGCCGGACAAAGCAACCTTACCTTTAAGATTAATGAGTACCTCAGCGAGTTCTCGATGATCGTTGTCAGTCATTTCATATTTGTAGGCACGACTATCACCCCGTGAATCGTGAGGATATAGAGGATCACAATAGAACAAAGTTTCTTTGCTATCGTACCGCTGCACCACTTCGATGGCAGTGGCGTTTTCTATCTGAACCCGCAAAAGTCTTTGCACTATTTCGGATAGCCCTTCAACACTTCCAAGCCACCGGGAAACTGCTCCTGCCATCCCCGGCTCGACTAGTTAGTTTGCAGTGTGCCCATCTTCCAGCACTAGCTGTTTGTGCAAGACCTGTTCTCACTTGACGGACACGGACAAAAAAACGACGTGCTCTTTCTAATTCTGAAAGAGCACCAATTGGTTCTTCAACTGCAATTCTAAGTTCTTCCCTAGAAAAGGGTGTTAGCCCGATTGCTCAAACCAGTTCTTCTTGCCTGTCACGAAGAACTCGAAAAAAGTTTACAACTTCTCCATCAATATCATCATAGGTTTCAACGGGGGCAGGCTCCCTGTTGAGTAGTACAGCCGCAGAGCCTGCAAACGGCTCACAGTAATGGGCCGCTTTTGGTAACAAAGGGAGAGGACAGTTTAGATGATTAAATTTTCCACCATACCACCCAAAAGCGATTACTTTGCCCATTTGGCTTTCCAACATTGATTCTGGACAATCAGTACACATGAGCTAACGACATTGAGGCAGGGATCGCTTGAAGATTTCGTTCTAAACCGATAGCTGTGGCTACAGCCCTACTTACTGACAACTCAAAGCCAGCTAGCAAGTCTGTCATTACTATTTTCTGCATAGCACTTTGCGCTTTAACCTACCTGTAAGCGATCGATCAAATGATCGCCCACCCGCAAGGCATTGGCAAGAATCGTCAGGGCTGGACTCACCCCAGCATTGGAGGGAAAGAAGCTACCATCAACGACATAGAGATTGTCTACCTCATGGGTGCGGCAGTTGAGGTCAAGGACAGACGAGGTTGGGTCGGTGCCAAAGCGACACGTACCACACTGGTTTGCCACGACGGATAAGGGCACTTCGCCACTGGGATGCATACCGCTCCGCTGGAGGACTGACTGCTTCACAGATTTTTCGATCGTCTTCAGCACTTCTGTCCAGCGATAAACCAGACGGGCGTGCGTTTCTATGTTATTGGCGGTGTAGTCCACACAGAGCTTGTCGCCATTCATGCGCACGCGGTTGTTTGGATCAGGTAAATCTTCGGTCTGCACCCACCAGCCGATCGATCGTGTGGCTAGCTGTTGCAGTCCAAAGTTGGGCATCATTTTGGCAACCACAGAAAGCATCGGCGGCGATTCTGCAAAAATGACATCCTGTAGCAGTCCGCCTGTATTCTGAATGTGACCCATCGGGTACGGAAAATCTTTCTCGCCCCAGTAAAAATCATTGACGCTGACGCTGCGCTGAAACTTACCAGAGTTCGGCGCGCTGAGCTGCACGACAGAGGTAATCTGGTGCTTCATTAGATTGCGTCCCACCAGGTCAGAGCTGTTCGCGATGCCATGGGGATGTACTTCGTTGGTCGATCGCAGCAACAGTGCCGCCGAATTAATCGCACCGCAGGACACTACAACCAGGTCGCCCAGAAACAGATGCGGTTTGCCATTAACATCTGCCTGTACAGCCTTCACCACCTTGCCAGATTCATTCGTGTGAAGGTACATCGCCTTCGCGTTCGTCTTAAGCGTTACGTTGGGAAATTTGAGCGCAGGCGCAATACCGCTGACCTCGGAATCGTTGGTTGGGTCGTCGTCCTGAAGCGTGAGACCGAGGGGAATGGCGGTTGGATGCAACCCTTGCTGGGCGATCGCGTCCACCACTGCTTGAATCTGCGGTTCATGCGCAACGGCTGGATACGGATACTCTGCACTGCGCGGCGGTTCCGTTGGGTCACTGGCGGCGTGACCATGCACCTTGTAGAGTTGCTCTGCCTCGGTGTAATACGGTTCAAAGTCACTGTATTTCAAGCCCCACTCCGGCGAAAGACCGTCTTGATGCTTAACTGCCTCAAAATCTCGTTCCCGCATTCTCAGCAGCGCTGAGCCGTAAATCTTCGTGTTGCCGCCAACGGCATAGTTTGTTTGCGGTGAAAACGGCTCTCCCGCAAGGTCATACCACTGCTCCGGTGCGCGGTAGCGCTCCTTGCGAAACACATCCACGCTACTGCGGTTCTGCTCCTCTAACGGCATAAACCCGCCCCGCTCCAGAATGAGAATTTTCTTCCCAGTGGGTGCCAGCTTATACGCCAGCGTGCCGCCCCCCGCACCTGTACCAATGATGATGATGTCGTAATATTGGTCGTCAACAATCATGGGAAAGCCTCACTGCCACAAATAAATCAGGCTGAACAAAATAATCCAAATCACGTCAACAAAGTGCCAGAACAAAGACGTAGACGCAAAGCCGTAGTGATTTTCAGGCGTGGCGTGTTTGGGCGTAAAGGAGCGAATGAGTACACCAAGTTGGAGCAAAACGCCCACGAAAACGTGCAGTCCGTGGAAGCCTGTCAGCAGGTAGAACGTGCCGCCAAACAAGCCGGAGGTGAGTCCGAAGTCAAGCCCTTGCCACTCGATCGCCTGCCCAGCTAAAAAGTAAGTGCCCATTGCTGCCGTGGCAAAGAGGAAGAAGCGAAATAAATTCAGCTTATTACGCTCTAGCGCCAGTTCTCCAAAGTAAATCACAAAGCTGCTAGAAACCAAAACCGCCGTGTTAATGGCTGGAGTAAAGGTTTCCAACCCAGTGACTCCAGGTGGAAGCCAGTCTGCTGCGGTCAGTTTAAGTGCAATGTAGCCACCAAAAAAGCCCAGGAACACCATACTTTCAGAGAGCAAAAACACGATGAAGCCAAACATACGGTTATCAGCATGTTCGCCGAGTACGTGCTCTTTTTCGGGTGCAGACTGTAAGTGCGCGGGAGTTAGGGATGTGTCCATGATTTGGGGAGAGGAGTGAGTGGGAATAGAGGAAGCAGGGAAAAAAGGAAAGAGTTTTGCATTCTGACTCCTGCCTCCTGATCACTAATCAAGTAGCAACTTGTCTTGTCTGTCCTTTCTTGTCTGTCCTTTCCTATGCGCCTGAAAGGCTTGAGGACTTTACAACTAACAAGGCTCTATCACTGCGTCGCAGCCACTTCTTCCAGTGATTCGGCTTCCGTCAGCGGTGAATTCATGCCGTAGCCGTAGGGTTTTGAGATGACGACCGGAATCTCCTCGAAGTTCTCTTCAGGTGGCGGTGAAGAAGTCATCCACTCAAGTCCGATCGCCCGCCAAGGGTTATTGGGCGCTTTTTTGCCCTGCACCCAGGAACCAACGATATTCAGAATGAACGGTAATGTGGATATGCCCAGCAGGAACCCTCCTAGGCTGGCAATCACGTTCCAAAAGGCGTACTGGTCGTCGTAAGACGAGACGCGGCGGAGCATTCCCTGTAAACCGAGGGGATGCATGGGCAGAAAGGTGAGGTTCGTGCCGATGAACGCCAGCCAGAAGTGTAGCTTGCCCAACCCTTCGTAGTACATCCGCCCAGTCATCTTGGGAAACCAGTGGTAGATGGCGGCGAACATGCCCATCGCGATCGTGCCGTAGACGATGTAATGGAAGTGCCCGACCACAAAATAGGTGTTGTTCACATGAATGTCGATCGGCACTGATCCCAGCATCACGCCTGTAATGCCTGCGAATAGAAACATGACGATGCCGCCCAAGGCGAACAACATCGGCGTGTCGAGCCGCAGTTTGCCGCTCCAAACAGTCGCTGTCCAGGCAAAGATTTTGACACCTGTGGGGACTGCTACACACATCGTTGTCAGCATGAAAAGCATCCGCATCCAGCCTGGAGTACCGCTGGCGTACATGTGATGGACCCAAACCAGAATGCTGAGTCCAGAGATGGCGATCGACGAAATCGCTACAACGCGGTAGCCAAACAGCGGCTTGCGGGAATAGACAGGCAAAATTTCCGAAAACACGCCAAAAATCGGCAACGCCATCACATAGACAGCGGGATGGGAATAGAACCAGAAAAAGTGCTGATATAGCAGTGGATTGCCGCCTTTATCAGCGTTAAAGAACGCCGTACCAAAGGTCAGGTCAAACAAGAGCATCACAGCTCCGGCTGTCAAGACGGGCAAGCCTGCGAGTTGCAGCAATTGGGCACTCAGCACTGTCCAAACGAAGACAGGCATCCGAAAGTAGGTCATGCCGGGAGCGCGCATTCGCACGATCGTCGTCACGAAGTTGACCGCTCCCATAATGGACGACACACCGGAAACAGCAACCGCTAGAATCCACAAAAATTGTCCATTAATCAGTTCGCCACCGGGATTTTGAATGCTAACGGGCGGATACGACCACCAGCCTGCTTGCGCCGTGCCATCCGGCAGAAAAAAGCTGCTGAGTAGCAAAGCGCCAAACACGGGCAGCATCCAAAACGCCACGGCATTCAGCGTCGGAAACGCCATATCTCGCGCCCCAATCATCAGCGGCACCAGGTAATTCGCCAGTCCCAAGAGCGTCGGAAAGACCCACAAAAAGATCATGACCGAGCCGTGCATGGTGAAGATGCCGTTGTAAAGGGAGCGATCGACCAAATCCGACTTGGGCGTAATCAACTCAGCGCGAATAATCATGGCGAGAACCCCGCCAATGAGAAAGAACACAAACGATGTGACGAGATACTGAATCCCAATCACCTTATGATCGCGGCTAAAGGAGAAATAGCGTCGCCATTCGGGGGGCTTACTCTGGGGTTCTGCCTCACTGCCATTGCCCAGGTTTTCGACTGTAATGTTTGTCATTAGGAAGGAGTTGTAGATATGTGAGTAATACACGTTGCGCTGAGTACGACTAGCTGCTCAGTCTCGAGAACGGAGCAGCGTTTTGTTAGCCCTGCTAAGACTGGCAACGAACCCTGTGACAGGCTTTTTACAGCCTCTGCAAACGCTGGTTGAAAACTTTTTAGCCAACTTTTATCAAGCAAATATGATGGTGTAAACGTTGCCCGGTCTAACAGCCAGAAATTGATCCCATAGGTTTGAATGAACTGTTGAACGGTTGCTAAATCCTGACTGTACTGGGCATGAATGAGCGCCAGGGTGCGCTGACGAATCTGGCGATAGTAGCCTAAATGGAAAGGTAGTGCATATTCCGCGCTCACTAAAATAGACCGTTGGGCAAACGATGGGATATTGTTTGCCTCGTTGGACAGCGTTGCAATGAGACTATCTTTAGGCTGCTTGTGTAGGAATTCATAGAGCGCAGGCTCTCCAGCTTTCTTGTAATTAGTCGCTGGAAAGGGCTTTTGTACTGTGGTGGATAGTATGAGTAAGCCTCCCAGGATGACTATTGTTGCTAACCTACCCAAACGACCTTGCTGGTAGTGAGACTCAGCCATGCCCGCAAACAGATGCAGAACCGCATCTAAGATCAGGACAAGCGCGATGCCGCTCGCCAGTGCCATCACCATCCGTAAGGTGTGACCTGTATAGCGTGTTGGAAAAAACAGCCTGAGCAAAAGGGCATGAGCCGCCAAAAAGAGGCTGACGGATACCACGACAATCTGCATCAGGATGGGGTCATGCTTCACTTGACCAACTAGCGGAAAGCGTGACGGGTAGCGCAGGATGAGTGGCAGGCATAAACCAACCCAAATCAGCGGCGGCAGTAAGGGCGGTAAAATCCCACTGTGCTGTCCCAACAGCCAAAAGCGCCAGGGATTGCTGTCGAAGAAAGGATGCCGACCACCTGTCCATAGTTCAGGCATTCCTCTACCGATGGTGGCAGTCACAACTGGTCCAAACTCGGCAGAGGCGATCGCGTAAGGTAGCGTCACCAGAAGCGCTACGACACCTGGAATCACTGCAAACCATAGAATCTGCCTCGGTTTGAGCGCCAAACGAGGAGGAAACTTCTGCCAATCCCATACCCTGACAAGCAGGAGTCCGATCGAAGGTAAAATGAAGGGCGGATAAAACAGTCCTTGCAGGGCGATGGTGACGTAGACAGGTAGCCACGCTTGACGCAACAAATAGTACACAAAGGCCAGAAACAGCGGGTAAACGAACGCTCTTGGAGTTGCAGACACTAAGTCAAACTGAAACCAAAGGCTTTGATTGAGCAGCAAGGTTGCAATGAAACCAGCCGTAGGGATAGGAAAGAGCTGAAGGCAGACACCAAAACAATAGACCGTGCTCACCAAGCCAAGCACGATCGGCAACATTTTACTTAATGCCAGTGGATGGATGCCTAGAGTTGCCATGACGTGATAAAAAGCAGCATAGCCCTGTGGCGTGATGGACTTAAAGTACGCTGTGATTAAATCGTGGGGTAGTAGGGTTGGATCGACAAACTGCTGCATCCAAAACACATACTCTCGTGCATCTTTTTGAATGATATCTTGAGTTCTAAACGTTGCTTCTAGTCCCCAAAAACCATAGAAAGCGGCAAAGAGCATACTTAAGCTCAGCCAAAACACAACCTTGCGATCGTCTGTTTTTTCAGTTGGAGCTGTCAAAAGCTGATGTAGTCGAGAGGTAGGCATTACAGTTATAGATTTAGTGTGATCCTACCGTAAGCGGTCTACGAGGATAGGGTACCAAGCAACCAGACCCCACTTATCGCCTAGATGACTCCTCTGATAGACCGAGCTTCCTACTCTACACGCCCTTCTCCCATGTCTTGCTCAATGCCTTTCTTGTCCGGTACTTCCTGGTCGATGCCTTGCGGGGTAGGTTGGTTGACCATTGGCGGTTTCGCAGGCGGTACGGATGCCCAGCCGACTTCGACGGGCTTGTTGGGTTCGCCGCGATAGTATTCGGAATACGCTTGATTAAAGGCGGGGGTTGGTTTGGCAGCAGCGGCGCGTTTGAGCCAATCTTGATAGGTATCGGGTGATTCGACGAGCACATCTGCCTGCATGGCTGCGAAATAGGTGCCGCTAAACTGCGAGTCTTCGAGTCGATATTTGCCTTCCAGAATGGGCGTGAACTCCAAGTCGATCGTCCGTTTGGGCAAAATATCTTGCTTCAGGCGAAACGCAGGGACATAGAAGCCGTGCAGCACGTCTTCGGAATACAGCGCTAAGCGAATGCGGCGATCGACCGGCACGTGCAGCTCTGTACTGGTGACATTCTGCTTAGGGTAATGGAATGTCCACACCCACTGTCTAGCGTTGACTTCAATTTCTTCGATCGGCTTACCTTCTTCATCCAGCGTTGCCGCATAGGCGGGTTCCATGCCCAAGTGATGCAGATGCACCACATCCATCGGTCCGCGAATGTTCATCTGGTTATAAACGTTAAAGCTGTAGGTTGCAATCCACAGCACCAGCGCTACGGGGATCAACGTCCACACCACTTCTAGCGTGACATTGCCCTCGATCGGCGGACCATCGCTAATGTCAAAGCGGCTGACCTGACTGGTGAGAATTGCCAGCATCAACACGCCAAACACGCCCAGAAAGACGATCGTGCCTAGCGTGACCAGGAAGCTAAACAGTTCGTCAATCAGCAGCGATTCGGCGGTAGCTTGCGGTGGTAGCCAGCTATGCGACTGTTGCCCCATCCACAAGCCCACTAAAACGACAAACCCCGCATACCCAACCCACGGCCAATAACGCAACATTCTCATCGCAATAGGCTCCTATTGACCCGTTTAATCAGTGGATGGGTTACTTCAGTACGATATTGGGGTCTGAGCCAGCCTGTAGCAGGTTGTCGGCGGTGTTGTGCACACCAAACTCGCCGCCCAGGTGTGCCCCCAGAGTCCCTTGGGCAAACATAATGCCAAGGATAAAAACGCCTGCCGCTACGTAGCTCCACTGCACCTGTCTGGCATTGTCCTTCCGCCAAACAAAGCGCTGAAAGCCTCGCCAGACTGCCATGCCGACGATGAGCGCCAGCAGCAGCACACCGCCAACGCCATGCCAAATCATGGTTTCCATCGCTCCTAAACCCCAGGCGCTCTTCACATCAGCCAGTGGCGTTGCCAGCATAATCTCATAGAAGCCTGCTGCTACTGTAAAAAACGTGATCACCGCTGCCGCCACGACGTTGTACCAGCCCACGTCAAAAAAGTTCGATCGCACGGCATCGATCGACAGAAACTTAAGGATCGACTTTTCTAGAGGAAACAGCACACCCGCGATGTCAAACGCGATCGCGATAATGAACAGCCCCAGCGTAATGTGGACGAGATTCGGATGAATCGGAATGGTGTAGGGCAGCCCGTTTGCTCCCAGTTGATCGCTTACTTGCTTAATCAGTTCGGGATTCATCGCAGTACTCCATCTCGAATGGCTTCTACCACGGGCACACTATGCAACCCGTACACCCAAACCAATTTGTCGCCTAGATAGACCTGATAAAAGACCAGGGCACTCAACATAACGCCGATGCCTAAAAACGGCATCGGCAGCTTTTGCGGATCGCGGGAGCGAATGATAAAGCGCCAGGCAGTAATCGCAGCCAAAATTGCCGACAATGACCAACCTAAAAGGGTATGGATATTCATCGTCGATCGCGCCGCTGCATACGGCTCTGCCAAACCTGCTTCAACCTGCCCAAACAGCACCGCGATAAAAATAGAGAGTGTGGCAAAAAACAAATTCCACCAGCCCACTTCAAACAGTCGGGTGTTGCGAGTTACAGTGCCCAGCACATCACAGAAGACGGCAAACAGCACCATCGCAATGACGAAATGGACAACGATCGGGTGAATGGTATCGGGATAAGGAAGATTATGGTCGTTCAGAGGTGGAAGATAGTCAAACATGCGGTTCTCCTTGGCGATCGAGGGCTAAATCACCAACTGTGATGGTCACGATGCAACAGCTAAACCAATGGTTACGAAGTCTCTCATAAACTTCTTACACCTACATAGACATGGTAAACACAATCCGCTTGTTAGGGCAAAGAACAGAGAACACATACCCGGCAATGTTGAGGCTGACCAGGGGGTGATCGTGCTTCGGCTTCGCTCAGCACTCGGTCAAGCTTAGGTTGAACATGGTCTTAGGTTAAGCATGGTCGCACGTGGGTTGGGCGGAGTCGTCGGTGGGTTGAGCGGAGTCGTCGGTGGGTTGAGCGGAGTCGTCGGTGGGTTGAGCGGAGTCGTCGGTGGGTTGGGCGGAGTCGTCGGTGGGTTGGGCGGAGTCGTCGGTGGGTTGAGCGGAGTCGTCGGTGGGTTGAGCGGAGTCGAAACCCACTCAAAATGAGCGAACGTTGACCGCTGAGCAGTCCTACTCCAATAAGGTATGCTTAATGGTTGCTGCCACCGTAATCTTACCCAAAGGGCTAAGCCTGCGGGTGGATGGCTTTAACCAGCGATCATTGTAAATTAAAAGCAGCTTTTTAGATCGAAAACCGCTTTTAGCTATGGTTATGGATGACTTCAAGCTCTCGATTGTGATGTTTCTGGTGAAGAGCGGCTACACTCTTGGTCAAGACTTTTCGATAGATGCCAACGGCGACTTGATTATTGGTAGTCCAGAAACGTTTTCTGCACTCTCAGAATTTATGGATTCGATGACTTAAGAGCGAAGACGATCGCTATGCGCGCATGTCTAAGCTTGTACTGTAGAGCGTTCCGCTTCTGTCGTTTGCACGGTGTCAGCCCTGCGCCGAGCCGTTTATTCCATGGCGAATGCCTGAGTCAAGCGGATTGTAGCGTTTGGCTTTGCCAGTGGCGCTGTTGAAGCTGGTGCATATGGTTAAAAAGCTGCCAGCAATACTGTTCTGGTAAACCGCACGTGACCGCACCGCGTAGTACAACGTTGAAGTACCAATCATTCGGGGCAAGTTCTTCGTCAAGCTTATCCACAACGACATAGGTTCGGACGTTCATGCAGAGCTGATCCTGAAACTGAACCCCTATGGTTTCACGCCGATAGCCACCACTGGGGACTTCCTCACGCTCGTCCAGCCGATCGCTCAAGCGCCAGGGTAAGGCATATAAAACGCCTTCTACAATTGACTCTGGTTCGCTGACTACATCTAACACTCCACAATTACGGTGGGCGGAGCGACGGTAAAACCCCAGCCTGTAGTCTTTAAGCGTTGCATGTCCAATGACAAAAGGATGCGTACTTTCACCTAGAGTGCGCTTTAAGTCAACGGGGCACATGCAAGAGCCGTACGCGAAGTAGTAGAACATCGGTTCCTTCACCCGATCGCGCCGTTGCTGCGGCGTTTTATGAGAGACCTTGAGGCGTGGCTCAGTGATGATGTCTAGAAGTTCTGCCATACGCTTGCGGAATGAAGTGAAAAAACGTTCAATACACACCTGAGTTTAAAGTAACGCATTCCGATGCAAAAACTGTAGATTGTAGGTCGAATCTGCCAGTGAGCATTAGTGGAGCGGTAAGCATCCTGTTTTTTTAGGGCTGTTTTTCCTCGACTGCTGCCTCAGATCTTGCACCATTGGTCAGAGTCTAAGGCAAGTCTTTGCTAAACGCTTGACCAGAGAAGCCCCTTTACTCATTCTTCAGGAATTACACGGTCGTCATAGAGCTTTTGCTAAGAATTGGCTGGTAGGGTAGGTGATCCTACGGGAGGTCGGCTATGGCAAAGTCTGGCAGCTCGCGCGATCGCTAATCTTTAAAGTCAGCTTGCTCAAGGATCGTTGCGTCAGCCTTTAAGCGACTCTCGGTACTGCAACAGCTTGTTAAGGTTCTAACCGATAAACACGTGCTTGCTTGTCGGTGCGGTAGAGCCAGCGCTGGTTGCCATTTGAAAAAACAACGCGCCATCCTTCAACCAGCGCTTGCGTGCAGATTTCATCCGCTTGCGCCAATCCCAGACACCCATCAGCCCAGGTTTTGGGTGTCGCTTCGACGACCTTTAGTTTTGCCGCTGGAATTTTGGTTCGCTTGCTTAAAGCTTGGCGTAAACGAGTCGCAACACTTGGAGGCATTTGAACCGTTGCCTTAGCAATTTGACCTAACAACACGTTCTGACTGCTGATGAAAGCGGCATCGGTCGATACGCCTTGAGCCAGAGCGCTAGGTGATGTCAACTCTCCTGCACTAAAAAGTAGACCTGCCAGAACGATCGCCACACAAAACCGATAGAGCTGCGGTTTTGCAGACAGAAGTCTCGATCGCGAGGAAAGCTGCTGTAAGCTTCGGTAGTTCATAAGCACGTTGACGTAAAGTTAAACGGAACTCAAAGGTGGCTCTACAGAGGCTTTCCAACCATTAGGAACTGCCGCCACAGTTGATTAAAACTTGGAGGATGAACCACTCGCCAGACTGCTAAGACCGCGATCGCGACGATTGCCAGCGTCAGCAGATTGTAGAAGATTTGTACGGGTCGAACCGATCGCCGTGCAGGATAACGTTCCTTGCTTTGAGCAATCTGGCTTGGCTTTGGTCGTGCTGGAGAGGCGATCGACGTTTTACTAGCCGACGGTTTGCCCGCTGTCGGGCTGACTGCTCCCACCATTAAGCGCATCGCATGGAGTTGATTGGCAACAACAGGCGGTTTGCGTGCCGTGCGGCTCCACTGCACCAAAACGGTCAGCGGCATCCCGCATAGATTAGGCGTATTGAGCATCCGCAACCGCTGAACCAAGCCTTGATCATTGGCAGCGACTACCACCAACCCCTCTGGTCGGCTGCGCGCCAGCCCATACGCCGCTTGAGCTGCTGCCAGCGACAATCTAGTTTTCTTACTCAACACGTGCCCCTCGATCGGTTTGAGTGCTGCATGTTGCGCGATCGAGGTCGTTGCTTTCCACCCGCTCTCTGGAAAGAAGCGGACAAATTCGCGTGCGGTGCGTTCCTGGTTCGGTTCGATCGCATGACTACACAGCATTTGGACTTCCTCCAGCACCGCTTTAGGAATAAAGCATTCGCCAAGTCGTGAAAACTCCTGCCAATGCCGCACACCACTCGACATAAGAGCGCTAAGGTCAAGCAAAATGATAAAGGGAGGTAGAGCAGCCATAGCAACACAAGGGGCGAAATTCAGGATTAAGTGAGAGTCTGTTGAAAGCTGTGTGATCGAAGTATGAAGCTGGGTAACGTTCGTTTCTGAAAGGTTGAGAAATGATCTAGACGTTGTGGTGAAGCCTTACCGTATAGGTTTATATTGCATCCTAGAGGTAGGTTATGAGCAACATTTCAAGATATCGTTTAGTCTGCACCCTTTCTTTTGGGGATATTTACGGTCAGATTATTGTGTGGCTGATTGTAATTTTTCTGAGCTTGGCATCGGCATTGGCATTGATGGGAGCCAGCAAGCCGATTTATGCACTTTCTGTTGTTGGCTTAATTTTAGTACTAACTTTGCCGTTCCTACTGTTTGCTTTCGTGACAACGCTGCTCAATCACATTGAGCTAGCCTCCGTTGACCCAGCAGCCAGCCTCGACCTCACGCCTACATCTACGAATTTTCCTACTCCGCGTCCGGCACAAGCGGCGGGGTAGAGAGTGAGGTGAGAGGTGAGAAGGGACGGGATGAAGGGTAAGTTTTGAGTAGCGCTAGCTCCGAAGGAGCCACTTCGTGTATGCGCCGACAAGTTAGAGAGTTCGGAGTTTTGAGTTAATTGTGACCATTGATCACACTTTTAGCATTTAGCCTTCATCCTTCTGCCTCCACCCCTCACTCCTCTCCCCTCACTCCTCACCTTTCTAAAGAAGTTCCTCGTCTTTTGGCAGGGAACTTTTTATTTTGGCAGGATAGATAGAGTTTCGTATGGCGATCGCAGATGGTTGAGCACGATGTCATCATTGTGGGCGGTGGACTAGCTGGTTCACGGGCTGCCCTAGAAATTATTCGCACTGATCCCAGCCTGAAGGTGGCAATGGTTGCCAAGACGCACCCGATTCGATCGCACTCGGTTGCGGCTCAAGGTGGCATGGCTGCGTCCTTGAAGAACGTCGATTCTGCTGATAGTTGGGAAGCACACGCCTTCGATACGGTTAAAGGCGCTGATTACCTTGCCGATCAAGATGCGGTAGAGCTGCTAACGCGAGAAGCGCCCGATGTGGTTATCGATCTAGAGCATATGGGCGTACTGTTTTCGCGTCTGCCAGATGGACGCATTGCTCAACGTGCGTTCGGTGGACACGCTCACAACCGCACCTGTTACGCTGCCGACAAAACGGGACACGCCATTTTGCATGAGCTGGTCTGCAACCTGCTGAGTCGCGGGGTCACCATTTATGACGAGTGGTACGTGCTGCGGCTGCTTTTGGAAGATGGACAGGCGAAGGGTGTGGTGATGTACCACATTGAGGATGGGCAGCTTTTAGTAGTACGGGCGAAAGCTGTGATGTTTGCTACGGGTGGCTATGGGCGGGTCTACAACACCACGTCAAATGACTATGCCTCGACCGGTGATGGACTGTCGATGACAGCGCTGGCTGGCTTGCCGCTGGAAGATATGGAATTTGTGCAGTTCCATCCAACGGGTCTTTACCCCGTCGGTGTGCTGATTTCAGAAGCCGTGCGGGGCGAAGGCGCATACCTGATCAACAGTGAAGGGCGACGGTTCATGGAGGACTACGCACCCAGCCGGATGGAACTGGCTCCCCGTGATATTACGTCCAGGGCAATTACCCGCGAAATCCGTGCAGGGCGCGGTGTCTATCCTGATGGGACGGTAGGCGGTCCATGCGTTTACCTGGACTTGCGCCATATGGGACGGGAAAAGATTATGAGCCGGGTGCCCTTTTGCTGGGAGGAGGCGCATCGACTGGTGAACGTGGATGCAGTGACACAACCCATGCCCATTCGTCCCACCGTGCATTATTCAATGGGCGGCATTCCAGTGAATACGGATGGACAGGTGCGGCGCAGTGCGGACGAACTGGTAGAGGGCTTCTTTGCAGCAGGCGAAGCGGCATGTGTCTCGGTACATGGGGCGAATCGGTTGGGCAGTAATTCGCTGCTGGAATGTGTGGTGTATGGACGGCGGACGGGTGCCACGATCGCCCAGTACGTCCAAAACCGCAAACTCCCTGAGATTGATGAAGCCCGCTATCTCAACGAGAGTCAGAGTCAAATACAGGCATTACTCGATCAACCAGGGCAGTATCGGATCGCCGAAATTCGTCAGGCGTATCAAGACTGCATGACCGAGCATTGCGGTGTCTTTCGCACCGATGCCGTGATGCGCGAGGGCTTGGCAAAGCTGAAAGAAATCCAGCAGCGTTATAGCCAGGTACGTTTGGACGACAAGGGCAAATTGTGGAACACCGAGATCACCGAGGCACTAGAACTCCGCAACCTGATGCTGGTAGGCGAGATGATTCTCACCTCCGCGCTCAACCGTCAGGAAAGCCGAGGCTCTCATTCTCGCGAAGATTACCCCGATCGCGATGATGCCAATTTCCTCAAGCACACGCTGACGTACTATTCTCCTGCTGGCATTGACATCAGCTACAAACCTGTCGTGATCACGATGTTTCAGCCCCAGGAGCGGAAGTATTAGTGCTGTCCCACAATTTAACGCGCTATCCCTATGCATCCGGGCGGCGCGTGGTGATGGGTCTGCGAGGCGCGATCGCCACCAGCCAACCGCTGGCTGCTCTGGCAGGGATGGAAATGCTCTGGCAGGGCGGCAATGCGATCGATGCGGCAGTGGCAACCGCGATCGCCCTCACCGTGCTTGAACCAACCTCTAACGGCATTGGCTCCGATGCGTTCGCGCTGGTGTGGGATGGCAAACTGCATGGGCTGAATGCTTCTGGTCGGAGTCCTCAAGCGCTGACTACCGAACATCATGCTGGAATGGCTGCTGTCCCTCAGCACGATTGGTTGAGCATCACGGTGCCGGGAGCAGTTTCGGCATGGCGAACTCTGTGGGAACGCTGGGGACGACTCCCGTTTGAGCAGCTTTTTGCACCCGCGATTCGCTATGCCGAAGACGGTTATCCTGTCTCGCCCGAAACAGCGCTGGCATGGAAGCAGGCAGAAAAGAGCTATTTGCCGCTACACCAAGCAGAATTTCAGGCGTTCAAGCAGGTTTTTTTTCCAGGCGATCGCGCCCCTGCTGCCGGAGAAAGCTGGCGCAGTCCAGCCCATGCTGAAACACTCCGGGCGATCGCGCAGAGTGGTGGCGACAGTTTTTATGCTGGAGCACTGGCAGAAAAAATAGCTGCCTTCGCGGCTGCAACCGGAGGCTTGCTGACCCAGGCTGATTTTGCCGCACATCAGACAGATTGGGTCGAGCCGATCGCCACTGCTTACCGAGACCTGACCGTTTGGGAAATCCCTCCTAACGGGCAAGGGATTGCAGCGTTAATGGCGCTGAATCTTGTGGAAGGGTTTGACCTGAGTCGCTATCCGCGTGAATCGCCAGAGGTTTATCACTGGCAGATCGAAGCCATGAAGCTAGCGTTTGCCGACGCGCATCGTTATGTTGCCGATGCAGACGTGATGACGTTGAGCCATGCAGCGCTGTTGAGTAAGGAGTATGCGCGCGATCGTCGCCACCTGATCGGTCACACAGCTCTACCGCTTGCCGAACCTGGCTTGCCTAAAGGCGGCACGGTTTACCTGGCTGCGGCAGATAGCGATCTCATGGTGTCGTTCATCCAGTCCAACTACATGGGTTTTGGCAGCGGGATTCTCGTACCGGGAACAGGTATTGCGCTACATAATCGGGCAACAGGCTTCACCTTAGAACCGGGACACCCGAATCAAATTGCGCCTAGCAAGCGTCCCTTTCACACCATTATGCCTGGGTTCCTCACCCACGCTGGAAAGCCGTTGGGACCGTTTGGCGTGATGGGTGGACCGATGCAGCCGCAGGGGCACCTTCAGATGGTGGTGAACTTGGCGGACTATGGGATGAATCCGCAGACAGCGCTAGATGCTCCCCGTTGGCAGTTTGTGCGCGACAATCTGGTGCTGCTAGAGTCAACCGTCTCTCATGAGATTGCAGTGGCGTTAGCCGATCGTGGTCACACAATCCGATCGGGCAACTTTTTTGGCAGGGGGCAAATGATTCTAAGAGAAAATGGCGTTCTGGTTGCAGCCTCAGAACCCAGAGCCGATGGACTGGCGTTGGCATGGTAAATTCCTCCGACTGGGTGAGCCACGTAGAGGAAGCCCGATCGCTTATAGCTCATTAAGCTACGGTTGGAATGCAGCACCGCGATCGCTGCCGCTGGAGGTGTGAGATGCTAAACAAACTACTCCGAGCCATCGCTATTACAGCGTTATTAACGTTTCTGGCGAAGGATGGCTTGCTCCCGACCGCTAAGCCTCCCCAAGCGACAGACTACCAACCGTTTCAGCAAGCAACCTTGAATCGCAAGCTTCCCTGACACATGGCTTTAATCCTGCACATCACGACCCGATCGCACTGGCAACAAGCGCAGCAGGAAGGGATCTATCATGCGGAGTCACTGGAGACAGAAGGGTTTATTCATTGTTCAACACCCGCGCAAGTAGTGGCGACCGCAAATTCATTTTTTCCTGGGCAGACTGGACTGGTGTTGCTGTGTATTGAGAGCGATCGTGTCCAGTCAGACATCCGCTATGAAGCCGCACATGGCGATCGATTCCCTCATCTCTACGGTGCGCTCAATCTGGATGCGGTGACGCAAGCGATCGACTTTGAACCGAATGCCGATGGCAACTTTACACTGCCGTCAGCTTTAGTTGCTTAATAGTACGGAAGCCGGGTTTCTTGAAGAAACCCGGCTTCCGTACAAAATGGGGGCAGAGGGACTTGAACCCTCACGACCTTGCAGTCAACGGATTTTCATCCTCCTACAGCTTTCGCTGCTGCCAGTAGATTAATCTGCTGGTTTTGAGAATTGGACTCTCCCTTTACCCTCGCCTGCACGTTAGGGTAGCTCCCGTCGAGTCTCTGCACCTTCCGAGAGGAAAAGTTTTGAGTTTTGAGTTTTGAGTTTTGAGTTGCAATGATGGCTCAAAACCTGGAACCTGTCACTCAGAACGATCGCTTCGGCTTGGCTCAGGATTGCCGTGTTGGGAATAGGGTGTCGGGTTTAGGGTATCGGGTATTGGGGCGAAACCGTTTAGACTTAATGCCAAACGTCATCCCACCGCAGAGCGGAAGCAAGCTACATCCCTTATCCTTCATCCTTCATCCTTCAATTTAGGTTTCCCTGAGTTTGAGAGCGGTCACTTGATCGATTTCTCCATCAAGGCTCAGTTATCTAAGTCCGTTGCGTCTACCATTCCGCCATGCCCCCGTTGCTGGAACCGTTGATCCATTTGTTTATTCCACCATCAATGGGGGCTTTTGTGCAACTTCTTTGGGATTTAGAAGTTGTTGAGCCATCAGTTGTGGTTTAGCGTGCGCTATCCGCTAGAGATGTAGTGTTGACGACTAAACTTTCTCAAAATGATTGCTTTGGTTTTTGTCAAGCCTTTGCAGTTTAGGCGATCGCGTCTGGCTAGAAACTACCCTCAAAAAACCTTAGACTCAAAAACGGCGTTGGCGGCAGGCAGACGGTAGAATGTTGGCAACCGCTTCATCCTTTGTCATATTGGTCTATGGCTATCACAGTTGCGCTTCTATATCTAGTTTTAGCGGGTGCCTTTCTTTTGGTCATCCCGGCTGCGCTGTACTTTTACCTCAACACCCGCTGGTATGTCGCGAGTTCGTTTGAGCGAGCGTTTATGTATTTTCTGGTGTTCATGTTTTTTCCAGGGCTGCTCTTACTGGCTCCCTTTCTTAACTTCCGACCGCAGCGGCGACAGGTGGCTGGCTCCGCGATCGCCGGCAGATAAGCTTCTATGCTGTTTGCCCTCGTTTGGGGGCAACGGTTGCGTTATTACCTGTACATGACATGCGACGGATCGATGCGATCGGGATTAGCTTTGGCGTTTTTGTAGCAGGCGGACTTGGCTACTTGCTTTTGCAAGGAACAGGCTTAGACAGCGTTAGTGCGGGCATCTGGACACAGGTCGCGTTGGTAGGCGGACTGCTTGGTTGGGTAACCACCTATGCGTTTCGGGCGGTCACACAGACGATGACCTACAACCAGCAGCTTAAAGACTACAAAGACGCTGTCCTGCAAAAGCGCTTAGAGGAACTCACGCCAGAGGAGTTGGCAAAGCTCCAGGCAGAGATTGAGGCAGAGCGGAAGGAAAGAGGATGAGGGGCGGGGGAAGCTAGGGGAGCCAGAGACGATGGGGACGCTAGGGAAACGTTTTGTCTGTCTCCCTTTCCACCTCCGCTTCCCCCTTGCCAACCACCAAGAACTAACCCACTAACTACTTCTTCAATGACCTCAATTTCACAATGCTTTGAAACTCTGCGTGACCATGCTCGCTGTGCGCTAATTCCATTTATTACAGCGGGCGATCCAGATTTGGAGACGACAGCGGCGGCGCTGCAATTGCTCGATCGCAGTGGGGCTGACCTCATCGAACTGGGGGTGCCGTATTCTGATCCGCTAGCAGATGGCCCGGTGATTCAGGCAGCGGCAACACGAGCACTACAGCGAGGCACGCGGTTGGATCAGGTACTAGAGTTGGTGCGATCGGTCAGCCCAACCTTGCGATCGCCCATCATTTTGTTTACGTACTACAACCCGATCTTGAATCGGGGCATTGAAACCTACTTGCAGCAAATTTCGGCGGCGGGGGTGCGTGGGTTAGTTGTGCCAGATTTACCGCTGGAGGAAGCGAGCACGTTGCTCAAGCCAGCGACGGAGTACGGCATTGAGGTGACGCTGCTCATTGCGCCGACCAGTCCTAAAGAACGCATTTTGGCGATCGCGGAGCAATCTCAGGGGTTTATTTATCTGGTGAGCACAACGGGCGTGACGGGTGTACGAACACAGGTACAGTCGCGCGTGAAAGACTTACTGCTGGAGTTACGCAACGTCACGGACAAGCCGATCGGGGTTGGGTTTGGCATTTCGCAGCCAGAACATGCGCGTCAGGTGATGGAGTGGGGCGCAGATGCGGTGATCGTCGGTAGCGCCTTTGTTAAGCGGTTGGCTGATGGTACACCAGCGCAGGGACTACAGGCGATCGAGACCTTTTGCCAGAGCCTTAAAGCGGCAATTGCACCTGTGTAATGTGGCTGTCAAGCCTTTCATGTGTGGGATCTTGGCAAAGGCTAGATCAAGGATGATGGTTAGTACTCTACACAAAATGTTAAGTTTTCTCAGAAAATGTTAAGTTTTTCAAGTTTTCTGCGGGATTTATGTTTTTCTGGATAATTATATCGGGGTTAGGTAGAATCACTGATTCAGGAATGCTCCTGTCTGGTTCCTGATTTTTTAGGATGCTTGCCTAAATACGTTCAAAAATCAAGCCAGCAGGCAATTTGCGGTTTTTTTGTCGCGTTTGAACAATCCTGCTGTAGATTGATTTAGGGGTTTGCATCGACGGTTTGCTTGTATCAGTTCCGTGTAATTACTGAACTGACTTTCGGATACAGCGTGAGGAGTGGGTTTTTTGAAAAAACTGCGAGGACTGGGGCATCTCCACGTCTTGGCAGCCTGGGCTTTGCTAGGAGGGATTGTCTCTTCTGCTTTGCCAGTTGTTGCTGACGATGTTGTGATCACGAATACGGCTTCGGCTAAGTTCAAAGACAGACCGGGAGGACCGGACCGGACTGCAAACTCAAATCCAACGACCTTTACGGCGGCGACGAGCCGATCGAGCCTAGAAATCGTGAAGACGGCTGATCGTGCCGCTGCGGAACCAGGCGATACCGTTGTATACCGCTTGCAGATTAGGAACACAGGTGACGCAACGACAGCGCCATTGAGCGTTACAGACACGTTGCCGCTGGGCTTGCAGTTCGTCAGTCGCTCAGTCCGTGCCTCTGTGGGGACGGGCGGCAACGCGACGCAAGTGGCGATCGCAACGCCCACCGTGAGCGGACGCACCATCACGTTTACCTATCCCACCCTTGCCCCGCAGCAAACGCTGACATTGGTGTATGCAGCACTCCTTACGCCCGATGCCGTCCGGGGCACGGGCAGAAATCTGGCGATCGCGCAAGGGCAAACAGCGACTACTCCCGTGCAGAGCAACACTGCCAGCTACAGGCTGCAAATTCGCCCTGGCATTTTGGCGGATTGCGGCACTTTGATTGGGCGCGTCTTTGTCGATAAAAACTTTGATGGCGAACAGCAACCCGGAGAGCCGGGAGTGCCAAATGCGGTCATTTTCATGGATGACGGCAACCGCATTACAACCGATGCTGCCGGGCTGTTTTCACTGTCTTATGTGATTTCAGGCACTCGCACTGGCACGCTGGATCTAACCAGCCTGCCTGGTTATACCACTGCGCCCAACTTATATCGCATTGAGGCAAATAGCGCCTCGCGCTTGGTGCGGTTGGCTCCGGGCAGCACTGTGCGGATGAATTTTGCCGTTACGCCTAGCTTTAAGGAAGGGGGACGGTAGGATGCGAAACGCAACGCTTAGTCTGGCCTTACTGTCCTCGTTGTTGGGTGCAGTTGCCACGATCGCCCCAGCCCACACCCGTGAATTAGCCAATCGTGAACTCGCCAGCGCATCGAAACTCTCTCAGGTTGAACATGCAACCACGTCCGAAACGAGTCATCAACCCAGTGGCGAGGCTCCTAAGTCAAGCGCACTGCTCACTCAAGCGCTTCCTGCTGAAGCAGCACCCGCTCCGATCGCCTCTGGAGTTCGTATTCTGGCACCGCAAGCAGCAGTAACGGGTGAGCGATCGACGAGCTTAATCGTCCAGTACCCAGCCGCGACAAAAGTGCAGGTTACGGTGAACAAAACGCCGATCGACCCTGCCCTTCTAACCCAAATCCAGCCAGGTGCCGATCGCTCAGTCACGCAAGTTTGGTATAACGTTCCACTGCAACTGGGTGAGAATACGCTAACGGTGCAGCCTGAAGGCGGTACACCCGTCAGCGTGACGGTCACAGTCAACGAAACGGCAGCGCGTCTGGAGTTTTTGCCCACCAGCGATCCACGCGTTCCAGCGGATGGACGAGCGTCCGTCACGGTGGAAGGACAGGTTACAGACGAAGCGGGTCAGGTTATGCCCCAGGATGCGATCGTCACGCTGACTGCCAGCGCGGGCAAATTTATTGGAGTCGATCAAGATACGGAACGTCCTGGCTTTCAGGTATTGGCGCGCGGCGGCAAATTCACCGCACAACTCCAGTCCAACCTGGCACCGCAGAAGGTTCGCATTCGTGCCTCTGTCGCTTTGCAAGAGGCGAAACCATCCCAGGCGGGTGACTCCAACCGACCACTGCCGCCCATCCAAAAAGCAAACGATGGGCGATCGCGCTCTGAGCCGGTTCTCAGTCCCGCACCCCTAGCACCGCTGGCGGGCATCTCACCTCAACTTTCAGAATTGGATGCGTACACGCAGGTTGAGTTCATCACCAATCTGCGTCCGTTCATCGTCTCGGGTTCAATCAACTTACGCTTAGGGGCACCTGGCACCGATTACTATGGGAGCTTTCGAGATTTTCTGAGCCTCGATCGTCTCAACGATGGTTCACCCCGGTTTGACTTTGGTGCCGCTGCCTTTGCCACTGGGCGCATTGGCGAATGGCTCTTTACAGGTGCATTCAACAGCCAGCGTCCACTGAACCAGACTTGCGACAACACGACCAACCTGTTTCGGAATACACAGGCGTGTGATCAGGTTTATCCTGTCTACGGCGATGGCTCCACGACGGATTACCTGACTCCTTCGATCGACAGCCTGTATCTCAAGCTGGAGCGTACGTCTAAGGTGCCTGGAGCCGGATCGGACTTTGCCATGTGGGGCGATTACAGCACGCCAGAACTGGCAACGGCATCGCAGTACTACACGGCAACCAACCGTCAACTGCACGGCTTTAAGGCAAACTACAACTTGGGCAATTTTCAGATTACCGGCTTCTATGCCGATAACCTGGAAGGCTTCCAGCGCGACTCCCTCACCCCCAACGGCACTAGCGGCTACTACTACCTTTCACGGCGGTTGGTAAAAGCAGGCAGTGAACTGGTCTACCTGGAAACGGAGGAAATCGGTCGCCCCGGCACGCTGGTAGACCGCAAGCAGCTCTTCCAGGGGCAGGACTACGAGTTTGACTACGATCGCGGGTCACTCCTGTTCCGCCGTCCCGTGCAAACAACCGAGTTTGACCTGTTTGGGCGCACGCTGGTACGCCGCATTGTCATCACCTATCAATACGAAGGCACCAGCCAAGACACTAACCTCTACGCGGGACGGGTACAGTACAACTTTGCCCGTACACCAGGGCTAGAAAGCTGGGCAGCCGCCAGCTACCTGAACGAAGACCAGGGCGGTGCCACCTTCTCGCTGTTTGGGTTAGACGCGCTGATTCCACTGGGCAAAGATACCAGGCTGATTGCGGAGTATGCTCGATCGACCAACGATTCTGTCTTTCGGGGCAACATCCGAGGGAATGCATATCGCCTTGAGCTGAGCGGGAAGCTGACACCCGGCATTCTGGCACGAGCTTATTACCGATCGGTGGAAGAAAACTTCTCCAACGATGCCACGTTTAGCTTTACGCCAGGGCAAACCAACTACGGGGCGGAAGTTTCGGCGAAGGTAACACCGACCACCAGCCTGCTGTTCCAGGTCGATCGCGAGGTAAACTTTGGCATTGCCTCAGCCGTGCGCGGCATTACGTCCGTCGCCACTGCTGGTTTAACCGACCTGTTCAATCCCAGCCGAGATCCCATTCCGGGAACGCGGGTAGACAATAGCCTGACGACCGTGCGGGTGGGCGTGCTGCAAAAGCTGGGCAAAGCAGAAGTCGGCTTTGATTTTGTCAAGCGCACTCGGGACGATCGCATCGACCCAGGTTTGCTAGACAACGGCAGCAGTCAGTTGGTGTCCCGCTTGAACGTCCCGCTGGCGAGAACGCTCCTGTTCCGCGCTCAGAATGAGACCAACATCGCGACTCCCGATCCGCTTTATCCCAATCGAACCACAGTGGCGCTTGACTGGGCAGTGATGCAGGGCGTGACGTTACGGTTGGCACAGCAGTTTCTTAGCGAGACGAGCGCCTACCGCACCAATTCGATTACCAGCCTGGACACGATCGTCGATCAACGCCTGACGGAGAACACCTCCTTTACGGGTCGCTACTCTATCCTGACGGGCACGAATGGGCTGACCAATCAAGGCGCGATCGGGCTAAACCACCGGATCAAAATCGCGCCTGGGCTACGGGCAACCATCGGGTACGAGCGCATCTTTGGCGATATTTTTGCCTACACAACCGCCGGACAGCAATTCGCTCAACCTGTTGCGGTGGGACAAAGCGCTGCCTCCTTGGGGATTACAGGCGGTGACAGCTACAGCGTGGGCTTGGAATACCTGGACAACCCCAACTTCAAGGCAACCGGACGGTATGAATACCGATCGTCTAAAGCAGGCGACAACAGTGTCATCTCTGCTGGAGCCGCTGGAAAGCTGTCACCTGCTCTGACGGCACTCGCACGCTACGACCAGGGCAATTTTGCCAATCAACTGCTGACGGGTTCTGGGCTGGGCGACACGATCAACCTCAAAGTGGGTCTGGCGTATCGCGACCCCAGCAGCGATAAGTTCAACGCGCTGTTTCGCTATGAGTATCGCCAGAATCCCTCCTACATCCCCGATACGCTTCTGTTTAGTAGCGGTACGGGTTCGACGGTGAATCTGTTTGCACTGGAGGCGATCTACGCGCCCAACTACCGCTGGGAGTTCTACGGCAAATTTGCGCTGCGAAACACCAAGTCCTACCTGGCAAGAGACCTGCTGGGCACCAATTCCATCACCCTGGCACAGCTCCGCACGAGCTATCGCCTCGGCTACCGCTGGGATGTGGCTGGCGAAGTGCGCTGGATTGGGCAACCCGCTAGCGGCTATCAAGAGGTCGGCTTTGTCGCGGAAATTGGCTACTACGTCACGCCTAATCTGCGCGTGGCAGCAGGCTACAGCTTTGGCGATGCCCAAGATCGAGACTTCGGCGATCGCGATCGGGGCGGCTTCTTTGTCGGTCTCAGCCTGAAGTTGGATCAACTGTCCGATGTCTTCGGCTTTAAGCGCAACATCGCCCCACCACAGCAGCAGGAGTCGGTCATTAAACCCGTAGCAGACGCTTCCGTGACTCCAGAAGCGAAACCTGCCGTCGATGGAGGGCAAGGGAAATGAGCAAGCAGCAGCAGGATGGCATGAATCAGAAGATGGGGAGTGGGGAGTCGGGAGTCGGGAGTCGGGAGTCGGGAGTCGGCAATTGGAGCTTAAGGGTATTGGTTGCCACAGCCTCTTTTCTTGCTCTAGCCGCCAGTGCCGCTTCGGCGCAAGCGCCGGATGTATCCGCTACACAGTCTTTGCGGGTGACGGTGAATAGTAACCAGGATGGGGTGCAGGCGGATGAGGGCTTGACGCTGCGGGAGGCGATCGCGATCGTCAACGGCACGCTACCGCTGGATAAACTCTCGCCAGCCGAACAGTCGCAAGTAGAGCCATTAACGGGTGATGCACCGTCGCAGATTGCCTTCAAACTGCCGGAGGGTCAAACGACCATTCGCCTGGTGGATGTGCTGCCTGCACTCCAGCGTCCTGGCTTGGTCATTGACGGTACGACGCAACCAGGGTATCAGGCAGGGCGATCGGCGATTAATGAACTGCCGATGCCTGTTCCTGTGGTGGCGATCGCGCCTGCGGAGGGCAAAGAAGTTTTTCGGGGGCTAACCGTTGCCGCCGATGGCATTACCATTCGCGGGCTGAGTCTCTATGGCTTTACCTCAACCCATCGCGACACTGCCAGCACACCGCCAGCCGATATTTTCATCACTCATCGGCTGCCACCACCTGACATCCGCAAGCGCCCCACGCCTGCCAACTTCGCACCGTATTACAAGGACGACGTGCCCGCACAAAATGTGGTGGTTGAGAATAATTGGCTGGGGATAGCACCGTTGAATGGGGAGTCGGGAGTCGGGAGTCGGGAGTCGGGCAGACCTCAAAACTCTCCCCGCTCTGCCTTTGGGGTGTCTGTGTTTGACGGCGTTGGCACCACTATTCGCCGTAACTGGATTGCTGACCATGACGGTAGTGCCATCATTACCTCGGTGCGTGCCGAAAACCTGCAAGTGAGCGAGAACGTCATTACAGGGAACGGTGTGGCAGGGATGCCAGATGCCATTCGGCTGGAAGGTGCCGTGAACCAGTCACAGATTACAGGCAATCTCATCTGCGCCAACGATGGCAGTGGGGTTTACTTATTCAAGCCAAACGGGGCTGTGCAGATTAAAGCTAACCAGATCATCTATAACGGCAGGCGTTTGCGGCGAGCGGCAGTCTACCTGATGGGCAGCAACCATCAAGTAACTGGCAATCAAATTCGCTATCAGTCCGGTCCCGGCGTGGTGGTCGCTGCCTACCCCACCAGTCGTCAGAATCAGATTGAGGCGAATCGGTTCTCGAACCTGGAAGGACTGAGCATCGATCTGGTCACGCAGCAAGGTACAGGTGTGTACGGCTATGCTGACCCGGTCATTCCATCTGGCACGGGTGTGTATGAATACCAACGAGGAGATGGTATCAACCCCCAACGCGATACGCCTAACCGCCGCAAGGAAACCGGGAACGATGCTATCAATGCGCCACAGTTTGCCAGTCAAGAGTTTTTTATCCTCAAGGCTGAGACCGCAAAAGCATCGGTGCAGATTTTTGGGAAAGCAGATCCAGGTTCCAAAATTGAGCTTTATCAGGTTTCAGGTAAAGATGATGGGTATGGTCCGCTAAGCGAGCCGATCGCCACCACCGAAACCGACGCAAAGGGCAACTTTAGCACCACGATCGCCGCCTCTCCGGGTGAGCAGATTAGCGCGATCGCCACTGACCCGCGTTACGGCACCTCCGAAGCGGCTCGCATTGCGGTCATTCGCTCAACGGATTCTCTGGCTACAGCCGCATCAATATCACAGGCTCCCACGTCGCCACCCCGCTGCACTACGCCCGTTGCCCAACAGCCACCCGCCCCAGAACCGCCGCCCAAAGTCGTTCGTCTGACTGTACCGAGAAATATTCACTTTGCGCTCGATAAGTTCAACATTAGTCCGGCTACAGCAAAAGTGCTCGATCGCATCACCCAAGTCCTGATCGAGAATCCTTACATTCTCGTAACGATTGAAGGGCACACTGACCCTCGTGCCAGCGATGCTTACAACCTGAAGTTAGGCGAAAATCGGGCGATCGCGGCTCGTAATTACCTGCTGCGGCGAGGCATTGCACCAGAGCGCCTGACGATTCGATCGCTGGGTGAGCGTCAGCCGATTGCTGGTGGCAATACTCGGCTGGATTATGCCCGCGATCGACGCGCTGAATTTATTTATCGCGATGCTAGAGAGATTGATGTGATCATCCAGGAACAAGATTTGCAGATCGAACCATGAGCCATCCAAACGTGAGCGATCGTGCGATCGTGCTGCCCACCCTTCCAGTATTTTCCCTGCGTGAGGAGAGTTAATGAACCGTACCCTGAAGCGTCTTTTTGCCCTGTCGTCTGCAAGCCTGCTCCTCAGTTCTCAGACTCTATTACCACCGCTGCCAGCCCAGGCTCAGATTTTTGACGGCTTCACTGGCTGTCCTGCTGGTACGCGGGAAGGGGCAACAAACCTTGTCACTAATGGTAGTTTTACGACCTCTCCAGGAGTTGTCAATGCGCCTCTACCAAATGGCAACCCCGCTGGGTTCTTGAGTGACCTACCCTACAGGGCTGATGGCGTTTACCCAGATGACAATCCGCCCGCACCGACCCCGTTGGGTGGTCTTGCTATTCAGACGGGCCCAATTAACTTTTTGGGTGGCATTGTGCTGGGGCAGCCCTTTCCAGGAGACCCGGCTAATGGCGTTGCTCCCTCAAACACCTACTTGTACTCCAACCCAAACGCCAGTGCTACTACGCCGCTTGTCGGCTCTTCAGCGTTCGTTCCGATTCCAAATCCGGTTGTTTGGCGGCAGATCATTTCTGGGTTGCGCCCCAATGCCAGCTATAACTTCACGGCTTACTTCTTCAATCTACTCAACCCAGCAAATGCGGCAAACCAGCAGCCACAGGTCAGAGATCCCATTATTCAGTTTCTTGCTGGTCCTCCCGGTGGTGCAAATAATACGTTTGTCCCTACACTCACTGGCGCTACTGTGCCGCGTACACTGACATGGACGAGAGTTCAAGGTTTGTTCAGAACAACCAATCAAACGTCTTTAGAGCTACGAATCGTTGACCAGGCGAACACATTAGATGGGGATGATTTTGGGCTGACCGCGATCGGGTTCAGGGAGTGTATTCCAATTCTGGGCGTTGCGAAGCAGGCAGGTACGCCAGTGCAAAATGCTGATGGCACTTACACGATTCCCTACACCCTACGTGTTCGCAACTTTGCCCCTGTGAACAGCGTTCAATATGACCTTCTAAACCTGCAACTGACCGATAACTTGGCGCAGACCTTTGCTGCTGCTACGCTCAATGCGGTCAGCGGCATTCAAAGCCCGACGTTGACAGTCAATACAGGCTTTAACGGCGGCACAAATCAAAACCTGTTGCAGGGAGCTGATACCTTATCCTCTGGAACGACTGCCACCATTACCTTTAATGTCAATATCACACCGGGTACAGGAGCCAATGGCTTTGGTCCCTTCAACAACACAACGACTGCAACCGCAACAAGTCAGGGCGGATCGCCCGTTAGCGATCAATCGAACGATGGCGCGAATGCTGATCCCGACAACGATGGTAATCCTAACAACAGTAATGTACCAACGACCGTTTCTCTAGCACCTACGGGTGGCGGCGGCTCTGGGGCATTCCGTCTGGTCAAGCGCATCACCAACGTTACTCGGAATGGGTCACAACTCGGCAGCGTTAACTTTGGCGCGTTTGTGGATGGTGCAGGTGATGACGATAACGCACCTGGGTTTGCTCAATTGCAGCCGGGGAATGCACCGATCGGTCAAATCAATCTTGATCCCGTCACCACCAAGCTACAAAGTGGTGATGATGTCGAGTACACGGTTTACTACCTTTCTGATGGCACAGGTGCCGCGATCGGGGTCAGTCTTTGTGATCCCATTCCTTTGGGAACAGCCCTAACAGCCAACACAACTCAAGTGCAACGTAACAATAGCGCGATCGCCACTGGCGGCACCGTGTTTGCACCCCTGGCACCTTTGCCAGCCGGAAATACCTGCCCCGATGCGAATAATCAAAATGGGACGGTAATTTTTGACCTCGGCACGATTCCCAACACCGCAGGCAGTAACTTTGGGTTGGTACGCTTCCGAGTCAGAGTTAATTGATAGCGATTAGGTGTTGGTTGGTTGTTATTAGCGACAGCAATGCTTAGATTGTCAGGGCAGGATGTAAGACTACTGGAGCCGCTGCCTTTAAATCAATAGAGTGACAGCTCTAGTTCACTGCTTCAGACCCCTGGTTAAGATCCTCTTACCTTAAGGGCTAAAAACTAACAAAGCAATAACAACCTCTAAGAGTGTCTTACCGCTATCTACTGTTCCACAAGCCCTATGATGTGCTGTGTCAGTTTACTGATGACGGCTCCAATGGGCTGCGGCAGACACTCAAAGACTACATTCCGGTGGCAGGTGTTTACCCCGTTGGGCGGCTCGATCGTGACAGCGAAGGACTCCTGCTGCTGACCAATCATGGGTCACTGCAACATCGCCTCAGCGATCCCAAGTTTCAGCACCCACGCGCTTACTGGGTACAGGTCGAGCGAGTCCCCGATGAGGCTGCACTCCAACGACTACGGCAGGGGGTACTGATTCAGGGCATCAAAACACGTCCTGCGAGCGTGACCTTACTTCCAGAAGCACCAGCGTTGCCACCGCGCGATCCACCCATTCGCTTTCGCAAAACGGTGCCGACTGCCTGGTTAGAACTCACGCTAACCGAGGGGCGCAATCGACAAGTGCGGCGCATGACCGCAGCCGTCAACTTTCCGACCTTGCGACTGGTGCGCGTCGCGATCGCCCACCTTCAACTCACGGGACTTTCGCCTGGGCAATGGCGCGATCTTACCTCCGTCGAACTCCTCCCGCTGGAAGCCCTTTGTCAGTAGAATAGAAGCCTATGGAACGCGAAGTAATTACCCTCCTGTCCCCACGGGAGATCGACAAAATGCGTCAGGCGGGACACCTGGCAGCAAAACTACTGCATCACCTTTCCTCTCTGGTGCAGCCCGGCGTGAGTACCCTCGCACTCAACGACGAAGCCGAACGATGGACGCAAGCGCATGGCGCAAAGAGTGCTCCGCTGGGCTACAAAGGGTTTCCAAAATCCATCTGTACCAGCGTGAACGAGGTGGTTTGCCACGGCATCCCCAACGCCAAGCAAATTTTGAAAGACGGCGACATCATGAATATTGATGTGACGGTGATTTTGGACGGCTATCACGGCGATACGTCCAAGATGTTCTTTGTGGGAGAACCGTCACCGATCGCCCGTAAACTGGTGGAAGTCACCGATGAGTGCCGTCGGCGAGGTATTGCTGCGGTCAAGCCCGGTGCTAAGATCGGCGATATTGGTGCCGCTATTCAAGCGTATGCCGAAGGGCAAGGCTTCTCGGTCGTCCAGGATTTTGTGGGGCATGGCATCAGCCGCATTTTTCACACGGCACCGCAAATTCCACACTATGGCAAAGCAGGTACAGGCAAAAAACTGCGACCCGGCATGGTCTTTACCATCGAGCCGATGATCAATGAAGGCACCTGGGAAGTCAAAGTCCTCGCCGATAAGTGGACGGCTGTGACGCTCGATCGCAAGCTCTCCGCCCAATCGGAACACATGCTCGCCGTCACCGAAACCGGCGTGGAAATTCTCACCCCCTACCCTGGAGAGGATATTCCCACAGCGTAAGGGGCTTAAAGAAAAAACGTCATGTCTTGCAGGAGCTTGCAGTGGATTCAGCCCGACTCGCGCAGCAAATGCAGTTCGTCATTGAAATTGACAAACTCAAGCAAGTGCTGCGACAAACCTTATTGATGAATGGCTCCCGCCGCGAAAACAGCGCTGAGCATTCCTGGCACATCGCGCTGATGGCGATCGTGCTTGCCGAATATGCCCCCGCACCGATCGATCTGATGCACGTGATCAAACTACTATTGCTGCATGATCTAGTCGAAATCGATGCTGGGGATACGTTCTGCTATGACGACCAGGGTAATGAGAGCAAAGCCGATCGCGAAACTCAGGCAGCCGATCGCCTGTTTGGCTTACTGCCAGCCGACCAAGCGGTTACATTTCGTCAGCTATGGGACGAGTTTGAAGCACAAACAACACCTGCTGCCCGCTTCGCTGCTGCACTCGATCGCCTCCAGCCCTTGCTCAACAACCAGCAGACGGGCGGACATACCTGGCAACTGCATGACATAACCAGCGATCGGGTGCTTCAGCGCATGGCTCCGATTCAAACAGGCGCACCAGAGCTGTGGTCAGCCGTACAGCAGATCATTGAAGACTGTATTGCCGCTGGCTACCTAAAAAAATCCTCGCCTGAAAAACTCACGATCGGTAATCTGGATGCGCCCATAGCCTAGAAATTGACCATACGGCTGTTCCCCAGTCGGATACGCTGTCACCCCATACAGGTAAACGCCGCCAACATCGGGGTTGCGCGTTGCATAAAGCCCAATTCTAACGGTGCTACCAGGTGCCACAGGTGTATCAAACGTGACGGTAATGGCGCGTGTTTGGGGATCTTGAGTGACTTCTTTGAGCAGCAATCTGGCTTCGCGATCGCTCGTTTTTGCTACGGCTTCAGTTTGCCGAACATCAAACCGAGCGCGATCCGGACCGTCTTCGGGTGCAATCATGACCGTTTGCAACGACTCGCCCGCATTCTCAGGCACCGTCAGCGTGAAATAGTAGGTTGATCCCCAAAAATAAGCTGTTTTTTGCGTTGCCGTTGCCCCTTCAAACCGGGGTGGCTGCACGAAGTACGTTCTACCATCGGCTAGCTGCACTGCCTGGGCAGGCAAACCAATGCCGCTGCTTGCCAGTAGCACGAAGACTGCTTTTACGCACCATTTGCCGATTTTCATCCCGCCTTCTTACCTTAGTACTGGGTGGTAATTTTTATTGCAGCTTCTAAGTAGGAAGGTGCGTTTAATTGTAAGACGCGGCAATCACTTCATCAAGCCTACAACTATTTAACAGCAAGGGTTACGCTCTCGCTTTTCTGATCTGCCGGAACGGCTTTACCCATCCTACATTTAAGCCAAAGCACCGACTTGCCTGTATGCCTGCACCCCGCAAAGCAATCGCCTCCAACTGCTTTAGCGAAGCAGCAAAGAGGTCGCACCGCCATCGTAAATTTGAATGCGTCCGTAGCCCAAAAACTGCCCAAAGGCTTGCTCTCCGGGTGGGAATGCCGTCACACCGTATAGATACACACCGCCAGCATCTGGGTTACGGTTGGCGTAAAGTCCGATCGTCACCGTTTTACCCGCTGCGATCGCTGGGTCAAAGGTAATCGTGATCGCTTGTGTCTTTGAATCTTGAGTCACTGTTTGAAGCGGTAGCTTTGTGCCTTCTCGCTCGAACGTACCCTCAAACGCCTCTGTTTGTTTGACATCAAACTGCACGCGATCGGGTGCTTCTTGAGGTGAAATGACTAACTTTTGCAGAGGCTCGCCCGCATTGGCGGGTAGCGTCAGCGTGAAATAGTACGTTGATCCCCAAAAACGGGCTGACTTCTGAGTTGCGACTGCGCCCTCTAAACGCGGCGGTTGCACAAAGTAAGTTGTGCCGTTTGATAATTTCACAGCTTGCGCCGAAACGCCTACTAGCCCAACCAGGCTTAGAGAGAGCGCTAGTGCTGTTGCCGATCGAGATCGCCAATTCATACCGTACGTCCTGTAGTTTATGGCTCTGTTCTAGCAGATTGCAACGAGACTTGCCGTCCTACTTTTTGGTGAGGCGATCGTGGGTAACAGCACTAAAAAAGCCAGAGCGAACCCTGGCTTTTCGGCAATCCGTTAGGCAATTAGCGATCGACCGAACCCATCACCACGTCAACGCTGCCCAAAATCGCGAAGATATCCGCAACCTTATTGCCTCGTACCAGGCTAGGCAGCACTTGCAGGTTATTAAAATCGCCGGGACGGATTTTCCAGCGCCAGGGGAAAACATTGTCGTTGCCCATAATAAAGATCCCCATTTCGCCTCGACCCGCTTCCAAACGAACGTAATGTTCGCCTTTAGGAATTTTGAACGTGGGCGCAATCTTTTTACCAATGTACTGGTAGTCAAAGCCGTTCCATTCTGACTTAGGACCTGCTTCCATGCGTTTTGCCTCCAGGTTCTCAAACGGGCCACCAGGAAGACCCGCGATCGCCTGCTGGATGATCTTCACCGATTCGCGCATTTCTGCCATCCGCACCGTGTAGCGCGCTAGACAATCGCCTTCTGTTGCCCAAGCAACCTTCCAGTCAAAGTCGTCGTAGCATTCGTAGTGGTCTACCTTCCGCAAATCCCACTGCACGCCAGAGGCACGGAGCATGGGACCCGAACAGCCCCAGTTAATCGCTTCTTCGCGGGTCAAAACGCCGACACCCTCCAGACGACGGCGAAAAATGGGGTTATTGGTGATCAGTTTTTCGTACTCATCAATCACAGGCATGAAGTATGTGCAGAAATCAGAGCACTTATCGACCCAGCCGTACGGCACATCGACAGCAACACCACCAATGCGGAAATAATTGTGGTTGATCATGCGATAGCCTGTAGCAGCTTCGTACAGGTCAAGAATCATCTCGCGATCGCGCAGCGTGTAAAAGAATGGCGTTTGCGCTCCCAGGTCAGCCACGAAGGGACCTAACCACAGCAGATGGTTCACCACCCGTGCCAGTTCCAGCATGATCACACGAATGTAGCTAGCGCGTTTGGGCACTGGCACGTCCGCTAATTTTTCCACCGCGTTGACGGTGATGGCTTCGTTGAACATGCCGCCATAGTAGTCCCAACGACTGGTGTAGGGGATGTACATGATGTTCGTACGATTTTCGGCGATTTTCTCCATGCCTCGATGCAGGTAGCCTAGTACAGGCTCACAGTCGATGACATTTTCACCATCCAGCGTTACAACCAGGCGAAAGCAGCCGTGAGTCGAGGGATGGTGAGGACCCATGTTAATCACCATGGGTTCTGTCTTCGTCTCGATCATTGTCATAGATGAACAGTCTCCCTCTGAGCGGTTGGATTGGTTTTTAGTGTTTAGCTGTTGGTTGTTAGTGAAGAGGTGTCTAGCAACTAACAACTAATAACTCATACTGATTCTCTTAGATTATACGGACTGTTCGCCTGGAGCGGGTGCTGAAGCTGACGACGATCGCATCAAGCTTTGGCAGGAAAACGATAGAGTAGGGTCGATCGCTCTTTAATTGGGCTGACGTAAACCTCGGAGGTTTTAACCAAAAATTGCACCTCATGACCAATCTCGACGCTTAAACCTCCGAGGTTTTGGCAAGATGCGTAAGTCCTATTCAGTTCTGTGGCATGGCACCTGTACAAGACTCAACTTACGATGCCCCCGACTTGCCTGATCGGTCTCTAGAAACGGCATTTGTGCATATTCCTGTTTTGAGCCGTGAGGTGCTGGAAGGGTTAGCGGTACGATCGGGCGGACATTATCTAGATGCAACGGTGGGTGGCGGTGGGCACAGTGCGCTGATTCTGGCTGCTGCACCAGATGTACAGGTGACCGCGATCGACCAGGATGAGCAGGCGATCGCAGCCGCCCAAGCGAAACTAGCTGAGTTCAATGGACGTGTTCGGTTTCAAAACACAAACTTTGCCGCCTTTCAACCGAGCGACCAGAAATTCGACGGCATTCTGGCAGATCTGGGCGTGAGTTCGGCGCAATTTGACCTTCCCGATCGTGGCTTCAGCTTCCGTCATGCCGCGCCATTAGATATGCGGATGAACCAACAGCAAGATCTTACAGCCGCCGACATCATTAACCACTGGGAAGAAGTGAAGCTAGCCGATATCTTCTACACCTATGGCGAAGAACGGCTTTCGCGCCGTATTGCCCGCCGCATTGTCGATCGACGCCCCTTTGAGACGACAACGGCACTAGCAGAGGCGATCGCCTACTCCGTGCCCAAAGCCTACCGCTATGGACGCATTCATCCCGCCACACGAGTGTTTCAGGCGTTGAGAATTGCTGTCAATCAAGAATTGACCGTGCTGGAAACCTTCATCGATCGTGCCCCTCACTGGCTCAAACCAGACGGTAAAATCGCCATCATCAGCTTCCACAGTCTCGAAGACCGCATCGTCAAACATCGCTTTCGAGAAACAGAACTGCTAAAAGTGCTGACCAAAAAGCCAATTCTGCCCCAAGACGATGAGGTGGCGGAGAATGTGAGAGCGCGATCGGCTAAGTTGAGGATTGCGGAGAGGGTAAGGGGTGAGGAGTGAGAAGTGAGGAGTTTTGAGTTTTGAGTTTTGAATTTTGAGTTGCAGGAGAGGAGTTAGGGACTTGCGTAAAAATAAAGTACCAGTGGTTTGGGTTTCGACTGCGCTCAACCCGCTACGGCTGAAGGTTGAGCGTAGCCGAAACCTGATTGATTGGTAGATTATTAATCCGCACGTCCCTTAGGAGTCAGAAGGCAGGAGTGAGATACGAGATACGAGTTTCCTAGCCTTAATCTTGACCTTCTAAGCTCTAGGCTCGATCCTCGGACTCCCAAGCTTGATCCTCTGACCTCCAGGCTCCACTTTCCGAGTTCCAAGCTCAATCTTTCGAGTTCCAAGCTCAATCTTTCGAGTTCCAAGCTCAATCTTTCGAGTTCCAAGCTCCACCTTCCGAGTTCCAAGCTCCACCTTCCGAGTTCCAAGCTCGATACTTCAAACTCAAAACTCAAAACTCAAAACTCAAAACTTCCCTTCCTCCTCTCCATGTCAAACCAAACGATCGGACTCAACGACCAACTTTACAGCTACTTGCAGTCCGTCTCCTTACGAGAACCAGAAATCCTCACCCAGCTACGGCAGGAAACCGCGCAGCATTCCATGAGCCGGATGCAGATTTCGCCAGAGCAAGGGCAGTTGATGGCGCTGCTGGTGCAGTTGATGGGCGCGAAGAAAACGCTGGAAGTGGGCGTGTTTACAGGCTACAGTTCGTTAGTTGTCGCGCTGGCATTGCCAACCGATGGCAAAGTCGTTGCCTGCGATGTGAGTGAAGAGTACACAGCGATCGCCCGTCGCTATTGGCAGCAAGCCGGAGTTGACGACAAAATCGACCTCCACATTGCCCCCGCGCTGGAAACGTTAGATCAGCTACTGGTAACAGGACAGGCAGGCACGTTTGACTTTGCGTTTATTGATGCGGACAAAAGCAACTACGACGGCTACTATGAGCGATCGCTTCAACTCGTGCGAGCGGGCGGGTTGGTGGCGATCGATAACGTTCTCTGGTATGGGCGGGTAGCTGATCCCCAGGTGCAAGACAACAGTACTAAAAGCATCCGCGCCTTTAACCAGAAGTTGCATGAAGACGCGAGGGTGAGCCTTAGCATGGTGCCGATCGGTGATGGTCTCACGCTAGCGAGAAAGCTTTAAGGGAGAAGTCAAAGATCCCCGTTTTCTTATAGCGCTTGCTTCGGGACATCTGCTCACCCTGTCAGAAATCAGGGATCTGAGAGTAGCCGCACATGAAACTCAAAACTCAACTTCCCCTACGCGCCTGCTCTCGTCGTGCTTCTTGTCGTGCTCGTTTTTCTTCGGTCAGGCGATCGATACAGTAAGGGCAGGAAATACCGTCTTCGTAATGGAGAGAGGCTTTATCGCCAGCAGAAAGAGGATGTCCACAAGCGCGGCACAGATCATAAGTTCCGGCTTCTAGACCGTGCTGAACGGCAACCCGCTGATCGAAGACAAAGCATTCCCCTTGCCATAAGCTTTCGTCTGGGGGAATCTCCTCCAGGTACTTCAGAATGCCACCTTTGAGATGGTAGACCTGCTCAAACCCTTGCGCCAGCATGAACGCAGAGGCTTTTTCACAGCGGATACCGCCCGTGCAGAAGAGTGCAACCTTCTTGTGCTGAGCCGGATTGAGGTGGGTGCGGACGTACTCTGGGAACTGACGAAACGATCGCGTCTGGGGATTCTCTGCCCCCTGAAAGCTGCCGATGCTGATTTCGTAATCGTTACGGGTGTCAATCACAGTCACGTTGGGATCGGCAAGCACCGCATTCCAGTCTTTGGGGTCAATATAGGTGCCAACTTGAGCATTTGGATCGGCTTCAGGCACGCCGATCGTCACGATTTCTGACTTGAGGCGCACCTTCATGCGATCGAACGGCTGTGCGTCTGCAACCGATTCTTTATGTTCCAGATCCACAAGACGGGGATCAGCACGTAGAAAGGATAGGACAGCATCGATCGCGTCACGAGAGCCTGCGATCGTGCCATTAATCCCTTCTTTTGCCAACAAGATGGTGCCCTTCACGCCTTGTAACTGACACTGCGACAGCAGCGGCGGCTGTTTTTCGGCAGCATCTGGTAGTTTGACAAATTTGTAAAGTGTCGCAACAACGAGCGTCATGGTTCCATCAACCGCTTTGCATCAATCACCGTGCAGCAACCTCTGCGTGTGCCGTTTTCTCTTAGCCTCAGATTACAAGCAAGCAGAGACTATAAGAAAACGGACGTTAAGAAAGTAGAGATCTGGCTTATGACAGGGAATCTTTAAGCCAGTCTTAGATATTCTAGTGAAGACGATCGCATTGTGTAGCCGCTAAAACTTAGCTTGGTTACTTAATCGAACTATGTATGTTCTGTCATAGGCGTATCTGGCTACTGCTAACGACGAAAATCCTACAGAAACAGCAGTACAGACAGAAGAACCATTGACGCTTATCACTAAATTAGGGGACGAGGAAATTAGGGCATGAGGAGAATTTTTAGATGAATAACCAGATTCAATCGCAAGCAGCAAAAGTCTGGGGCATTGTTAAAGACCCCGCCACAGGTGCAACATACACACAGGTAGTTTCCACCACCTGGCTGATTCTCAAAGAAGCGGGCTACCTGCTCTGGCTGGTCGTTTGTCTGACGCTTGTCTTTGGCGACTGGATTTGGCGCACGGGCTACCGTACAGGCTGGAGTACCCGCGAATGGATCAACAATTTTGAGAAACCGAAGACCGATCGCCTCGCTCAAGATGCTGGGCAAGGACTGCTCGAAGCCAGTAAGTCAGCGTTGACAAGCGCGATCGCCACAGCCAAAAATCAGCTAGGCATTGAAGACAAGCCCGAACCGCTTTTGGCAAGCAAAACGCCCGCTTCAACGCCAACTCCGGCACCGACCCCAACACCAACGCCAGCACCCATATTTACGCCTTCAACACCTCCGACTCCAAAAACCGAGGAATTGGATTCTGAATAGCTGTCGAGTGCCCTGTCTTACCCACGACCTCAGAGTGGATGCGATAGACTAGCACTTCAGAAATGATTGCGAGGTCAAGGAACAATGGGGGCACGGTCAACCGCTGCGAAGGCTAATTCAGACATAGAATCGGTGGAGCCAACCGAACAATATACTGTTAAAGCCAAGCTTCAAGCTACAAATGGGTCAAAGGCTAATAGCAGTCACTCACCCAATGCCTGGTCGATCGAAAAAAGTGAGGAACTCTACCGCATTACAGGTTGGGGCGAACCGTATTTCTCGATTAATGCAGCAGGACACGTCACCGTCTCGCCCGAAGGCGATCGCGGCGGTTCGCTCGACCTCTTTGACCTGGTGAACGCCCTCAAGCAACGCAACCTGGGTCTACCGCTGCTGATTCGTTTCTCCGATATTCTCGAAGATCGCATTGAACGGTTGAATGCAGCGTTTGCGAAGGCGATCGCCCGCTACAACTACCCCGGCGTGTATCGTGGCGTGTTTCCCGTTAAGTGCAACCAGCAACGGCATCTGGTCGAAGCACTCGTTGGTTTCGGCAAGCCCCACCAGTTTGGCTTAGAAGCGGGATCAAAACCTGAACTCATGATTGCGTTGGCAACGCTGAAGACTCCCGGCGCACTGCTCATCTGCAACGGTTACAAAGATCGAGAATACGTTGAAATGGCAATTCTGGCGCAGCAGTTGGGGCAAACTCCGATTATTGTGCTGGAGCAAGTTGAAGAAGTGCCGCTCGTCATTGAAGCGAGTCGCAAGCTGAGCATTCGTCCCATCTTAGGTGTGCGCGCTAAGTTGAGCAGTAAGGGGGTGGGACGTTGGGGCACGTCAGCGGGCGATCGCGCCAAGTTTGGCTTGACCGTCCCCGAAATTCTCAGCACGGTTGAGCAACTCCGCGCTGCCGCTATGCTGGACTCGTTGCAGCTCTTGCATTACCACATTGGCTCTCAGATTTCGTCGATCGCGGTTGTCAAAACCGCCATTCAGGAAGCCAGCCAGATTTACGTAGAACTGGCGAAACTGGGCGCAGCCATGAAATACCTTGATGTTGGCGGCGGCTTAGGCGTGGATTACGACGGTTCCAAAACCAACTTTTACGCCTCCAAAAACTACAACGTCCAGAACTACGCCAATGATGTGATCGCTGAAGTCAAAGAAGCCTGCGATGAACGAAAGCTACCTGTGCCAACCCTGGTGAGCGAAAGCGGACGGGCGATCGCCTCGCACCAATCTGTCCTCGTGTTCGATGTCCTCAGCACCAGCGAAGTGCCCTCCGGTGTGCCGGAACCCGTGCAGGAAACCGAGCATCTGATTGTCCGCAACCTGTACGAAACCTACGAATCGATCACCGTCGAAAACTATCAAGAGGCGTACCACGACGCAACCCAGTTCAAAGAAGAAGCCATCAGCCTGTTCAACTTCGGCTATGTCAGCCTGCCCGAACGCGCCAGAGCCGAACGCCTTTACTGGGTTTGCTGCGAAAAGATCCTGGCGATCGCCCGTCAGCAAGAATACGTCCCCGATGATCTGGAAGATCTTGAAAAGATCATGGCATCGATCTACTACATCAACCTCTCGGTATTCCAATCGGCACCAGATAGTTGGGCGATCGACCAGCTTTTTCCCATCATGCCCATCCATCGTCTCGACGAAGAACCCACCAAACGCGCCACTCTCGCCGACCTCACTTGCGACAGCGACGGCAAAATCGATCAATTCATCGACCTGAAAGATGTGAAGCCTGTGTTGGAATTGCATCCACTTCGGAAGGCTGAAGGCAAAAGTATCAAGGATGAGTCCGGCACTCATCCCTCATCCTTCATTCCTCATCCCTCTCCCGAACCTTACTACTTGGCGATGTTTCTCGGCGGCGCGTACCAGGAAATTATGGGCAACCTGCACAACCTGTTTGGGGACACGAACGCGGTTCACATCCACCTCACACCTAAAGGCTACGAGATTGAACACGTCGTTAAAGGCGACACGATGACGGAGGTATTGGGCTATGTGCAGTACGACTCTGAAGACCTGATCGAAAGCATTCGTCAGCAAACCGAACTCGCGCTGCAAGAAAAACGCATCACCCTGCAAGAGTCTCAACTCCTGCTACAAAACTACGAGCGCAGCTTGAGTCGCTACACCTATTTGTCGGCGTAGAATTTGCCATACTAAGAAACAATCGGTTGGTGAGAGGCAATGGTAACTGTTTTTCAATCTCCAGCGATCTCGCTTGAAGAGTTTAGCAACCAACCGCTTGACCATATTGAGTGGATCGATGGCAAGCTGATTGAAAAACCCGAAAGGACGGCAAAAACTGGGCGCATTCAGGCGAGGCTCGCACGCTATTGGGGGAATTACAAAGAACTAACCCATCAAGGTGGCGAAGTTTATACAGAAACTCACTGCCGCATAGTAGGGCGTACCCGTTGCCCCGATGTTGCGTATCTGTCGCCTGATCTCGTTGTCCAATATGGCGACTTTAAGGTGTTACCGCACAGTTTTCCGTTGGTCGCTGAAATCATTTCGCCAACGGATACAGCGGAAGCGGTCTTTACAAAAGCCCGTGAATATTTAGAGTCAGCCTGTCAGGAAGTCTGGTTAATTTTTCCTGATAGTCAGTGGGTTTTGGTCATTACACCGCAACAACAAAAGCTACATGGCATCAACGATCGTGTTAGCACTCAGAAGGTGTTGATGGCTTTCAGCATCGCGGTGAGTGAGCTAATCGCTTAAGCTGTGACATTTGTTGGGAGGCTTGGTGATCATCGATCGCAGGTTTTGTCTAAGTGCGTGAGCGACGCGATGTCTAACTGACATCATTGCGTGAGTGGTGTAGACTCTTGAGAACTGATTGCGGCGATCGCACTCTCTGAATCCCTGAATGCCATGACCAGCAACCCACAACCCCATTCACCTGACAAGATCGATATCCTGATTGACCAGGTTGGTCACTTCACTGAGGGTTTAACCGAACTCAAATTACTGGTACACGAACAGGCAGAAACAGCCAAGCAACAGGCAGAAGCAGCCAAGCAACAGGCAGAAGCAGCCAAGCAACAGGCAAAAGCGATCGAGAAGCAGGGCGATCGCTTCGACCATATCGATGAACGCCTTGATCGAATGGCTAACACCGTCGAGCAGCAAAGCCAGAACATCGATCGTATTGCTGCCGCGATGGAGGCAAGTAACCGCAGTCAAGCGGAAGCCATTAACCGCTTGGTGAGTGTCGTCGATCGGCTGTTGTCACCGTTGCCTTGAGCGCAGCATTCCGACTAGATTGGGTGATCGTGCAAGCCAGTCAGCCGCCAGAAATCGCCAGAAGGTGAAATAATAGCAAACGGATACCCAACGTTACGTCGCCCTTCCGCGACCAGTTGAACTAATTCAGCCCTTCAGCCTTCATCAGAACCTTGGGTATAGACCTTCGCAGCTACGTTTATATCGATCGCCTGCAAGCCCAACACGCGGCTTACATGGGCACCGTTTCCATTGGCTTTCTGCCACTCCCAGGCGATGCCTCCCTCTGGATTGAAATTTCGCCTGGCATTGAAATCAATCGCATCACCGATGTTGCGCTTAAATCAGCAGTTGTGCGTCCTGGTGTGCTGGTCGTTGAGCGGCTGTATGGTCTGCTAGAAGTACATTCCAGCAATCAGGGCGAAATTCAGGAAGCAGGTAGAGCCATCCTAGAAGCATTGGGTGTGCAGCGGCAAGATTGTCTCAAACCCCGTGTACTCTCTAGTCAAATTATTCGCAATATCGATCCACACCACACCCAGTTGATCAACCGCAACCGACGTGGACAGATGATTCTGGCAGGGCAAACGCTCTATGTGTTGGAAGTTGAGCCTGCTGCGTATGCCGCTCTCGCTGCCAACGAAGCGGAGAAAGCAGCTCTGATCAACATCCTGCAAATTTCAGCAGTGGGTAGCTTTGGGCGGCTTTACCTGGGTGGCGAAGAGCGCAATATTATGGCGGCAGCGCAAGCCGTTGTAGAGTCAATGAAAAATGTTGCTGGTCGAGACCATCCCAACGATCGCCGCCGAGAATAAATTTGGTCAGCCTTAAAGCCTTAATGCATTCATAAATTGTTAGTAACTTCGATCATGCAAAGGACGCAAGTATGGCAAACTCAGAGCAGCTTGCACTGTTAAACCTCGGTGTGACACAGTGGAATGACTGGCGGCAGCGATCGCCCCAAACCTTGCCAGATCTTAGTGACGCAAATCTGAGTGGCAGACAGTTTGAAGGCATCAACTTAAGCGGTGCCAATCTGAATGGGGCAATTCTTTGCAACGCCAACTTCAATGGCGCTCATTGTGCGGGTGCAACCTTCAACGATGCCAATCTAATGAACGCCAGCTTTGTGAACGCAACCTTGAAGCAGGCGACGTTGATTAATGCCATCCTCAGCGCTGCCAATCTCAGCGGTGCCACGCTTTGTAAGGCTGTGCTGATCGGTGCCGATTTGAAAGTGGCGTTACTGCGACGTGCCGATTTAAGTCATGCCGACTTGAGTGCCACAGAATTGCATGGTGCCAATCTACGAGAATCTGACCTGGATGCGGCAGATCTCAGTCGCGCCAATCTAAGTGAGGCAATGCTCATTGCTGCAAACCTCAGTATGGCAACGCTCACCCGTGCGAACCTCGATCGCGCCGAATGTGGGCAAGCAACCTTCTACCGCACCAAGCTCCACGCCGCAAACCTAACAGACGCACGGTTCGTTGGTGCCTATCTTTACGGAGCCGAGCTAAGCCAGACAAACCTGTCGGGAGCCGATTTCTCCTGGTCAAACCTCAGTCGAGTTAATCTCTCTGGTGCGAAGGCACACAAAACAAACCTACGCGGTGTAGACTTCAGCCGCGCCGATTTGAGCGATGCCAATCTAACAGAGGCAAATCTGCGTGGAGCTAATCTTAGCGAGGCAATGCTTGCAGGAGCAACGTGGGTAGGTGCTGACTTGAGCGATGTGAAGGGCGATCGCAGCGCAGCCAACTGAGACTACCTTCCATCATGGCGGACGCATTGCGGCTTTAATAAACGCTGTGGCATACTCGCCCATAGGAACTACGTTGACAGTTCGGATGTGGGTTTGAGTAAGCCATCTTCCATATAAATAATGCGATCGGCAACATCAAGAATGCGGTTATCGTGCGTCACCATCAGAATCGTACAGCCCTGTTCTTTAGCGAGTTTCTGCATCAGATCCACCACGTCGCGTCCCGCTTGTTTATCTAGTGCCGCAGTCGGTTCATCTGCCAGCACAATTTTGGGATGGCTGACCAGGGCACGGGCGATCGCCACACGCTGCTTTTGTCCGCCTGACAGGTTTTCTGGATAATATTGTGTCCGATCGTCTAAGCCCACCTCTGCCAAAATTTCCACGGCACGATCGCGTCGTGCTGCACGAGAGTAAATGCCGTGAACTTCCAGTCCCATCATCACGTTTTCTTGGGCGGTGAGACTGCTATGCAAATTATGCGCCTGAAAAATATAGCCGCAGAAGCGTCGCGCTTCGACTGCGATGTTGTTGGCTGCGCCGACCAATTCAGTCCCCAGGATACGCAGACTGCCTGCTTGAGGCGATCGCAACCCACCCATCAGCGACAGCAACGTGGTTTTACCCGAACCCGATGGTCCCGTTAAAAGCACAATTTCACCAGCGGCGATCGCAAGATTGATGTCAAACAGCACCTGTTTCCGCAGTGCGTCTGTGCCAAAGAAATGATCCAGTTGTTCGACTGCGATCGCAGGCTGAGACGATGCAGCCGCTTGATGTTCAGACTCAAGAACCTGATGCATATGTGCTCCTAAAAACTATCAGCAGGGTCAGCCGCTTGCACTTTACGTGTGGCAATCATGCCAGACACGATACACATCACTAGCGTGAGAAAAAAGACAAACGCAAACCGGGAAAACGTCATGCCGATCGGCAACGCTGCCACGTTGCGAATCAAGGCATACTGTCCCAATGCCAAGCCCAAACCGGGAATGAAGCCCAGCGTTGCCAGAATGATCGCTTCTTCAAACACAATCAACAGCAAATAGCGATCGCGGTAGCCCATTGCTTTAAACGTGGCGTACTCGCTGAGATGTTCATTAACATCGGTCGAAAGAATCTGAAACACAATCACTGTTCCCACCACAAATGCCATCGCCGTACCGAAGGTAAAGACAATCCCGATCGGTGTTGTTTTCTCCCAGTAAGCTTGCTCAATGGCGACAAACTCTTGCTTGGTTGAGGCGATCGCATCGGGAGGTAAGATTGCTCTAATCTGGGGCAATATCTGCTGTGGATCTGTGCCCGGTTTGACTTTAACTAACCCCAGTGTGACCTGCCCTGCACCGCGTTCAGGAAAGAACCGCAAGAAATTCTCCTGACTCGTGATGAGCGTACCATCACTGGCAAAAGATGCACCGAGAGAAAATAGCCCGACGACTTGAATGCTACGACGTTCAATCTCGGCTTTGATCGGTTTCCCTGCTTCAGCTTGAGCAACAATTTCTTGATAGTCGCCGCGAGCTAAACGATCGAAGAGAAACGCATCAGGCTGTTTGAGCTTGCCAAGGTTTTGATTGATCTCAGCCAAGTTAAACGCCGGACGATCAAGGCTCTGACCCACTAGCGTCAACTGTGTTTTGCGACGAGTCTGGGGATTCTTCCACACTTTAGTCGAGACGAAGAGCGGCTCGGCAGACTCCACCCCCTCCAGAGCCTGAATCTGATAGAGACGACGGCGCGGAAACGTATTAGCCACGCTTAAATCTCGATACTGAGCGCTGCGAATCACAATATCCGCATCCACACCACGATTGAGCAGCGTATTGCTGTCAAAAAGCGCCGCCTGGATGCCTAATTGAGCAAACATCAATAGATCCGCAAAGCCAATGCCAGCGACCGCAACAAACAATCGTGCTTTGTTTTTCTTCAATTGCAGCCAGCCTAAGGGCGTGCGATCGTGCAAGCTTTGCCAGACGCTGCGTTTTGGCGGACGAGGATCTTGTTCTGTCTGCTTTTCTTCCTGCCGAGGTGCTGTCAACGTCATTGTTTAATCTCTCCTGTCACCTGCAAATTGGTCAGTCCAGCCATTTTCTGGATGGATGCGGTATCAAGCTGTACGCGTACTTCCACAATGCGCGCATCAATATTTTGGGATGTGTCTGAATTCACAACATTCTGACGCTTGACCTTTACGCCAATTTCGCTCACCTTGCCAAAAAGTGGTTCAGGGCGACTGTCGGCGAAAAGTTTGGTGGGTTGCCCCAATTTCACTTTGCCAATGTCAGTTTCGTAGACTTCTAACAGGGCAGTCATCTCCTGCGTGCTGCCCAATTCCACAATGCCGTCGGTGGAAACCAATTCACCAGGACGAGTGTGAATATCCAGCACCACTCCATCTTGAGGCGCACGCACCGATGCCAGATCAAGCTGTGCTTTGGCTTGCTGCACCGCCGCGATCGCCTGATCCACCTGTGCCTGTGACGCTGCCACATCCACCGGACGAATTTCTGCAATGCGATCGAGCGTGGCTTTCGCAGCGGTGAGTTCGGGCGAGCGGGTCATTTGAATTCGCTTCAGCACTGCCTGCGCTTCTTGCACGTTGCGCTGTGCCGTAGCGAGTGTCAAGGCTTTCGTATCGCGGAGGGAGGCTGACGTGGCACCCTGTAGATACAGCAGATCGTAGCGCTGTGCCTCCGCCTGAGCATTTTGCCGTTCTGCTTCCAGTCGAGCAACCGTTGCCGCCTGCGCTTGTGCATCGCCCTGACGTTGTGCCGCCAGTCGCCCAATTTCGGCGCGTTGGGCGTTCACTTCACCTCGTTTTGCCCCTGCTTTCACGACTGCCAGATTGGACTGGGCAACTTTGACATGCTCCTGCGCTTCCACCAAAGCGGCTTGCAGGCGATCGTGACTGTCCAATACCGCAAGTACCTGTCCGGCTTTCACCACATCACCCTGCTTGACCAATAGCTGATCAACGCGACTGGTGCCACCTGAGGACATAGGAGCGGATAGCTTAATGACTTTACCACGCGGTTCCAGATACCCCAATGCCGTCACGGATGGCACGTTGGGTACAACCGTTTCCGTCTTAGCCGCTTGAGCAGCGACGTGCGATCGCCAGACATAAAATCCTAGTCCTCCAGACAGGAGTAGCGCGGCAACTGCCAAAACCTTCCACGACGGCAGCCGCTTCCCGATCGCACCAATCATTTCACTCTGCATCATGTCAAGCTTCCTGATAGACTTAGAATTAACTGAACTGTTTAGTTAAGTGCTTGCCATTAAACTAAACCATTTAGTAAAGTTGTGTCAAGCGTATGTCTGCCTTTATGGAAGCGTCTCAAACACCCCATCCAGTGCGTCAACTCTCGCCAGAGAAAACTGCTGCGATTCTGGAGGGCGCGATGAGCGTTTTTCTAGAGCAAGGCTATGTGGGCACGACGATGGATCGGGTTGCTACCGCTGCGGGCGTGTCGAAGCCAACGGTCTATAGTCATTTCCATGACAAGGAGGGGTTGTTCAATGCCCTGATAGAGCAGTGGGTGCAGAAAACACAATGGACAACGTTTCCACAAGATTTGACCCCATCGTCTCAGGAGCCGCCTGAAGTGGTGTTGCGGCGTTTAGCAAACGATATTTTGGATAGCTGCATTAACGAGCCTGAAAAAATCACGTTCATTCGGCTGGTACTTGGGGAATCTGGTCGCTTCCCCGCTTTGGGAAGAGCCTTTGTGCAACACATGGATAAGCCCATGATTAACAGACTGACGTATTACCTAGAAGCCTATCCAGACCTGAACTTGCCCGATCCAGGCGCTATGGCGTACACGTTCATGGGGACGCTGATCTTTTTCCTTATGACCCATGAAATGCTGCACAGTGGGGATTTGATACCAATGGAGCGCGATCGTCTCGTTAATCACCTCATTAACGTGATTCAGTCAGTCCACTTGGATGGCTCAATCTAACCAGACCAAGCCTTGATCCATCTGCTTAGTCTGGTCAGCGTTGTTGAATCTCGGTATGAAAATTAAACTCGCCCTCACCGTAGCCTTAAAGGAGAGGGAACAAGATTGCTGCTCCCTGAGGTATAGACCCGTTGGGCGTTCAAGAAGGAGGATGAGGGCAATTTATACATTCATTCAGCAACGCCGTTTCCTAGAGCAGAATCGAGAAACACGAGACTTTTTGAAAAAAGTCGGGACGTTTATGAAAAACAGACCGCCATTAATCAGGAAGGTTGAAGGGTTCAGCAAAAACCTTGCAATGAAACTGATTAATTGACATTCATTTGTCAGCGACGTTGAGTAGTTTATAACAAACGTTGCAATGATCCTGATAAATGGCGATCGGTTAACACTAACGCGAAGACAAATCAGTCAAACGCGCTATCGCAGTCTGTAAGGTACGTTGCAACTACCCTCTCAGCCTTCTGCCTCTACCCATTGTCCAGTCATAGAATGATCGATCGCCGAGCTTACAATCAAAGGGCAGACGTTGGAATAAGGTCAAGCGGATGACTGTTCGGCAGCCTCGCTACAGCAAAGAGTCATTTGCGGGACGTGGCGATGAGATTGATGCATCTCAGGTGCGTCAACAGGGCGAGGAAGGCAATCACGGGAAGAGCATGGCAATCACGGGAAGAGCATGGCGATTTGCTAGCGCCACGCTAGGTGGACGATTAGCGGCAACGTTGATCTACGGCTGGTGAGCTTGGTCATGATGTCCGTATACACATAAATTGAGGTTATCTCTGATCTCATCCTCGTAGCGATGCCAGAGCTACCTTGAGCAACCGCTTCCAGGATGGCTTGGCTTGAAAGTCTGTAAACCGTTGTGCAAGTTGCAGCAAGTTGGGGTGACGGGCAAACCAAATGGGAAGCGGGAAAATCCGAAAGGGTGCTCGTAGCACAGATTTTTGTGGGTGCTCAAATAAGAAGGCGTTGTGGACAACTCCGCGACCTGATGTGATGTCTTGCAGCGAATTGCCGGGGAACGCACCCCAGGAAAAGACAGGCAGCGAAAAGAGGACGGCAGACCAGACATTGATGCCGATCGCCCCATACTTTAACTGCGCGATCGCCGCTTCAAACTCCTTACCCAACTGCTTTTGCGTTCGTGTATCTACCAAAACAGTGCAGGATAGATTGCCCCAAACCTGCTCATTTGCAAACGCGATCGCCTGCGACAAAAAGTCGCTTGCCTCTGTTGCGTTGAGACTGACATCTGCCAACACACCACAAAATGCCTCTTGCGTGAGTGCATACTCCCCTGCCTGTGCAGGTACTTCTGGAATCAACGTCCAGGGAACGGTGGTTGGTGGTTCTGACTGACCCAACGCGATCGCCTGTGGATACCGTTCTAAAAATGCCTGATACCGCTCCTGTGCGCCGGGGTAGTAAGCCTTGCGGGCGGGTGTTTTGGCTAACTCTTGCTGAAGCTGTGCTAAAAAGACATCTCGTTGCGCCCATCCCTTGGCTGTAATGATGACCTTTGCCGCTGCACAGTTAAAGCTGGCGTTGTGTACCACCATTCCAGCAACATGTCGGGCTTGAAAGGCAATGTCAGCCTCAGACCAATGACCTGGAATAACAATGACAGGCGTGACACACCCTAACTCTGAGGTGATGGGTTTTGTGGTGAGTGGTTGGCTGGCTGCCTTGCGCTGTGCTTGCTCGTCGGGTGTACTGCCCCAGACGATCGCATCATGCGTGTGATGGGAACCTGTGATGTGAATGGTGTCTACCAGGGGATGCTGGCAGAGATGACGACCTAGCTCTGCGCCGCCGTAGACAATTTCCAAGAAGCCATCTTCCCGCAGTGGTTGAAACGCCGTTTCTAGTAGCGCTCCCATGTAGGCGTTGACAGGATTCATTTTGAGCAAGACTACCGCAGCTTCCGCAAACAGCTTCTGAAGAGCATCAAGGGGAGCGATCGACGACACATTTCCCGCTCCCAGCACTAGCGCCAGCGTTCCTGCTGCTGGCTTTTGCCGATAGACCATTCCCTGCGTCGGCGGTTTTTCCGGTTGCAGCCACACCTCGCCGACAAAACCGCGCCACAGCAAGCGTTCCATCACGTTGGCGGGAAACACTTGCGCGATCGTCTGTCCATCGCGACGAAGCCTAACAGGTTTGGGTTGCCCCTTTGTCTCCAGAGTGAGAATGAGCGATCGTAAACCTGCAATCGTCGCGGTGGGTCCCACAAACCATTCTTCCCCTGCCAGAGTGCTTGCTGGATCAATCCCTTTGGCATGACAGGCAGCGGTTGCCCACTCAGGCGCGACTGCTCTCACACCATCCAGACAGCGCCGGAGATAGGTGATGCGATCGGGGATGCTGACGTTAACCCACGCATCCTTGCGCTGATGCAGTTGAGTGGCGATCGCATCCGCTTGCGCTAACGATGTTGCAGCGACTGAAGGTGTCTGATCATCAAGCATAGGAAGCCATTACGAGTAGAATAACGATGCCAGCGCTATTCAAGCTACCATGCCTAAGCCACAGAGGAGATGTTTGTGAATCAGCGGGAGATTAGAAAAGAAGCCAACCTTCTGTATAAAGCTGTCCTGCCGCTACTAGAGCGGGAGGGCTTTGAAACGTTGGTCTTAACCGATCTAGCCGCGATCGTGCAGCTTTGTGCTCGCAGCAATGGTGAGCTTACAACCAATGAACTTCTTGCCTTTCTAGTCATTTTTGCGCTGATCAAACAGGATAAGGCAAAGCTACGAGTTGCGCTTGAAGATTGGGATCGCTCTCCGGAGGCAAAGCGTGAAGCAGAAAAAGCAACGCTAAAGCTGCTTCTGGAACTAACGAAGGGCAATAGTCAGGTGAAGCAGTTGGCGTTACCGTCCATGCTCAACAAGCTGGATGAAGCAAAAGGCACTCGTGATCTAGAGAAAATTGTGAATGCGATTTATCGCTTTGCTCAAGTCATGGTTAAAGCCAATGGCAACGTGACGATGCAAGAAATGGAGGCACTGTCACACGTCTGGCAACTGCTTCACACTTACAACAGTGCTGAAGACGTAAAAAACTTGCCCGAACACTTCTCACTACCCGTACAAAACGTAGATGATGTGCTGGGCGAACTCAATCGTCTGGTGGGCATGGAAAACATCAAGAGTGAGGTGAGAACACTCACCAATTTTTTGAGGGTGCAGCAGGCACGATCGCAACGGGGCATGACCAAAACGCTTACGTCCTTACACTGCGTCTTTAGTGGTCCACCGGGCACCGGGAAGACAACGGTGGCTCGTTTGATGGGCAAAATTTTCAAAGAGTTGGGGTTTCTGGAGAAAGGTCATTTAGTGGAAACCGATCGCGCTGGCATGGTGGCTTCCCACATCGGCGGCACGGCTGAAAAAGTCAACGCCTTGGTTGAGTCAGCGCTAGATGGTGTGCTGTTTGTGGATGAAGCCTATGCTCTCAAGCCGCCGAACTCTACACAAGACTTTGGACAAGAGGCGATCGATGTGCTCATCAAACGCATGGAGGACTACCGTAGTCGTCTGGTGGTTATTGTGGCTGGCTACACCGACGAAATGGTCACGTTTGTTGAATCGAATCCAGGGTTGAAATCTCGCTTTAATCGCTACTTTTACTTCAACGACTACACACCGGATGAACTGCTTGCGATTTTCCACAAACTTTGCAAAGACAGCCACTTTAAGCCCACTGAAGCCGCTGATCAAACGCTGCACAAGATGCTCAATACGCTCTACGATCGTCGCGACAGAACCTTTGGCAATGCTCGATTGGTACGCAACCTCTTTGAAAAAACCATTGAGCAACAAGCCAACCGTTTAGCGGTCATTACGTTCTTGACCGATGACGTTTTAACCACGATTCAACCTGAAGATATCCCGCCACTGGAAACGGTTCTGCCGAGGCAGGCAGACCATTGACCACTATGAGCGATCGATGGGCGATCGTTCAGAAGACTCCTTCTAAAGTTTTTGATCCCTGCTGTACCTGTGGAGTTAAAAACTTGAACTCCTGCCCCCGCCATTAAAACCGTGTCTCGTATTCAACGACAGCACGGCTATCACCCGAAAAATCGCTAGAACCGCGCAGTAGCAGTTGGTCATTGAGACGATAGCGGAGACCAAACTGCGTGGGTTGGCTTGAGGTTAAGATTCTCAACGCAGAGAGCGAAATGCTGGGCGTGAGGTCGATCGCCGCTTCTGCACCCAAGCCGAGGGTCGAACTGCCGCTGCTGGTATCACGGGCGCGATCGGGGCGAGTCACGGTAGGAAAGAGACGAAACTCGCTGAGTCCTAACGCATTGCCAATCACGCCCTGGATGTTGCTCAGCAGAGCAGACCCCGCCAGGTTCGCAATACCCAGTGCAGTATCGCCGCGTCCCAACGTACTAACGAAATTAGCGCCAAGCAGGGATACAATCTCGGCTTCACTGCGACCAGGACTGCTGGTGAGTCTGAGATTATCAACCAACTGGCTGGCGGGTCCTTGGACTTGCGCTTGAATGCGGACTGTTTGCAAAGAACCATATGCGGATGCTGTCGTGATGCTGGAGTCGTTGACTTCGGAGGATAGTGTGGAGGTTGGCAGGCGACTATTGGTCACTTCAGCTACCGAGGTGATGAGACGCACATCAAGATTGGGATCAAGCCCCTGCTTTTCGACAAATTCAGCCGTTTGAGGATAGCCGCGAGCCAGTATGAATTGAGTGGTGAAGAGGTTGACCTGACCCGACTTGAGACTGATCAACCCTTTGGGGCGCAAATCATCCAGCGTGCCATTGATAGTGAGGTTTCCTCCAGCGACAAAGCTCAGAAGCGGTGCACTCACGACCCGAACATTATTGCCTAACGCGATGCCTAGATTATTAAAGGCAATGACGTTGGAGCCGTTGCCGAACGAGGCAGTTGAGCTAGGCGCTGCCGTCCCTCCCGCTGAATTCCCGTCGCTAGTGTTTGTGCCACCTCCCGTTGCACTGGTTAGAAGCACCTGCCCATTGGCTAGTTGAATGGTGCCGCCGATGACGGGATTGAACGCCGTGCCTGTAATTTGAACGCCGCCGCCCACTCCGCCCTGATACAGCCCTTTCAGATTTAACGAAACCTGATTGAGATCAACATTGAGGGGCGTTTGCAGGTCAGGATCGCCAGGAGACAATGTGGCAAAGATTGGCAGCACGCCAGCCGCCGTCACATTACCCCGTGTAAATTGCCCGGTGACTTGATCAACCCGTAGCCGATCGCGATCGAACCGAATAGTGCCCGTCACGCCCTTTAGCGGTTCGGGGAGTGCACGTGCTTGCAGGGTGGCATTTTCAAAGCTGGCAGTACCCGTCGCGATCGGTTGTCGGAGGGTGCCTTGCACCTCAGCATTCACCTGCCCTTTACCACCAACCCACGCCACTTGATTGTTGAGCAAGTTGAGCAGCGCCAGTCCTTCATTTTTGACGTTCACGCTCAGTTGAATCTGGTCATTGTCGGGTTCAACTGACGCAAAGGGCAGCTTTTGGGGAATGCTGCCCGTGAGCGTAATCGGTTCGGTGCCACCGAGCAAAAGGCGACTACCAAAGTTGAGACGAGCATTGCTGTAGCCGAAGTTACCCTGCGCTTGTTGAACCGTAGTGCCATTGAGCACCCCATCCGTTAAGCTTAAGAGTCCCAAGACTTGAGGATTGTTCTGGTTGCCTGTTATGGTCGCGGTGGCATTCAGGTTGCCTTGCACATTCAGCGGCAGGTTAAACAGATCCGTCAAACGATCGGCAGGAATGTTCTCCATGCGGAACTGTCCTGACTGCATTGCACCGCCCACCTGCCCTGAAAAAGTGATCAACGATTGGTCTGACTGGAAGCGTAGCGGCAGGAGCGTCACAATGCCGTTCTCAAAGCTGCCTTGTGCCACAACCCGCTTGGCTGAAAGCGCACTACCCCACTGCCAGTCTTGTCCTTGCAGGTTGAAGTTGGCGCTGATGCCTTTTCGCAATGATCCTGCCGCACTGACGGTGCCGCTAAACGCCCCCTTCAGCTCGCTTAATTCTGGCAGTGGCGATGCTTGCTGACGGTCTGCCATCTGCGCTTTCAAGGCTTGAATTTCAGCAATGCGGCGGATTTGATTAATCAAGGCTGTGCGAGATAGCTCCACCGGAACCGTTTGTAAGTCGGCTGCCGTGCCATAAGCCGGTAAGGTTGCGCCCCGTGAGAAATCAGAAAGCTTGAAGAATTGGAGTAGCTCCAGCACGTCCTGAAGCTGCCCTTGCGGCACCGTTAACTGCGCTTGAACTTGCGGGTCTGCACTCGCAATTTTGGCGCTGGCATTCAGTTGAAAGACGCTTTGCCCCCGGCGTAACTCAGCTCCGGTCAGCGTTGCAACTCCGTTAGCAAAACTGACACGTCCACCAAACTGATCGGCTCGATAGGTGCCGATCGAGGGATTGGCGATCGTCAATTGTCCATTTGCATTGAGCTGACTGAGATCCCCCGCCCGTAAGCGGTTCGCGTTTAACGTGAAGCTGCCGTTTAACTCACCCGACAACGGAAAAAAGACCGCTGTGGCAGGCGTGTTGAGAAACGAAAGCGGAAAATTGCGAGCTTCGACGAGCAGCAAATCGCCTCGCGTTCTGCCTGTGGCAATGGCTCGATCGCGCCGGATGTCGAACGCCACAATTTGGTACGTCGAACCGAGCGTGAGGGCAATGCGGTCTTGTTGCCCTGCCAGATTCAAATTTACGCCCTGCGCGACTCGCAGACTGCCTCGCAGCGGTGATTCCAACGCAGTGCCATTCAGCACAAACTGGCGCAAGGTCACGCCCCCGTTAATGTTGGGGTTGGTGGGGCTACCCGTCAGCCGTCCAGCAAAGTCTACCCGCCCGGAGTAAGCAACGCCTTGGGGAATGGGTAGCGCGATCGCCTGCAAACTGTAGTTACTGGTGCGGACGTTCAAATCGAGCGCTGTAATGGCTGGTGCGCCCGTCAACCGCGCAAAGATAGCACCATTCGCACTAAAGCCCGGAGCCGTGGCTCTTTGCAAGACAACCTTTTGCCCATCCCAGCCAAACTGAGCGTCGATCGGTGCGGCAATCACTGAAAGACCTTGCGACAGCCGTGCTTGTCCCTGAGCGCGGACGCCGGCTGGACTGAAGTTTGAGAGCGACCCTGAAAGCGCGATCGCCCCGTTAAACAACCCCCGCAGATCTTTAGAGAAGCGACCAAGCTGAATTTGGGAGCCTGTGACTAGCGCCTGCCAACGTCCTCCTGCTGCTCGTCCCTGGGCATTGACTGTGCCGCCAGCGACTGCCAGATTCGTATTTTGAAGCGCGACCACGCCATTGGCGATCGCGATTTCGCCAGAGCCAGCGTATTGTGCCTCAGGTGCCTGCCAGCGAATGAAGGTGCGAGGATTCGTTGCCGTGCCTCTAACAACGGCTTGAGCGTTGACCCGACCGATCGCGATCGGTGAAGCATTCCCTCCTGTGTAGGCACTGGCGATCGGCTCACCCGGAACACCTGTTGCTCGCACATTGAACGCCAGTTGGACAGGATTTTTGAGTGTGACCTGCCCCGACCCAGTGACTTGCCCACCAGCGGTAGGGGTTGCCTGAAGATCGGCGATCGTCAGCGTTTGCTTTGCAGTCGCGAGTTGGAATTTGGCGCTGTACTTACTGAGGTCAACGCGATCGACCTGACCTGGTTTAGTATTGCGGGCAATACCAGTGATGACAGGCTGCCGCGTGGCTCCCGTGACCTTTAAGTCTGCCAGCACTTCGCCCGCTACTGGCACAGGTAGCTTCAACTGAAAGGTGTCCACAAGTTTGGCAACACTGACGGACTTCACCCGCGCTGCCAGGTTAAACCCGTTGTCAAAATCCAGCGTCCCACTTGCCTGCACGGGAATTTTGCTTTTACCAAACAGCGTCTCGGTGTTCTCTAGCGTCAGCAATTTCCCCTGTAGCTGCAAGCTACCCTTTGCCTGCGTAAACGTGTAGGGCACCTTTGGGATTGCCAGCGTCACGCCTTCAAAAGTCGCGTTGCCTGTTAGGTAAGGCAACTTCTGGTGAGGACGAATCTGAGCGTTGATCGAGCCACTTCCACGACCAGCAGGAAGGTTCACGGGTAGCTTAATCAGACGATCGATCTCGGCGATCGCAAAGTTTTGCCCCTGCACCTGAATATTCGTTTGGGACGGCGATCGCAGGGTTTCCCCGTTGAGTTTCAAGCTGCCGCCCGTGTCCGATCGTCCCGCGAGTTCGTAGGCAATGCGTTGATTTTTGTCAAAGAAGTTGGCGCTACCGTTCAATTGCGAGAGGTTGACAGGAGCAGCTTTGCCACCCGTCTTACCCGCTGCTACCAGCACCGCTCTGGCATCTTTGAAACGAATGGCTTGCAGTTCAGTGCTGACGGGTCCCTTCTGTTCCTCGTCCGAGATTTGTACCGAAATCCAGTTCCCGTCTGGTGCTTGCTCCAGGTAAAGGTCTGGCTTGTCTAACGTAATGTCTAGATTCAGATTCCGAGTCAGCAGCAATCGTATGGGGTTGAATGCCACATCGACTGCCTGAACGGTGGCGCGATCGGGATCAGTGGCAGTCGCAGGCACTGAGGACGGACCAAAGCGCAAGCTAGTCAGCGAGAACCGCTCGACCTTTCCCAACTTCACTGGACGCTTCAGCGACTCGCTGAGATTTGACTCTACCAGCGGAGCCAGCTTTTCATTGACAAAAACCCATCCATACCAGGCTCCTGCTGCCAGTCCAGCCAGTCCCACAATGCCTAAGGGAATGCCAATCCGCCGCAGCAGAAGTAGCCGAGAGTGCCTATTAGAACCTGAACCGGGATCGCCACCGGGACTGGGCAGATTCGTCATTTGCGAGGAGTGAGGTAACTACTGGAGCCAATATACTGCCTGCGCTCGCGAATCTCCCATTCTCTAGAAACTTTATAATTCAGAAATTTTGCAAGAGCAGAGGGGTGCTTTGAGTAGGCGCTTCCTGTGGCTGCGCTGGGGCTTTTGAGCTTTAAATGACAGGTTCTGGGCTGTGCGCTTACCGCACTGCATTCGGCGATAGCAGCACAGAGTTCGGCGATAGCAGCACGGAGTTCGGCGATGCCTGCACTCAGTGCCGAGATACCTGCACTGAGTTCGGCGATAGCAGCACTAAATTCTGAGATGCCTGCACTGAGTTCTGAGATAGCTGCACTTAGCTCGAAGGTGACAGCCCTGAGTTCTGAGACCACTGCACTGAGTTCCAATGTGGCTGCACTCAGTTCCGAGAGAGCTGGGCTTAATTCTGAGATGGCTACACTGAGTTCTGAGGTTGAAGTGTCAGGGGTTAAGGTCAGAGCGCCGCGTTTCAGATATGAACTGTAGCGTTTTGAGATTTATGAGGTAAACGTTGAGTTTAGAGCATCTCCCCTTCTGCTTCCTTCTAAAGTCGTTGACTCTCGCTTCACTTGCAGAGCCAATGATTTTACCTTCTGCCTTTTGCCTTCTGCGCACTCTCTTCGCTTATGGCTCCTGCCCCTCACTCGTCGTCCTCTTAAATCGGTAGAATGAGAAAAACCGATCGAGGGCAAGCGCCATGATTCCTACCGTCATTGAGCAATCTGGTCGGGGCGAACGTGCCTTTGACATTTACTCGCGGCTGCTGCGGGAGCGGATTGTGTTTCTCGGGCAGCAAATTGATGCTGATTTGGCAAACTTAGTTGTGGCTCAACTGCTCTTTCTGGATGCTGAAGATCCAGAGAAAGACATTTATGTGTACATCAACTCTCCCGGTGGCTCCGTCTCAGCCGGAATGGGCATTTATGACACGTTGCGGCACATCCGTCCTGATGTCTCGACGATCTGTGTTGGGTTAGCTGCCAGCATGGGCGCGTTTCTGCTGAGTGCCGGAACCAAAGGCAAGCGGATGAGCCTACCCCACTCCCGCATCATGATTCACCAACCGCTGGGTGGCGCTCAGGGACAAGCAACCGATATTGAGATTCAGGCAAAAGAAATCCTGTATCACAAACAACGGCTGAACGAGATGCTGGCAGAGCATACGGGGCAATCGATCGAGCGCATTCATGAAGACACCGAGCGCGACTTCTTTATGTCCGCAGAAGAAGCGAGAGACTACGGACTGGTTGATCAGGTCATCGATCGTCGTCCTTCGGCAATCCGCCCAGCCTTGGTGAAATAGAGTGGTAAAGCGCTTAGCGATCAGCCATTAGTAGGTAGGGGCGCACGGCTGTGCGCCCCTACGGAAAACGCCGAGGTGATTAAATTCTTGTTCCTTACGCATCGCCTCACGGTTTTGAGCGCGGTCTGAAGGTTTAGCGTCAGTTGACTGCGATGTGGCAGGCGTGGTTTTTCCTTGCGGTGATTCTAAAGTGTTGGGTTAAGCACACGCGGTTACGCCACCGACGAGGAGCGTCTCTAAAGATCGTGGATCAATTAATCTGAACCATTTCCCTTCTGTAGGGACGTTCCATGAAACGTCCCTACAGAGAGAATTACACCTTATTAAATCCGCGTCCCTAAAAGTATTGTGGTTGCGATCGTTCGTTTCATTTAACGACCATCCCTTAAGTCTCACTCCTTTAGACTGTTGGCACGCGATGGCGGTTCAGCAAATCGCTGCGGTAGAAAGCTGAATGACGGGTAGTTTTTGCCTCTCGTCCTGCGCCTGAGCAGAGGCATTGTGCCAAAATGAGGCAACTGTAAGTCTGAGTGCATGTCAAACGTATTAGAGCAAGCTGAGGACGCGCTACAGCAAAACAATTGGTGTTTGCTCCATCAGTGTTTACAGCAGGTGTTCATCGATCGCCCCGCCCAAGAGCTTTCCGACAGCACCTTAGAGCGTGCCCTGGAGCTGGCAATTGCAGTGCTTGAAGCGGGCGACTTTCAAGAGCGTTGGGATGTTGCCAAGCTGATCCCTGCCTTTGGCGATCGGGCGATCGCCCCCCTCATTGACTTGCTGCGAGACGATGCTGCTGATGCAGAAGCGCAATGGTTTGCTACCCGCATTCTCGGCAGCTACAGCCAACCCGACAGTGTGATGGCACTGGTCAAGCTCCTGCAAACGACTGAAAACGAAGACCTTAGCAGCATGGCAGCCGAAGCTCTGGCGCAAATGGGCACTCCAGCCATCGCTGCCTTGACGGCGCTTGTGACCGACAGTGATACTCGCGTCTTTGCGGTGCGATCGCTCGCGCAAATTCGTCGTGCAGAAACGATTGATCCCTTGCTGACTGTGGTGGACGATCCCCAAGCAACAGTACGGGCGATCGCGATTGAAGCGCTCAGCAGCTTTCATGATCCCCGTGTGCTATCGCTGCTGGTGCGCGCGTTGTCTGATCCCGCCGCGCTTGTTAGACAAGAAGCTGTCGTTGGACTAGGTATGCGTTCAGAGCTTGCAGAGGCGATGAATCTGGTGGCGCTGTTGACCGATCGCTTGCTAGATGTTGACTTGGAAGTATGCCAGAAAACAGCGATGGCGTTGGGGCGGATGAGAACTCAAGCAGCGGCTGCAACTCTCTTTCAGGCACTGAATGCAGCGCAGACTCCAACGCCACTGCGGCTTAGCATTGTACGTGCTTTGGGCTGGATGGAAACCGCGATCGCGCTTGACCTGTTGCGTCAGACTCTGCTTTGCTTAGAACCAACCACCCCACTCCGTCCTGTCCATCAGGAAATCATCACCGTCTTGGGGCGCTGCACAGAGCCAGACCTGCAACGTCAAGCGGCTCAGCTTTTGATTGCATTGCTTACCAGTGGACATGCTCTTACGGCTGATCCTGCTGTACGGCGGGCGATCGCGACGGGGCTAGGTGCCTTGAAGCAACAAAATGCGCTCGAAGCCCTGATGGAGCTTTTAACCGATGAAGAGATAAGTGTACGCCTGCACGCGATCGCTGCCCTCAAAGCCCTGGATGCCACCACGGCTCACCAGCGGCTCACCAGTCTGGTCAACCATGCTGATGTGCCGGAAGCCCTCAAGCAGGGAGCCGCGATCGCCCTCCAAGAATGGTAGTCATCGATCACGGCTGATCTGGCGACTAAGGATCGTGGATTAAATAAAACCGACAAATTGTTCGTAGGTAAGGGCGCACGGCTGTGCGCCCCTACGGAAAACGCCGAGGTGATTAAATTCTTGTTCCTAACGACTAAAAACCAACAACCAGCCACTCCTCTCTTCCACACACTTGCACGGACGCTGTACAATGCGGCAAACTGGCGCTAGTTGATCGACTGACCGCTTCCACCCGTGTCAGTTTACCTGTGGAACCCTCCTTACTCCTTCAAGATAACGATTCATGCCGCTGCCGAACATTCAACGCCGAACCAAGATTGTTGCCACCATTGGTCCAGCGACCAGTAGCCCAGAGGTTCTGCGCGAGCTGATTGAGGCAGGAGCAACCACGCTACGCCTCAATTTCTCCCACGGAACGCATGAGGATCACCAGCGGAGCATTCGCTTGATCCGCCAGACCTCGTTTGAATTGAATCAACCCGTGGGGATTTTGCAAGACTTGCAGGGACCCAAAATTCGGCTGGGACGGTTTGAAAATGGGTCGATCATCCTTAACAAGGGCGATCGCTTCACGCTCACCAGCAAACTGCTAGCAGGCACCCAAACCATCAGCTCTATCACCTATGAGCCGTTAGCAGACGAGGTTCCTGAAGGTGCTGTCATTTTGCTGGATGATGGCAAGGTGGAGATGTTTGTCGAAAAGGTCGATCGGGCAACGAGAGAACTCCATTGCGTGACGGTCGTCGGCGGAGCGCTCTCCAACAATAAAGGGGTGAACTTCCCTGGCGTTTGCCTGTCCATCAAAGCACTTACCGACAAAGACCGCAAAGACCTGACGTTTGGGCTGGATCAGGGTGTAGACTGGGTTGCCCTGAGCTTTGTGCGCAACCCGCAGGATGTGCTGGAGATCAAAGAGCTTATCTCAAGCGCGGGTAAAAACGTCCCTGTCATTGTCAAAATTGAGAAACACGAAGCGATTCAAGAGATGGAGTCGATTCTCTCCATCAGCGACGGGGTCATGGTGGCGCGGGGCGATTTAGGCGTAGAGCTGCCCGCCGAAGATGTCCCTGTTCTGCAAAAGCGGTTGATTGCTACCGCCAATCGCATGGGCATCCCTGTGATTACAGCGACGCAAATGCTGGACAGCATGGTGCATAGCCCTCGACCCACTCGCGCTGAAATTTCTGACGTTGCCAACGCCATCATTGACGGCACGGACGCGGTGATGCTGTCCAATGAAACGGCTGTCGGCAAGCACCCAGTCGAAGCGGTGGCGACAATGGCACGCATTGCGGTGCGCATTGAGCAGGAACACTGGAAGCAGACGATCGAAGACAGTGGGCGATCGATCCCCAATGCGATCAGTCATGCCGTGAGCCAAATCGCGGATCAGCTTGATGCAGCGGCTATTATGACCTTGACGAAAACTGGAGCCACAGCGCGCAACGTCTCTAAATTCCGTTCTACCAAACCTATTCTGGCGATTACACCGCACGTAGATGTCGCACGGCAGCTTCAACTCGTGTGGGGCGTAAAGCCCTTGCTAGTACTCGATTTGCCATCAACCGGGCAAACCTTCCAGGCGGCGCTCAATGTGGCACAGGAGAAGGATCTCTTATGCGAGGGTGATCTTGTCGTGATGACGGCTGGCACCTTGCAAGGCGTGTCTGGCTCGACCGATTTAATCAAGGTAGAAGTGGTCACAGCAGTACGCGGCAAAGGCGTTGGCATTGGTCAGGGCATGATCAGCGGCAAGGCAAGGATCATCCACAGTAGCGCAGACATCAGCCAATTTAGCCCTGGTGAAATTTTAGTGGCACAGCACACGGGCGCTGAATTGATTGAAGCGATTCGCAAAGCGGCTGGCATTATTGCCGAAGACGGTAGTCTGACCAGTCATGCGGCTGTCATCGGGCTACGACTGGGTGTGCCCGCGATCGTCGGGGTGAAAAACGCCACCTCTGCAATCCGCAACGGTGAGATCATTACGCTTGATCTTCAGCGAGGTCTAATCTATGCCGGAGCAACGATTCCCAATCAAGTGGAACATGCCCTGCCCGTTTAATTGGTCTACCTATAAAGTTACCTGGAACAGGGGGAAGGATAAAGACTAAACTGTTTGCCGCTTAGGATCGTGGATTTAATAAAACCGACAAATTGTTCGTAGGTAGGGGCGCACAGCCGTGCGCCCCCACGGAAAACGCCGAGGTGATTAAATGCTTGTTCCTTAGCAAAGGCTTCAGTCTTCATCCTGATCGCTTACTTCGCCCAGTCTTTTGCCCAATTCAATGTTTGATGGACTTGCTCTAAGGTCGCAGCTTCGCAGTAGAGGCGTAAGACAGGCTCCGTGCCGCTGAAGCGAATCAGCAGCCAGCTTTGGTCGTCAAGGCGAAACTTGTAGCCATCGACCGAGAGACAATCGACCACTGTATGTCCAGCAATTTCGGTGGGAGGATTGGTTTGCAGTTGGTGGAGCAGCTTTGCTCGCACATCCATACCAGCCAGGGGAATGTCGATGCGATCGTAGCAAGAGAAAAAGCCCGTTTGCTCTTGCAGCTTGCGGTACAGGTCGCTCAGGTCTAAGCCGGAGCGCACGATCGCCTCCAGTACATACAGCGCCGACAGCAACGCATCGCGTTCGGGAATGTGGTTGCCATAGCCGATGCCGCCGGATTCTTCGCCACCTAAGAGCACCTGCGTTTCTAACATGCGATCGGCGATGTACTTGTAGCCGACTGGGGTTTCAAAGACTGGCAATCCATAAAGTGCAGCCACTTTAGGCATCAGGTCAGACCCGCTGATCGTCTTCACCAGTTCGCCACTAAAGCCGCGATTGGCGACGAGGTGTTCAATTAAAATGGGAATCAAAATCTGTGAACTCAGGAAATTGGCTTGCCCATCGACAGCGGCAATGCGATCGCTATCACCATCAAACACCAGCCCAACAGATAATCCCGTTGGGTTTTCCTGACGATAGGCGCGAATGTGTTCAAAAAAAGCGGTGAGATAGCGTGGCAGCGGTTCCGGTGCACCACCACCAAAGAGCGGATCGCGATCGCTGTGGAGTTCTCGAATCGGTGTCTTGAGCAGTCTTTCTAGCCCACCCGCAGCGGCTCCATGCATGACATCCGCAAAAACGGTGAGTTTGCCTTGCTGAATTGCCTGACGAATCGCGGCGATGTCTACCTTTGTTTCTAGCCCCTGACAGTAGCCTTCCCACGGATCGAACGTTTGCAGAAAACCTGGCGTGCCTGTAACGGTTTTGCCTTCTGCTAGAAGGGCTTCAATCTGCTGTGTCACCGATGGCGGCACCGAACCACCAAACGCGCCTTTAACCTTCAAACCAGAGTAATTACCGGGGTTGTGACTGGCAGTAATGACCAACGCGCCGAGCGCATTGTACTGCTTAGCAGCCCAGCTAAAGGCAGGCGTTGGGGCGTAGCCGTCTGACAGCATGACATCGAACCCAGCGGCTCTCACAGCTTCAGCGGTGGCAAGGGCAAACTCTTCGGATAGGAAGCGGCGATCGTACCCCACAATGACCAGTTTGCTGGCGGTATCGCTGCCGTAGACATTCTCTAAAACGTGCGCGGCTAAAGGTGCAACATGGGTCAACCGATCGAAGGTAAAATCTGCGGCAATGAGTCCCCGCCAACCATCTGTACCAAACTTGATGGGAGTGGACATCACCGACGTTGGGGAAGGGTGCATGGACAGACAGCCTCACGTTTCGATTCCTGCCATTCGAGTGTATGCGGAGAGCTGCCCCTTCAGCTACCCTCAGCCTTGTTTAAGAACGCTTTTATGATCGGCTAAAAGCTAGATGTCTCTGGCTTTTAGCGGTGTTTCTTTGGCGATCGCACAACCCAAGAGCTTTATAAAAGCTTCATGTCGTAGCACCAAATGTCAATCCCTGAATCAAGTCTTGACCACTTTTCCGGTGTCGCTGCGGTGCCCGCCTCAAAACTGGTAGCTAAGGCTGAAATTGAAGCCTTCATCCTGAGCATCAGTGCCTCGATCGCGTAAATCCACAAAAGGAATGGCATAGTCGAGCCGCACATTGAGGCGCGGCAGGGGTTGCCAGAGAAGCCCTAACCCGATCGCGGCGAGAAACTTCTGCGAGGGTAGTAGGTTGGGGTTGTCTGACTGGTTCCAGACGGTGCCCATGTCGAAGAATGGTGCAAGCTGGAAGGTCGGCAAGCCAGCTTCATCGCGTGCCAGCGTGATGCGGTCTTCTACCGAGAAGCGGAAGCCATTGTCACCAGAGCGGGCATTTTGGCGGTAGCCGCGTAGCGATTGTCCACCACCAATCACAAACTGTTGAGACGGCAGCAGGCTAGCGGGCGTAAGCTGCAAATCGAGCTGAGCGATGAGCAGGTTGCTGGTACCCAACCGCTGCACCCGCTGCGCCTGTCCCTGCCAGCTAAAGAACCGTCCGTCAGGTATGGGGGAATCATTTTCAGTCGCATTCAAAATGCCCAACCCCAGGTTGAACTGCGATCGCAGCGCCCAGGCTCCTTGTGGGTCACGCCGCACATAATCCTGCCCCAGCTTAAGGACGCGCGTTTTGCTGTTGCCATCGGCATCAGGACCAATGCCAAACGGAAAGCCCAAATCATTAAACAAAAAGGTTTGCCCATCCTGAATGGCAAAGCCAACTGAAAGGGCAAGTTCCTCGCGCGGTGTGCGGATTAACGGCTGGCGGTAGCTCAATTCATAAAGGCTTGTCTTACCGCGAATGTCCAGCGCACTAAACGCCGGATCGATAATGCGGTTTTTGCTGGGCGCGATGCGAAGCTGCACGGTGCCATTCATCGCATTGATAGGAGCCGTGTAGTTAAAATCGAAGGCATCCGAACCACCACGAGTGGTGCCAAAGTAAGACGCAGAAAGCTGATCACCAATGCCTGTGAGATTGCGGTAGCTGATGGCTCCACCCAAGCGCACGGCACCGACGCTTGGCGGTGAGAAGTTGTCTGTTTGCAGCAACCCATCGATCGCCTTTGCCTCTGTCACCCGCACAATCAAAAGGCTCTGACCCAGTTGAGTGCCGGGACGCAGACTTGCCTCCACATTCGTAAACAACGGATCGGCTTTGAGCAAGCGAAGCTGGTCTTCTAGCTTGTCACGGCTGAGCGGCGGGTTTGTACCAAGCTGAATCCGCTTGCGCACATACGAGGGGTTTAGCCGCTGCGTGCCCTCAATGTCGATGCGTTCTAGCGCTCCTTCGACGACGCGAATCTGCACCACTCCATTGGCAACGGTTTGGTCTGCCAGAATTGCCCGTGAGGTAATGTAGCCACGATCGAGATAAAGCTGGGTAATGGCATCAGCCGCCTGTCTCAGTTGTTCAAGCGTGACGGTTTGCCCTTCTAACGGCTGCGTAATGGGATTGAGTTCCTTTGCACCCAAAATGGTGCTGCCTGTTACCTCAATTTTGATAATGGCAATTTTGGGGGAGGGTTGAGCGGATGGGTTCTCTAGTGGTGGCGTAGGCGTGGACGGCAGAATCGGCTTCTGATCCGGTGTCGGTGCGATCGGAGTGGGCACTGGTTGAATCAAGCGATCGCGGTTTGGATCGGGGGCAAGCTGACTGGGGTCAGGAAGCTGTGGTGAGGTTTGACTCGGATTTGGCAGAGTTTGCGGCACCTGAGCGATCAAGGTCGCGGTTGCAGTAAGCGGTGCTACCCGCAAGTACTCTACTGGCGTGACAGCCAGCCCTCTCGCTGGAAGCAGCCAGAATAGTGCCCCTGCGATCGCAAGCCCGCATTCAGAACCAAAAACCCGTCGTTGCATTTGTCACCTATTTTTTAAACGTTAGAGTTTTAATGCTTAGAGAGAAACTCTTGACCGCACAAACTTAACCGATTCAGTCAACAATGATGCAAACGGATCAAAAATAATCTTTAAGCCTGACTTCACTGAACATTGCCTCATTTTACGAGACCAGGCGCACAAAGACAGGCTAAATTGGTACGACAATACCGATGTGACTGAACTGATGTGACTGAAGTGGAAGGATGGCACTATGCGTCTGGTTAATCGTTTAGCGATCGCAATGCCTTGGCTAGGGCTGATGCTAGGGTTCATGGTGTGCAGTTTGCCGCTATTGGCAATGGCAGCGGATTTTAAACCGCCTCGTCGTGGTTTACCGGGACGACGCGAAGGAGGTGGTACACGTGATCCGATCGCCTGCATTCAGGGCAACCCATCGCAACTCATCGCCTTGCTTCCAGGAACCAATTTAGGGCTAACAACAGCCGCATATCCTCGCTTTTTCTGGTTTGCACCTAAAAGCAAAGCAAAATTTGCCGAGTTTAGCTTGTACGACGTGAACGAGCAGAGAGAAGATCGCACGCCCATCTATAAAACCATCTTCAATATTGCAGGCACCGCTGGTATTGCCAGCCTCTCGCTGCCCAGCAATGCCACTATGCCCCCGCTGGTGGTCGGCAAAGACTATCACTGGTCTGTGGCGTTGGTTTGTAACCCGGACGATCGCAGCAGAGATATAAAAGTAGACGGCTGGGTGCAGCGCGTTGCGCCAGAACCTCGCTTGACCAATCAACTTACAAAAGCCACACCAGACGATCGCGTCCGTCTTTACGCCAACAACGGCATTTGGTTTGATACTGTAACAACTCTCGTCGAACAGCGCTGCACGAAGCCTCAAGATGCGGCTTTAGTCACCAGTTGGGCAGAGTTGTTAAAGTCGGTGCAGTTGGACGCGATCGCTGAGCAACCCTTGATTCAACAATGTCAGAAATAGACACAGCAACAGGAACTCAGAAACCTGGAAACAACCGAACATAGCGCATTAAGAAGATCGATAAACTGGAGGTGTCCAACTGCTACAGCAGTCACTATGGCAACCCAAACGTTTAAGATGCGGCAACTGCATCGCGCGATCGCGCCCATCATGCTCTTGCCGATTTTACTCACGCCGATCACAGGTTCCCTCTATCAAGCGTTTGACACACAGGGCAAAGGAGAAGAGTTTGACTGGCTACTGGCTCTTCACAAGGGGCATTTTGGCTCGCTCAATCTAGAGGTTGTCTATCCCTACTTAGATGCGCTTGGGTTGCTCGCCCTGGCAATCACAGGGATCTCCATGTGGGTTCAACTGCGGCGAAGACCCGATCGCGCCTCTGAGCGCATCTGCCCCCCTCGATCAGTACGTTCAGCAAGACAACGGAGTTGCTTTTGCGGCATCAATTAAGTTATGACGCGCTGACGAAAGCGCTATCAGGTCGCAGTGTACGATATAACCTGACCTGATTCGAGTCTTGTTATGTCGCCTCGCTTACCCTTACCGCGTCAACCGCGTAGCCCTCGCAAAAATCTGTGGTTTGAACGCATCATGGCGATCGTGGCGCTAGCGAACTTTGGATTGGTGCTTTTTGACCTGAGCTATATTCCGTTTCGTAACTTTTGGCTGCTCGGCAAAGTGAAACTCCCCTTGCTAGCGAGCGTGACGCTTCCTTTGCCACCGGCTCCGGCTGTGTGCAAGCCCTTTGGCGAAAATCCTGATAAAGCTACACTCATCACGGCTTGTTACGATCGCTTCAAAGGCATTGAAGCGTATCGAGATACGCAGGCATATCTGGAGACGGTGAACCAACTAGAAACGCAAATTCAGCAAAGTGGCGTACAGGCGGCGGCGGTGAACCAAACGTTAAACAGCCTGCAAGAGCAGAGCACGCGCATGGTGTCCGAAAACTGGTTTACTGTTGCTAATAAAAGCGGCACGTTGGAAAAGATTAAAGATCGGATGCGCGATCGCATTTATGTTGACAATGTGCGAATTGCGTCCAATATCGTCAACAGCGATCCAACCAAAAATGCTGCGTTTCGCAGCGACTTTCAAGAAGCCACACAAAAAAAGGCAAAGCGATCATCAAAAACGGCGTTTGCTCTCTTTTGGACTCCAGACTATTTCACTCAAGCAGACGCTCAAAAAGAACTTGCCTGGTTTGATAAGCACATACGTGGTTTATTGCAAACCAATTACTACCGTTCCATTGAGGAAAACGGTGAGTTTACAAATAACTTTTGGCTGCTAGATACGCCGTTTGTAGTGCTGTTTGCGATCGAATTTCTTGCCCGCACCTGGTACATCAGCCGCCAATTCAAAAGTGTAAGCTGGCGCGATGCCATCTTTTGGCGCTGGTACGACATTCTTCTGTTCTTTCCCTTTGGGTTACTGTTTTATCCCTGGGCATGGTTGCGCATCATTCCCGTCACCATTCGCCTTCATCAAGCCCATTTGGTTGACCTGGAACAACTTCGAGAACAGGCAACACAAGGCTTTGTGGGCAGCATTGCTGAAGAATTAACTGAAGTTGTTGTGGTGCAAGTATTGAATCAGGTGCAACAAGCTGTTCGTCAGGGCGAAATCATGCGCTGGCTGTTACAACCCAAACCAAATCAGGTGACGGTCAACAACGTAGACGAGATTGCTGAACTCGTTTCATTATTCGTCAAGCTGACAGTTTATCAAGTGTTGCCCAAAGTGCAGCCTGACATTGAGGCACTACTGCGCCACAATATTGAAGCGGTGCTTAACCAAGCGCCTGCCTACCAAACCCTTAAAGCATTGCCAGGATTGAGCGAAGTACCCACGCAATTGATCGATCGCCTCATTGCCGAAGTTTTGCAAGCCACCTACAGCACACTAACAACGGCACTTGAAGATCCGGTCGGCGCTCAACTAACTAACCGCTTGGTGCAAAACTTTGGACAAACGCTGGGCAGCGAAGTTCAGCAACAGCGTGTAACCGACGAATTGAAAAACTTGGTCAATGATTTCTTAGAAGAATTGAAGTTGAATTACGTCAAGCGATCGGCAGAAATCGACGTGCAAACCCTACTGGAAGAAACCCGCCAACTCCACCAAAGCGCTAAGAAGCAATAGTGTAAAAGCTACTTTGTGAGCTGTGTCGCGCTCATCTTCGCTATTTCAGCTAGCCCCGCATTGCGTTGCCGTTAGGCTGAAAAATACCATGACTCATCAACACACGCTTAACAAGCTGTTCTGTAGATCTTTAAGCGATCGAAAAGTACAGCCACTCGCCCACTCTACTACTGAACTCCTGGCACTACGTTAGAAGAAAGATAAAAATGACATTAACGACTGCATTGAGCGGCTAAAGAGCGCCTAAAACTCAAAACCAAAAGATCATATCCGTCCGCTCCAATGCTTTGTGACACCTCGATCGCTTCTCAATTATTAACTTTTGCGATCGCAATGGGAGTTTGAGAAATCCTTAATGGTTCGTACCCTTGCAGATTGGCATCAATTACCTTTCCGTATGGCTTAACAGAACTTGATCCTAGGAACAGGTTGGCATTTCAATTTTTATGGGAGAGTCAAAGTCGTAATAATCTAAGGTGGTTTTGCCTTGACCCATCTCTTTCGAGCCGAAATTAACAACCGCGCGAAGCGGCAGTCCGGAGCGCAATGAGATATCGATAACTTGGGTGACTTCCATAGAACTTTTCATAGACTTCGTTTCGTATTGCACGGTTGGCTCATTCTTGACCGTGCTATTTCCCAATTTGCGAGCGGCTGAAAATAACTTACTTGCTTCAGCAGGAGTAAGATTTTCTCTCTCTTGGCTAGCGCTACAAGTCCATTTTCCAACCTGATTGAGTGGATTTTGTCCTTGAAGCTGTTGAGCAAGCTGGGAAGCCAATCCATCGGACAAAATGCCACCTAATCCTGCTAAAGGGTCTGCAAGTAATCCTCCTAAACTCCCGACAGAAATTGAACCTGATTGTGCTTTCAAATTATCCTGCTTAATTTTTTCTCCGAGCAGTCTGTCCTCCTCGCTTGCGTATTCCCGCATTGTCGCTGTGACCTTACCTGCGGTGATTGTGGTTGTCTTAAGAGCTGGAAATGGATATTGTCCGCCTGTCAGTCTCGGTTGGGTTGTAATGAAACGACTGATTGAACCGGGGTTGGCATACTCAGTGATAGTGGGCGCTTTCAGCATCGCTAACATCTCTGGATTCTTCTTTGCCATTTCTGCCGTTTTTTCATCCATTAACTGAGATTCCGTGGTCATGGTGACCCGATATCCTTTGAGCGTGTCAAGTTTTTTGAAAGCTGCCCCCACTTCCGTCAGAGCACTGTTGGCTTGGGCACTTTGCGCTAAAACCAAACCAAGCGCACACGTCAGTACAGATAAATTAATTTTCATACTCTATTTCACTTTTTTGGGGGTGAGAGATGAGTTTTCGATACATGCGAATAAGTAGTGATTCACCATTAAGGCATATTCTACATCAGGATTTGAGGGTACCTCTAAAAACCGAAGTATACGTAACAAGGGTTTTGGGCAATTATCCCCAAAGACAAGTAGAATAAACGGTAGATAAAATAAGCTAAAAATCAATATAGGAAAGGCAGACAGACAATTTGAACGGACTTATCGGTTCGGTATAACGATCGTATTCAGCGGCGGCTAGTCGCTTTCGCATCTCACCAACAACCTCTGTTCCGTCCGCGGCAACACGGTGGTTGTACTGCGACGCAACAGGTGTCTGCCTCTCACCTTTGATACCGCGTACGCTTAATACCGCCTACGCTACTCAGCGTGAATCGGTAAGCGGATGCCGAATGCGGTGCCTTGACCCAACTCAGACTGCACCTCCAAGCTGCCATGATGTTTTTCGACCACAATTTGACGGGCGATCGCCAATCCCAATCCCGTTCCTTTGCCCACGCTTTTGGTGGTAAACAAATGGTCAAAGATCCTAGCTCTTACGTCCTCAGGTATCCCTTTGCCATTGTCATGGATGCGGATTTCGACGGTATTGGGGTCAGGTAGTGCGGTTTGAATCGTGATGGTTTGAGGATTGGCTTGCAGGTCAGTAAAGGTAGACTGTTGGGCGGCTTCATCAAACATATCGATCGCATTAGCCAGAATGTTCATAAACACTTGGTTTAATTGACCAGGGAAGCATGTGATTTCGGGCAACGCCCCATAGTGTTGCAGTACTTGGATTTCAGGGCGATGTTCGTTGGCTTTGAGGCGATATTTGAGAATCAGTAGGGTGCTGTCAATCCCTTCATGCAGATTGGCACTGACTTTGTATTCTGTATCCGCACGCGAGAAGGTGCGGAGGCTGGTGCTGATGCCTTTGATGCGATCGGTTGCTCCTTTCATCGAGTTCAATAGTTTGGGGAAGTCTTCGCACAAGAATTCTAGATCGATATCTTCGGCATGATCTTGCACAGGTGAAGCCGCATTGGGATGATGTTGCTGATAGAGAGCCAGATGACTAAGCAGGTCTTGCACATAGTCTTTAGCGTTGTTGATGCTGCCATTGAGAAACCCGATCGGGTTGTTGATTTCATGGGCAATTCCGGCGACCAAGTTACCCAGCGATGCCATTTTTTCATTCTGGACAATCTGGAGTTGGGAGTGCTCCAACTGATGGGCATAGGTTTGAGCTTGTTGATAGAGTCGGGCATTTTCTAAGGAAATCGCCGCTTGGGTGCAGAGGAAGTTGAGGACGAGGAGGCGATCGCTGGTAAATACTCCACTGGTGGCTCGATTCTCCAAATACAAGATCCCTATCAACTGGGCTTGATTCAGAATTGGTAAGCACAACACACTTTTTGGTTGTTGCTGACTTAAATATGGGCCAATTACGGGCAAATCGGTTTTGCCATCGTTGATGATCACGATGTCTCGGGTGTTTTTGACATACTGAATCAACTTAACGGGCAATTTGGCATTGTCCTCCAGCGGTTCTGTACACAGTTCTGTTGCTTCGGGTGTAGCAATGGCTTCAACCGACCATTCTCCATTCAGATTGGGGAGGATCAAGGCACAGCGATCGCCGCCTGAGTTTTGCAAAATAATTTAGGTAAGTTGATGTATTAACTCATCAAGTTGAATCGTTCCGGCAAGGCTTTGGAAGGCTTTGAGGATGGCGGCAAAGTCAAGCGCCGTATTGATGCTGGTGCTAGAAGAACGGCTGGAATTCGTAGAGGTGTGGAGCGAAAGATGGGGGGCAGCAATGCTTGCCAAGGGTTCAAAGACATTGATAGGTTGGGCGGCAGCTTGGAGAATGGGGTGCAATAAATGGGGATAGCGGGTTTCTAGATCGTCGGTTTTGGCTTTGGCTCCCCAGCGGGCATAGCAGTAGTAGGCTCCTTGCGTATAGCCTGCGGCGACTTTTTCTTTGCCCCAGTCTAGATAGAATTTGGCGGCGAGTTCGTTCGCTAAGGCTTCTTCTTGGATATAGTCATTTGCTTTGGCTCCGGCAATGGCGCGATCGTATAACTCCAACGCTTGCAGAGGGCAATCTTTGACGTGGGCTTGTTCAGCGGCAAGTAAGTCAAGCTTGTGCTGAAAATTCATCGGTCCCGGCACGGCCCATTGCTGTAGTTGAGCTTGGAATGTATCAATCTGAGAGATTTGTTGTCGCTGAGATTTTGGTAACGCTAAACTTAGCTGCAATTGCGTGAGGCAGTCGTAGAAATCAAACAGGATTAAATCGACCGACATAAACGATCGGGAAAGATAACGTTTGGCGAGTTCTGCCTGCGCTTGTGCGGTCTGATAGTCTGCTAATAAGTAGTTTAGAATCAGCTTATTGCAACAGAGCGTAAAGGTTGCCATGCGATCGTCTGTTAGAGTGGACAATGGCATCTCAGCCTCATTAAAATATTCACCAATGAGCTGACCTGGGTTGTCGGTTTCACCCCTCAGATTGGCGATCGCTTGCCAATAGATGCGATGCCAAGTTAGAGCGCGAACTTGCTTGAGTTGGGTCATGATTTCTAGATGGATTGCCATTTCATGGCTCAACTCTGAAAGTTCTTTCCCCACAAAATATGAGCGAACGCAGTAAATCCGCACTGAATTTGCTGCAAGCCCAAAATTTCCTGCATCCAGACCCGTTTGATACGTTTCTAGCATGGGTGACAACGTGGCTCTCCAATGTTCTTTCCAGTGCCGAATCAGTATATTGAACTGAAAGAGTAGCGTGGCTTTGGTGCTCTGGCGATGATCACAACGGGATAAGAACGTGAGCGCTAGCTGACCAAACTGGTAGGCTAAATCAATTCCACCCGCTTTATCACAGAGGAATCCAGCATAAGCGGTGTAGCCCTCTGCTGAGATTGCCGTATTGCCAGCTTTGAGGGACAAACTTAAGAGTTGCAAGACGACCAACTGCCCACGTGCAGGGTTGGCAAACACCACGAGTGGCATCACGGTTGCCAAAATCTGCATCGCAGCAAGGCTATTTGGGTCTTGCATCGTCGGCAGATCGAGCAAACGATGGACGGGTTTACGGGCTAATACCCACTGCATTTGCTTTTTTTTGCGCCATACATGCCAATGAGTTGGCTGATGGGGTAGGTGAACCTTTAGAGACACCAGCAAATTAAGTGCTGTTGCTACGCCCGCCAAAAGATTACCTTGGTCTTGATAGGCTTGAATTTTGATGTCGTAAATTTGCAGACCATCTAGAAGGGTTTGAGCCTGTTGCAGCACAATCTCAGCAAGCTGTTCCATTTGGTCAAAGTCTTTACTAAGATAAGCAGCTTCGGTTGCCTTAATATGCAGTCCTAGCATCAGTTCATACTGGGCTGTCCAACACTCTGGAGATAAGAGCGATCGTCCCAAAGTAAAATATTTTAGAGCTGCCTCATAAGCTGTTGCCTCCTTAGCTTTTCGCCCAGCCAGTAAGTTCAACCGCGCTAAGTCTATTTGTTCATCGACTGTAGTGATGAGATCGATGGCGAGATTCAAGGGGTTAACAATTTCAAAAATTTGTTCTTCCCATTTTTCTTGAGGGATTTTATGGCGCAACAGTCGCCCGATTTGCAAATGGATTGTTTGCTTTTGTTCTTCAGGAATTAGAGAGTAAGCGGCTTGTTGAACGCGATCGTGCAAAAACTTATAGCTAGCTGTCATCATGCAATCGTTCTGTGCCTCAACTAATTCAGGCGCTTGAAAAAACTTGTAGGTTTCACTCGTGGGCAGAATCAACCCTTCCTGTAACGCCTTCCACAGCATAGTTGCCGTGTCTGCTTGAGTCTGCTCAGAGACGATCGCCAGCGTTGCTAAATCAAACTGATTGCCAACACAAGCGGCAAGTTTGAGCATTGTTTGTGTAGCTTCCGGCAGTTTTTGCAACTGCACGGTCATAAACGTCACCACATCGTCTGTTAACGCCGCCGCGCGCACCCGTTCAATATTGCATTGCCAGTGTCCTACTTACTGTTCAAAAGTAATCAGCTTTTCTTGATGGAGTGCTTTGAGAAACTGAGTGGCAAAGAAGGGATTGCCCTGAGTTTTTTGCATCACCAGATCAGTCAATGGCTGTGCCAACCGCCTCTCACAGTGGAGGGTATCGGCAATCAACTGATTTAAACTACTCTGGCTTAGGGGTTGGAGGGCGATCGTATTCACCCTTACTCCTACTTTGCTGACCGTATCCAGGGTTAACATCAACGGATGAGCCGCAAATACTTCATTATCTCGATAGGCTCCAAGCAGCAGCAGATACCCCGTGGTCGATTCTGCCATCAAGACTTGGATCAAGTGCAGCGAAGCCGAATCCGCCCACTGCAAATCATCCAGAAACATCACCAAGGGATGCTCTGGGGTGGTGAAGACTTGAATGAACTTTTGGAACAGGAGATTAAAGCGATTCTGGGCGGCAGTTCCTGACAATTCAGTCGCAGGCGGTTGCGAACCAATGATCCGTTCGAGTTCTGGAATCACTTCAACAATGACTTGCCCGCTATCCCCCACGGCGGTAAGAATCTGACCTTTCCAGAGTTGCAAGTGGGCATCGCTTTCACTCAACAACTGCGCCATTAAGCCGCGAAAGGCTTGCACAAAGGCCGAGAAGGGAATATTGCGATTGAATTGGTCAAACTTGCCTTTGATAAAATAGCCGTTTTGCCGGGTGATGGGTTTGTGGACTTCATTGATGATCGCCGTTTTGCCAATCCCCGAGAATCCCGCCACCAGCATCAGTTCAGAACTGCCCTCGGCAACGCGCTCAAATGCATCCAGTAATGCTTGCACTTCGGCTTCGCGCCCGTAGAGTTTTTCGGGAATCAGGAGGCGATCGCTCAAGTCCCGTTGCCCCAATTCAAAGGCTGAAATCGCCCCCGTTGCTTGCCATTGCGTCAAACATTGTTGCAAATCATGCTTCAGTCCAAGGGCGCTTTGATAGCGATCTTCGGCATTTTTTGCCATCAGTTTGGCTACGATCGCCGCCACCATCGCCGGTACAGCCGCATTCACCTGATTCACAGGCGTGGGCAGCTTGGCAATATGGCAATGCACCAGTTCTAGCAGATCGTCCGCTGCAAACGGTAAGGTGCCACTCAACAATTGATAGAGCGTCACGCCGAAAGCATAGAAATCAGCCCGGTAATCAATCCCCCGATTCATCCGTCCCGTTTGTTCTGGTGCCAGATAGGCCAGGGTGCCTTCCAAAACGTTGGGACTTGGGATTTCCTGGGTTTCCTTGGGCAGCAAGGAGGAGATGCTGAAGTCAATTAGTTTGACTTGTTTCGATTCTGGATAAATCAGAATATTGGCGGGTTTGATGTCTTTATGCACCACCTGATGCTGGCATAGAGCATGGAGAATATCGGCGATTTGGAGGGCGATCGCCAACACATCCACCAGATCCAACAACTGGTGCTGGATATACGTGCCTAAGGAAACTGCACCCCAATCCTCCATCACCAGAGCATAGCCACTTCCCAGCGGTTCCAGGCTCAAGGGTTTGACAATGCCAGGAATGGGGAGATTTTTGGCGTTCGCGTCAGCTAGGCATCGCATTATCGTATGCTAGTTGCGAAACTGCACCAACTCGTCAAAACTCGGATACTTGCGCCGCAGCACCTTCATTACCACCGGACGCTGCTGCGCCGTCTGCATGGCTCGATACACGGCTGTGCGAGACCCAGCATAGAGTTGTTCAACAATGTCATAGCCAACAATTTCGGGAAATAAATCAGAGGTGGTGCTTGTTTGAATGTTCATAGGTCTGGGGTGGCTGAGGAAGCGGATACGATCGCATCTTTTAGGATTCCCTCAGATCTTGGCGACTTAACCATGAGTTCTGACCATACTACGGCTCGTTCAAGTAGTGCAACGACCCCGTTCACCCGCCGCCAGTAACTTCTTGGTCTCAACCAACCATTCTTATATGGTCGGTGTGCAACGGGATTGTTAGACCGTTTCTACAAGAATTTTAAGTATAAACTCTGTGCCTTGTCCCAGTGAAGAATTCACTTTAATTGTACAGTGCTTCTCAACAATAATTTGGCGATCGACCGCCAGGGCAATATCTGGTCTGCACTGTGGAATGTCTGGTGCATTGCTTGCTTCAACCCCGACGGTCAGGAAATTTCGCGAGTCAAAGTGCCGGTTCAGCGCCCAACTTGTGTTACTTTTGGCGGCTCTAATCTGACAGACTTATATATCACTTCGGCATCTGTTGGGCTGAGCCAGCAAGAAATTAAACAGGGCTTTTTTGCAGGAGATTTATTTCGCTTTTCAACTCAGGCGATCGGGTTGCTTACCCAACCGTTTTCGGGTTAACCCAGTTCTGTTTACTCTAAAGATATTAAAGCTCAACAATCTGATAGTGTGTTTATGAACATGGAATGGGTGACCATTTCACCTCAACAGGCTGCAAAAATCAGTAGATTGTGAAAATCAGGCGTTCTCTATCTGGCTTAATTAAAGGGGGCAGCAACTCCCTACTCGCTAGGGAAAGCGATCGAATGGGAAAAACTAGGAACTTTATCACGGGTAATTGACCGAGAATCGTTCATCATTGTAGAAGCATTATTATTAGATGAAATACTCCAATTATCATGCCAAGCAACAAAGTAAGCAAACTTAGGGTTTTTGCTCATAGTTGTAAGGTACTGCATATTATCAACTTTATCATCTCCGCCAGGTCCCATTTCAGACATACCTATAATTTTTCCATAAGTGAGTGCATCGTCCTGCCATGCACTAAGCTCATCCGAATAATATGTTGGGGCAACAATATCAACATAAGTATTTCCTGGATATGGAGGTGTCCACTCAGAAAGGTCGCCAGTTGGGGCAAATACCCATAACAAATTGTTTAGCCCTTTTGTATTTGTAAAATAGTTGTACATATCCTGCCAAACCGCAATATAGTCGGCAGCAGATTGTCCGGCAGGTTTGCCAGATCCGGAGGTTGCATACCAAAACATATCACCATTACCTTCCTGGATAGGACGCCAAAGAACTGTAACTCCCTTATTTTGTAAGTCCTGAAGAGCAGAGGCAATTACATCCAAACGAGCAAGTCAGGCACTTCTTAGACTTCCACCAGGCAAAAATTTGTTCATTTGTCCGACACTCCTAATATCCGATCGACTGTCCTGAGCATGAGCAGTCTCGCACAAAATATTATCTGTCAAAATATTACGTGGTGAATAGTTTATGGTAATAAGACCACCTGCCTTCCAGTATGCCTCCAGTGAAGTATTTACCCTTTGTAAGGTATCAAGGCTGTTTATTTCCCTAAATTCATAATCAACTCCTAAAATTCCGGGATATTTACCGCTCTTTTTGAATAGCGATTCTATTTCAATATCATAAGAACCAGGAAAACCTGGAGAACCTAAATAGTCGTTTCCATGTCCGGCATTTTGCCCCACGATTACACCTGGTGTACTGCCATAGCTTAAGCCCCACAAATACTCATACACTTTCTTGGTAACCTGATTTGCATTCGGGTTAACTGGTTGAGATAATGCCATCGTGGGGGAGATGGATTGCGATAATTCCGAGCAGGATGCCATTACTCCCAAGCAGATCATCATAGCCCTGTCTCTTATACACATCTCCGAGCCCACGAGACTAAGGCGAATCTCGTATGCCGTCTTCTGCTTGAA
>ENA-ORBV01000318-ORBV01000318.1-microbial-mat-metagenome-genome-assembly--contig:-NODE-318-length-108763-cov-11.505981_pt1 | contig 108763 bp, 85 predicted proteins | sample MGYA00237777_ERZ505514 | MGnify/ENA primary metagenome ERZ505514 (study PRJEB26160, sample SAMN06269048) | microbial mat metagenome | isolation source: Oligotrophic lake microbial mat | place...
GCCCCACGCCGGAGCTTGCCGGCATGGGCTCTGCCCCCCACACTACACCGGTATCGCGGGTTGGGCACCAATGCCCCACCCGCGCATTCCCGACCGAGGGGGGCGAGTGGCTGCACGAAATATCCTGATGGCGTCTGTGGTCCTGCTGGCCGGTGCAGGCTGTCGTGCGGCTGCTCCCGACCCCGATCCCGGCGTGGCGCGTTTGCTCGCCGAGGAGCGCGCCGCCACTCTCAGCGACCTGCGGTACCAGATCCACCTCGACCTGCCCGCCGATCGCGACTCGGCCGTGACCGGTGTGGCGACGATCAGCTTTACCAGAGGCCGCTCCAGCGCACCCCTCGTCATCGATTTCCGCGCCCCCCCCGAGCACGTGCTCGGCGTGCTCTTGGATGGCGACTCTGCGGCCTTCACCACCCCGAAGTCGCTGATTTTTAACAGTCCCTGTGCGGTGATGAGCATGTTGGAGGGCTTGACGTCGCGATGGACAAGCCTGAGATCGGTTCCTTCGACGGAGGCATGGTGTATGTAGTCAAGCCCTTCAAAGATCTGAAGCGCCAGTTGCAGGAAGACTCCTGGCGGGAGCGGACGTTGCCGATCGCGACACCGGGCCAGGACCGCGCTGAGGTTGGTCCCTTCGATGTACTCGAGCGCGATGTAATAGATGTCCTGAAACCGACCGAAGTCGAGGGTCTGCACCACGTTGTGGTGGTACAGCATGCCGCCGACCTTGGCTTCATGAATGAAACTCTGAACGAACTGGGGATTGCTGCTTAGCGTGGGAAAAATGCGCTTGAGTGCGATCTTACGCTCGAACCCCTCGATGCCTTCCGTCTTGGCGAGGAAGACGTCCGACATTCCACCTCGACCGATCCGGTCGAGCAGCACATACTTCCCGAACCGCACGGTTCCCACAGGGGCGTTGTCCATGCGTCGATACCTCGTGTGGAGACTGCTCCATGATGACCCAGCCGGCAGACTCGGCAGCGCAGCAGAACATCCCGGTACAGCTCAAACACAACGCCGGACTTACCAATACATCAAAATAGCTGCAGATTCCGGTTATGTCAACACGGTTCAGGACACCTGGAATCTCGAACAGAATCAAGTGGAAAGAGGCCTGTGGAATGCATCGGGCGAGTCATCGGAGGTCTATCTGTGGGCCGGCAAGGCCTGCCAGAGGCGCGATCTGCCGACCTGCAGGATGGGGTAGATGCGGGCGGTATCAGCGGATCCGGACCGGGATGAAGAAGGTATTTCCTTCACGGCTCACCAGCAACAACACGGCGCCGTCGGTCTGAGAGATCGCATTGGTGAAGTCGGCCTCGGACTTCACGGCCTGGCGGTTCACCTCCAGGACCACGTCTCCCGACAGGAGCCCGGCCCGCGCGGCGACCGAGTTGGGCGTCACGGACGTGATCACCACCCCTCCCCCCCGAACGCCGAGTCGGCGGGCCATGTCTTCGTTGAGCGCCTGCACTTCCATCCCAAGCGTGGGCACCTTCCGGCTCTTGGGATTGTTGGACGCGACCTGTTGAGTCTCTCCGCGCTCGACCGCGCGCAAGTCCTCAAGCTCTTCGCCACCGCCAAGAGCGTCAAGGCCGACATCTCCAAGGACCGCAAGGCCCTCGACGGCAAGGCCGTGATCCTGCTCTTCGAAAAGCCTTCACTGCGCACCCGCATCAGCTTCGAAGTCGGCATCGCCAAGCTCGGCGGCACCGCCATCTATATGGACCACAGCAACGCACGGCTCGGCGAGCGCGAGTCCGTCCACGATTACGGCAAGAACCTCGAACGGTGGGTGCAGTGCATCGTTGCCCGCGTCTTCAGCCAGACCGTGCTCGACGAGATGGCCGCCGCCGCGAGCGTGCCGGTCATCAACGCTCTCAGCGACCTCTTTCATCCCTGCCAGGCGCTCGCGGACTTTTTCACGCTCACCGAGCACTTCAAGGGCCTTCAGGGCGTCAAGCTCGCGTATGTCGGCGACGGCAACAACGTCTGCAACTCGCTCATGCACGCGGCCGGTCTGCTCGGCGTGCCCATGACCGTCATCACACCCGAGGGATTCGAGCCCAGGCCCGAGATCGTGGCCGAGGCGCGCTCGCTGGCGAAATCTTCCGGCTCGCGCATCGAGCTTTCAAACGACCCCAGCGCCGTCTCTGGTCACAGCGCGGTGTACACGGACGTGTGGGTCTCGATGGGCCAGGGCGCGGGGCAGGCCGACGAGGCCGCCAAACGCCGCAAGGCCTTCCAGCCCTATCAGGTCAACACCAACCTCATGGCGATCGCGGGCCCCGACGCCAAATTCATGCATTGCCTGCCCGCCCACCGCGGGCTCGAAGTCACCGACCCGGTCATTGATTCAACGAACTCCGTCGTGTATGACCAAGCCGAAAATCGGATGCACGTGCAAAACGCGTTGCTGTTGCACCTGCTGACGAAAAGGCTCTAACCGACCACCGACGGCACCGCACTTTCGATCGTCACTCATCGCACAAGCTCTCAACCACTGAAACCGCCAGCAACGTCTCAAACTGGAATCACCATGCCCAAGAAACGCATCGCTCTCGCCTACTCCGGCGGCCTCGACACCTCCTGCATCGTCCCCTGGCTGCGCGAGAACATCCCGGGTGCGGAAGTCATCTGCGTCGTAGGCGACGTCGGGCAAGGCTCCGAAGAACTCGAAGGCGTCGAGAAGAAAGCCATGAACTCAGGCGCGGCCGAGTGCCACGTCGTCGATCTCAAACGCGAGTTCGTCGACGAGTTCGTCATGCCCACGATGATCACCGGCGCGGTCTACGAAGGCCGCTACCTCCTCGGCACCGCCATCGCACGCCCCGTGCTCGCGCGCGGTCAGGTCGATGTCGCCAAGAAAACCGGTTGTACCGCCCTCGCGCACGGCTGCACCGGCAAGGGCAACGACCAAGTCCGCTTCGAGAGCGCCTATGCCGCGCTCGCACCCGGCATGGAGATCATCGCCCCTTGGCGGCACGACAACTGGAACCTCTCGGGCCGCCTCGCCATGCTGGATTACCTCAAGGCCCGTAACATCCCCACCACCGCCAGCGCAACCAAGATCTACAGCCGCGACCGGAATCTCTGGCACATCAGCCACGAGGGCGGAACAATCGAAGATCCCTGGAACGCGCCGCCCGAGGACGCCTGGATGCTCACCGTCGCGCCCGACAAAGCACCCGACCAGCCAGAGCACGTCACGCTCACTTTCGTCCAAGGCCGCCCCGTCGCGCTCAACAGTGCCAAGCTCGAAGCCTGGCAGATCATCGACAAGCTCAACCACATCGCTGGCCCGCACGGCGTCGGCCGGGTGGACCTCGTCGAGAACCGCCGCGTCGGCATGAAGAGCCGCGGGCTCTACGAAACGCCGGGCGGAACGGTCATCGTCGAAGCCCTGCGGGCCGTCGAAGAACTCGTTCTCGACCGCGAAACACGCCACTATCGCGAGCATCTCGGGCTGACATTCGCCGAGCTCGTCTACGACGGCCGCTGGTTTACGCCGCTACGCGAAGCGCTGTGGACGTGCGCCGCCAAGATCGCCGAGCCGCTGGACGGTGAGATCGTGGTCCGTCTCTTCAAGGGCACCGCGACGGCCGTGCAACGCAAGAGCGGGCACTCACTCTACGCCGAAAAGATGGTCAGCTTCGAGGGCGAAGACATCTACAGCCAAAAGGACGCTGGCGGGTTCATCAAGCTGCTGAGCTTGTCAGAAAAAATCCGCGCACTCAAATCGATCGGCTCCGCGAAGTAAACCCGTCCTCGCTCGATGCCTTGATGTCTCATACCTTGACGCTCTCCTTTCAACGAGAAGGAATCAAGCCGTAAGGTCTCGGGCCGCGAGGCATGATGGCATCAAGGGAAGGAATCGCTGATGGCTCTCTGGGGCGGAAGATTCGAAGGCCAGGCCGACCCGCTGTTCAGGCACCTGAACGACTCGCTGCCCTTTGATTTTCGATTGCTCGCCCACGACCTCGACGGCAGCCTAGCCTGGGCGAAAGCGATCGCTGGCGCGGGGGTGCTCAGCGCTGCAGAACTTTCAGACCTCTCCGCGGCCCTTCGGTCGCTCGCAAGCGAGGCCCGGACCAACCTCGCCGCGATCCAATCCGCGTTCGGCCGCGACGAGGACGTTCACTCCTACGTCGAGCGCCGCCTCATCGAACTCGTCGGGCCGCTGGGGAAAAAACTGCACACCGGTCGCAGCCGAAACGATCAGGTCGCCACGGACGTTCGGCTCTGGACCCGCGCTGAGATCGACGCACGTCTGGCTGAACTTCACGAAGCCCGCCGCTCGCTGATCGACCTTGCCAGCCGCGAAAAGCTAACGGTGCTCCCGGGCTACACCCACATGCAGCGGGCCCAGCCGATCCTCTTGGCGCACTGGGCGCTCGCGCACCAGGAGATGCTCGAACGCGACGCGGCTCGTCTGGCCGACTCCCGCCGCCGCGTCAACATCATGCCACTCGGCTCGGGCGCGCTGGCGGGCACAACCTACGCGATCGATCGCGTTCAGCTCGCGAAAGACCTTGGCTTTGACGCTCCGAGCCGCAACAGCCTCGACGCGACCGCCGACCGTGACTTCATCGCCGAGACTCTCTTCTGCCTCGCGCAAGCCTCCGTGCATCTCTCGCGCCTGGCCGAGGACCTCATCCTTTTCATGACCTCCGAGTTCTCGTTCGTGCAGATGCCCGACAGCGTCACCAGCGGCAGCAGCCTGATGCCGCAGAAGAAAAACCCCGACGCCTGCGAGCTGCTCCGCGGCAAGGCTGGCCGGATGATCGGCTCGCTCGTCTCCATCCTCACGACCATGAAGGGCCTCCCTCTCGCGTACAACAAAGACCTTCAGGAAGACAAAGAACCCTTGTTCAACGCGATGGAGCAGCTCTCGATGTGCCTGCGCGTTGTGCCGCGCGTGCTCGACGGGCTCAAAGTGAATCGCGAGATCTGCCGCGAGGCGGCTCTCAACGGCTACGCGAACGCAACAGAGCTCGCCGATTATCTCGTCGGCAAGGGTGTCCCGTTCCGTGATGCGCACGACCAGGTCGGCAAGCTCGTCCGCCACGCGCTCACCGTCAGCAAGCGACTCGAAGACCTGCCCATCGATCAGCTTCGAGCGGTCTCACCCGCAATCAACGAAGACGTCTACGCCTCGCTCGGGCTCGAATCGGGGCTCGCACGCCGTGAAATCCTCGGCGGAACCGGCCCGAACACCGTCGCGGCCGCGATCGAGTCAGCGCATCGACGGCTTGATCCATCCTCGGGCTGATGATCGAAAAAGAACGCTCTACAGGCTCGCTCGTTGCGCCGCTGGCGCCCCCGCCGCGATCGCCGCCAGCGCATCCGCCAACCGATCAACATCCGCGATCGTCACGAACGACCCGAAGCTCACGCGCAACGCACCCCGCGTCTGCACAGAACCATTAAGCGTCCCGCACGCCGCGTGCGCACGCGGCGCACAGTGCAGCCCCGACCGAGCGAGAATCCCGAACTTTGATTCGAGCAGATCCGCCACCTGACGCGGGCCCAGCGACGGATGCACCAGCGAGAACACGCCGACACGCCGGCCAGCATCCGTCGTGCCCAGCAGACGAAAGTCCTCGAGCCGCGGATGAGCCAGATGACCGAGCATCGTGCGGATCAACGCCCGCTCATGCTCGAAACCACCGCGCACCACCTCTGAAAGCAGGTACGCGACCGCCTCGGAAAGCCCCACGATCCCTAGCGCGTTATGCGAGCCCGGCTCGTACTTGTCGGGCATGACGTCGGGCTGCCGATCAAGCTCTGACACCGTCCCTGTGCCGCCCTCACGCACCGTATCGAGCGAGCGTTCGAGCCCGGGCCGAATGTAAAGCCCGCCCGTGCCCAGCGGCCCCAGCAAGCCCTTGTGCCCGGGGAACGCCAGCAGGTCCACGTTGAGCGCACGAACATCCACCCCGATGTGCCCCAGCGTCTGGGCCGCATCAAGAAGGAACGGCACGCCCGTCTCGCGGCACACCGCGCCGATCTCCGACGCACGCTGGATCGTCCCCGTCACGTTGCTCGCGTGAACCACCGCAACCAGCACCGTCTCCTCGCGAATCGCCCGGCGAATCAGGCCCGGATCTACCACGCCGTCTTCAGCGTCGCACGGCACGCACGTCCACTCCACGCCCTCGTCCGCCAGCGCGTTGAACGGACGCAGCACGGAATTGTGATCGAGCTCGGTCGTGACCAGATGCACCGCGCGGCCCGGCCTGGTGCGCCGCGCGTGCCGCACGAGCCCTTTGATCGCCAGGTTCAACGCATCGGTGGTGTTCAGCGTGAACACGATATGGTGCGCAGACTCACCGTTGATCAGCGTGTTCAACCGTTCGCGGCATTGAAAGATTAGCCGCCCGCCCTCGCGCGATTCCGCATAATTCGCACGCCCCGGCGTCGCGCCGATCTCCGTCGCGTATCGGAACATCGCCTCGTACACCGCGGCTGGCTTGGGGAAGCTCGTCGCCGCGTTGTCGAGATAAAGACGTGAAGAGGGCATGTTCGATCTCGTCAACGAACGCTCGCCACAACTTCTCGGCTCGCGCTTCGCCGCTTTCCTTTACGCTACTTCGCCGCCTTGTAGAACGGCATCGGCACAATCCGACCCTCAAGCAGCCCACGGCCTGTGTCCACCACGAGCGACGTGCCAACCACAGTCCGCGCGGAATCCACGAACCCCATCGCGATCGACGTGCCCAGCGTCGGGCTCAAGCACCCGCTGGTCACCACGCCGACTTCTGAATCACCGATCTTGATGATGTTCCCCTGCCGCGCCGCGCGCTTGCCTTCGAACTGCATCCCGGCGAGCTTGCGGGCGGGCCCGCCTTCCTTCATCGTCCTCTGCAGCGCGTCCATGCCCACGAACCGCTCGCCACGCTCCATCTGGTCCTTGTCCAGGCTGATCGCAAAGTCCACGCCGCTCGAAAGCGCGTTGATCTCCTCGCCCAGCTCGTGCCCGTACAGCGGCATCGAGGCCTCCATCCGCAGCGTGTCGCGGGCGCCCAGCCCGATCGGCTTCACCGCCGCGTCCGCCGACTTCATGTCAAGCCCCTGCAGAATCATCTTCAACGCGAACCCGACCATCGACGCTGGCAGGATCACCTCCACCCCGTCCTCGCCCGTGTACCCCGTGCGGCTCACGATCAGCTTGGTCACCACCAGGTTCTTGATCGCAAACCGGTACCGCTTAAGCGCCGGGATTTCTTTGCTGAACTTCTCGACCATGCTGATGACCCTGGGCCCCTGCACCGCGATCATGGCCGTGTCCTTGGTCTGGTCGTCGATCTTCAGCGTCAGATCCCCGGCCGCCCGCACCTGCTCGAAATGCCCGAGCAGCTTCTCGCGGTTGGACGCGTTCACGACGATCAGGAAATCGTCCTCGTCAAACCGATACACGATCACGTCATCGCGAACGCCGCCGCCCTCGTTGCACACCAGCGAGTACCGGCACTGCCCCGTCTGCATGTCGCTGATCTTCCGCGTACACAGCCGCTCCAAGAACTTCCGCGAGTGCCGCCCCGTGACCTTCACCCGCCCCATGTGCGACACGTCAAACAGCCCGCCGCTCGTGCGGACCTGCTTGTGCTCCTCGTGGATCCCGGCGTAGCGAATCGGCATCTCCCAGCCAGCAAAGTCCACCATGCTGCCGTTGTTGTCGACATGAAACTGATACAGCGGGGTTCGGAGCAAAGCGGATCTCCTGCAAGAATGATCTGCGAAAACGAGGCACCGCGAAACCCAAAGCAACGCGAGAACGACGCCCGGAACCACGCCTTAAAGAACAGCTCGGCGACGTTGGCTCGCCCCGGTCGCGCCCGGGTTGAGCCTCTACGCCGATGTTAGCACGCCGGTGGGTCATTCTCGAAAAACACGCGGCCGTTCACGCTGCCGAATTCGGTGACCAAGGCGCATTATCGATCAACCGTACTTTCCCCAGACGAGCCGCGATGAGTGCACGGCACGCGCGCCCGCTCGCGCTCGGCGCGATCAGCGTCGTCGCGTCACGGATCACCGCGTACTCCGGCTCGATCCCCGCGTCGCCCAGCATCCTCACCATGCCGACCTCGGCCGCGACACGATCGCGCTCGTGAGACGCCGCCCTGAGCGCCCGCGCGATCGCGACCGACCGAACCCGATCCTCCGCCGTCAGGAAAACATTCCGGCTGCTCATCGCCAGCCCGTCCGTCTCACGCACCGTCTCAATCTCGACGACCTCGACGGGCATCTTCAGCATCGCCGTCATCTCGCGCACCACCGCGAGCTGCTGCCAGTCCTTCTCGCCGAACACCGCCACGCGCGGGCGCACCAGTTCAAACAACCTCCGCACCACCTGGCACACCCCCGCAAAGTGCCCGGGCCGCTGCATGTCCTCCAGCTTCGGCTCGGTCGCGCTTCGCGGCAATTCCGGCACGCCCACCGCGAGCCCGCCCGGGTACATCGTTGAAACCTCGGGCGCAAACACCCACGCCGCGCCGTACGCCGCCGCCAAACTCGCGTCAGCCTCGAGCGTCCGCGGGTAGCGCGCGAAGTCCGCTTGCTCGTTGAACTGCGTCGGGTTCACAAACACGCTCACCACCACGCCCTCCAGCCCACGCTCCTTGGCGGTCGCCGCGGCTCTTCGCACCAGTTCACCATGCCCAGCGTGCAACGCCCCCATGGTCGGCACGAACACGCCGCGACCCTGGATCTCCGCAAGCTCAAACTCGGTGTGGACAATCTTCACGCTGAAGGCTCGCGCGGCCGACCAACGATGTCAAGTCTCCCGCACCACATACCACGTACTACGCCGGATCACAGGCCATCCCGCATCATCTCCGGCCCCGCTCCATCAAGCCTACCACCGGCTCTCATCAACTTTTCCAGCTCGATCACATCCCCGGGCCGCGCCGCCACCACCTGGTGCGAACGATCTCCCGCCACCGCGAGCAGCCGCTCGATCGGCTCATTCAACGGCTCGGCGCTCAGCACGAACGTCGAGTGATGCACCGGCAGCAGGTGCGTTCCGCGCATCGCCGAGAACATCGTCCACACCTGCTCGGGCGACGCGTGATGGTGGATCCAGGGCTCGTACGCGCCGATGCCAAAGATCGCCAGGTCCGCGCCGGGGATCGCGTCGTACGCATCGGTAAAGGCTGTATCGCCAGCGAAAAGCACCTTGCCGTTGCCGCCCTCGATCAGATAGCTGTTGTACCCGCGGTGCCGGTCCCAGGCTGTCCGCGCGCCCCAGTGCGCGGGCCGAAGCGCCGAAAAATTCAACCCCGCGATCTCCTGCTGCCCGCCCCAATCGATCTCGTGCACCGCCCCGAACCCGCGCGGGATCAGCCGCCTCGTGTTCTTGGCCGTGATCACCACCGTCTCGGGCCGCTTGATCGCGCGCAGCGTCGGCTTGTCGAGATGGTCAAAGTGCGGGTGCGACAGCAGCACCACGTCGATCGGCGGCAAATCTCGCGCCAGCACCGGCGGCAGCCCGATCCGCCTCACCCCCAGCGTTACCGGCCCGATTCCCACGCCGATCCGACTCGACAGCACAGGGTCCGTCAGGATCGTCTTCCCACCAAGCCGCACCAGCACCGTGCAATGCCCCAGCCACGCCGCCACGGGCCGACCACCGGCATCCACCACGCCGCACGCACGCTCCCAGTCGCGCGCGAACTCCGCCGGGTCGTGCGAGTGTTCGTCTGCCCGGCGCATACCTTGCACCAGTTCGCGCGGGTACCGCTGCGCGATCGACCGTATCGCCTGCTGAAAAAACTTGGGCTTACGAGCCATGCCAAAATGCTAGGTGCGAGCGAGCGAGACCCGCGATCAATCATTCCTTCTCAAACGCCGCATCGAACGCACGCCCCGAAGCCGGAAAATCCACGCCGCGGACAAACTCGCACGATTCCGTCGCCCCGTGCTCGCGGTCCATACCCGCGTCCTCCCACTCCACGCTCAACGGCCCGTCATACCCCGCACGGTTTAACGCCCGCACGATCGCATCAAAGTTCACATCGCCCCGGCCCACCGACCGGAACTCCCACCCACGCCGATGGTCCCCGAACGGCAGGTGCGAGCCCAGCACGCCGTTCACCCCGTTCAGGTTCGTCGCCACGTCCTTCATATGCACATGGAAAATCCGGTCCGCAAACCGATCAATGAAGGCCACCGGATCAACCCCCTGCCACAACAGGTGGCTCGGATCAAAGTTGAACCCGAACGCCGGGTGGTGCCCCACGGCCGTCAACGCCATCTCGGCGGTGTGTACGTCGTACGCGATCTCCGTCGGATGCACCTCCAGCGCGAACTTCACGCCGACCCTCTGATACGCGTCCAGAATCGGCCCCCACCGCTTGGCAAAGTCGTCAAACCCGGCGTGAACCTCCGCCACCGACGTCGGCGGGAAAAAATACAGCTTGTGCCAAACGCTGCTCCCCGTGAACCCGTTCACCACCCCCACCCCGAACTTGGCCGCGGCCTTGCCCGTGGCGATCATCTCGAGCGCCGCCCGCTTGCGCACGCCCTCGCGGTTCCCATCGCCCCACACTCGCTTAGGCAGTATGGCCTTGTGCCGCACGTCAATCGGATCGCACACCGCCTGCCCGACGAGATGGTTCGAGATCGCGTGACACACCAGCCCGTTGGCCTTCAGGATCTCGTGCCGCGATTCAACATACTTCTTATCCCGCCCGGCCTTCACCACGTCAAAGTGATCGCCCCAGCAGGCCAGCTCTATCCCATCGAACCCGAAAGATTTCGCCTTTTCGGCAACGGTCGCGAGCGGCAGATCGGCCCACTGGCCGGTGAAAAGCGTGACAGGCCTGGACATCGAATGCTTCCTTCCTTCATTACTCGAAATCAAACACCCGCAAACTCGGCACACGATCCGCCAGACCAACCTCTCGGGCACCCTTATCCAATTCAGCGTACCAAACCATCGCTCGCCGAGCCTCACCTGATCACAAGCCCTGATCGCAAGCCCTGATTCTCGAAGCCTCTGACACTCTCATTGCGTCTGGCCTAATTTTGCTCATCATTGGAGAGGCCCCAGACAGACCGCCCCCGCGCCAGCGATTTCGAGTATGCTTCCGCCCTGTTCCTGACCATGAAGCTCTTCCCGCCGCCGAGACATCCATGAGCGATCCCACAAACCGTCCTCCGCACGCCGTCACCCAACGCGACGCCGCCTTCAATGACCCAGCGATGCGAGCCCTTGCCGACGGGCCCGGTGTCCCTCTTGAAACACGCCATCCGCGCGGGCTCGCCACCCTATTCATGGCCGAGATGTGGGAACGATTCTCCTACTACGGCATGAAGGCCCTCCTCGTGCTCTTCCTCATCGCCATCGTCGGGGCTCACCAGCTCCCCGTCGGCGTCCACCAGACCGGGATCCGGTTCGAGGACAAAACCAACAAGGTCACCCAGACCCGCCAGAGCTACATCGCCATCGATCAACCCGGCTTCGCTCCCGCGACACCCACCGCCGCGGCCCCGACCGGCACCACGCTCGAAGTCACCCCCGCCACCGACGCCGTCGCTACCGGAACCAAGGGCAGCAAGTCGTTCACCGGCGAAACCACCACCTACACCGTGAAGAACACCGGCGACAAGGACGTCGAGTTCAACGTCGGTGTCATTCGCGAGGACGAAAAACCTGTCTTCGTCAAGGTCGAGGACACCACCTCGCCCATCACCGGAACACTCAAGCCGGGACAGTCGCGTGAGTTCAAAGTCGCACTCAGCACCGAAGACGGCGGCCTAGGCTGGACCAAGGCACGCTCGGGCAACCTGCTCGCGTGGTACAGCGCACTGGTCTACCTCCTCCCCATCGTCGGAGGCTACCTCGCAGACCGCTTCCTAGGCGCCCACCGCTGCCTCATCATCGGCGGAGCCATCATCGCCGCCGGGCACTTCACGCTCATGGCCGACACCCTACCCACCCTCTATGCCGGGCTGGCCATGGTCATCGTCGGCACCGGGTTCTTCAAATCGAACGTCTCGGCCATGGTCGGCAAACTTTATAATGACGGCGACCCGCGCCGAGACGCCGGGTTCACCATCTTCTACATGGGCATCAACCTCGGCGCCTTCATCGCCCCCATCGCCTGCGGCTGGCTGCGCGTGAAGTACGGCTGGAGCGTCGGCTTCGGGGCCGCCGGATTCGGCATGGTCGCCGGGCTCATCTGGTACATGATCGGCAGCGCCAAACACCTCAAGGGCATCGGCGATCCTCCCAAGCCCAGCCGCGACGCCGACTCTAACGCCGCCCGGAACACCCCGCTGACCAGCGAGGAACGCAGCCGCGTCGCCGTCATCTTCATCATGGCCTTCTTCGTCATCTTCTTCTGGACCGCCTTCGAGCAGTCCGCCGGCTCCATCGCGTTCTTCGGCGAAGAACGCACCGACAAGGTCCTGCCCTCCTGGCTCAACTGGACCGTCGGGGCCGCCTCGAACGTCCCCGCCGAGTTCCCCGCCGAATGGTTCCAATCCATCAACCCGCTCATGATCCTCATGCTCGCGCCCGTGTTCGCGTCACTCTGGGTACGCCTCGCCCGCAGCTCGTTCAGCCCCAGCACCCCCGCCAAAATGGCCATCGGGCTCATCACGCTCGGCGCGGGCTTCGGGTTCATGGTCCTCGGGGCTCAGGCGGCCGAGGGCGGCAGCAAGGTCACACCCTTCTGGATCATCGCCGCGCTCTTCGTCCACACCTGTGGCGAACTCTGCCTCTCGCCCGTCGGGCTCTCCCTCGTCAGCAAGCTCGCGCCCCTCAAGTTCGCCTCCATGCTCATGGGAACTTGGTTCCTCGCCAACTTTGTCGCCAACTTCATCGCCGGGCAGCTCTCGGGCCAAGTCGACAAAATCTCCGAGAGAGGGTTCATCCTCCCGGGTCAGGCGGGGTTCTTCCTGATCTTCATGGTCGCGCCCATCGCGGCCGGAGTAGTCCTGCTCGTGCTCGTTCCCAAGCTCAAGAAGATGATGCACGGCCGGGGATAACGCCGCACGACAGACGAAAGTTGACCGACGACAAGAGCCAGCCAAGGCCGGGGCGATCGCATACCTCACGACCTCAAAGCGCTCTTACCGCGCCTTGATCGTCCAATCTACCGAACCCGCGCCGTCCGCCCACCGCCTCATGTCGTTCATCTCGTCCCAGCCCGCCATCGCCGCGTGCCCGTCGAGCATCACCGTCACAGCCTTGCCCTCGTGACGCAGCGACACAAACCCCGAGTTCTGACCCGGAAGCCGAACGTTCGGGTCCGCCTCGTAGCTCGCGTCCCACCGCCGCCCCTGCGCCGCCACGAAGTACGGCGGCTCAACACGGAAATACCCCTGCGGCGCGCCCAAACCCGGGGCCAGCGGCTGCTGCTCCACGCGGGCCGAAACGAACGTCATCAACTGGCTCGGACGCTGCACGCCGTCCAGCCGGGCGACGTGAACCCGACCGTACTTGGCCGTGAACGCCTTGTCCCACGCCCCGAACTTCTCGCTCCCGCCCACGAACGCCACGTTCATCCCCAAGCTGGGGAACAGGCTCACCACGTAGCGGTAGGTCACGCCGATTTTCTCGAACTCCGCCGCGTTGTCCTTGATCTGCCCGAGCAACTTCGCGTCGTCATATAGCCCGCGGAAATTGAAATTCAGGTACGGCGCGAGCCGCCACGGGTACCTCTGCGCCACCGTCAGGTCTGTGATCGCCAGCCCCTCATCATCCAGCACCGCGTTCGCGCCCTTCAACGAATCTCGCGGCGGGAACCCCGGCAGTACAGCCGACTTATGATCGTCGGCATACCCGGTGTACGCGATCACCAACTGCTGGGCCGCCACCAGCTCTCGCGTCCGCCAAGCCGCCGCGCGAGCCTTAGAGAGGGCTGGCAACAGGATCGAAACCAGCACGCTCACCACCGCGATCACGACCAGCAGCTCGATCAGCGTAAAGCCAGCCTTGCGAAGCTGGCTCGCCAAGTTAAACAGACCCATCTTTCGAAGCGGGCAACAACGCGGGCTGACAATCGTTTGGATGTTGGTCATATGGTCGCTAATTCCTGTTCCGCAACATTAAATGCTGCCACAGAGGAATAATCGACCCCTCGGTCCGTACAATTCGCTCAACGAAGACAAAATTTTAGCGATATAAATCTTGGTTCTATCCGGGAAAGGGCTCCTCGTGTTCAATTTCAACGTGCGAAACGCGTCCGTATTCCTCGCAACCGCGGTCTTGGCTGCGTCCGCCACCGCCCAGCCGCTGGTCGCCACCTTCGACAGCCCAACCCTGGACCGCTGGATGTACCCGTTCAACTCCACCCCGGGCTCAGAGGCGTCGGCTCCCAGCTTCGGCGCAATCCAAATCGCTGGCTTCGACGACCGCGACGGGCAGTTCCTGCTGGGCTGGAACACCGCCGCCGTCATACCCCAAGGGAAACCCCTGGAAAACTACCGCCTTTCGGCCGCACGCCTGCGACTGACGGTCAACGTCGACATGCAGTTTCGCTACGACCCGACGCCCGACTCGTTTGTCACGCTGCTCGACAAGGCCGACGCCGCGTATGTCGCCGACAGCGACCTCGGCAAGCCGGTCGAACTTTTCGGCGCTGGGTACCGCAACGGCTGGACTTCCTCCACCTTCAACGAGAACTCTCTCTTCGGCGGCGCACCGATCGTGCCCCCGGCCGAGGGCGCTCGCAACGTCTTCCCCGCCATGTTCAGCCCGGCGGGCGTCGCCACCGACATCTCGCGCCAGATCCGCCAGCGCTTCGACGCCTCGTCCATGGCGATCGGGCTGACCAACGCCGTCACGCCCGGACAGCTCGTCCCGGCCGGGACCGTGCTGACCTTCGATGTCGATCTTTGTGCGCCCGAAACGCGGGCCTACTTTCAGCGCGCCCTCGCCAGCGGCAGGCTCATGCTGGTCGTCTCGTCGCTCCAGCCCGCGCAGGGCGGCCCCGACGGCGGCACGGGGACCCCCACCTACCCGGCATTCTATACGAAGGAAAACCTCATCGGCCTCGCGTTCGCGCCCAAGCTCGAACTCGACCTCACCGTCGCCAAACCAGCCGACTACAACGGCGACGAGTTTATCAACGGCGACGACTTTGATGCGTACGTTCAGGCCTTCGTCGACGGCACGGCGTCGGCGGATTTCAACGGCGATTGCTTCGTCAACGGCGACGATTTCGACGCGTTCGTGATCGCGTTTGAGATCGGTTGAGCGGTGCTTGGCGGAAGAGTTCACCAGTCAAGCGGCGCGAGCCACGCCTGCGCGAGATCTTCCACACCAAGGTTGACGTCGGCTGATTCCCACACCAGCCGCCCGTGGCCCGCGAGCGTTCCGATGGTTGTGGCCGAGAGCCCGCCGAAATCGGTCAGGATCGTGCGCACACGCTTGTAATCTTCGGGCTTAATCTCAATGATATAGCGCGAGGGCGATTCGGAGAACGCGAGCTCGAAAAGTTCGATCTGGCCCGCGTCCTGCGTGATGTCGATGCCGAGCGCTGGCGTGCCCGGGCGTTTGGCGATCAGACCGGAGAGGCCCGAGGCATCACCGGCTGGCGCGGCCGCGCCCGAGGCGATGAGTATCTCGGCCACCGCGACCAGCAGACCGCCATCGGAACAGTCGTGGCACGAGCGTACGAGCCCTAGGCGGATGCACTCGGCGACCGCGCGAGCGGTACGCGGGCCGATTTTTAGGTCGGTCTCGGGGATGGTCTCGCAGCCGTCGCTGCGATTTGATCTCGGCGGCAGCTCGAACATGCGCTGGTAGTGCGATCCGCCGAGGTTTGGCTTGGTCGCGCCGATCACCACGAGCAGGTTGCCGATCTCTTTGGCGTCCATCGTCACGCAGCGCGCGGTGCTGGGCACGATGCCGATTCCGCTGATGAGCAGCGTCGGCGGGATCTCAATGGTCTTGGTCGCGCCGGTCGCGAGGTCGGTGACCTTGAACTGGTTGTTGAGAGAGTCCTTGCCAGAAACGAAGGGGGTCCGATAGGCCTTCGCGCCGTCGTAGCAGCCCTCGGCCGCGCGCACGAGCGTGCCGAGGTTCTCAGGCTTTTCGCAACTGGGCCAGCAGAAATTGTCGAGGATGGCGATGCGCGAAGGGTCGGCGCCAACGCACACGAGGTTGCGCACGCACTCGTCGATCGCGGCCAGGGTCATCCAGTACGGATCGCCGCCGGCGCGCGGGTCGCCCAGCCCGGTCGCCAGCCCGCACCCGATCGCCACGCCGCGCCCGCTGCCGAAGATCGGCTCGATCACGGCCGCATCGCCGGGCCCGCGCCCGCCGGGCCCGACCAACGGCTTGATCACCGTGTTGCCCTGCACCTCGTGGTCGTACTGGCGGATGAGCCAGTGCTTGGAAGCGATGTTGGGGTGGGAGAGCAGGGAGAGGAGCGAGGCAGCTATGGAGCGAGACAGCGAAACAGGGGAAGAGGAAAAATTTGCTTCCTCTTCGTGCGCTTTCCCTGACTCGCTGTCTCGCTGTCCCCCTGTCTCGCTGCTCCCCTGCTTCGCTGTTTCGCTTGATCGCCCGCTCCAAACCGCCTCGCGCGTCGGCGTCGGGATGCCATCGTGCAGCAGGTGCATCGAGAGCTGGCCGACGGGCGTGCCGTGGTAGAAGAGTTTGAGCTGTGCGTCTTCGGTGCCGAAGTGCCCGAGGTCGGCGAGCTCGACGTGTTCTTCGTCGCAGATTTTCTGAAGAGCGGCGACGTTGTGCGGCGAGACGGCGAGGACCATGCGCTCTTGAGCTTCGCTGATCCAGATCTCGGTGTAGGAAAGACCCGCATATTTCACGGGCGCGCGGTCGAGATGGACTTCCGCGCCGATCTTCGAGCCCATCTCCCCCACTGCTGAGGAAAAACCGCCAGCGCCGCAGTCGGTGATGGCGTTGAAGAGGGCGCGGCTCGGCGTTGATGTGTGCCCACGATCGAGCGCAGGGCCGTCGCGCGCGCGCAAGATCGCGTCCATCACTCGCTTCTCTTCGATCGCGTTGCCGATCTGCACGGCGTGCGAGAACTCGTCGGCGGCGGTGTGCTCGAGTTCGGCAGAGGAGAAGGTGGCCCCGTGGATACCGTCGCGGCCTGTGCGCCCGCCAATCGCGATGATGCGGTCGCCGGGCTTGACGACGCCGGTCACGCCGTCGCGCGGGATCAGGCCGATGCAGCCGCAGAAGACTAGCGGGTTGCCGACGTAGCGATCGTCGAACCAGACCGCGCCGTTGAGGGTGGGGATGCCCATGCGGTTGCCGTAATCGCGCACGCCGGCGACGACTTCGGTGAGGGTGCGCTTGGGGTGAATCGCGCCGGGGGGGATTTCTTTGAGATTGGGGAACGCGACGCAGAAGATGTCGGTGTTGGCGATCGGCTTAGCGCCTAGGCCGGTGCCCATCACGTCGCGGATGCAGCCGCCCGCGCCGGTTGCGGCCCCGCCGTAGGGCTCGATGGCGCTCGGGTGGTTGTGCGTTTCCACCTTCACGCACACGCCCCACTCTTCATCCAAGGCGATCACGCCAGAGTTGTCCGTGAAGACCGAGAGCGTCCAATCGATGCCGTCGGCGATCAGCTCGAAGGTGGCGGCCGCGACGGTGGATTTCAGAAGGTTGTTGATCGTGATGGAGCCGTCGAGATTGAGAACGTGGCCGGGGCGGTTGGACCAGTCGATGGGGTCGCTCGCACGCGCCGCGGGTGCGTTGGTATACCGGATCGTGCTCTTCAGCGTTTTATGAACGCAATGCTCGGACCAGGTTTGGGCGATGGTTTCGAGTTCGATGTCGGTCGGCTCGCGGCCCACGCGCTCGTACTCGGCGCGCACGGCCTGCATCTCGGGGAGACTGAGGAAGAGATGAGCTTCGCGTGAGAGTTTGGTGAGTTGGTCGTCGGTAAGGCCGCGCACGAGGATGTTGCGGAGCTTGAGGGTGTAGGTGCCGCCGTGGGGGAGTTCTTTGGGGTGCCAAGGGGTAGTGTGGATTTGTTGGACGACGCCGTTGGCGAGAAGACGCTGAGCGAGGGCGACGGCTTGCTCGATGGTGATGCCGCGGAGGTCGTAGCGCCAGCCGGTGGAGACTTGAACGTTCGCGCCGACGAGTTCGTTCACGGCTTGCTGAACAGACTGGGCGGCCGGGTCCATGACTCCGGGCAGGGGGTGGATCTCGACGCTGGTGAGACCGTCGGCGGTGGATACGCCTTCGGCAACAGATTCGACCACGAGGTCGGCGAGGAGGCGCTGGCCGATGACGCGACGCTGGTCGGCGGTGAGATCGCCTTGGATGAGATAGACGCGGCAGGCTTGCGCGGCGGCGACGGCGATGCCTAGGTTGGCGGCGCCGCGCTGGACGGAATCGGAGCGTGGGTCGGGGAGCCCGGGTTTCACCCGGACCTCGAAGCGATGAACGAGGGAAGCAGACTTGGCGGGTGGTTGGGCGAGGGTGGTGCTCACGGGCGATCGTATTCGGATCCGATCAGGTTGTCCGTGGTTGAGGTCCAAGCCGTGGGGCCGGGCTTGAAGACGCGGCGCTCGGATCGCCAGTACGATGCAGTCCTTAGGAGAGCTTTGTGAGCCAATTGCGCCCGAATGTGAATATCACTGGATTGCACAGCAGCGACGAGGACGCGCTGGAACTTTCGGCTGGCGCGAACAGGCCGGGCGGCGGGGCGGTGCTGTTCGAGTTTGCGTGGGAGGTCTGTAACCAGGTAGGCGGGATCTACCAGGTGATCCGTTCCAAGGCCCCGTCGATGATCGAGCGTTGGGGAGATCGGTATTGCCTGGTCGGTCCGTACGACGCGAACAAGGCGCAGCTGGAGTTTGAGCCGACGAGGCCGAGCGCGTGGATCAGCCGGGCGATCAACAGTTTGAAGGCCGAGGGACTGACGATCCATCACGGACGGTGGCTGGTGACGGGTCGGCCTCGGGTGATGTTGATCGAGCCTTGGCAGGGGTTGGAACGCTTGGCGGCCGTGAAGTACGAGCTTTGGGAGCATCATGGGGTTGAGACGCCGGGGAACGATCGGCTGATTAATGACGTGGTGGCGTTTGCGGACGCGGCGCGGCGGTTGTTGAAGGCGCTGTGCGATCACCGGAATCTTGCGCCCGGAGCGACACCGGGTGTGGTGATGGGTGCGGGGATGGGTGAGACCGGTGGGACGGGGCGCGCGGCGAGCGCGACGAAGGTGAAGGTTGCGTCTTCGCCGCCGATTGTCGCGCACTTTCACGAGTGGATGGGCGGGTTGGCGATCCCGATGGTCCGGCGGCAGAACCTGCCGGTCGCGACAGTTTTCACGACGCACGCAACTCTGCTGGGGCGGTACGTCGCGTCGGGGACGGATAATTTTTATGACGCGCTGCCGTGGATGGATCAGGCGGCGCTGGCGGTGCAGTACAACGTCAAGACGCAGCACTCGATCGAGCGAGCGTGTGCGCACGGGTCGCATGTTTTCACGACGGTTTCGAGCGTGACCGCGGAGGAGTGCGCGGCGCTTCTGGGGCGCGGTGTGGACGTGGTGACGCCCAACGGGCTAAACGTCGAGCGGTACAACATGTCGCACGACCAGCAGCGGCTGCACGCCCAGAGCAAAGAGGCGATCCACCGGTTCGTGATGGGGCACTTTTTCCCGAGCTATTCGTTCGACCTGGATCGGACCCTGTATTTTTTCACGAGCGGGCGGTTTGAACCTCGGAACAAGGGGTTTGATCTGTGCCTGGAGGCGATGGCGCGGCTGAACGCGGAGATGAAAGCCTCGGCGGACGACCCGCGGTTCAAGGGCGGGACGATCGTGTTTTTCATCGTGTCATCGCGACCTACGAAGTCATTGAACCCGTTGGCGCTCGAGAAACGCGGCGTGCTGGAAGAGTTGCACGGGGTGTGCCGGCATATCACGGACACGGTGGGTGAGAAGCTATCGGCGCGGGCGGCCTCGGGGGGCAAGCTGAAGCTGGACGACTTGGTGGACGAGTACTGGATGTTGCGGTACCGACGCACGCAGCAGGCGTTGCGGCAGCACTGCCTGCCGATGGTCGTTACGCACATCATGGAGGACGACCAGAACGATCCGGTGCTCAATCAACTGCGGATGCTGGGGCTGGTGAATCGGCCAGAGGATCCGGTGAAGATTGTGTACCACCCAGAGTTTATTAACCCGGTGAACCCGCTGTGGGGGATCGAGTACGACCAGTTCGTGCGCGGGTGTCACCTAGGGCTGTTCCCGAGCGCGTACGAGCCTTGGGGATATACGCCGCTGGAGTGTGCGGCCATGGGTATCCCGGCGGTGACGAGCGACCTGGCGGGGTTCGGTCGGTACACGCAGGAGAACATTCCTGAGCACGACAAGCAGGGGTTGATCGTGCTGAACCGGCGCGGGCGGTCGTACCACGACGCGGCGGCGGACCTCGCGGGCAAGCTGCTGGAGTACTGCCGGCAGGACCGGCGCGATCGGATCCAGTTGAGGAATGCGGTGGACCGGTTGTCGTGGGAGTTCGACTGGCCCAAGTTAGTCGGGGCGTACCACGGGGCGCACGACCTGGCGCTAGAGCGAGCCGGGTTGGCGGCACCGGCGGCGGTGTCATGAAGGATTCAGCGGAGCAGGCTAAGGAGAGTGCCCGGGGCAGGCCTCAGGTGGAGTTGCACACCGACGGGGCGTGCTCGGGGAACCCAGGGCCGGGCGGTTGGGCGTTTATTTTAAAGCACCCCGTGAGCGGGAAGGCGATCGAGCGGTTTGGTGGCGAGCGCGACACGACGAACAACCGGATGGAGCTGCAGGCTGTGATCGAGGGATTGACGGCGTTGAAGTCGGCGTCGCTGGTGGACCTATTCAGCGATTCGCAGTACGTGCTCAAGGGGTTGAAGGAGTGGATGCCGCAGTGGAAGAAGCGTGGGTGGCGCACGGCCGACAAAAAGCCGGTGAAGAACCAGGAGCTGTGGGAGCGGCTCGATGAGCTCAAGGGCGCGCATGAGATCCGGTTTCACTGGATCAAGGGCCACAACGAGCACCCAGAGAACGAGCGGTGCGATCAGCTGGCGGTGCGGGCTCGGGACGAGGCTTCAGGGAGGCCGCGCGGGTTGTGAGCGTTCTGGGCTTGGTGGCTCCGAGAACATTCCGGGAAGGTTCGCGGTGAGTTGCGCGGAATTTTCGGTGTGAACCGCGGCGAGTGAGATCAACCCGTGACGCTGGCCGACCGATGCTGGGACGCACGAGAGCGCTGGCGCGTTGCGCTGGGCGATCTTGACGGCGTGAGCACGAGGATTCCTTGGTCCAGAATTGAGCGGAGGTCGGCGTGGAACTCAACGAAATTCTTAAGAAGGCTTTCGAGTCGGACGCTTCGGATATTCACCTGATCTCCGGGCAGCCGCCGGTGATCCGCGTACACCAAGTGATGACGCCGATGGACCCGTTCGTGATTACTCCCGAGCAGGCGCAGGCGTTCTTTGACCTGATGGCGCCGCCCGAGGCAGTGGCGACGTTTGCGCGGGTGAAGGACGCGGACTTTTCGTACGAGGTGTCGGGGCTGGCCCGGTACCGCGTGAACGCGCACATGCAGCGTGGCACGATCGGGATCGCGATGCGTGCGATCAAGACGAAGGTTCCTCCGCTGGCGGGGCTGAACCTGCCCGAGGTCATCGCGCGCATGACGTACCTGCCGCGCGGGCTGGTGCTGGTGACGGGGGACACGGGTTCGGGCAAGTCGACGACGCTGGCGGCGATGATCCAGGCGATGAACCAGCGCTACCGCAAGCACATTATCACGCTCGAGGACCCGGTCGAATACACGTTCAAGAGCGAGCAGTGCATCATCGAGCAGCGGGAGCTGGGGCAGGACATGCCGACGTTCTCGTCGGGCTTGAAGCACGTGCTGCGTCAGGACCCGGACATTATTCTGGTCGGAGAAATGCGCGACCTGGAGACCACGTCGCTGGCGATCTCGGCCGCGGAAACGGGGCACTTGGTGCTTTCGACGCTGCACACGGTGAACGCATCGCAGACGGTGGACCGCATTATCGATATGTACCCGAGCGGGCAGCAGAACCAGATTCGTTCAATGTTGTCCAACACGCTGCAGGCGGTGGTGAGCCAGACTTTGTTCAGCCGGATCGATCGACCGGGGATGGTGCCGGCGGTGGAGACGCTGCTGTGTACGCCAGCGGTGCGGAACCTGATCCGCGAGGCGCGGACGTTTGAGATCCCCAACGTGATCGAGACCAACCGCGCGATCGGGATGTCGAGCCTCGATGCTTCGATCGCTGAGTTGTACTTCAACGGCATGATCAGCAAGGAAGACGCGATCGCTCAGGCGGCCCAGCCCGACAAGCTGGAGCGTCAGCTGGCGGCGTGAGTTGGTGTTGGGGAAGTGGTGGTTGGCACCATCTCAGCACAGAGAGGGAGCGGAAGTAGGAGACAGGTTGAAAACCTGTCTCACGAGGCTGAGAAGAAATCAGAGCTTTTGGTTTGTTTGGTTTCGAGTGCTGGGCGTGCAATTAGGAACGGAGAGCGACCGGGCGGCGTGATGGGTCGAGGTGGGGCGAGCGTGATTGGCTTGCCTTGAACAAGACTTGTTGTGTCGGATCGGTTCACAGACACCATGGCCAACTACCGCTACCAGGTTCGCAACCCTCAGGGTCAGACGCAGGTGGGCATCGTCGCGGCCGAGAGCAGCACGGCGGCGGCGGCGGCGCTGCGGAACCAAGGGATGCACGTTCTGGCTCTCTCGGTGATCGCCGGGCAGGTGACGGCCCAGGGCATTTTCGCCAAGCTCAAGGAGCTGAACGCCGGGACGCCGAACCAGAAGCACGTTCTGGACTTTACGACGCAGCTGGCGGTGATGATTCGCGCGGGCATCAATCTTCGCGCGGCCTTGGACGGCATCGCGGACCAGACGCAGCACGTCGCGTTCCGCAGGGTTCTGATGCAGCTCAAGACGGACGTGGAAGGCGGCAAGCAGTTCTCCGAGGCGATCGCCAAGCACCCCAAGCTGTTCAACACGCTGTACGTGAACATGGTGCGGGCGTCGGAGATGTCGGGCTCGTTCAGCAAGATGCTGGACCGGATCGCGGCGTACATCGGGCAGCAGCTCGAGACGCGGAAGATGGTTATTGGCGCGTCGATCTATCCGGCGATCATCGGCACGCTGGCGATCAGCGTGACGGTGTTCCTGCTGACGTTCGTGCTGCCGAAGTTCTACGCGGTGTTCGAGGGTAAGGAGGACATCCTGCCCTGGGCGACCAAGTTCTTGATGGGCGTGAGCAAGGGGATCGTGGCGTATTGGCCGATTATTCTTGGCGCGTTCATCGGCGTGGCGGGCGGGATCTACGCGTTTGCGCGGACCGAGGTCGGCTCGTTCTGGGTGGACAAGCTGAAGCTGAAGGTTCCGATCGTCAAGAACATGTTCTATTCGCTGTACATCAGCCGGTCTCTGCAGACGATGGGGCAGCTGATCAACGCGGGCGTGCCGATGCTGGACACGCTGGCGATCACGGGCGATATTTCGGGCAACCAGATCTTCAAGGGTCTGTGGCGGCGTGTGTACCAGAGCGTGAAGCAGGGCAAGAAGATCACGCAGCCGCTGCAGAAGGACGGGATCTTGCCGCGTGCGGTGACGCAGATGATCGCGGCGGGCGAGGAGTCCGGTAAGCTCGGCGAGGTGCTCGACGAGATCTCGGTGTTTTATCAGAAGCAGCTGAAAGAGGCTATCAAGGCCATGACGAGCATGATCGAGCCCATCATGATCCTTTTTATGGGAACGGTCGTCGGCTTCATTGCGATGGCGGTGATTCTGCCCATCTTCAAGATGAGTCAGATCGTGAAATAGCCGATTCCCCCAGCGGAGTCTGGGCGGCCCGCGAAGCGCGGGGGCTCGGCTCGGCCTGCGGCCCGGGGCTCAGAGGAGCGCGGCTGAGGGGCTGATCGGGGGAGGGAGGCTTCATGAATCAACCGGCACGGCGAACCACGTTTGATCGCATGTCCAGCACCAGAGCGCTCGGGCGAGCGGCTGGCGGGTTCACGCTGATCGAGACGAGCCTGGCGCTCGTGATCATCGGTGTGGGTGTGCTGGCGTTCATCGAAGCGCAGAACTCGTTCATCAAGAACAACGCGTGGTCGAGCGAGGCGGCGACGGCGACGCTTCTGGCAACGGAGATCCGCGAGCTGTCGAGAAAGCTGCCGCGGCACGACCCGGTGACGGGGCTTTGGCTTCAGGGGACCGGGGGCGCCGCGGTGCTCAACGGCTGGGGCCCGGACGCGGGCGAGACCATCGTTGATGACTTTGACGACATCGACGACTTTGACGGCGTGCGGTTCGGCACGGATGGCGATCTTCCCGGGCCCATCAACGCGTTCGGTGAGGTGGTCCCGGCGATGGACGCCGACGGCAACGTTGTGAACGGGAAAGATGGGCAGCCCTTGCCGTTGCTGGGCTGGTCGCAGACGGTTTTGGTTGAGAAGGTTGACCCGTTTGATTTTTCCACGGTTCGCCCGGACAAGTACAGCGAGCCAGCCTCGGGATCGTTCCCGGGGCGCAAGGTAGACGAATATCCGCTCCGCGTCACTGTGATTGTCGAGTTTCAAGGGCCCAACGACGCCGCGGCACGTGAAGTGACGCGGGTGGTGTGGGTCGTCCCGTAACGTCACCTGATCGAGGCGACGCAGGAGTGCGGAAGCATGCCGACGCAACAGCGTTTGACGTCTTCAACCGATTTAACGTTGAGTTCATCGACGGCGGGCTCGTCCCGGCTGGTGTCGCGGGCTGGTCGTGCGATCGAGCGGCGTGAGAAACGAAAGCCGAAGGAAGAGCGCGGCATCGCGTCGGTGCTGGCGATGATGTTCCTGGTGCTGTTCAGTTCGCTGACGGCGGCGATGGCGATCGCGAGCCGCGGGAACATCCGGACGGCGGCGACGCACATCCACGTGATGCGTGCGCAGAGCGCGGCGGACACTGGGATGGCGGTGGCGGCCAAGCGGCTCAAAGAAGCGACAGCGCGGTTCGTGATCTCGAACAGCGTGATCGACGCGTCGTACGGGCTGAAGATCTGGAAGGGGAACCTTTCGGGCACGGGGAGTTACACGGTTCTGCCGCCGGTGAGCGGGTACAGCGAGGGCTCGCTGCCGGCCGGGATCTCGCAGGCGCTGGCGAACATGCACGCGGCGGACACCGCGATTGTGTCGGGCGTGGGCGTTTCGGTTCCGACGATCGGCGGCGCGATCGCGGGTGTGTCGGCGAGCGAGTATCAGTCGGACGGTTGGCTGTTCACTCCGGCGGTAGCGGTCGAGACCGCGCCGACAGCAGAGACAAAGCCGCTGTCGTACTCGATCACGTACGCGCCGCTGCAAACGTCGGCGGCGAGCACCACGGACATCCGGGTGATTGTGACGGGGTACGACTTCAACTATTCGCGTGTGGGCGGCGCGCCGATCGCGCGGACGATCATGCAGGACTTTCGGCTTGCCAAGCGTGTAAGCCAGGCGATCGTGAGTCCGAGCCGGATCATGATCGGGAAGAACGTGTCGGTAATCGGCGACCTGGGCGCGCGGTACGACGATGTGACGCGGACCAACGGCGATCCGATGACGATTCGCTCAGACTTTGTGGGGTTGGACACCAATCTTGACAAGCGGTTGACCGATTTGTTCGCGTCGCTCAAGGCCGCTGATATTGACGGTGACAACCGCTTGAGGATCGGGCACCCGGTCGAGGGCGCGGGGATCCCGGTGGACAAGGACTACGACGGCGACGGCACCTTGGATCAGGCGTTCGCCGACGTGACAGGCGACGGGTACCTGGACGAGATGGACGTGTTCATCAAGTTTTACGACAAGAACAACGACAAGAAGGTCGCGCTATCGTCGGCCTTGACGGCTGGTACTCCGGCGCAATCCGCGACGCCAGAGTTTGTCACCTCGGGCGGTAATGGGATCGACGAAGACCTTGCGTTCTTGCTTGACTCTGCCAGCCCGGACCGCAATCGCAACGGGATCTACGGGTTCACGGACACGAACCGGAACGGCAAGTGGGATGCGGGCGAAGCGATGCTGGACTATGACGCGGTGAAGTCGGTGAACCGCGACCAGGTTCTGGGGTATCGGGACGGGTACATCGATCGTAAGGATCAGTACGGCAAGGTCCGCGGCACGCTGATTTTCCGCACCTCCAAGAGCGCATGGGCGACGGCGCAGGGCGACCTCTCGGGCAAGCTGCGGGGGCCGATCCGGGCGCCGGTGGGAAAGTCAGCCCAGAACTATGGTGCCAGCACGGATGTTCTGCCTGATCTGTCGCCTTCGACGTTTGATGACTCGACCACGGCCCTGAAGACCGCGGCCAACGGGCAGTCGTTCGCGCAGCAGGTCGCTGACCAGCTGGGCGTTTCGGTCGCGTCGCTGGCGACGTACGTGGAGACCAAGTCGGCGAGCTCGCCGAGCCCGCGGTTCTTGCGTTTGGACGGGGACGCCAACCTCGACGGCCGGCCCGACAACTGGGGCACGGCGTACTTCGAGAAGATGCCGTTCAACAGCCCGAACTATGCGGACTGGTACTTCCGCCCGGTGTACGAGAACATGGTCTTTCGCGACGCGAAGATTCTGGACGGCACCAACGCTCTTTTTCGCAACTGCACGTTTGTGGGCGTGACATACGTCAAGAGCTATGTATCCAACACGCACCGACTGTGGGGCGAGTATGGCAAGCTTCAGATGGACAGCGCCAGCGGCAAGCCGGCCGCGTACCCGCCGCGCACGATCTACGGCAACGACGCGGGCGAGACCAACTACCCGACCATGCTTCCGTCGACGGCGATCCCGCCGACCGAGATGATCCTGATGGGCGTTCCGGAGCTCGACAAGGGCGACGTGCCGTCGAACATGACGGGCCGTCCGGGCTATAGCCTGCTGCCCGACCCGCTGGTGATCAGCGGCAAGCGGGTAGTTGACACGAAGCGTTTCTCGAACAACTTGCGTTTCCACGACTGCTTGTTCGTGGGATCGGTCGTGAGCGACTCGCCGACGACGTACACGCAGTCGCGGAACAAGCTGCAGTTCACGGGCGCAACGCGCTTCACGGACAAGCACCCCGACGCGCCCGACGACGCGACCTTGAATCCGCAGAGCGATGACCTGGCGGAGATCGCCAAGAGTTCGATGATGTTGCCAGGTTACTCGGTGGACATCGGGTCGTTCAACAGCCCACCGACGCAGGACGTGCAGCTTAAGGGGGCGATCATCGCGGGCATCCTGGACGTTCGTGGGAACACGACGATCGAGGGGGCGCTGCTTCTGACGTTCGCGCCGGTGTACGGGCAGGCACCGTTCCTCGACGCGCAGGGGAACCCGGTCGGGAACCCTGCGGGGTTCAACACCACGATCGGTTACTTCGGGCCGGAGGACGGCGACTCGGAATCGATTGATCCGAGAACGCTGCCGATGGTCAGCGGCGTGAAGATCGTCGGGTGGGATTTGGACGGCGACGGGCTGCCGGACCTGGGCCCGACGGAGACGCCGACCGCGGCGCAGCTGGCGGCTGGCGCGGTGGCGGTCCCGTTCTATGGGTACGGTCACATCCAGATGCGTTTGAACACGTCGATGCAGTTGCCCAACGGGCTGCTGCTGCCGATGCAGATCGATGCGATCGCGTCGAGCTATCGAGAGGGGAACCCATGAGACGCTCTATGAAAGCACGCGTGACAAGGCTTGTGAGTCGTGCGGGTTCGGCGCGGCGCGGGTTCAGCCTGATCGAGATGCTGGTGGCGCTCGCGATCACTTCGACGCTGCTGACGGCGGCTTTGGTGGCGCTGGACGCGTCGTTCAAGGGCTACAAGATGACGACGGAGGGGGCGTCGAGCCATGTGGTGACGCGGATCGTGATGCACAGGCTTATGACGATGATCCGGACGGGGACGCAGTTTGCGCCAGCCCCGATCGATCCGCTGGATCCTGCGCAGAACCCGCTGAAGGATCAGGACCACATCGAGTTTGTCTCGGCGGAAGACGCGGCGGCGGGGACGCGGACGGAGGTCCGGGTCGAGCGTCGAGCGGCGACCGACGCGAGCCGCGGGCCGTTTGAGCTGTACTACATCCAGACGAAGTATGTTGGGAACGCGCAGACGAGCCAGACGGCGACGCCGATGATCTCGAACCTGCAGGACGCGAAGTTCACGCTGAACTACGACGTGGGTGATCGGTTGTTGCGGGCGACGGTGGACCTGACGGTTCGACCCAACGACGTGCAGGACGCACGGATCGGCGGAGATCTGAACGCTCCGACGATCCGACTTATCGCTTCAGCGTCGCCTAGGAGGCTGGAGGAGTAGGGTTGAAGAATCGGCTCGGAGAGCCGATCTGCCAGAGCCGATTTGCCTTGGGACTAACGCAGGCCGTATTCCTTGAGCTTTCGGTAGAGCGTGCGTTCGCCGATTCCTAGGAGTTTGGCGGCGTGCTCACGGTTGCCGCCGCTTAGGCGCAGCGTCTCGCGAATAGCTCGCTTCTCGATCTGTTCGAGGCTGGTGCCCGCGAGGCTGGCGTTGGCCAAGCCCGCGTCGGGGACGTCGTCGCCGGATTCGAGATCGCCGACGCGGATGTCGGCGGGGATGTGGCGGATGTCGAGGATCGTGGGTTCGCCAGCGCGGCGGTCCTCGCCGAACGCGGTGACGACCATGTTCTGCACCACGTTCAAGAGTTGTCGCACGTTGCCGGGCCAGTTGTAGCTGGTGAGGCGCATCATCGCGGCGTCGGTGATGTCGAACGCGCCCGTGCCGGGTGTGACCTGCTCGACGTAGCGTGTGATCGCGTGGCGGACGATGCGCGGGATGTCCTCGCGGCGTTCGCGCAGCGGCGGGAGCGCGACTGACGAGGCGTTGATCCGGAAGAGCAGGTCCTCGCGGAACGCGCCCTGCTTGACCATGGCCTTGAGGTCTTTGTTGGTGGCGCTGACGAGACGGACGTCGCTTTTGCGAGTGTCGTTGGAGCCGAGACGGACGACCTCGCCGGTCTCGAGCACGCGGAGCAGCTTGGCCTGCATTTTCAGGGGCATGTCGCCGATCTCGTCGAGGAAGAGCGTGCCGTGGGTGGCGTACTCGAAAACTCCCTCGCGGTCTTTTTCCGCGCCGGTGAAAGCGCCGCGGACGTGGCCGAAGAGCTGGTCCTCGAGGAGTGACTCGGCCTCGGCGGCGCAGTTGAGCGCGACGAAGCGAGACTTGGCACGCGGGCTGTTGCGGTGTACGGCCTGGGCGATGAGTTCCTTGCCGGTGCCGGACTCGCCCGTGATCAGGACGGGGATGTTTGCGGCGGCGACGGCCTTGACGGAGCGGAGGATCTTTCGCATCGGCTCGGAGCCGGCGATGATGCCCTCGAAGCCCTCGTGCTGGACGAGGTCGCCGAGCGATTCGCCCTCGTGACGAAGCAGCACCGTTTCGGCGGCGCGGTTCACGAGGTTCCGGAAGACTTCGAGGTCGAGCGGCTTTTCGATGAAGTCGTACGCGCCGTGCTTGAAGGCGGCGCGGGCGGTGGAGACGTCGCCGTGGGCGGTGACGATGATGGTCTCGGCCTGGGGCTGGTGCGTGCGGGCGGCGTCGAGGACGCAGAGCCCGGCGTTAGCGCCGTCGGGGTTGACGCCGTTCTTTCCGCCCGAGGAGGGCATGCGGAGGTCGGAGATGATGACGTCGAAGGAACCGTGCTGGATTTCTTTGAGGGCGTCGGCAACGCCGTTGACGATGGTGCAGACGTGGCCGGGCTTACGGAGGGCGTCGGCCATCACGTCGGCGTGCTCGGGCTCGTCTTCGACGATCAGGACTTGGGCGCGGGCGTCTTTGGGGTCTGTGGTCATGCGGGAAACGATAAGCGTGTGAGGTCGGCGGAGCGCGGCCTCCTCAAAAGGTCGGGGCGATAAGCTGGTGACGACTCGTGTGTAAAGTTCGCCGACTGTTGTGCGCCCGCGGCCCCACCCCGACCTATTGAGAGCTCGCGATGACTGAGAAACTCTCTATTTCCGACGCGCGGCTGCTGCTCTTGCACGGGCTCGGGCTGCTGGAAGATCCTCTGGCGGCGTCAACGCTGGCGCGGACGTTGGCGACGGTCCGCCGCCTGGGGTTTGTGCAGCTCGACAGCATCAACATCGTCGAGCGTGCGCACCATCACATTTTGTGGAGTCGCCTACACGGGTATCGCCCGAAGATTCTCGACGGCTTGCACCGTTCGAGGCGTGTCTTCGAGCACTGGACGCACGACGCTTCGCTGATCCCGTCAGAGCTTTTCCCGCACTGGCGGCACCGCTTTACGCGGGTCGCGTGGGGAGCTTGGATTCAGCGGAAGCTGGGGGAAGGGCACGCGCGTTTGGTCGATGAGGTGTTTGATCGTGTGCGCCGAGAGGGGCCGCTGCTGGCGCGAGACTTTGAGCACAATGGCAGGAAGAGCGGGGCTTGGTGGGATTGGAAGCCGGCCAAGACCGCGCTGGAGTATGGGTGGCGGACGGGCGTGCTGTCGGTGGCGGGGCGTGGCGGGCCCGGGGGTTTCGAGAAGATTTACGACCTGACCGAGCGTGTGCTGCCCGCGCATCATGCGCTGCCAACGCCCGATCCGGAAGTTCATCTGGACTGGGCCTGCCGTTCGGCGCTCGAGCGGCTTGGAGCAGCCACGGCCCGTGAGATCGCGGGGTTCTGGGATCTGGTGCTCCCCGCAAGGGCGGCGGCGTGGTGCGCGTCGGCTCGAGAGCGCGGAGAAATTGAGGAGGTCGAGGTTAGAAGTCGGAAGCCTTCGTTCGCGTTGGCCCGTTGGCGCGAACGGTTGGCCGAGGCTGGTGAGCGGGCTGGCGCGTTGAGCACGAGGCTGCGGATCCTCAGCCCTTTCGACCCGCTGATCCGCGATCGGGCACGTTGCGAGCGGTTGTTTGGCTTCATATTCCGCTTCGAGGCCTTCGTGCCGCACGCCAAGCGAGTTCATGGGTATTACGTGCTGCCGGTGCTGGAGATGTCGGGCGGCGGTGCGCGGTTTGTAGCCAGAGTCGATCCGAAGTTGGATCGGGACGCGGGGGTGCTCACGATCAATCGGGTCTGGTGGGAGCCGGGGGTTGCGGCAACTCGGGCGCGGGTAAGGGCGCTCGATGAGTGCTTGGAGAGGTACGCCGCGTTCGTGGGCGCGTCTAGGGTGGCGCGAAACTGGGCGATCGGCGAGGGAGAACCGCGTTCAACGTGAAGCGCGCACGATTCGATGCGTCGGGTCGCCTGCGCCGTTCGCTCTCAAGACGATCGAACTGCGTTATCCTGCAATTCAGCCCGCTGCTCGATGCTCGCCGTCGCCGGGCTCGATGCCGTAGCTCTTGAGTTTTTTGTACAGCGTGGTTCGGTTGATCTGGAGCTGGTCGGCCGTGCGTTGACGGTTCCATTGGTTCGCTTCCAAGGCCCGCAGCAGGATTCGTTTTTCTGGCTCGCGCAGGGCTTCTTCGAGCGGGACGGGAACCCATGGGCCGTCAGCATCGGGCGCTGTCGCGAGGCCGACTCTTGAGGTCAGCGCGTCGCGGTTGCCGCTGGGATCAACGACCTGCGGCGGGAGATCCTCGACGCCGATGGTTGGGCGTCGGCTGAGCACCGCCGCACGCTCGATGATGTTCTGCAGCTCGCGCACGTTGCCGGGATAGGAATAGTGCGTGAGAGCCTGGGTCGCTTCGGGGGAGAAGCCGGTGAGCTGTTTTCCCAGCTCGGCCGCGTGCTTATCGAGGAATCGCGAGGCGAGCATCGGGATGTCGCTGACGCGGTCGCGGAGCGGTGGCAGCTCGATCTTCACTACGTTGATGCGGTAGTACAGGTCTTGGCGGAACGTGCCTTCGGCGACAAGTTTTTCGAGAGGCTGGTTGCTGGCGAGCACGACGCGGACATCGACCTCGACGGTCTGGGTGGAGCCGACGGGCTCGAACTTTCGCTCTTGCAGCACGCGCAGGAGTTTGAGCTGCATGCCCGGCGAGGCGGAGTTGATCTCGTCGAGGAAGATCGTGCCAGTGTCGGCGGCGAGGAATCGGCCGACTTTATCGACATGCGCGCCGGTGAACGCGCCCTTGACGTGGCCGAAGAGCTCGCTTTCGAGCAGGGTTTCGGGGATCGAGCCGCAGGAGATCTCGACAAAGGGTTTGGTGGCGCGCGGGCTGCGGTGGTGGATGGCGTGGGCGATGAGGCTTTTGCCGGTGCCCGATTCGCCGGTCATGAGCACGGTGGTGCGGCTGGGCGCCACGGCCTCGACAAGATCGAAGATCTTGGTCATGCGATGGTCGGCACCGACGATGCTGTCCAGCGCAAAGCGGTTGTCAAGCCGGCTGCGGAGGACTTGGTTTTCGGCCAGCAGCGCACGCTGGCGGAGCGCGCGTTCGAGGCTGAGGCGGAGCTCGCTATCAACGACTGGCTTGGTGAGGTAGTCGCACGCGCCGATGCGGAGGGCTTCGACGGCCGACTCGATCGTGCCGTAGCCGGTGAGCATGATCACGGCGGTGCCGCGGTGCTTTTTCTGGATCTCGCGGAGCAGGGTGAGCCCGTCGATGGTGGGCATGGAGATATCGGAAAGGACGAGACCGAAGGGGCGCGGGGCGCGCCCGGCGGCCTGCGGGACCTTGGCGGCCTGGTCCATCGCTTGGAGCGCTTCGCCGCCGTTGAGCGCCGTTGCGGTGGAATAACCCTCGGCGGAGAGGTATTCCGCGATGGACTCGGCGACGATCGGATCGTCGTCGACGATCAGGATGCGTTCGGTCGGCGGTGCGATCGCGGGTTTGGTGATGGTTGGTTTGGTGATGGTTGGTTTGGTGATGGTTGGTTTGGTGATGGTTGGTTGAGCGCTCATCGGTCGGACTCCGAAGCGGGCTCGTTGTCGCCGCGGCTGGTTTCGTTCCAAGGCTCGCCGGTGATCGCGGGCATCGCGATGCGCAGGACCGCGCCGCGGCGTGCGGTGTCTGCGGAGAGGCGGGGCATGAGCTGGATGGTGCCGTGGAGTTCGCGGACGATGCTTCGTGAGAGCGCCAGCCCGAGCCCGTGGCCGTCGGGCTTGGTGGTGAATCCGTGCTCGAAGACTCGGTGCGCGTCGAGGCCCTTGGGCGGGCCGACGCCGTCGTCGGTGATGGTGATGCAGATCCACTGAACACGGTGCCCTGGGGGCGGGGCTTCGCAGGTGGCTGAAAGTTCGATGCTTCCGCCGGGCGTGTCTGGACCGTTGGGCAAGCCTGCCTGCGCGATGGATTCGATCGCGTTGCGCAGGCCGTTGAGTAGGACGGAGTAGAGCGGGCCCGCGGGTTGATCCGCGACCGCGGCGGCCACTTGGGCGTGGATTGTGGTGCCGCGCTGCTGGGCGTTGGGCGTGATGACCCGGACGGCGTGCTCGATGGCTTCGCTAAGCGTGACGGGGCGGGTGTTGCTCAGGGCTGTGGAGCCGAGGGGCAGGGTGGCACCCTGCATGGCGGCGTGGACGAGGTCGGCCATGCGTTGCAGGGCGAAGGACGCGGACTCGACCTGGCGGTGAGCCTCGTTCAGGTTCTGATCGGCCTGATCGGCGTGGGCAGAGTTGGCCTTGCCGATCGTGCGCAGCGCAAGGCCGAGCATGCGCAAAGAACCGTCGAGCATGTTGCCCAGTTCGTGCGCGAGAGCCTCGACGCCGTGGAGGGCGAGCGGGCCAGCCTGAGCGACGTCGCTGGCTGCGATCGCGCGGGAGGCCGATTTACGTCCGGATGGCGGGAAACTCTGGTCTTCGGGTTGTCGTGGCATGGTCATTTTCAGTCTGATCGGCCCGCGGCGGGCGGGGCTCAAGGGTTCGTTGCGCAAACGCAACATGAAATCACGGCATCAAACGGTTTGAGGTTGCCTCCGGGCATCGGCGCGGCCCGTCGAGCCCGTCCGATCGAGACCTGGCGATGCACCAACGCAACGCACGTGCCGGATGCTCCCCTACAGTGACCGCATATCCGCCCGAACAGCGCGCCGATGAGATCGGATCGCTGAGCAACACCTGATGACGCCGCTCTGGATTACCCTTGGTGCTTTGATCGTCGCGCTCATCGCGCTGGACCTGGGCGTGTTGCGTCGCAAGCCGCGTGCGGTTACGCGAGGCGCGGCCTTGGGATGGACCGTGTTCTGGTTCTGTGTGGCGCTGGCGTTCAACGCCGGTGTGTATTGGGCTTACAACAACCACTGGCAGGGGCTTGGGTTGCCGACCACGCCGGGCGGCAAGCCGCTCGGGGGCGAAGAGGCGTCGCTGCAGTTCCTGACAGCGTTCCTGATCGAGGCTTGCCTGAGCCTGGACAACGTCTTTGTAATGGGCGCGATCTTCGCGCACTTCCGGATCCCCGACGAGCTGCGGCAGCGCGTGCTCACCGTTGGGCTGCTGATCGCCTTGGTTGTCCGCGGCGTGATCGCGACCTTGCTGGTGCTGTTCACGAGCACGTTCACGTGGTCGATTTATGTGCTTGGCGTGCTGCTGCTCTTGGCGGCCTTGCGGATGGTCGTGATCCGCCAGTCGGGGCTGGACCCGCAGAAGAACCTGGTTGCGCGCACGACGCGGTTCTTCTTCCCGATGGTGGAAACGCTCGACGGGGCGAACCTGGTCACTCGTGTGAACGGGAAGCTGGCACTCACGTCGCTGATGACGGCGTTGCTGTTCATTGAAACCGCGGAGATGTTCTTCGCGATCGAGACGATTCCCGCGGCGCTGGCGGTCAGCAAGGATCCGTTCATCATCGTCACGGCGAATATCTTCGCGGTCTTTGTAACGCGGTCGATGTTCTTTGCGATCGCCGACCTAACGAGCTGGATCAGGTACGTCAAGATCGGGCTTGCGCTCGTGTTGGCATACGCCGCGGTGCTCATGATGAACGCGCATCGGTTCACGGTGCCAACCGAGGTCTCGCTGATCGTGCTGATCGGTCTGGTTGGCACGGGCGTGGTGGCGGGGTTGTTCTTTGCCAAACCCGGGCCGGTGCCGACGATCTCGCCGCTGGGCGAGGACGCGGACCGCGTGGCGAAGATCGCGCTCAAGCAGGCGGCCAAGGTGATCTCGCTGGTGGTGGGCAGCACGGTGACGATCATCGGGATCCTGATGCTGCCGGGCCCGGGGCCGGGGCTGGTGGTGATCCCGATCGGGCTAGCGATCCTGGCGGCCGAGTTTGTGTGGGCCCGAAGGCTGCTGGCAAAGTACACTGAGACTGCTCAGAAGCTCGGCGAGAAGGCGGGCTCGACGTTTATCAAGCGACCGAGGCCTTGGCTCATCCCGCTGGTGGTGGGGGCAACGGTTTCGGCGGTCCTCGTCGTGCTTCTGTTCATGTCGATCAAGCACTCGCTGGTCGCCAGCTTCGGCGGCGGGGCGCTGATCGGGCAGTCCATCTGGGGGTACTTGCAGATGTCTCGGTACCGCCAGACGCAGGCGTTGCTGTCTGAGGAGGTCCGGGCCAAGCGGCAGACGCCGACCGCCCCGCTGGTGTGGCCGATCGTCGTGCTGATCGTGGTCACGGTGGGCATGGTCGTCGGGCTGGTGATGGACGGCCGGTTCGAGGCGTGGAAAGTGGTTGTGAGCTGCGTCGGCGTGCTGCTCGGCGAAGTTGGGGCGATCGTGGTGATCCGCGCCCAGGCACGCGGGCTGGTTCAGTTGATCAACGATGCGGGATCGACGGGGGCGAAGGATGCCGTGCGTTCGGTCTCGGGCGCTTCGGGCGACTCGGCGGCGTGAACAGAGCTGAGCCGGGGCGTGGTGCGAGGCAACAGCGTGCGTTGCGGGCGGTCGCGTGCTTGGCGATATGAAAACTCTGCGCAGAAAAAAGCCGGGGTAGGGATGCCCCGGCTCGCGGTGTAATTCGGTTCAGAACGACAGCTTACGCGGTCGCGTCGTCCTTCATGGTCTTATCAAACTCTTCGGCCGACATCTCGCTGACCTTCGCCTTGGCGAGGATCGCGTCGAGGGTCTTGTGCTCGCGGATCTGCTGGAAGACTGAGCCGACGCGGTTGGAATTGATGAGATCTTGGCGAAGCTTTTCGGGGCGGATGTTGTTCTCCATCGCCAGCTGGGCGATTCGGTTGTTCATCTCTCCCTCGGTCACTTTGACGTCCATCGAATCGGCGGCCTGGGCGAGGATGAAGAACAGCTTGAGCTCGCCGGTGGCGGCGCTACTAGACGCGGCTCGCAGCTCGGCCATGTGCTCTTCGATCTTCTGAGGCTCGACACCGCGGTACATCAGTTCCATGCGGCGGCGTTCGAGCGTGCGGGCTGATTGCTGAGCGCTGAGACGCTTGGGGAGCTCGATCTTGGTCTTGTCGATGAGGTACTTGGCGAGCTGCTGACGCATCACGACCTGCTGCTGGACCATGACGCGCTGGCTCATGCGGCTCTTGATCGCTTCACGAAGCGAGGCCTCGCTCTCCATACCGAACAGGCCGACGACGTGCTCGACGCTGGCGGGCTGGATGCGGTCCACGCGATCGACGGTGAAGGTGATGACGAGTTCGGCCTTGCGGATGGCCTCGACCTCGTGCTGCTCGGGGCCGGTGGTCTTGACGGTGGCGTTCTCGCCCGCGACGGGCAGCCCGAACTGCACGGCGAAATCGTCAACCATGACGCCCAGGATCATGCCCTTGCCCTTGGCCTCTTTGGCGGGGATCTGCACGACGGCGCCTTGGAGGTTGTAATACTCGGTGCCGTCCTTGGCGTTCTTCATCACGGCGTGGCCGGTGAGATAGTCGCCGTGATCGGGCTTCTCGCGTGATTCCAGCGAGCCCTCGTTGATGAGAAGCTTCTGGATCTCAGCGTTGACCATGTCGTCAGAGATTTCGAGGACCGGCTTCTTGATCGCGATGCCGTCGAAGCTGGGGAGCTCGAACTCGGGCATGACCTCGATCTCGAGCTCGAATGCGAAAGGCTTGCCCTCCTGCAGTTCGAGTTCGGCCAGAGCCGGGCTCACCGGGTCGCCCACGACCTTGAGCTTGTGCTGCTCGACGGCCTCGGCGTAGGCGGCGCTGACGAGCTGGCTCTTGGCTTCGGAGCGGACCGAGGCGCCGAACTTCTTCTCGATGAGTCCCTTGGGGGCCTTGCCCTTGCGGAAGCCGGGGATCAGGGCTTCGAGCGCGAGCGTGTCGAGGGAATCGCGAAGCTTGTCCGTGACCACCTTGGCGGGGATCTCGATGGCGATCTTCTTGACGTTGGGGCCGGCGTCGGAAATCGTGACTTTCGAGGGGGCCTCGGTGGCGGCTTTGGACATGACGGACGATCTCCAGGGTTTGAGGGCGAGGTTGGGAGCGGGCTGGCACGACTTTGTGCGAGAAAACCGCTGGGAGAGAAGTGTAGAGCCCAGACCCGGCAAAGCAACGCGGCCCGAAGCTCCTGTTCCAAGGCCGACCAGAACCCTGCAAGCCTCGAAGAGGTGGCGGGCTCCGGCCTTAGACGCTGACCTTCAGAAATGAGGGCTAAGAAATGCCGGAGGAGGGAGTCGAACCCACACACCTTTAAAGGGTAACGGATTTTGAGTCCGTCGCGTCTGCCAGTTCCGCCACTCCGGCCGAGTGCGAGCAAGTGTAGCCGAACTGCCCGGCACCCCTCCACTGCCTAGCCGAGGATGTTGTGAGGATGAGATCATGAAACGCGAGAACGCGTGGAATGAAAAACGCCGCCCGGGCGTGGGCCCCGGGCGGCGTGTGTTTACGGTCAGTGTCGCTCGCGATCAGACCACGAGCGAGGATTGATTAGCAGCCAGCTTCGAAGGCTGCGACGAAGGCGTCGAAGTCTTCACCGGTCACGAACCCGTCGCCGTCGAAGTCCGACACGATGTCGCCGAGCTCGAAGGCCGCGACGAAGGCATCGAAGTCATCGCCTGTGAGGAAGCCGTCGCCATCGAAGTCGGCGGGGCAGCAGGGGTTGAAGGTGCCGTCAATGATCGCGAGGTCACGGGCATCGACCGTCCCGGTGCCGTCCATGTCGCCCTGAGCCCAGCCGCCCGCGAGGCCTTGGTTGGCGACCGCGATGGTGCGATCGGCGGCGTTGACCACGCCGTCGAGGTTCACGTCACCGAAATTGGTGCCGAGAATGGTCTGAACCAAGAAGCACACGTCGGCCTGATCGATGACGAGGTCGCCGTTGATGTCCGCCGAGAGATCGCCGCCGACGGCTTCGTTGAGGTTGCTCCAGTTGAGCGCGCCGTCGGTGACGTTGAGGTTCTGCTTGAACTGCTTGTAGACGGCGTCGATGTCCGTGGCGTTGACCACGCCGTTGGAGCCCGTGGGGGCCCAGCCCGGGGTCGAGCCAGCCGCACCGGCGATGTCGCCAGCCGAATCGCCCGCGACGTAGAGCTTGCCGGTGGCGAGGGTGGTGCTGAAGAGGTTGCCAGCGAAGGCCGCATCGACGCGGGAGAAGCCGTCGTAGCGGTTCAGGAGGCCGGTGCCCGCGTTGGTCGCCAGGCCGTCGGCCCAGTAGCGGATGTCGGCGGCGTTAAAGTTGCCGTCACCGTTGAAATCGCCGAGGATTTCGATGACAGCGTCGGTGCCGGGAGCGCCAGCGATGGGGCCGGTGCCAGCGGCGGGAACCCAGGCCGGTCCTGCCACGTTGCGCTGACGGTACGCCTTGATCATTTCGACCGCGTCGTTGGCGTTACGCAGGCCGTTGCCGTCGAAGTCGCCGCTGATACGGTTCCGGCTGGTGAGGTTCGCGTCATACGTCACCGCGACGGCGCCCTGGTTGATGTAGTTGCTGCCGCCGACGACGCCGTCGGAATAGACCGTGCCGGTCTGACGAGTGGGGACACGCCCGTTGTTGCTGGCGTTGTAGCTCAGGAACGCCGAGTTCTTGAGCACGTTGTTTGCAAGCGTGAAGGCGTTGAGATTGGCGTTGAGCCCGCTGTTATTGACCAGAACGATGGGATCGACCAGGTCATGCAGTTGCTGCAGAGCCGGGAAAAGGATGAACTGCGTGGCGGCCAGTTCGCCGGGGCTGAAGATCGTCTGATCGCTACCGGGAAGCGCGATGAACGCAGAGATGCTGCGGCTGACGTTGTTGAGGTACGCGGCCGCCTGCGGGTTCCGCAGGCGAGGGTTCGTGTTTCCAAGATCGCCGCCGATATCGTTCTGGTTGCGGGGATCGCCGATCGACGCGAGCACCGCGGGTCCGCCGATGACGTAGCTATTGACGGTGAGCGGGAGCACCTGACTGATGTGCGGGCGGGCAAAGACCGTACCGCCGTAGATGTCGTTCTTGACCGCGAGGATGTCGGACCGATTCGTGATAAGCCACGATCCACGGCCCGTACCGGTCACGCCGCGCTCAGCGCCAGCGTAGCCAACGGCAAGGCGGTGGTTCTGAACGGTCGCTTCGACGCCGCCGTTAGAACCCTTGTTTGACGGGATCCAACCGGCGCCAAGGTTGTTGTTGATGCTGAGCGTCGAGAGCCCGCCGATGTTCTCACCGGCCGTCCACGACGGATCGAGCCCGATGCAGTTGCTCCAAGCGTTGCGTGTGCCCGAGCCAGAGTCACGCGTAACGACCTGGTAGTTCTCGCCCGTGACCGCACGCCCGGTCATGAAGAAGTGCTGGAGCTCAGATATCGTTACCTGCTGGATTCCGACGCCGTAGTTCACCACGGGTGCGATCACGGCGTACGCGAGCTGCGTGTCGAAGATCGTGCTGGGATTGGCCGCGCCAGGATTGGTGGGGTTGAAGAAATTGAAGCCCGGGGGAAGAGTTGCCAGCTTGCTGGACAGCCCGCCGGTCTGAGAAGCGTCAGTCGCCGACCCGTTCACGGCGGTGTTGCCGAACTTATCGCGCGAAACATTAGCGTTGCTGCCGTATCCGCCGTCCTGAGGCTGGCGGGAGAAGTTCGGGGTGCCCGCGAAGGTGACGGCCCAGAACGTGGGGACGTCAAGCGGGGAAAGATCGATTCGGATTCCCTCGGTCGCGGGGTTGGTGCCGAGAGTAGCCTGGAGCGAGGAGAACACCGAACGCACGGGAGCGCCGCCCGGGTTGCTCGAATTGAACCCGCCCGCGGGGACACCGACGCCGTTGTTGATGTAAAGCGTGCCGTTGTTGTAGGCGGTCGTGGCTGAAATGGTACGGATGCCGTTCACGTCCGCGTCGTTGGTGGTGACGAAGGTCTGCCCGAACTTCAGAAGTTCAGAGAATCCGTTGACCGAACCGACGGCGCGGTACTGGACCTGCCAGAACTGGTTGACGTTGAAGGGCAGCGTCACGTCGAACGGCGCGAGCTGGTCCGGGCCGTTGTTGAAGACGCCCGCGATCCCGTCGTTATCCACGTCGATGAAGTCGTTCGTCGAGGCCGGAGCCTTCACGAAGTTCTCGAGCAGCGTTGCGCCCGAGATGTTGATGACCGTCTGCCCCATGGCCACGGACGACACGGTCCCGGCCAGACCGGCGGCGACCAAAGCCAACAATTTCCTATTCTGAATGATGCTCATGAATCTTCTCTCCAAGTATTGGAACACCCAAACTCGGCCCGACACGCGCGGACCGATAGCTCACACCCGAACAACGAGTGTCGCTCTTTCACATACCGAATCACTCACGAAACGCGGCCTCGCCAACTCTCACCGGAAAGGCCGCACTCCTTAATCGATGTACTTGGTGGTGTCCACACGGTTGTTGCCGGTGATGCTGAAGAAGCGATCTCCCCAGCGTCGGTCGATGATCGACTGACGCACCGTGGACCGCTCCACATGCCCGTCCACATACACAAAGTTCGTCGTCCCGCCGTACTTTTTGTCGCCGCCAGGGTGCTGCCGTCCCACGGCGTTGAGCGATGTTCCCGCGTCCTCGATCATGTACGGCCCAAGATTCTCAAGTTCCTTGAGCCGCGTCTCGGGGTTGGGGTAAAAAAACCTTGGCTTGGACCCGAATCCCGGTTCGGCATAGATGTCCGTCCCCCCGCTGCCGCCCAGGAACGGTGTCACCGGCCGGTGGCTCTTACTCTTGTCGTTCTTGGACGCGATTGATTTCCATTCGTCACGCTGAAGGAACTCAGTAGCCAAGATCACCCGAGAACTCCCGCCCGTCGATTGATCGACCCACGATGGGTTCACGAACTGGTTCGCCCGCTTTCCCTCTTCTGGCTTGAACTTGTTACGGCTAAAGATCGCGTCGTTCCCAGTGAATGCGACGCGCTTGACCTGCTGGTCCAGCGGCGTCAGCGCGCCAGCCTTCTGGTCGTTGTCGTTCTCCTGCCAGCTCTCCCAAAACTTTGGGTCACTACCGGGGTTCGTGGTTGGCGCGCCGCCGTTGAGCACCGCCGGGCACTTAAACGCATCTTCCGCAGCCGCCCCGGTGTTGAACAACGCGTACGACCAGTGCCAGTACCCGTTGGTCGATCCCGAACCGAATTGGTCTTTGAGATTCCAGCCCGTGCCCTGTTCGTTGAGGTACAGATACGACGCCGGGAAGACCTTCTCGCTGATCGTGTACCCCACCACCGCCTGACCGACGCTCCGAAGGCTCGCCGCACACTTGATCGCCCGCCCTTCCGACCGGGCACTTCCCAGCGCTGGCAAAAGAATCCCGATCAAGAGAGCAATCACCGCGATTACAACCAGCAGTTCGATCAGGGTGAAAGCACTGACCAGCGACTTCTTCTTGGGCATGAGGCGTTTCTCCACGAGACAGGAACTGTTCCCGAATCCGGCTTCAACCGGACCCCCCAGAAACAGATCGCGGAGAAGCCTATTTCGCTGGTGTATTCACAGTGTCGGCGTCGCGAGAAGATGGCGCTCTGATCGCGTGAAGATTGCGCACAGACGGCCACGGGTGGGGCTGCCCGCGTCAACGCGGCCGCCGCTGTGCGGCGCCGCAACGCTGAGCGCCAACCCCAGCGAGGGGCCCGGGGCAAGCACTAAAGGCACGTTCATGCACGCATGCAACGAAACGCCCCGGGCGGCGGTGGCGATTTCACGGACACCCGCGCTGGCGGGCGCGATGGTCAGGCCGAGCGAGCGGGCAGCAGCCAGCGGCGCTGCTGTTGTTCATAGAAAGCGGGCGTCGATGCAAACGGTCGGTCACGCAGCGGGACGAGAGGCTTCGATGCCACCTGCCGGGTGCGTTAGCGACGACGTTTGCCTGCGGTCATCAGACATCCGCCCATAAACGCGATGGCGCTCGCTGGCGACGGGACAACACGCAGGTCAAACAGCATCTGATCTCCAAATTGTCCGCCGCGCCCTGCTCCCCATTGGTTGTCGCTGTCGGCGAGCACTGTGTACGTGCCTGGTGCCAGCACCATCACAGTTTCAGCGAAATGCTGGTCGGGCATCTGGAAATCGTTCTCGTAAATGAGCGAGAAGATCGGCGCATCGCCATCTCGCCCGAAACTGAGCGAGATCGGTCGCCCTTCGGCTCCCCAGCCGCCGTTGTTGCGAGCGATCTGCGCGGAGAGCGTGACCTCGGTTGGCACGTCGAGCTGAAAACTAAGGTGAAATGTCCGGGAGTAACTCATCTGCGCACCCCAGCCCATCGGGCTGGATGTGATGGCCTCAGATCCTGCGCGTGTCTCAAGTGACACTTGGTCGAAGGTGATCGTGCTTGCAAAGGAAGACTGAACTCGCGCCTGGGCGAACCCATTCGAGTTCTCGATCCGCCGCAGGAGGTCCTGATCGGTCGGTGACCACGATGCCAACGGGTCGGGCGCCGAGAGCGAGTAAGAACCGTCGAGCATATCGCCGGTTGTGTTCAGGACATTGACGGCGGCGATGCTCGATTGAACCCCCGCGGTCGGGATGATGTCGGCCAGAGATTGCCAGGCCGGAACGAGAAGTGCCAGAATCGGAGCGAAGAAAGCGGTTCTCACAGGTATGTCCTTTCGAGGGGGGCGAAGTTTGAGCGGCGCGTCCAAAAGAAAACTCGGAGCAGAATATTTGAGCGCGGAGGGGTGCGGCAACAGGGAAAGTTCCTCGATCGCAGCGGCACGAAGTCAGCGCCACCCTACCGACGCGACGCCGTCGCCGAACGCCCGCGCGAGCTCGTGGGATCGGGGGCGGGCCTGCGACTTAAATGGTCTCTCGAAGGACGAAGACATCGAAGTCTCAAAGCAGATTTCGATGCCACGGGTCAATCATGCGGTGGGATTAGAGGCCTCGACGCTAACTGCCGTTCCTACAGTAGGACCAATGACTCTCTCTGTCTCAGAAAGAAGTGGATAAAGGGAACGATCTAAGACCTTTTCTCCTCCAGCAAGAAAATGTCTAAAGCGATCGATGATTTGACGAGCCAGAGAAATACACTTCTCTCTCTCTTCTCCCGTAATTATTGCAGGGCGACCATGGCGAGGTTCTCGAGCAAGCTTTGCTACATAATCTTTCACCGTCTTATCTACATTCAACATGTTCGCCATTTGAGCCCATGCGGCGTCTTTGGAACATTTTTTCTCAAAATGCACCCGAATCGACTCGAGCACACGAAAACAATGAAATGCTGTATCATTCGGACGGCGAATCGCCTCACGTATATCTGCTAACGAAAGTGCGAGTTGACGATTGGAAAGTGAGAGTCCGACTGTCAGATTTAACGCTTCCATTGAGTCACCATCTGAAGATTGAGCACATGGCAGGTCAACGCCAAAAACATTATGCTCTTGCTTCGGGCCAATAACTCCAGTTATTTCGACACGATATGCGCATCCTGAGTGAAAACCAATAACATCCACCAGTCGCTCGCATATGTCCTGAACATAATTTCTGATCGTGAATAGATCGAGACTGGTGGCAATATCAAGCATTCGAACCGCCACTTGTGAAGCGTGTATCGTCACATCAACGTGATCACATTTTATTATTGGTTCGGTGGAACCTGGGATGAAGGAGTGCGTTTTATTGGATTATTAAGAATTAGTGTAAGCGAGACCCGTTCAGGAACGACACGACCATAAAAAAATAGATCTATTACTCGCTTTAATCTCCCTGATCCAGCACCGCCATGAACGCTTCCTGCGGGATCGTCACGCTGCCCACGCTCTTCATACGCTTCTTGCCTTCCTTCTGCTTTTCCAGCAGTTTTCGCTTGCGGCTGATATCGCCGCCGTAGCACTTGGCCAGCACGTTCTTGCGGAAGGATTTGATCGTCTCGCGAGCGATGACCTTGCCGCCGATCGCGGCCTGCACCGGGATCTCGAACTGGTGGCGAGGGATCTGGGCGCGGAGGCGAGAGACTAGCCCCCGGCCGCGGTGCTCGGCGCGGTCGCGGTGGACGATGATGGCGAGAGCCTCGACGGGCTCGCCGTTGATAAGGATGTCGAGCTTGACAAGGCGGTCGGGCCGGTACGCGATGACCTCGTAGTCCATCGTGCCGTAGCCGCTGGTTAAGCCCTTCATTTTGTCGAAGAAGTCATAAATGATCTCGGCCAGGGGCATCTCGAACTGGATCATCTCGCGCGAGTTGGACACGAAGGTCTGGGCCTTGTACACGCCGCGGCGGTCGAGGCAGAGCTTCATAATATCGCCGATGTATTGCTTGGGCAACATGACATCGACGCGACAAATAGGTTCGCGGATCTCTTCGATCTGGCCCATGTCCGGCAGGTCGCCGGGGTTGTGGACCTCAAGCAACTGACACTCGGGCGGAACATCTTTATAGTTTTCAGGCGTGCGCTCGACGGGGCGGAGGATCTGCCCGTTGGCGCCGGTGACAGTTTCCTTGGTCTTAATAATGACGTGGTAACTGACCGTGGGCGCGGTCTGCACGATCTCGACGTGACCTTCGCGCTCGAGGCGTTCTTGGATAATGTCCATGTGGAGCAGCCCGAGGAAGCCGCAGCGGTAGCCGAAGCCTAGGGCCTCGGAGTGCACGGGCTGGAAGGTGAATGACGAATCGTTGAGCGAGAGCTTCTCCACGGCGTCGCGCAGCTCTTCGAAGTCCGAGCCCTTACCTTCTTCGCTGGTGGCGGGGTAAAAATCGCAGAAGACCATCTGCCGCGGCGGCTGGTACCCCTCGAGGGCTTCGGTCGCGGGGTCGTGGTCGAGCGTGATGGTGTCGCCGATGCGCACGTCTTTGAGAGTTCGGATAGCGGCGACCAAATAGCCGGTCTCGCCCGGGCCGACCTTGCCGCCGGGGACGCGGAAGGGCTTGGGGTTCATCTTGCCGATCTCGGAGATCTGGAACGTTCGGCTGATGCCCATCATGCGGATCTTGTCACCGACCTTCATCTCGCCGTCGAAGATTCGGAAGTAGACGATGACGCCGCGATAGTCGTCGTACACGGCGTCGAAGATCAGGGCGCGAAGCTGCGTGACGATCGGCTTGCGCGGGGCGGGGAGCTTGTCGCAGATGGCCGCGAGCAGCTCGGGGATGCCCAGGCCAGACTTCGCGGAGACCAGCAGGCAGTCCTCGGCCCTGAATCCGAGCGTTTGCTCGATCTCGTCGGCGACCTCCTCGGGGCGGGCGCTGGGCAGGTCGATCTTGTTGATGACGGGGATGATCGTCAGGTTCTCATTAATCGCGAGATACGCGTTGACGAGCGTCTGGGCCTGCACGCCTTGGGTGGCGTCGACGACGAGGATGGCCCCTTCACACGCTTTGAGGGCGCGGCTGACCTCGTAGTTGAAGTCGACGTGCCCGGGGGTGTCGATGAAGTTGAGCATGTAGAGCTGCGTGCCGTGGGTGTGGATGCCCTCGCCGCCGCTGCCAGACGCGTCGGGGTTCGCGGAGCTCTCGGCCGCGTCGGATTCCAGCTCGTCGGCCTTTTCGCCGGGCGTGTGGTGGTGCATGACCGTCACGGCCGAGGCCTTGATGGTGATGCCGCGCTCGCGTTCGATGTCCATCGAATCGAGGATCTGAGCCTTGGCCTCGCGCGCGGAAACGGCGTTGGTGGCCTGGAGCAGCCGGTCGGCAAGCGTGGACTTGCCGTGGTCGATGTGGGCGATGATGGAGAAGTTACGAATTTGCAGAGGTTCTGGCATTGCCGGGGATGGTAGGGCGGTTTTTGGTGAGTTTTGGGGGAGAGGCGGAAGGCGATTGGGCCGTTCGATACGAGCGCGATTCGGCGGCAAGAGTGAAGGGTCAGCGAGATCGAGGCCGTTCCGGTGGTTTGGGAGTTCTTTCGTCTCGCGCTACTGAAGTCGGCGCACGGGTGCCAACGAACTCCAGCACCACCGATGGCGACTTCAGTGCTTGGGCAACCCTGTCACCAATATCGCTCGATCCGAGATAAGGGCATCCAGACCAAAGGAACACTGAGGTCGCTACGGTGCGTTCAGAAGTTCAGAGGTCAACGCGGGCGACCTCAGTGGCACGAAGCCAGTGCCAGCCCGCCGTGGGTTCCGGCTGGCTCGCGGGCCATCATTATCCTCGAAGACGGCTGGAAGGTGAACTGGCTCGACGGCCCTTCCCCCTCCCCCGCCCTCCGACGGTCAAGGACATTGGCAACTGCACGCCGCCGGGGTGACGCTTAAGGGTGGCGGCGGAGGCAGAACCCAATGGATCACGTCCGGCACCCCCCAACTACCTGATCCACCATCGGGGAGGGAGGGTGCGATGTTGTGTGTCTCTCTGCGCCGCAGCGATATCGCGGTCCCCGTGGGGGGATGTATGACCCGTCAGGTGGGGGGATGAATAGAGGTTGAAGCGCGGCGGGCGGGGAGCGAGGCCGAACGAGCTCCCCAGTTGCAGCGTGAGCGGCCCGACAGGCCGGCGGTCTCAGGTGCAGGGCCACTGCCTCAGCTGCCCGGTGGCGGATGAAGCGGAATGTCCGTACTCTTCCGGCAATCACCAGACGGTGGGAATTCGAAGCAAGGATCCGCATGGCCAGACTGATTACTGAAGACGTCTTGACGCGACGGGCGTTCTGGGTAGAGGAAATTCGAAAGCTGAGTGGTGACTTCGGCGACGACTCCAGCAGGCTCGAAAAGGAACTGCAAGACGAACTCACCAAGTTCGGGAGCGCCAGCCTGATCGACCACTTTCGCCTGTGCGGCAACATTCCCGAGTCGTATGGCCATGATTCGAGCGAAGAGAAGCTCTACTCGAAGTACACGGATTCTTTGCTGTGCGAAGCCTTCAAGTGCCTCGGACTACGGGCCCTCGTCATCAAGGAGCGCGGCGACGCCGCCGACGTCGAGGTGTTCGCCGATGAGTACAGTCTGGTTGCCGATGCGAAGGCGTTCCGGCTGAGCCGCACAGCGAAGAACCAGAAAGACTTCAAGGTTCAGGCGATGCACGGATAGAAGCGCGGAAAGGAGTTTGCGATGGTGGTATGTCCAATCCATCAGCTCCAGCAGCGTTCAAGCCAGATATACGAGCAAGCGAGTTCACAGAACGTCTGCGTCTTCACGTATTCGCATCTATCGGTGCTCGTCACCTACGCGATACGCACCAGCGCCAAGCAGGGAGAGAGACTCCTCAACACCGTGCTCAAGACCATAGCGAGCATGAATCCCTCAAAGGACGCGGTCGCATATTGGACCATGCTCAACAGAGCGATGCTCGGGTTTGCCTCCGAGATCGACAGACTGTGGGCGGATGAAAAGCAGGCTGCGACCGAATCGGTAGCAGCAGTGAAGGAAGAGGCCCTCACATACTTGGCTTCTGAGCGAGAGAGGATCATGCGGATGAGCCACGAGGAAGCCCTGCTGGCCCTCGTCAAGGTTCACAGGATTGAGAGCAGGATCAAAGTCATCAAGGCGGTTGCCGACAGCGGCATATTTGGAATCAGGTGAGACATGCCCATGTCGGATTTCGAGAACCAAATCGTGTGCGGGGACTGTCGGGACGTGCTTCGCCAATTCGACAGCGGATCCGTTGACATGGTGCTGACCTCGCCGCCCTATGACAACCTGCGAGAGTATAAGGGCTACAAATTCCCCTTTGAGGACATAGCGAAAGAACTGTACCGAGTAGTGCGCTCTGGTGGCGTCGTGGTGTGGGTTGTTGCCGACGCGACCATTGAAGGAAGCGAGACGGGGACGAGCTTCCGACAGGCCCTGTTCTTCAAGCAGACCGGCTTCAATCTTCACGACACGATGATCTTCCGAAAGAGAAACCCTGTACCACAAATCTACCGTCTCCGGTACAGCAATGAATTTGAGTACATGTTCGTCTTCAGCAAAGGCGTCGTGCGGACCCACAATCCACTGATGGAGAAGTGCCTTCACGCAGGCCTAGAGTTGAACGGGACGACTTATAAAAACTACTCCAAAGCTGACCAAAAGCGTACTAAGCTCGCAAATCCCGTGAAGTCGGAAAAGATCCGTGGGAACATCTGGTCATATGTGGTAGGCAAGAACAAGGAAGACCAAGACGCGAAGCGTCACCCCGCACCATTCCCGTGCCAGCTCGCACGCGACCATATCCGCTCCTGGTCGAGCGAGGGGGACCTGATCCTCGATCCAATGTGCGGGAGCGGTACGACGTGCAAAGTGGCCCGCGAGCTTGGAAGGCGCTATATCGGCATTGACGCCAGCAGCGAATACTGTGAGTTGGCAAAGGGCCGCATCGAGCAGGAAGCGGCGCAGTCTCAGCTCTTTTGAGCTAACCAGATGGCAGTTGGGGATGGGGGTGCCGGAGGAAGGGGATTCCCCTCCCTCTGGCGTCAGCGCACTATGCTCGCCAGGCTCGGCCCTGTGATCGGGCGGGGTGCATCGGCTACTTCGGGTTCTGCGAGACACCGTCGGTGCTACACGACCGAGACTCAGGGATCAAGCGACGGCTGCGAGCCGTGGCGTGGAAGCAATGGAAACGGCGGGGTGGCACTGACTTCGAGCTACTAAGATCGGTTCCCACCGATCTTGGTTTCTTCATCAAAACATCCCGCTCAAGTCTTAATCGCAATCAAATCAAAAACCGGCGGCAGCATCACAAAGCAATCTTTATCCTCCCCCGCCGTCGTCCACATCGCCATGAACTCCTCGTGCTCGGCCGATGTGATATACCCGAGCTTTTCGAGCCTGGGCAGGAACGTGGACCAGAAGGATGCGGGCCAGTGCCACATGGTGGAGCCGGGGCGGGCGATGCGTTCGCTGGCGGCGATGTGCTTGACCTTGAAGCCGTTCTTTCGCAGCATGCCCGGCAGGCGGGCCGCGATGTCGGGGTCGCCGCCTTGGTCGCGCCAGCTCTGGGCGATGGCCTTGACGACCTTGGTGAAGATGTCGCGGCGCGGGGCCATGGTCATGGACTCGTAGCTGAAGTAATCTTGGATGGCGACGACGCCGAACTGCTTGAGCAGGCGAGCGAGGCCGTTGATGACGTCCTCGGGGCGCGCGAGGAAGCAGAAGACCCAGCGTGCGTAGGCCATGTCGATCAGGCCGTCGTTGCCGGGGATGGCTTTGTCGAGGTTCTGCACGTCGCCGAGGACGCGGTCGATGTTGGTGAGCTTGCGAGCCTTGGCCTGCTCGTTGAGCTGCTTGAGAAAGACGACAGATTCGTCGATGGCGATGATCTTGCCGCCCGGCCCGACGATCTGGGCCATGTCCATGCTGGCGTGGCCCGGGCCGCAGCCAACGTCTAGGACGGTCATGCCCGGCTGGATCCCGGCCCGCTCCCACAGGTCGTGCGCCGACGACGACCACAGCCGGTGCTGCAGCCCGAGGCGGACAGACTCTTCGATTCCTGTACCCAGGACATATTCGGCGTCGCCGGGCGTGGCGTGAGGCTTCTTGACGAGGGCGACGGGTACGGTGCGACTGTGAGACATGGGAAAGAACGATAGGTCGATGTGCCCGTAGGTGACGTGGTAGGCCGCGACAAGATCAACGGCTCGTCGCGGTTTGAAGATGCTCAGCGACAACCGCTCGCGCTACGCCCAGCGCACGACGATCTTGCCGAACTGCTCGGCGCTTTCGAGGCGTTTGTAGGCATCGACCGCGCGCTCGGGCGTGAAGACCTGATCGACGACGGGGAGCAGTTTGCGAGCACGGAACAAGGCCGCGACCTCGCGGAACTCGTCGTTGCTCCCCATGGTGGAGCCAAGCACGCGGAGCTGGTTCCAGAAGATCCGCGCGAGATCGGTTGCGGCGTCAGGCCCGCTGGTGCAGCCCGGTGTGACGTACGCGCCGCCGCGTGCGAGGCTCTTGATGCAGTTGAGGTGCGTAGCTTTGCCAGAGGAATCGACGGCCATATCGACGCCGCGTTTGTTGGTCCAGGCGCGGACTTGTTTGGACCAGTCGCCGCCGTCGTCGAGGACGCAGAGGTCGGCGCCCAAGGCCTTGGCTTTGTCGAGCTTCCACTGATGCCGGCTGGTGACGGCGACGAGGCACGCGAAGTGCTTGGCGATCGCGAGCGCCGCCGTCGCGACCCCGCCGCCGATGCCGGTGATGAGGACGGTCTGGCCGGGACGAAGCTGGCCTTTGGAGACGATCATCGAGTACGCCGTGAGCGCGCACAGCCCGAAGGCCGCGGCCTCGACGGGGTCTTGATCGTCGGCGACCACCGCGCAGTTGTCGGCGAGGATCGCGAACATCTCGGCGTGCATTCCGAAATGGTGCTCGCCGACAAGCTCGTAGTTTGGCGCGAGCGTGGAGTTGGGCGGGTCGCCGGGGCGGGCACGCTCCGGCACGCGCACGGCCGCGTTCACGATCACACGCTTGCCGATCCACGCGCTGTCGACGCCCTCCCCCACTGCTTGAACGATCCCGCAGGAATCACAGCCGGAGACGCGCGGGTACGCGAGGTCGAGACCCGGAACGCCGCGGCCGACCCAGAGGTCCATCTGGTTGAAGGCGGAGGCGAGAGTTTTGACGGCGACGTGGCCGGGCTTGGGCGCGGCGAGGTCGGGCCAGTCGGCCTTGAAGACGATGTTGAGGGAGACGAGGGAACCCTTACGCTCGACGACGATGGCACGCATAAGAGATGGTACCGCACAAGAACGATCAGGTTTCGCGCCAAGAATGCTTCTGGCGGCATTTTGATGCCACGAAATTGGGTTGCGGCACGAAGTGCCCTCACGTTACGATGTCTGAGAGAGAATGCTCGAACGTACCGAATGCACTCGTCGGCTTTTAGAGTCTGTTTCAGAATCCTCAAAGTTTTAGTGAGATAGGTTTTCAACTCGTCTCTACGCCTGCTTACTCATTGGTTCTGAAACAACCTCTTCGAGAGATTCAGATGCAAAGTGACGTAATGACGCCGCAATGCTGGATCGAAGCACGCATTGCGTGAAAAGATGAGATTTCATGTTCACGACTTGCACGCTCGCCATTTTTACGTTCGCCACCAACCGCAAGCCCGGCCTACTTTTCATCGGTACGGCGCTCGCGCTGGCCAGCACACCTATTTCCCACGCCAGCGGCACGATCATCGGCCTCGGTACGCTTGAGGCACGACCGTTGCGATCGGGCTGAGCGCGAATGGGTCGGTTGTGACGGGGAAGAGTTACGCAGCTTGCGGTCTCAAGGCGCGGAACTTGGTGCGTGTTCTGTTAGACCACGGCCACGAGGATGCACGATCTAGGAACGCTGAGCGGCGATGAGTCATCGAACTTTGCCGTGAGCGCGAACGAGCTAGTGGTCACCGGGTCCGATACTAACTTGAGTTCGTTCCGTTGGCGGGCGTTTCGCTGGACGATTAAATCCGGGATGCAAGACGTCGGCGAGTTAGTGAAGACTGCGCGAGACGATCTGCCTGATCTGATCTCAGCGCTTGAAGGAGCGTTGCGGTCTTCGCCAGATGATTTGCCGATAACATAGCCTAGACCTTGCCGTGCTGTCGTTCCACTCACCACACCTACTGGCGTGCGACGACGAATCGCGGACTGTGCAACTCGCCAAGTTTTTTAGTGGTAGGTATGCGCTTCTGGAATTGGTCGCAAGATGCGATCAAAGCTCAGATTGAGGGGCGACGATAGCAACTCTAGTTCGAGTTCTGCGGTGCTTTGGTGAGATGTGCACCGTTCAAGAATCTCAGGTGCGATCGTGCTTTGATCGAGCAAGAGACGCAGACGAAGAAGATCAGTGATTGGAAACGAGTGAGGTTGCCAGCTTGCATCGTACACGGTTATGCCGTGTTTCCCTCCAAAGCCGGTCGAGCAAGTTGCCCATGTTCGTGGCGAAGCAGAGGTGATCCTCCTCAGCCACGAACAAAGGCTTGTTCGAACTGGCGGCAGACGCAAAGTCTCGCTTAAGTACAAAGGTGCCGTTATACCGTTGGCATTCCAAGTGGATCTGCGTGCCGTCACGCATCATTCGACAGACACTCGCCGGGTTCAAACGCAAACCCGATGTGCGCGATCTCAAACCCCGTTGACCACTCGACAGCCCAATGGGCCAACGCGGCAAGAGGATTCAGCATCTCACCACTCTCGCCGGTGAACCGGTGTTCGCCATCGATGAGGGCGAACGTGGCCCAGCCGTGCGAAGCGATTTTGTAGTCGATGTTGATCGCCATTCACACCACCCGATCCTCTTTCGCAATCCCCAGCGCCGGCCTCACGTCCACCTGCACCATCACGCCGCCCTGCATCTGCTTGGCGGTTTCTGGGTCAACATAATCGCTGTGGCAGGTCGCTTTCGCGGCGTCGGCTCCGACGGCCTTCTTGGTTTTGTTGGCGAGCTTGTGGATTTCTTCCGGGGCGAGGACGCCGCGGCTTTCGAGGATTCTGGCTTGCTCGGGGGTGAGGGCGGCGGACTTGATCGGCGCACCGAGCTTGCCGTTCGCGCCGACTCGTTCGAAACCCTCGGCCTTGCCGCTCATGAACTCTTGGATCTCTTTGCTGATCCGCACGCTGCACCAGTCGTGGCCGCACATGGCGCAGAAGTCGGTGTCGACGTCGAGGTCCTCGTCGTGATAGGCGCGGGCGGTGTCAGGATCGAAGCTGAGCTCGAAATGCTTCTCCCAGTTCAGCGCGGCCCGGGCCTTGGTAAGCTCGTCGTCGCGGTCGCGCGTGCCGGGGATGCCGAGCGCGACGTCGGCCGCGTGGGCCGCGATTTTGTACGCGATGCAACCCTGCTTCACGTCGTCCTTCTTGGGCAAACCAAGATGCTCTTTAGGTGTAACATAACATAACATCGCCGCGCCGTGGTAGGCCATCGCCGTCGCGCCGATGCACGATGTAATATGGTCGTAACCCGGGAACATATCCGTGACCAGCGGCCCAAGCACATAGAACGGCGCGCCGTGGCACAACGTCCGCTGCACCTTGGCGTTCCACTCGATCTGGTCGAAGGGGACGTGGCCAGGGCCTTCGATCATGACCTGCACGCCGTGCCTCCACGCCCGCTCCGTCAGCTCCCCCAACGTCTCCAGTTCAGCGATCTGTGCCGCGTCGGTAGCGTCGGCGAGCCCACCGGGACGCAGGCCGTCGCCGATGGAGAAGGTCACGTCGTACTGACGCAGGATCTTGCAGATGTCGTCCCAGCGCGTGTACATAATGTTCTCTTGGCTGTGAACGAGCATCCACTTGGCCAGGAGCGAACCGCCGCGGCTGACGATCCCGATGAGACGGTTCTTGACGTGCTTCAAGTGCGCACGGCGAACTCCGGCGTGGATCGTGAAGTAATCAACTCCCTGCTTGGCTTGGTGATGTAAAGAAGCTTCGATCGTGGGCCAATCGAGATCGTCGATCTTCTTCCCGATAATCATAGAATAAATAGGCACCGTTCCGATGGGCACCGTCGAGTTGCGGATGATCGCATCGCGGCAGGCGTCTAGATCGCCACCGGTCGAAAGATCCATGACCGTGTCGGCCCCCCACCGCTCGGCCCATTGAAGTTTTTCGACTTCTTCATCGGTGCCAGAGGAGACGGGGGACGCGCCCATGTTGGCGTTGACTTTCGTCTTGCTCGCCCGGCCGATCGCCATCGGGTCGAGCTTGTAATTCAGATGATTAATGTTCGCTGGGATGACCATTCGGCCCGCCGCGATCTCGTCGCGGACTTGGGTTGCGGTCAAGTGCGGCTCACGCTCGGCGACGCGGGCCATCTGGGGTGTGATAATGCCGAGGCGGGCGTATTCGAGTTGAGTGATGGGGACGAAACCGTGCGGGTAGGTGACGCGACGCACGAGCCCTCGGGCATCGGCGAACGCAAGAGTTGATGGAGAAGAAGGCATCGTGGCGTGAGGCACCGATGCATAAGGCACCGAGTCATCGAGTGTTTCGACGGTCCACCCTTCGGGCAGAAAATCCCACGCAGTCTTCTCGCTCGGCGCGGGCATGCCCGGCGTGTCTGGGCTGCTGAACATCCGCGGCCCACCGATGTCCGGGGCGTTGGCGAAAGAACCGGGCGTGGTAACATTCGGCGTCCGGCCTGGGTTGCTTGCCCCGAAGTTCGGCGGACGAAATTTCGATTCGGACGCGGAATCCGTGCTTACTTTCGACGATCCGTTGGAACCATGAGACGATGTGGCCATGCGTGCTTCCCTCCGCCGGTATGAGCCGGATCAGGTTCGACGGGTGCATCTCAGCGACCGCGGACAGTTCCGCGGCCGCGCCCCGAGCGTTGGTGAAGTCTAGCGGTGTTCCGAGGTACGGGCGGCGCCAGAGGCCGCGGCGGAAAGAGCTCGCCTTTTCAAGACTCCGCCACAGATTCTCAGACCCGCAACGAGGACCGCCACCGAACTGCCAGCGCCGATCCAAGGCAGATCGCGGTAGTTTCGAGCGAGTAAGGGCGGCGATCGGTCGGTCCAGCCCTGTCAGAAATCTGCGTAAGTGTCGAGATGCTTGCCCTGATCGAAACGAGAGTTCATGAGCGCCCAGCGCGCAGAGTTCCATTCATCGGACGCACGGCGAACTTTGTAAAAATCGTTAACGGTTTGAACCTCGACATCCGCCCGCGGTGCGTAGTCCATTTGCCTTTGAAGCCTCCATCCGGCTTTTGATTCGAAATCGAACTGACGGTGCGCCGAATGTTTTTCAAACTTGATCAGTTCGTCGAGACGCAACTGCGCCAGATGGACGACCGAAGCGTCCTGATGAAGCGCGAGAGCCGCGACCAACGCTCAGTGGACATCCGCACTCTCCCATGCGTTGCCCTAAACAATGAGGCCGGTGACCCCTTGAACAGCATCCTGCGAAACGAAAGAGATTTCCGGCGGCTTCCCAGAGTCTCCTTCGACGAACGGTGCCAGAAATGACGGCTATTCTCCGCTCGGCGGTTCGGGAAGCTCGATCAACCGTCGAATCGCCGCGAACTGGTATTTCTCGCGGCCAAAGTTCGCGTCAGGATTGATCCGGATCGTCTCCGCGATCTCCGCTTCGGCCTTCCGCAGATCTGACAGCTCTTCACGAGACGCGCCGTTGCTGAACCAGCGATAGGCGTGGAACGTGCCAAGCTTCGCGTGATAGCGGTAGACGTGCTCGCCGGCGGGCCCACCGTTCGCTATGTCGCTGGCGAATGCCTCCGCCATGCGCGTTATCCACGCGACGGCCTCGTCCGATCGCCCGAGCCGATCGCACGCGACGCCCGCGTCGTCATAGGCGTATAAATTCGCGGGCTCTTTCTCGATCAAACGCGCGACGCTTCGCAGCGCCATCCCCAACACTCGCGTCGCCTCGACCCGCGACCGCGGGATCTCGTCGCAATGGTCGGGCGTCCTCACGCAATCAACCGTGCGACCCGCGAGATTCACAAGCCCTCGCGCTCCGTCCAAACATCCCGCGCGCGGCCCGACCGATCGCGCATCTCACTCAACCTGATTCCAAGGCCCGCAGGCCGGTCCGGCACGACGCGAAAGCACCACCACGTCGGCTCTCGCGCCCACCAGGTGCCGCGCCAACGACGTTCCCAGAAAACCGCTCCCGCCCGCGATCACGATCCTCCCAAGAATCCTCGGCCCGCTCGCTCGCATCTCACCTTCTCGACCAGCGTTCGTAGCCGCACCAGCGTTCACACCCTCTCCGTTCCCGGCTCGCGCCGCCAACTTCTCGCCGACAAACATGCCACGATAGGATTCCTCAATGGATCAGCCGAACTCTTCACCTCGAGCCGGGTTCCCACCGCCACGCGTTGTCTCGCTCAGAGCCTACCAACCCGCGTCCGCACCTGCAGATGCCGCACGCGATTTCTACAACGTCATGACGCAACGCCGCACCGTGCGATCGTTCTCGACCAAGCCCGTGCCGATCGAGATCATCGAGTGGGCCGTGCGTGCCGCAGGCACCGCGCCGTCTGGCGCGAACAAGCAACCCTGGCGGTTCGTCGTCGTCGGCAACCCTGAGGTGAAACAAAAGATCCGCGCCGCCGCCGAGATCGAAGAGCACGAGTTCTACACGCGCCGCGCCACGCCCGAATGGCTCGCCGACCTGGCCCCGCTTGGCACCGACACCAACAAACCCTTCCTCGAAGAAGCGCCGTGGCTGATCGTCGTTTTCAAAATGATGAAAACCGATGACGATCAGGGCGTGTACTACGTCAACGAGTCCGTCGGCATCGCGGTCGGGCTGTTGCTCGCGGCCTTGCACCACGCTGGGCTGGCAACGCTAACGCACACGCCAAGCCCGATGAGGTTTCTATCGAAGGTTCTCGACCGCCCCGAGCACGAAAGACCGTTCCTGCTCATCCCCGTCGGCTACCCCGCCCAAGGGTGTACCGTGCCCGATATCACACGCAAGCCGCTCGACGAGATTATGGTAAGAATCGTCTAAAAATGATGGAGAGCAGGCCGCCCCTCAGCCGATCGATTCCGCCGCTACCACGCTTCCCCGTGATCGCTGGCCCCACCGCTGGCGGAAAATCCGCGCTCGCCGTAGCCGTCGCGCTCGAACTCAGTCGCCGCGCCAGCCGCGACGCCGCGGAGATCATCACCGCCGATTCCATCCAGGTCTACCGCGAGCTCGATATCGGCTCGGCCAAGCCCACCGCCGAGGAACGCGGCGGCGTGCCTCACCACCTCATCGACCTCGTCGAACCGACCGACTCCTTCAGCGTTCACCAGTGGCTCGCGCGCGCCGAAGCGGCCGTCACCGATATCCGGGCCCGCGGCCGCGTCCCAGTCGTCGTCGGCGGCTCGCACCTGTATATCAAGGCCTTTCTCGAAGGACTCTTCGAAGGCCCGCCGGTCGATCCGGCTCTCCGCGAATCACTCCGCAACACCGACCTCGCCGCCCTCCGTGCCGAACTCGATCGCGTCGATCCCGAAGCCGCGGCCCGCATCCACGCCTCCGACCATCGCCGCACCGCCCGGGCTCTCGAGGTCTACCGCCAGACCGGCACACCCATCAGCGTCCTTCAACAACAGTGGGACCGCACCGACCATCACCGCGCCGACTGCGTGCTCGTCGGGCTCGATTGGCCGACCGAGCCGATCAACCGTCGCATCAACGCACGCGTGAAAGAAATGATGGAGCGCGGCCTCATCGACGAGGCACGAACGCTCCACGACGCGGGCCGCCTGGGACCGCAAGCACGCGAAGCGCTCGGATACAAACAACTGATCGCCGCGTTCGAAGGCCGATGCTCGCTCGACGAGGCGATCGAGAAGATCAAGATCGAAACCCGGCGTTTCGGAAAGAACCAGCGAACGTGGTTGAAGAGACTGAGACCGACCCCCGGGTCGGTGTGGATCGACGCGGAGAGTTCGCCGGCAGAGGAATGGGCTGGTCTGGTAATGCGGGCGTGCGGAGGCACATAAGCCGCGCGAGCCGGAAACGCGAGGACGAGAGATGCGGACAGCACCTCTCGAAGAGGTGTGTTCGGAATGCCGCCACCGGTACAACTCCGAAACACTCCGGCGGATACGCACAGAACACTACCTAAATCTGGCCGATGTTCATTCCCCCAGCCCGATGCGCCGCGGATGAGGGTTGAATCAGATCCCGGAACCCTAATTTCACGCCAAAACCCCCCGGGATCAGCACCTGCCGAACAAACCCCCCCAGAATCCGTACAGCTTGACAATCCCGAGCCCCGATCCTTATCTCTACGTCTGACCAAGGCCGAGGCTCGCTCTCGCGTGACCGGCCGGAAGGGGTTCCCAGCGATATGGCCAAGAAGGCTTCAAGCTCATCACGGACGACCAAAGCAGCCGGTTCCAAAGCACCAAAAGCTAACGCCACCGGACCCGACGGCGCACTGGCCTCTGATGAAACCGCGCCCGCAACCAACGGCGCGGCGGGTCGATCACGCGCCGCTGGCAAAGCCGGACCTCGCGCTGGCTCACGCGGCGGCGCGAAGTACCCCGGCTACATCGCTGGCTCGGCCAAGGGCAAGAACCTCGTCATCGTCGAATCGCCCTCCAAAGGCCGCACCATCAACAAGTACCTCGGCTCGGACTACGTTGTCCTCGCCAGCGTCGGGCACGTCCGCGACCTGCCCAGCAAGAACCCCAAAGGTGTGAAATCGCCCGTCCCCGGAGTCGATCTCGAACATGGCTTTAAGCCCACTTACGAGATCCTCGCTGGCAAAGAGAAAGTTATTAGCGACCTCAAGCGAGCCTCAAAGGACGCCCTTTCATCTGGCGGCAAGGTCTGGTTCGCAACCGACTTGGACCGCGAGGGCGAGGCCATCGCGTGGCACCTCGCTCAAGAGCTCGGCATTGCCTCGGCCGACGCCAAGCGCGTGATGTTTGCCGCCATCACCAAGGCCGAAATCGAACGCGCGTTCCTCAACCCGCACCCCATCGACGAGGACCGCGTCAACGCCCAGCAAGCACGCCGCATCCTCGACCGCATCGTCGGCTATCAGGTCTCGCCGCTGCTCTGGAAAAAAGTCGCACGAGGGCTCTCGGCCGGTCGCGTCCAGTCGGTCGCTGTTCGGCTCGTCGTCGAGCGCGAACGCGAGATCCGCGCCTTCATCCCCGACGAATCCTGGCAGATTCTCGCCGACTTCGCCCTGACCGAGGCCGACGGTCACAAGCACGCCCCGCTCTTGGCCGCGTTCATCGACCACAAGGACGATAAAGGCAATGGCCCGTCGCTCAAGGCTCAGAACGGCTGGCTCGGAGAACGCGGCGCGGTCCGGGCCGAACTTGTCGAAGTCGATGGCGAAAAGTTTGATATCTCTCAGGAGGGCGCGGGCGATCAATCTCGATTCTCCGACCCGCTCAAGTGCGATCTTCTGCCGCAAGTCGCGCGCATCGCCGCCGCGGCCGGGCTCGACAAGGTCAAGGGCACGATCGTCGAAGACAAGAAAGGCCGCGGTCCGGCTCGCTGGGTCCGCACCGTCACGGGCACCATCGACCCGAGCGTTCCTTACAAAGTCATCAGCATCGAGACCAAACGCACCTCGACGCGACCGTCGCCGCCGTTTATTACATCGTCATTGCAACAGGCCGCCAGCTCGCGCCTGGGTTTCGGCGCACAACGTACCATGCGAGCCGCCCAACAGCTCTACGAGGGCGTGGACATCCCTGGCGAAGGCCCCGTCGGGCTCATCACGTACATGCGCACAGACTCCACGCACCTTTCCAAAGACGCGCTGGAAATGGTCCGCGGATTTATCGGCACCAACTTCGGCGACAAGTACCTTCCCGAGAAGCCGAACTTCTTCACCTCTTCAAACAAAGACGCGCAGGAAGCCCACGAAGCGATACGGCCCACGAACCTGAACTATCCGCCGTCGAAAGTAACACGGTATCTCCAGCCCGACCAAGCCCGCCTTTACCAGATCATCTGGGAGCGATTCGTGGCGTGCCAGATGACGCCCGCGCAGTGGGACTCGACCAGCGTCCTCATCAAGGGAGGCCGGGCCCCCGCGCCCGACGCCAAGCCGCTCGAACTCACCTTCCGCGCCAGCGGCCGTGTGCTTATTTTCGACGGTTTCTACAGAGTCACCGGCGTGCCCACGGCCGCCGACGAGCAGAACCTGCCCAAGCTCCGCGAGCAGCAACCTCTCCACCCCTTCGGTGTCCACGTCGATCAAAAGTTCAGCTCGCCCCCGCCGCGCTACACCGAAGCATCTCTTATTAAAATGCTCGAGAGCGAGGGCATCGGTCGGCCTTCAACGTACGCGTCGATCATCGGCGTCATCCAAGATCGAAACTATGTTGAGCAACTCGAACGCCGCTTCTACTCCACCGACCTTGGCGAGGTCGTCACCGACAAACTGATCGAGGCCATTCCCGAGATCATGGACGTCGGCTACACGCGCGATATGGAATTGCAGCTCGATAAGGTCGAGGAGGACCACCTCGACTGGATCGAGATGCTCCAGAAGTTCTACGGCCCGTTCACCAAACGCCTCGCGTCGGCGATGGAAAACCTCACGCACGCCAAGGCCGAGACCGTTCCCGCGCCCGCCGAATATAAGTGCGACAAATGCGGCGCCGGGCTGGTGTACCGCTTCGGCAAAAACGGCCGGTTCCTTTCCTGCAGCCGCTATCCCGACTGCGACTTTGCGTGCCCGTGCGACCGCGAAGGCAAACCGCTCCCGGCCGCAAAGAGCGTCAACGTCGCGTGCCCTAAGTGCGGCGGGGCGATGAACAAACGCACCGGGCGCTTCGGGCCGTTCCTCGGCTGCTCTCGTTACAGTGACAAGACCAACCCTTGCGCTGGGCTCTTGAACATCGACAAGAACGGCAAGGTCGTGGCGCCCTCGGTCCCGCCGCTCGTCACCGACCTGCCGTGCCCGACGTGCGAATCACCGCTCAACCTCCGCAACGGACTCAAAGGCCCGTGGCTCGGCTGCTCACGCTTCCCCAAGTGTAGAGGCCGCGGCAAATGGGCCGAGATTCCTGAAGAAAAACGCAAAGCTCTCGAAACCGCCATGGCCGCGCACGAGGCTGCCAACCCGGTCAAGGTGATCCGCAACATGGAAGGCAAGGCGCTCACCGACAGCAAGGGCAAGCCGCTGCCCGACGCGCCGACCGTCGACGCGCCACCGACCGACGCCGCCGCAACATTCGAAGCAATCGCCGACGAGATCGGCGTGTAGCCGCGCTTGGTCGGCGGCCTTGGCTGAGTTCAACGCGAGCCTCTTGCAAGCATGTCAACTTTAACAATCACCTTGCTCGTCGTCGTCTTTATCGTCACCGATATTGTCGTGGTCGGCGCGGTGATGCAGATGGTGGGACAATCGCTGAAGCGGCTGCGCGCGCAATTCCCGCCGATCCCACGCAAACCGAACGCTGTGGAGCGTCGCTTCCAGAGCTTCAAAGTTGGGATGGGCAGTCTCGGTTTCAGTATTCACGCGGCCGTGGACGAGAACGCGCTGCACCTCACCCCCACCACCTTCGCGCGATGGATCGGCATGAAACCCATGAGCCTCCCGTGGGGCGCGTTCAAGAGCGTGAAGCCCGTAATGGGCGGCGTGAGCGCGAGCATCGCCGGCGTAACGATCGTCGGGCCGAAGTGGTGCATGGAGTTGGCGACGAACCTTTCCAGCTCAACGAAGAGCCCGACAGAAAAAGTCTTTCCACCTGATAATCATCGGGCTGCTCACGAGGACGACTTGAATGCCCCATGAATCTCGGCATCCGACCCACCTAGAACCGATCTCTTCCGGGCGCAAATACTTTCCTGCATCACTCCTCTTCGAACGTCTTCTTCCGCCTTAGCACATGATGATAATGCTGCGCAAACCGGTGCGCCTCGTCGCGGATCGCCTGGCAGAGTTTTAACCCTAAATTCTCCCGCCCCAGCCGCACCGGCTCGCTTCGCGCCTGGATATAGATCAGCTCTTCCTTCTTCGCCAGCGAGATCACCATCGGCGGCCTCACCGGCAACTGCTCGAACGCCTCCATCGCCGCGTGCAACTGCCCCAACCCGCCGTCGATGAGGATCACGTCTGGGAACAGCTCATGCCCCTCCCCGGCCTCCCGATACCGACGGCTCACCACCTCGCGGATGCTCGCATAATCATCGTTAATCGAAGTTCCACCTTGAAATGTGGCGCCACCAACGCCGTCACCACCCGGCTTGCCCTGAATCTTATATCGCCGGTACTCACCCTTAAACGGCCTGCCATCTACAAAGCACACCTTGCTCCCCACCGTCTCTCCGCCCATCAAATGCGCAATATCAATCCCCTCGATACACCGGATCGGTTCCTCCATCCCCAGCGTCTTCTGCAGACTCTTGAGCGCCTTCTCCGGCTCAACGTACGAAATCTCCGTCTCCGGCTGCCAGCCTTCCGCACGCGACGACCGCTCCTTCAACTTATCGAGCGCCTTCACCTGATCGCGCAGGCTGGCCGCCTTCTCGTAGAGCTGGGCCGCCGACGCCGCCTGCATCTCCTCGGTCAGCTCCTTCATCAGCACCGTGTACTTGGTATCGAACGAACGAACAAATCTATTGACGTCCTCGCGGTACGCGTCCTTGCCGATCTTGGCCGCGCACGGCGCGGTGCACTGATTGATCGCGTGCAGCAAGCAAGGCCTGAAGAACTTGTTCTTCTCGTCACCGTCGAGAATGTCCAGCTTACACGTCCGGAACTTGAAGACTCGCTGCAGCAGCTCGACCGACTCGCGCAGCGCGGCCGAGTTCGTGAACGGCCCGAAGATCCGTGCGCCCTTGAACTCCGGATCTCCTGGGCTCCGCGTCACCAGCACGCGCGGGAAATCCTCACGCTGCGTCACCGCCAGGTACGGGAAGGATTTATCGTCCATCTGCCGCGAGTTGAAGCGCGGCTTGATGTCCTTGATCAGCCGGTTCTCGGCCAGCAGCGCCTCCCACTCGGTCTCGCACGGCACGATCTCAAAGTCGTACACCACGCTCAGCATCGGCTGCTTCTTCAGCCCCAAGTCCCTCGACGCGATGAAGTACGACGACACCCGGTCGGGCAGGTTGTTGGCCTTGCCCACATAGATCACCACGCCCTTGTGGTCCTTCATCAGATACACACCCGGCCGGGGCAGCAGATCGCGGGCTTTTTGCAGGAGACGCCCCAGCCGCGCCGAATCGTGCTCCGTCCCCCAAGGCGGCGGAGAGTTCGCGGGTAAGAACCCGTCGGCATCGAGCGGTGGAAGATCAGGATCGTCGGCCACGAGGGATCGTAGAGGGCAATCGAACCGATCCGCCCTGCGGCCTCGAACGCTGAACCATCTCCGAGAGATCTCTCGAAAAAAAATTGGCCCGGGTCACAAGGATCCGGGCCAATCTATTGAGCCTTCGGCGTCCCGAGGGCTGGACGGGCTGGTGAGCCCGGAAAGATCGTAAAGAAATCGCAAATAAATCTCAATCAAACCTCAGATCAGCAACCGACCACCAACGCGAATGCAGCGTACCGAAGTTCATCCCTCGACGCAAGCTATTTCTCTACAAATCAGGGCGATGTACGGGTCTTGCCGGAACCTTCACCGTACCATAACTCATGGCGAGCCTCGGCCTCTCGGAACTCGTGCTGGTCGTCAAGGACGTCGCGATCTCAGAGCGCTTCTATCGCGAGGTCGTCGGTCTGGTCCCGGACCTACCCGCGCGCGATCTCTGGGCGTGGTTCTGGGCTGGCAGACCTGGTCTTCCGCAACGGCTCGGGCTCACCTCGGGCTCGCTGCTCTTCGAGGAACACTCGCCTCGGCCGCCCGGCCACCGGTTTGGTCCGACTCACTTCGCCTTCGAGATCGCTCGATCCGATGTGACCCGCGAGCTCGCCCGCGTGCGAGCCTCTGGCGTCGAGGTGCTTGGCCCAGCCCGGCTCGAATGGATGAACGCCGAAGCGCACTATTTCTACGACCCCGACGGCAATCTCGTCGAATTCTGGTCCCCGGACTCGGCACGCGACACCTCGTGACCGGACCACCTACAGATTTTCCTCGCAGAATCCGCAACAAAGAGCCCGGAAGTCACCCTCGCGAGTTGACGCGGGACTGATTTTCGGCGACACTCCCTCGCTCGCAGAGAGGCCTGCAACCGCTGGGGTGTGGTCGGCGTAAGGTGGTAGACCGGCGATAGAGGATGGCCGTCAGGTCTGACGTCAGGTTTGGCTGTCAGGTATGGCCGTCGTGGATGCCTGTCACGGATCGACGGGCGATGGCGCACGTTGACCCGCTATCGCCCTACCCTCCCCCCTCCGATTTTCGATTCGTGCTTTATTCCGTTTTTCGTTGTTCACCATCGACCTTGTTCGTTTTTCTCTTTCCGTCTTTCGCGGGAGTTTGCCATGGCGGGTCGGACCAATGCCAGTGTCGGGATTGTCGTGACGCTCACCGTGCTCGGCGTGCTCAGCCTCGGGCTGTTCATCCTCACGGTCGTCTTCTTTGGAAAGTACAACAACCTCAAGGGCGAGTTCACGACCCTCACCCGCGACACCGACCAGTACATCAAGGCTGGCGAACGACAAGACGACACCATCCGCACCATCATCGATCAGGCCAAAAAATCTGGCGGCATGTCCGCCGTCGGGTTCCTCAGCAAGTCGCTCCAAGACACCATGCAGTCTGTCTCGGGCAATAAGCGCGACAGCTACACCACCCTCACCGACAAGCTCAAGACGGTCCCCGGGGCCGACGCCAACAGCCTTCTCGGCGTCGTCACCGCACAGTCTCAGGAACTTCAGAACCTCACCGCCCGCGTGAAGGCCGCCGAGGCTGAGCGAGTCCGGGCCCTCGCCGATCTCCAGTCCGAGGTCGACCGTGTCCAAGGCATCCAGAAGACTCACGAGGGCACTGTTGCCAACCTCACCTCCCAAGTCGCCTCCTTCCAGAGAGAAGTCGAGACCTACCGCGAGGGCACCAACAAGGCTCGCGAGGACATGGAAGCCCGCGTCAGTCAGGTCAAAGCCGACGCCGAGTCTAAAGAAAGCGACCTCCTCTCACGCATCGCCAAGCTCCAGGAAGAAACCATCATCCTCCAGGGCATCGTCAAGGAACTCCGCGGCAAGAGCGCCGAGAGCGTCGTCACCGGCCAGCCCGAGTTCGCGCTCGTCGACGGCCAGATCATCGGCGTCAACCCCGCCGCTAGCACCTGCACCATCAGCATCGGTCGCAAGCAAAAACTGCGCCTGGGCATGACCTTCGCCGTCTATTCCGACGGCAACTCGATCAGGGCCGACAAACGCACTGGCGACTATCTCCCCGGCAAGGCCAACATCGAAGTCGTCAATGTCGGCGAGAGCAGTTCTACCGCCCGAATCATCTCCGAGGTCAAGGGCAACCCCATCTTGAACGGCGACGTCGTCGCCAACGCCATCTTTGACCCCAACAAAAACTATAAATTCCTAGTCTTTGGTAACTTCGACGTCAACGGCGACGGCGTCTACACCCCCCTCGAACGCAACGACCTTCAAGCCATCATCGAAGCCTGGGGCGGCAAGGTCGAAAAGGACCTCGCTGGCGACATCGATTTCCTCGTCTTGGGCGGACGCCCCGTTCTCCCCCCCAAGCCCAGCCCTGACTCGCCCATTGAGATCCTCCAGGAATTTATCCGCCTGAACAGGGTCATCGAGCTCTACGACGACTACCTCAAAAAGGCTCAGCAGACCGGCCTCCCCGTCCTCAACGAGAATCGCCTCAACACTCTGATCGGCCGCACCAAAATTAGCCGGTAAGCAGCCTTGGCGTGTCTCTCAACCAACGACTCCCTCACTGCCCGCTCCGAGCGGGCAGTTTTCTTTGAGCGCTCTACAATCTCTCGTGGGAAAGCCGCGCCGAACTTCCGCCGCCTGGCATGACAGTCCAATCTCCGCGATCGTGCGCACGCTGATGTCGGTCCCTCTCGCCGCCGGTCCCTGGCCCGCCGTCGAGGCCTTGGCCGCCATCGGAGGCTGGTGGGGTGCCATGCCCCTCAACCGAAAACGCTTCGAGCGCGCCCTGCTCAACGTCCGCCAAGCCTTCCCGACCTGGACCGATGCTCAGGTCCAGCGTTGCGGCCAAGCCAGTTACGAGCACATCTTCCGGCTCGCGGCCGAGTTCCTCTACATCCCTCGACTCATCAATGAGGACAACTGGCCCAGCCATCTCGAAATACCTGTCGGCCTCCGGCAAAGGCCCAACGCCCAAGCCCAAGCCCAGATGGTTCATCAGACACAACTCTTCCCGGCAAATATTGAGATCGCCACTGGCACAAACGCTGATCCGAAGGTGGACATCACCATGCCCCTGGACGAGGCCGCCGGGGCCGGGCCCGCCCTCGACATCCTTCTCAGCCGACGCCGCTGCATCTTGCTGACGGGGCATTGCGGCAATTGGGAACTCTTGGCCTATATCATCGCCGCGGTCGGCTTTCCGATGCATGCCGTCTACCGCCCGCTCGACAACCCCGCCTTGGACCAGTGGGTACGCTCCACTCGCGGTCGACGCGGCGTCACACTCCTCGACAAGTTTGGGGCCGCCAATCGGATCAACGAAGTGCTCGCGGAAGGCCATCCGCTCGCCTTTGTCGCCGATCAGAACGCTGGCGACCGCGGGCTGTTTGTCCCATACTTCGGACGCCTCACCTCAACCTACAAAGCCATCGGCCTTCTCGCCATCAAGCACAACGCCCCCGTCATGTGCGCCGCCGCCCGCCGCCTTAAAGGCCCCGAGGCCTGGCGCGACGGCGGCGGGTTCCGATATCGCATGGAAGTCACCGACGTCATCGAGCCTGACGCCTGGAAAAACCACCCAGACCCACTTTTTTACATCACCGCTCGCTACCGCAGGGCTCTGGAGCAAATGGTTCGAAAAGCGCCGGAACAGTATCTCTGGATGCACCGGATGTGGAAGAGTCGTCCGCGCCACGAACGCGACGGGAAACCGGTCCCCAAGGCCCAAATCGAAAAGCTTCGGACCCTGCCTTGGATGACCGCCGCCGAGATCGACCGGGTCATCGATGACAGCGAACGATCGGCCGTCGAGTTCGCCCGGGAAGCCAAAGCGAGGACAACGCCCGAGACCAAGCCCGGCGCGAAGCTCAGTTCCAAGGCCGAGGCTCAGGCCGAACCCGGTGAAGATTGACGACGTTACTGTCTTAGGAATCTCTCTCGGAATCTCTTGCGGCACCGCAGACACGAAAGGACGGCAACGACATGGAGCGTGCATCAATGTCCAAAGTCCAAGGCCGACTCGAAGAAATCCGCGTGCTCATCGTCGACGACGACCGCGACGTGCTCGAATCCTTCGACGCCGCGTTCCAAGCCGAGGGAGCCCTGACCCAGGTCGCCATGGACGGCAACGAGGCCGTACGGATCTGCCGCGAGGACCCGCCAGACCTCGTCGTGCTGGACATGATGCTCCCGCGCCGTTCGGGCTTTCTGGTCCTTGAGAAAATCAAGGGCACCGAGGACAGCCCGCTGGTCATCATGGTCACCGCCAACGACGGCCGCCGCCATCAGGCCTACGCCGAGTCCGTCGGCGTCGATCGCTACCTGCTCAAGCCCGTCCCGCTGGGCCGATTGATCGACACCGCCGTCGAACTCATCGAAAAACGCGACGCGGAAGACGGCCCCGGTGATGGTCTCGAAGACGGCCCAGAAGAGCACTCCGACGAGGTATGATCTCGCCTACTCGCTCGCGCACCTCGCCTCGTCGGAGCGCACAACGACGCCAGCCGAAGGCGACGCGATGCACGGGTTCGTGGAAGGGGTTCTCGGGGACTATGGCCAAACGCAGACAAATCGTCCTTATGAACGCCGCCGCGCCCACCTCCGAAGGAATGGCCCCGCTCGGATCGCTTCGTCAGGTCAGCGACATCTTCGCCCGTTTCAACACCGCCCCCGACGGCTCTCCTCCCAGCGCCATGGGCACGCTGCGTCTTTTCGGACCCGGAATGCTCGTGGAAATCCCTCAAGGCTTTGACACCGTCGCTCAGGCCATGGTCACGCTGATCGAAGAGGAGATCGCCTGGTCGGTGCTTTCCCGGCTCTGCAAGGAAAAAAAGTGGAAAATGGTGGATCTTGAGACCGGCCGAGCGTTCGGATAATGTCGCATTGACTTTGGCCGATGAAGATTCCGCTTGGAATGTCCGGGCAATTTGGTACGCTCTGGGCCTTCCGCTCATCGGCCCGACGAGAATTACTCATGCGACGTGCATTCACGCTCATCGAACTGTTAGTCGTCATCGCGATCATCGCAATCCTGATCGGCATCCTGCTTCCCGCACTGGGGAACGCCCGGACGGCTGGCAGGTCCACGGTTTGTCTCAGCGAGATGCGACAGCTCTCCATGGGCTGGACCCTGTACGCCGAAACCAACAAGAGCGTGATCGTTCCTGCCCGGGCACCGAACCTCAGCGGCGGTAAGAACAACCCAGCAAACTTCTACGAGATCGGCACCGGGCTCAAGTTCCGCCCGACATGGATCGCTCGAATGGGCGCCTTCGTCGGGATCTACCCCTTCGGTGAGCCTTTGCCCGTCACCGCCGCTAACTTTGATCGGCAGGACTATGACAACAAGTTCTTCCAGTGCCCCTCGACCAAAGACTGGTCCGACGAACGCAATCACTGCTACGGCTACAACTACCTGTTCCTTGGCAACGAACGCGTTACCAACGGAAAATTTAACAACTTCCCGGTCAGACTCAGCAAGATCCAACTGCCCTCGGACACCGTGATTGCCGCCGACAGCCTGGGAACCGCCGCGTACTTCACCGAGGCCGAGCGCCTTCCCTACGAAAATGACGGACGCACCGAGGCAGCCGTCGGAAACGAAGGCTTTTCGCTCGATCCACCTCGCTTGACCGCCGAAGGCGACCGCGCCAGCGCCCCTGTCCGCAACGGACCCGACGCACGACACGCCAAACGCGTCAACACAGTCTTCGCCGATTCTCACGCCGCCTCGATGCCCCTCGATAAACTCGGCTACGGCCTTGGCGAGGGTGGCAAGTTTCTCGACACCTCCTCGGCCACCGTATCTGTCACCAACCGGCTCTTCAGCGGGTCCGGTCGCGACGAAGACCCGCCGCCCCTGCCCAAGTAATCAGACACCGCCGCCAAGCATCGAAAGGCGCACGCTATCCGGATCTCATCGCTGAGTACGCGTGGCTCGGCGTCCGCGGCGGAAGTTCAGCACGCTCGCATTGAGTAACCCCGGACGAACCTACACTCCGTGCATGCCGACCTACGTCTACGAGATCCTCACGAAAAAAGGCGAAGGCACCGGCGAGTGCTTCGAGCTCGTCCAATCCATCAAAGAAGAAACGCTGACCAAGCACCCCGAAACAGGTGCGCCGGTCCGCCGCGTCCCGCAAGCCCCGATCATCGCTGGCAAATGGTCCGAGATGAAAGGCAAGAGCGCCCTCTCCAACAAAAACCTCGAACGGCTCGGCTTCACGAAGTACGAACGCAAGGGTTCGGGGTACATGGAACGAGTCGCTGGCAAAGAAGGCCCGTCCAGCATCTCGGCCGATTGAGACCGGCCGCCCTGTGACAGTTCTCTCTCCTCGCCGCGATCTGATTCAGTCGTTGTCTCGTTCCAAGAACTCTTCGAGTTTCGCCGCCGCCGTCCGACGCCTCGTGATCGCCAGCCACGCACAACACACCCCGCTCGCTCGCAGGCGTCGAGCATGTCGAAGAGTTTCGTGGCATCACCGGCTTCAGGCTACATGCAGAACCTTGCGGCTGGCGAGGATGACGCGCGGCGAAACATGTTGACGAGCACGGCATTGGTGAGCAGATCGACCGGGCGGCCGAAGGCAGCTTAGAGTTCCTCGGACATTTGCGGCCAATCTCATGTGGAGGCCGTGGATGTCGGCGAGAATCGCAGAAGGATGTCAGCGTCGCTGTCAGGGCGAGCATCGCCACGAGCCAGCGACCTGAAGAGCCAGAGTTCAACAACGCCCCAGCGTCGGCAGAATGCGGCGATCAACGCCAAGGTGGATTAGCCTTCGAACATCGGAGGATTGTACCGCGCCGGGTTTGCGCCGCGGTGAGGTACGGCCTGAAGGATCGTGCAGCGATCCCAGCAGCCACTTTGGGTGAAAGTGGAACGAAGACACCGAGGTCGCCGAGATGATTTCAGAAGATTGAGGATTCAGTTGGGCGACCTCGGTGGCACGTCAAGACCGCTTTGATATTTACCGCCGAGGTCGGTGCCACCCTGCCCACGATGTCGTCTTCGGTAGCCGTACTCGTGTGATCAGCACCTCAATCGGATTATCGCTTTCGTCGGCGAGACAGTGGTTGCGCTCCGCCATGAATTAAACAGGTCTGATCTAGGAGCTCGACCGCCGTTTCAATATCGGGAGGATCTGAATTGAGGGCCGTAACAGCCGCAAGAATGTCGCATGTCTCAAATACTCTCACGGGCTACATCGTTGCGGCCATCGCGCCAGTGTCGGTCGTCGAGACGATCCAAAGAGCGTTTCCTATGTCTTTCGTTTTTTTACCTGGTTTCGACATCGCCGTTCGACATACATCTATGGCACGCTCCATGATAATGGCCGCGCACTCTGCGTCGTACAAAGAACGCTGGAACGCGGTAAACTTCGGGTCGATCGGCTGGTCGTTGTGTTCTGCTTTATTGCGAGCGTCAAAGAGTTATCGTCGAAGAGCGGCAAGCTTCAGGCTGAGCACAGTTCGCCTCTTTCTAGGCTTTGCTCGAAGACGAGTTGATTCGTGATAAGCATACATTCGTTGACTGCTTTTACCCCTTCGCCATCGCCCCCACCGTCATCTTCACCGCCACAAACGTCGGCTTCACTCGCGACTCAAACTCTTCCCGATACTTATTCATAATCGTCCGCACCGCCCAGTTGTTCCCGTCCGCCAGGCCGCAGATCGTCGTGCCTGGCATCGAGCCCATGCTCGTCGCGATCTCGAGCGCCAGGTCTAGGTCCTTGGTCCGCCCGTCGCCGCTCTCGATCCGCGTCATCAGTTGGTACAGCCAGCCCGACCCCTCGCGGCAGGGCGTGCATTGGCCGCACGATTCGTGCTTGAAGAAGCGGGCGATGTTGCGGGCGACGAGGACCATGTCGGTGTCCTCGTCGAAGACCGTCGGGCAGGCCGTGCCCAGGCCTAGCACGTTGTACTTTCGGCCAATATCAAAGTCCATCTCGGCGTCCATCTGGTCCGGCCCAAGGATCCCCATGCTGATCCCGCCCGCGATCGCACCCTTAAACTTCTTGCCGTTCCGCATCCCGCCACACAGCTTGGGGTGCTCGATGATGGTGCGCAGCTTGACGCCCAGTTCAAGCTCAAACACGCCGGGCCGATTCACATGCCCGCTGACGCCCATGAGCTTGGTGCCGAAGCTGGGCGGGCTGTTGGGGATGGTGGATGCGCAGCCTTGCTTCATAAACCAGTCCGCGCCGTTAGCGATGATGCTCGGCAGGTGGGCCAGCGTCTCGACGTTGTTGATGATCGTCGGCTTGCCGAACAGGCCTTTGATCGCGGGGAACGGCGGCTTGATGCGAGGCCAGCCGCGCTTGCCCTCGAGCGCCTCGAGCAGCCCCGTCTCTTCGCCGCAGATATAGGCACCAGCGCCACGATGAAGATAACACTCGACCTGGAAAGGGCGGCCCGAGGGGTTGTTTTCGCGAGAAGAGCCGAGGAGAGAGGAAGAGTCGGCTCGGAGCGCCGACGTACCATGCGCCGACGTACCAAAAATACCGTGGGCGTAGGCCTCCTTGATCGCGTTCTCGACGACGTGAGCTTGGTGGTGGTACTCGCCGCGGATGAAGATGTACGCGGTCTTGATGCGGCACGCATAGCACGCGATGGCGATGCCCTCGAGCATCAGGTGCGGGTCAAAGTCCATCAGCAGCCGATCCTTGAACGTGCCCGGCTCAGACTCGTCGGCGTTCACGGCCAGGTACCGCTGCCCAGGGTCTGACTCGTGCCCCGCCTCGAGGCTCTCGGCGGCGGTCGTGACCTTGGGCAGAAACGTCCACTTGAGCCCCGTCGGGAACCCCGCCCCGCCGCGGCCACGCAACGCCGATTTCTTCACCTCGTCGGTCACCGCGTCAGGCCGAAGAGCCAGAGCCTTGCGAAGCCCCTCGTACCCGCCGGTTTTGACGTATTCGTCGTACAAAACGACGTGCCGCCCCTTGGGATCAGCGTAAGGCCAGCAGGGGATCCGCTGGGTGAGGATGGGGCCAGCGAGGTTAAGGTTGATGGCGGTGTCGTGGGTGATGGATGGCATGGTCAGAGAGTGTAGCGGAGTGTGGAATCGAAGCCTCTTCGAGAGGTTGAGAAGAGCTCTGCTCTCTTCTCGCCTTCTCTCGCTACTCACCCAATGCATCGAGCCATTTTTGCACGTGCCGCTCCCTCAGCTTGGCACCAACTTTTCTGAATAAATCGAGCGACAACTTCCAGAGCCGCCGTGCCTCGGCCTTGTTCGCACGCTGCTTAGCAATCGCGCCATGGTTACAGTACTGGATGGCCATGCCCTCCAGCCGGCCGAGCTTCTCGTAGATCGACAGCGACTTCTTGAGGTACGCCTCGGCCGCGTCCAGTTTCTCACGCTTCTGTTCGATCACCCCGAGGTTGCCGTAGGCGTTAGCCATGCCCTCCAGCCGGCCGGGCTTCTCGTTGATCGCCAGCGACTTCTTGAGGTACGCCTCGGCCGCGTCCAGATTCCCACGCGTCAGTTCGAGCATCCCGAGATTGCCATGTGCGGCCGCAGTGTCAGCCGTCTGCGCTTCCGGTCCGCTGACCGAAAGCCAACGCCGAAGCAGCCTTTCAGCCTCATCAAGTTCACCAATGCGCCTAAAGAACTCGAACCCAAGATAGAGCACACGAAGATTGGTTGTGCCATCAAGAGCCTTAGCAAAGTCCTGCCGAGCTTCTTCGAGCTTGCCCTCCAAGGCTGCTTTTGCCGCTTTTTCAGCCAGATTAACAGATTTTTGTGCAGCTCTTGCTTCGGCAAGTTTTTCAGAGGTTTCAGCTCGTGCGGTTGCACCCTTGGCTGTCTGTTCGGCCTTCTCGGCCCGCTGGACGGCCTGCTTCGCTTCCTTGCGAAGTTTCTTCAACTCTTTGATCGCTGAATCGGGGAGTAAGGTTTCTGAGATTGGCTCGGTCGCCGACTGTATTTCTCCTTTCGCATAAGCAGCGAGGTGCTTGTCGATCTCCCCTATAAAACTTGCCTCATCCTTGAAGCCGCGCCAAATGACCTGTTTCGACTGTTCCAGCTTCTTGCGGAAGCGCAGCACCTTCTTCAGGTCGGGACCCGGGCTCGCCATCTCGCCCGCATCGATGTGCTTGAAGAAAGTGCAGATCGTCGGAGTCTTGGTCTTTTCAAGACGGCCGAGCGCCCGGTAGAACTCTTCCTCCGTGTACGACCCAAAGCCTCTTGCCTTGGCATCGGGTGCCTTCTGCCCCCAACGACGCCACATTACGAGAACGAAAACATCGCAATTATCGATATCCTGATTGATGACATCTTGCGAGCGACGCCCAACTTGAGAAAGCGCATCTTCCCAACCAAGTGGGACGAACTCGACAGTGGCACCACGGCCGAATCCCTTGTTCAACTCACTAACAGTGTCCTTGAACGCTCGTCGTTCGATCGCTAGATCACACGGTGACGCGATGAAGACATTGATGATCCGGTTCTTGGACATGGCGTCATTCTACCCTGCGCAGATCGATCTCTGACATCGCCCGCTCACCCATACCGAAACTCAATCGGCGCATCCACCCCCGGGTGCAAGCTCGCGTGAACCGGGCACGTGTGGGCCACGCGTTCGATCCTTTCTCTCATCTCCACCGGCACGCCAGCCAGCATCGTGACCGTCACCGGCAGGCGCGCGATCGAGCGCGAGGCCGGGGCGGTGCTCATGTGTTTTTCGACCGTCGCGCTCGCGCCGCTCAGGTCTAGGCCGTGACGCTCGGCGAACATCGCCATCGTCGTCAGAATGCACGACGCGAGCCCGGCCGCCACGAGGTCGGTGGGGCTGAACCCCGACGCGTCGCCGCCGATGTCCTTGGGCGCGTCTGTGCGAAGCGTGGCCCCGTCAGGATGCCGCAGATCACACTTCTTGTTGCCAGCATAACGAACGGCGATCTCGACCATTTGCCAACTCCTCTCAAGCACTCTTCTTCGCGGCCTTCTTCAACGCTTTTTTAACAGTCTTCGGCGCGGCTTTCTTTGAAACCTCTTTGGCCGCCAGCCTGCTCGGCGCTTTCTTCGTCCCCGCCAGAGCTTTCTGATATTCCTCGATGTACATCTTCGCGGGCATTCGCTTGATCGCCTCGCCGATCAGTTCGAGCGCCAGGTCCTCGACCTTCTTGAAGCGGATGCAGGCCTTGCCCATGTCTAGCTTCTTACCCGTCTTGGCCCACGAGTCCTGAAACCAACGCGCGTACGGCGTCAGCGATTCTCCATCCAACCCGCACCCGCAGTACAGCCCCGTCAAATAGAGCGACATGTAATTCTTCTGCGACGCCAAGGCCGCGAGCGGCAGCGGCTGCTTGGGGTCGCAGTGGTACCCCGGCGGGAACACCGTGTGCGGCACGAAGTAGCCGATCATGCCGTACTGCATGCCCTCGGCGTAATCCTTGTCTAGGTTCTTCACAATAACTTTACGCACCGCGGCGATCGCGGTGCGACGGTCTTCGAGAAGTTCGGCGAGATACGCGTCAACGGTGGTGGCTTTGGGTTGCATGATCGACAGCGTACCGGCCCGGCCGGCCGCGATCAACTGTAGAGAGAGACCGACCGCGTGATCTTTCACGCCTGGTTCAAAAAGAAGATCTCTGCTGCCAAGTCGCGAGACATGTGGCGGTAAATTAAAGCCACACTCTCCAGCCCGGTCGTCACGTGCAGCAGATCAAACGCAAGCGTGAGGTTGCGGACCAGCGCGCGAAAGAAGTAGTCACGCACAGCCGCGACGCCCTTGAGCGACACGTCGTCGGTCTCGTTGTACTTCTTGATGAACGGCGAGCTGTCCTCGATCGCGAGGTCGTAACAGGCCATGGTCGCGTCCACGTCGCGAGCGTTCCACGCGGCGCGTCAGCGGGCAGCAAAGGCCTGTGCGGCGGCGAGGGTGAGAGGCTTGAGGAAGGGTACAGGAAGATCTGGCTCGGTCATGGCGTTGAACCCATCTTCTTTCTCACCATCTCCAAACACGCGGCCACGCGACGGACGCGAGTGTCGAGATTCTTGGCGCTCGTGATAGCCTTGATGTGCTCACGCTGATGAGCATAACTCACGGATTTCCATGCCGCGATAAGATTGACTGCGCTGAGGGCCGTGACGAGATCTGCGTGCGGCGTGACGGTCCGCAGCTTGTTATCAACCGTGAGCGTGACGCCGACTCGCTGGCTGGCGACGACACCGTGCCCAACGACGCCTACAACCAAGCCATCGCGGAAGAGACCAAGGAAGCGAAGATCAGCGCGCCGGAATACATGCTTTCTCTCGAAAAGCTGGCCAACGAGACCGTGGTCTCAAACATCTGGGCAGCGCCGAGATAGCAACATTACGATAGCAGCGTCGAGATAAACAGTTGCATGATCTTACAATCTCGCGCCGCTCTACTTACCCGTAACCACGAACCACATCATCCGTCCCGCGATCGCGGCCGCCGCGAGCAGGAATGCCCACCGCACAAACTTCGAGCCCTTCTTGATCGCCAGCGAGCTGCCGATGAAACTACCCGCGGCGTTGCAGATCGCCATCGGGATCGCCAGCGGCCAGATCACCAGACCGCCGATGATGAACGTACCCAGCGCGCCGATGTTGCTCCCCAAGTTCATGGCCTTGGCGTTGCCCGTTCCGGTGACAAAATCGAAGCGTAAGAAGCGGACCATGATGAACACAAAGAACGAGCCGGTGCCCGGGCCGAAGAAGCCGTCGTAAAAGCCGATGACGAGCCCGGCGGCGATGGTGATGGCGATGTTGCGTGGCGTGCGGCCCGCGTACGCAGAAACGCCCCCGATCTGCGGCTTGAAGAACATGTACAGGGCCATCACGATCAGCAGCCCACCAAAGACGCTCTTGGTCAGCGTCTCGTTGAACTTGCCAAGCCGCATGAGAGCGACCGCGCCAGCGATGGAACCAAGAACAGCGCAGAGCCCGCCGAGCACGGCCACAAAGCGGTCGAGCTTGCCGCGCACCAGGAACGAAATCGTGGCCGTGCTGGAGCCGCTGGCACCGACGAACTTGTTGGTGCCAGCGACGTTGGGGATCGGGAGCCCCAGCGCGGCCAGCGCGGGCATCGTAAAGATCCCGCCGCCGCCAGCCATGGCATCGATGAGGCCGGCGATAAACGCGACAGCGGAGCAGGCCGCGATTTGGGAGGTCGAGAAGGAGAGCACGGGCGAGAGGGTACGTGACCAGACCTCGCGCTGAGGCCACAACCCGCGTTCTGCGTAGCGGCGGACATTAAAGTATCAAATCAGACTTCGGTGGAACTTTGACTTTCTCACGGCTTGCGTACCACCATCCGGACCACCTCGACGCCGACAGACACCGCGGTCACCCGGGCTAGAAAATACGGAGGCGGGCTCGAATCACGACGCAAAGGTAAGAAAGCCAGATCGACCGGCACCCCTACCTCCTTCCGATTCACGTTTGACAACCACATTACAATTCCAGACCAGTGCGCAGCGGTCACGCGTATGCAATCGGCCAGATCAAGGTCGCGGAGCGCTCGAAGCCGACACGCCGAGCAAGCCATGCCGAGATGGTCGCGCAAGCGGACTCGGCGAACCTCATCCGCTCGTACAGACGCCGGACGTCGGGGTTGGTATCCACGACATCGAGCCGTACCTCGCGAAGCCTTTGTCACGGCTTAGTACTGCGCATGCGCGTATGCGTAAAAGTCAGCGGCACGCTCAACGAGAGCCCCGGGAGCTCGGCGTTGCGCCGATCGAGCCCCGGAGGTTCTTACACCCCCACCGCCTTCCGACTCTCGTTTAACAACCGCCGCAGCACCGTCTGCAGCACGCCGCCGTTGCGGTAGTACACGGCCTCCACCGGCGTGTCGATCCGGCACCGCGTCGTGAACTGCGTCTTCGTGCCGTCGGGTCTCGTGGCGGTCACGTTCACCTCGCAGCGCGGCTCGATCAGCGCCGTGTTGTTCTCCGCGCCCGTCGCTGGCAAGTCAATATCAAACGTCTCCTCGCCCGTCAGCCCGAGACCGCCCGCCGTCTCGCCCTCGGCAAAGCACAGCGGCAGCACACCCATGCCTACAAGATTGCTCCGGTGGATGCGCTCAAAGCTTTCGGCGATGACCGCGCGGCACCCGAGGTTCATTGTCCCCTTGGCCGCCCAGTCGCGGCTCGAACCCATGCCGTAGTCCTTGCCCGCGAGCACCACCAACGGCGTGCCCTCCTTCTTATAATTCATCGCGGCGTTGTAGATGAAATCAATCTTGCCGCCCGCCGACTTGGACATATCGCGTGTCCAGCCGCCTTCCTTGATCTTGCCGGTGCCGGGGTCAACCGCCAACTTGTTCTTCACCCGCACGTTCGCGTAGGTGCCACGCGTCATGATCCGGTCGTTACCGCGTCGAGCGCCATAACTATTAAAATTAGATTTCCGCACGCCCAGCGTCTTGAGAAACTCGCCCGCCGGGCTAGCCTCGGCGATGTCGCCAGCCGGGCTGATGTGGTCGGTCGTCACGCTGTCACCAACATACACCAGGCACCGTGCGCCGCGGATCGGCTTGAGCGCCGTCGGTTGCTCGGTCATCTCCTCAAAGAACGGCGGGTTCTGCACGTACGTGCTTTCGGTGTTCCACGCGTACAAATCACTCTTGCTCACCGGCACCTGGTTCCACGTCGCGTTCCCCGTGAACACGTTCGCGTACTGCGTGCGGAACTGCTCGGGAGTCACGCACTGGGCCTTCACCGCCTGCACCTCCGCGTGCGTCGGCCAGATGTCCTTCAGGAACACCGGCTTGCCGTCCTTGCTCGTGCCCAGCGGCTCGGTCGTGAGATCAACCCCGATCGACCCCGCGATCGCGTACGCCACGCACAGCGGCGGGCTCGCCAGATAATTCGCCTTCACGTCCGGGTGCACCCGGCCTTCAAAGTTCCGATTGCCGCTCAGCACCGACGCCACGCACAAGTCTCCCTCCTTGATCGCCGCTTCAACCTCGTCAGGCAGCGGCCCGGAGTTGCCGATGCACGTCGTACACCCGTACCCCACGGTGTAAAACCCGAGCGCGTCAAGGTCCGCCGTCAGTCCAGCCTTATTATAATATTCAGTCACGACCTTCGAGCCCGGCGCCAGCGACGTCTTTACCCACGGCTTGCTCGTCAGCCCGAACGCCCGCGCCTTCCGCGCGACCAAACCGGCCGCGATCATCACGTCGGGGTTGCTCGTGTTCGTGCAGCTCGTGATGGCCGCAATCACCACCGCACCGTGCGTAATCTTGCTCTCCTTGCCCTTCATCGGCCCGTCGGCGTGCTTCACCGTGCCAAAGCTCCCCACGATCTTGTCCCACGCGAACCCGAAGCTGGTGTTCCCCAGCGGCGCCGCCAGCCCGCGCGCAAAGTCCGACTTCACGTCCTTGAGCAGCACCCTGTCCTGAGGACGCTTGGGCCCCGCCAGCGACGGCTGCACTGTCGACATGTCGAGCTCAACCACGTCGGTAAACTCCGGCGCGTCGACGCCCGGCTGCCAGAACATGCCGTTGGCCTTGCAGTACGCCTCGACCAGCGCGACCGTGGCCTCGTCACGCCCCGTGAACTTCAGGAAATCCAGCGTCGCCTGATCGACCGGGAAGAACCCCATCGTCGCGCCGTACTCGGGCGCCATGTTCGCGATCGTCGCGCGGTCCGGGATCGACATCGACGCCAGCCCATCGCCGAAAAACTCGACGAACTTATCCACAACACCCTTCGCGCGCAGGATCTGCGTCACGGTCAGCACCAGATCCGTCGCCGTCGCGCCCTCGGGCAACTTGCCCGTGAGCCGCATGCCGATCACCTCGGGAGTGAGCATGTAGATCGGCTGCCCCAGCATCACCGCCTCGGCCTCGATCCCGCCCACACCCCAACCCACGACACCCAGCCCGTTCACCATTGTCGTGTGGCTGTCCGTCCCCACGCACGAATCTGGGTATGCCACTGGATCGGGCCCGCCATTACGATCAACATTCGTCAGCACGCCCTTGGCCAGGTACTCCAGGTTCACCTGATGCACGATCCCCGTCGCTGGCGGCACGACGCTGAAATTGTTCAGGCTCTGCTGCCCCCACTTCAAAAACTCGTACCGCTCGTCGTTGCGCTCGAACTCGCGCTTGGCATTGATCGTCAAGGCCGCGCTCGACCCGTAGGCATCGACCTGCACCGAGTGGTCGATCACCATATCACACTTGACCAGCGGGTTGATCGCGTTGGGATCCCCGCCCAGCCTCTTCATCGCGTCACGCATGGCCGCCAGATCCACTACGCACGGCACGCCCGTGAAGTCCTGCAGCACCACTCGTCCCGGCATGAACGGGATCTCTTTCTTGACTGGCGCCTTGGCGTTCCAGTTCGCCAGCCCCGTCACGTCGTCGGCCGTCACGATGAACCCGTCCAGGTTCCGCAATATCGACTCGAGCAAAACCTTGATCGAGTACGGCAACCGATCCACCCGCCCGATGCCCTTCGCTTTCAAGGCCGCGAGGTCGAAATAGGTGTACGTGCCGTGCGCGGTCTTCAAAGTCTTGCGGGCGCTGAAAGGATCGGGACGCACCATGAGAAATCTCCTGAAATGACTTGCGGAACGCTCAAGCTTAGCCTTAGATCAACATGAATCGAATCGATGATACTTACGAATACGATCAGTTATTTTTATGACAATCGCGTGCCACGGAGCCTGATCGCTCGCCATCCTGAACTAAAACGGGAAGATAATCCCCGCGTACACCATCGCCGAATCGCGGGCGGGGTTGCTCGCGTCGCCAAAGATCCGCGCGTTAGACGCGTGGTGCCAACGCACCCCCACTTGAAGCCGCGTCCCGCTCTCGGTGAGTTGCCGCGTGAACCCAACCCCCACCCGAGGCATCAGGTCAAAGCTCGTCCCGCCGTCGGGCACGTTGTCAGTCGCAGCCAGAATCCCCACGCCCGTGTCCGCGTACACCGTCCACGCCCCGGTGTTTATGAAGTGCCACCGGAACACCATCACCGCGCTCGCGCCGACGGGGTTGTCGCCGGGCTGGTTGAAGTACCACCCCGCCAGCTCGGCCGTGAACTCGATGTCCGGAGCCAGAAAATACGTGTACGCGAAGTGAACGTTCGAATCGACCGCGTCATTGAAGTTGTCCGCGATGCCCGTTCCGATCGTCCACCAGCGCGAGCCCGCCGCGCCGAACTTCTTCGGCGGCGTGAACTCCGCAACCTTCGAACCGATCGCCTCAGAGCCACGCGGTTCCGACGAGCTCGACTCTTTGAGCTTCTCTTCCGACGCCAAAGCCGCGCTCGGGCTGGGCGGCTCATATTGAAACGAGACCGGCAAACGATCGGTCAAGCTCTCGTCACTCTGTGCTCGCGCCGCCCCGCACGTCAGCGCACCGACCACGAACAACGGCCACGCCGCGAACGCCATGCCGCCCTCGTGAAGTACTCGACACTGTTGAATCCCGGCGACCAAGCCCGCGAGAGCTGATGACTTCATGGCTCAAGAGTATCGAGCGCGCTAGCGTCGTGCGATGGCACCGCAATCAAACTTTCCCATCCCCAATCTCAACCCGGGCGCGAACGAGCCCGAAGGCTCCAACCCGGCCTCACGCCTCGAACGTCTCGAAGAGGCGCAGCTCTACGCCGAACGCGCCAACGAGGAACTCAACTCGGCCCTCATCGATCTCGCGCGCCGCCTCGAAGAAACCATGGCCCGGCTCAACCGCCTCGAAGGAAGACTCACCAACCTCCTGACCAACGAGAGCGACCTCGGGAACGCCGACCACAACGAACGCGACGACGACCCCACCGACCGCAACCACACAGAATCCTGAACGCCCTCGCGTACAGGTGCGCATCATAAAGTCTGTTTCAGAACCCTCAAATTTCTAGTGAGATGAGTTTTCAACCCGTCTTTACGCGTTCTACTTCTTTGCTCTGAAATAGACTATTAAACCAGCAGCGACTCTCCCGTCATCTCCGCCGGCTTCCTCAGACCCATCATCGCCAGCATCGTGGGCGCGATGTCCGCCAGCCGCCCTCCCTCGCGCAGCTTCCGCCCCTTGAACGCCTCCCCCACCACATACAACGGCACGTCGTACGTCGTGTGGGACGTGTGCGGCGCGTTGTTGATCAGGTCCCACATCTGCTCGGCGTTCCCGTGGTCGGCCGTCACGATCAAACTCCCGCCGCGCTTCAGCGTCGCCTCCACGATCGCCCCCACGCACGCGTCCACCGTCTCGCACGCCTTGATCGCCGCTGGCAAGCTCCCCGTGTGACCCACCATGTCTACGTTCGCGAAGTTCACCACGATGAACTCCTCACAGTCCTCGGCCCCGAGCCGCCGCAGCACCGCGTCGCGCACCTCGGCCGCCGCCATCTCCGGCTTCATGTCGTACGTTGTCACCTTGGGCGATTGCGGGTTCTCGCGCGATTCGCCCGGGAACGGCTCCTCGCGGTAATCGTTGAAAAAGAACGTCACATGCGGGTACTTCTCCGTCTCCGCGCAACGAAACTGCCGCAATCCCAGCTTCGAAACCGTCTCCCCCGCGATATTCACAAACTTCGGCGGCCTCAAGAACGCGACCTTCACGTACGGGTTCAACGCATCCCAATACTCCGCCATCGTCACAAAGTTCAGCTTCAACTTCGCGCCACGCTCAAAGCCCTTGACCCCCGAATCTGGCGAGGCCTTCACCTTCCCCAGGAACTCATCGAGCACGAACGCCTGGATCAGCTCTCGCGGCCTGTCCCCGCGGTAGTTGTAGAAGATCACCGTGTCGCCGTCCTTCACCCGGCTCGCCTGCGCGTCCGTGGCGCTAGCCGCGATCATCGTCGGCGCGACAAACTCATCGCCGTTCTGCGTCGCGCTCATCGGCGCGTCGTAGTACGCCTGAATAGCCGTGGTCGCGGAACTCGCCAACGGCGCAACTGGCGTGCCCACGCCATCCGCAAGGCCGTGCCCACGCCCCGTCAAGCACTGGTACGCCCGCGCCACCCGCTCCCACCGATGATCGCGGTCCATCGCCCAATACCGGCCCATCACCGACACCACCGCCCCCACGCCGATCTCCCGGCAGGACTTCTCTACCTCCTCAACAAACTTCTTCCCCGTGTACGGCCCCGTATCTCGCCCGTCCGTGAACAAATGAATCGCCACTCGCGACTGCCCGAGTTCCTTGCACAACCGCAGCACCGAGTACAAGTGAAACAACAGCCCGTGTACCCCCGCGTCCGACGCGATGCCCATCAGATGCACCGTCTCGCCCGAATCACGCGCGCCCTCTACTGCCCTCGCCAGCACCGAGTTGGACCGCAGACCCGCCCGGCACGCCTTGGTGATTCGCACCGAATCCTGATCGACGATCCGTCCCGCTCCGATGTTCTGGTGACCGACTTCCGAGTTCCCCATCGTCCCTTCATTAAGCCCCACGTCCTCGCCGCTGGTCTTCACCAATGTCCCAGGCCAGTCCCGCGTCAACGCCTGCGCCACCGGCGTCTTTGCGAGCTTCACCGCGTTGAAAGCGTCCTGCTCAGCGTGCGGATTCTCGCCCCACCCATCGCGGATTACCAGCACGCACGGCGTGTTCCTCGCGCCCGATCTCTCACCATTGCCCGCCACAGTCTGATTCGTTGCCATGACCGCATAGTACCGGCCGCGAACTGGCAATAATCAAGCCTCGACTCACACCCGGCAACCAGCACAATTCCCCGCCCGCTCGCCGACCAGAACCGCCATGCCCAGCATCGAACAGCTCGAAAAACTTCTCGCCCTCGACCCCGCAGACCCCTTCATCCTCTACGGGCTCGCGCAAGAGCACGCCAAGCTCGGCCAGACCGACGCCGCGATCAACTTCTACAACCGCTGCCTCGCCGCCGACCCCGCGTACTGCTATGCCTACTTCCACAAAGCCAAGGCCCAGCACGACGCCAACCGCACCGCCGACGCGATCGCCACCCTTCACGCAGGCCTGCTCGCCGCACGCCAAGCCAAGGACAGCCACGCCGCCAGCGAGATCCAAGGATTCCTCGACGAGTTGGAATGATCCTCCCGCCCTCATCATCGCGGAAAGGAAACCGTGCCCAAACCTCACGATCCTCGCCGAGCAACTCAAACGCCGGGCTCGCCGCGCGCGACGCAGCCTCGAAGTGCCGCCAAACCCGCAGCCGAATCCTTGTTCACTATTGAAGAACCCAGCCTCAGCAAGCCAAACTCTCCCACTCTCCGCATCAAAGCCCGCAGCACCGGCGACCTCGCCGACGTTCTCGCTGCTGGCGAAAAGTTCGGCCCGCTCTCGGTCAGCGACCTAGCCGCGCTCGAACTCACCGAAGGCTCCGCCTGGACCGCCGACCTCAAGGCCCGCGTCACGCTCGCCGTCCGTCGCCGCGCGTGCCTGCGTAAGGCAATGACCCTCCTAGCCGCTCGCCCTCGCTCCGAACGCGAACTTCTCGATCGTCTCACCGCCGCCCGATTCGACCCGGCCATCAGCGACGCCGCCCTCGCAACTCTCCGCCTCCAAGGCCTCATCAACGACAACGCCCTAGCCGAATCAATCATCGAAAAAGCCGCACGCCGCGGCGATGCTCAGCCCAACATCGATCGCGCCTTCCAACGCCGCGGCCTCGAATCGGACAACCCATCAGCCGCTCACGCCCCCCCAGCCAACGACGAAGCCGCCGCCACCCAGCTCGCACGCTCGCTCCTCACGCAGCATTCACGCTCCGCAAAGGCTCCTCGCACCTCCGCCAACGCCTTCAAAGAACGGCGAAAAATCTACGCCGCACTCCTGCGAAGAGGCTTTGACGAGGACACCGCCGACCGCGCCGCTGCAACCGCCGTCGGCTCGCTTGCTCAAGAGATTCAAGGACCCGACGAATAACCCGCGCACTGCGCCGCGTGTCACGCTCCGCGTTCTGGGCCTCACACAACCGCCGGAGTACGATCTCTCGATGACCGAGTTCAACAATTCCTTCACCGCTCGTCGCACGTTGGCCGCAACGGCGTTCTCCGCCAGCACGCTCTCGGCCGCGCTCTTCGCCGCTTTCTCTGCGGGCTGCGTTGACAACAACGACCGCCTTTCCGTGGGCAACACGCTCATCGTCGAAGGGATCGCTCCGCCCAAAGAGATCGACCTCGACGAGGCCATCACCGCCAAGCCTCGCGCCGACGACGGCCCCTCGGTGGTCGCACTGGACCGCCAGAATTGGTCCACCACCGATTTCGTCGTCCCCTACGACGGCACACGCCATCGCCCCCAATACACCAGCACGCTTCGTTTCACCGACCGCACCGCCCGCCAACGCAACGAGTACCCCACCCTCTCCTCCGCCCTCGACCTCAACGGCGACGAGTACGGCGACGACTCGTGGTGGAACCGCCTCGGCGAGGCCGCGGTAATGCCGTTCTTCGCCGCTAGCGAAGGGATACTCATGGTCCCCAGACTCGTCGGCGAGCCGCAGTGGTTCGAAGTGTGGAGCCCCACCGAGGCCTACGAGCGCAGTCCAGCCTGGGGCCCGCGGTCTCACGACCGCATCAAACCGCCGTTCAGATCTCCCGCCAAGATCGCCGCGCAGGCCGCCAAGGACGCCAGAGAAATCGAGGCCGCCAACACCGAAGAGGGTAAGCTCAAGCGCCTCCGCGAGGACCCCGCTACGCGCGACCGCCCCGAGACCAGCGGCGACCCCACCTCGTCGCCGCGCGCATCCAAGTCCCCGGCCAACTCGACCTGAAACAATCATTCTCGATCGCGCAACGCGACAATAAACCTCACGCGCAGGGGTGAGATTCCCAACCCCCAAAACGCAGTTCACGCACAAAAAACCGCACGCTTTCGCGTACGGTTCTTCTTTGTCAACATCAGGCTCGATCTCGAATCCGCGTCAGCGCTGAACCGGCTCGCCCACCACCGCGTTCGTGCTCGGGATCACCCCCGGCGTCAGCGATGAGGTTTGCGACTGAGGCTGCCCCGTCACCGCCGCCTGAAGCGAATCCACCCGCGTCGGCGCGATGATGTTGAGCATCAGCGAGCGATCAATCGACGCTTCGCCCACCACACCCACCACCGTCCCGACCTTGGTCTGCAACTGCAGCGCGTCGGCCGGCCTCAGATACCCGATCGTCGTCGGGCTCGCCGAACCAACCGACTGCAGCCGGTACATCAGCGGCAGCCGCTTCCCGTCGTACACCGTGCTGGGCACCAGCAAACCGATGATCGTGTACACCCGCTGCGCCTCGAGCTCCGCCAGCCGCTGGTTCACCAGCTTGCCTCGGCTGTCGATGTCCTGCTGAGCCCGAGTCAACGCCAGCGAGCGATCGCGAGCTTCCTTGATGATCTTGAGCGCATCGCGGCGGCGCTCCAACTGCTTGACCTGGAACTGCTTCTCCGGGTTCTCCGCTGCGCTCGCGATCGAGCGATCAAACTCCGTCAACAACGCGTCCAACTCCGCCTGCTCGATCGGCTGCTTGCGCACCGCCTGGAACGTCGACTCCAGCTGGTCTAGCGTCCCGATCCGCAAAGGCTTCTTCGGATCCGGCGTCTCGATCGCAGCATCCACCGCGGTCGTCGGCTGAGCCGAACCATCAGCCGCGGGGGTCACGCTCGGCACCACCGCTGGCATCATGGACAAGGCCGCGGGCGTCGGTGTCCCCGGAGTGGCCCCCGGCGTCACGCCGCTCGGCACGATCGGGTCCGCCAAGTTGGTCACCGCAGGGCTCGTCCCCGCTGGCTTAGTCTCCGTCGGCTTAGCGTCGGCAGGCTTCGCTTCACCAGGCTTCACCGCTGGTTTGGCCGTCTCGCGTGCGACCGCCAACCCGACTCGCGCTGCCTCTTCCGAGTTGGCCTTGCGCAGTGATTTATTCTCGACGTACCCCTTCGCGCCCGCAGGAGCAACGACCTTGTACCCAAGCACAACGCCGTTGTCCTTGACGGTCTCGAGCCACTTGAGCGTCGTGCCCTCGTTGATCGGGGCCGTCAGCAACGCCTTCCAACTCGACCCGAACCCCGCCGCAACATGAACGGCCTTGAGCGCGCTGGGCGACTTGAGCCGCACCGTCGCCGTCGCTTCGTCCGCCGTCGCTTCCTCGGCCTTCACATACGCTGGCGTCCCCGCCGGGTACGCCACCCGCGACCAGTTCGCGCTCTCGCCATCAACCTCCACGACCTGCCCACGGCTTAGGTCCGCGACTCGGTAATACAGCCCGTCGCCGCATCGCAGCGGAGTGTTGTCGGCCGTCACCACCGCCGCGTACGGCGCAGCGTCCTTCACCTGCGCCACGCAGGGTACCGCCGTCGCCAACGCCACCAGCACCGCTGGCCCCGATAAACAGGGTGACAAACACGCTGACAACCCGGCCAGAGAAAACCGAACCGAAAGAACTCGCGCCGCTCGCTCTGCGATCCGCATGATGACTGCTCCCAATCTCAAACCCCAATCTCAAACCCATCTCAAAGCCAGAAGAACCGCTCTGGATAAAGTTACGAAAAGACTCTCGAAACCCGAACCAGCTCCGGGAATACCCCGGCTCCTGGCCCAGACTTCGAACAACCGAGCCGACGCCTCGCGACATCGGCCAGCTGAAGTCTACGCACCCATGATCGGCGTTCATCCCTTCACCTCATCATCGTTTCCCCGGGCCCCCACGCCACGTCAATCCTTTGACCCCACCACCACCTCAAGCTACGTTCTCTGCACCCATGAATCACTCGTGCCGTACGCCTGCCGTCTATCCGCGAACGTTGGGCGCAGCGTGCCTCTGTGCCACCCTGTTCTCGTCCGTGCTCACGCTCCTCTTCGCCGCTGGCTGCGAGACCCCCGTCGCCATCGACACCAACCGCTCTCTCCGAAACTCCGCCATCGCCACCGCCCGGCGTGAGACAGCCGACGCTCAATCTCAGCCCGCGATCCGAACCACCGACCGCGAAGACCAGCTCAATGACATGGGCCTCAAGCCCGAGCTCATGCCCGAGCTGGAAAAAATGGCAGGACCCAAGGCCTACGTCTCAGGAGAACTCCCGCCCGACACCGATCTACTCGGACAACCCATCCGCACTCGAAAGGTCAGCCTCGAACGAGCCGTCACCACCGCCGCTACCAACAACCTCGCCGTTCAATTCTCCCGTCTCGCCCCGGCCGTCACCGAGGCTCAGCTCGTCAACGCCCAGGCCGCCTTCGACTGGGTCTTCTTCTCGAACCTCAACTGGAACAACACCGACTCGCCGCGCAGCTCAACCCTCGGCGCCGCGACACCCATCAAGCAGCAGACCACCCAGTGGAACACCGGCCTGCGCCGCCCTCTCACCACCGGCGGGCAGATCACCGTCCAGCAAGAACTCAACTACCTCGACGACACCACCCGAAACTCCTCCGTCCGCCCCAACCCCAACAGCCTCGTCGGCGTCACCCTCCAGATCGACCAGCCCCTCCTCCGCGGAGCGGGCTCTGACGTCGCCCTCGCTGAAACCCGGATCGCCCGCAACGCTGAACGCAGCAGCATCGCAACCCTCCGCCGTGATCTCATCCGCAACATCACCGACACCGAAAAGGCCTACTGGCAGCTCTTCAACGCCACACGAACGGTCCAGATCCTCAAGCAGCTCCTCGACCGCGGCACGCTCACCGCCAGCCAAGTCAAAGGCCGCATCGATCTCGACGCCACACCATCCCAGATCGCCGACTCCATCGCCCGCGTCGAACGCCGCCGCGCCGACCTACTTCGCGCCCAGTCCGCGCTACTCCAAGCCAGCGACCGCCTCAAGGTTCTGATGAACGACCCCGAAATCCCCGTCGGCTCCGAGATCGTCCTTCTCCCCGCCGATCAGGCCATCGACGCGCCACTCCAGTTCAGCCTCCTCGACCTCATCGAAACCTCCATCACCGACCGCCCCGAGATCGAGCAGGCCATCCTCTCCATCGACGACACCGCCACCCGCAAGCTGGTGGCCGACAACGCCCGCCTCCCACGTCTCGACCTCCGCCTGCAAACTCGCTTCAACTCTCTGGGCGGCAACCCCGGACCTGTGTACAGCGACGCCCTCGACGGCAGTTTCGTCGACTATCTCGTCGGACTCGTCTTCGAACAACCTATTGGCAACCGCAGGGCCGAGTCCGAATATCGCCGACGCAACATCGAGCGCGCTCAAGCCGTGCTCTCTTACCGCAACACCGTGCAGCAGGTCATCGGCGAGGTCAAAAACTCACTCCGCAGCGTCACGCTCAACTACAAGCTCATCACCCAGACCCGCGACTCACGCCTCGCCGCCAGCGACGTCCTCCGCTCGCTCCTCGTCGAAAAGCAGCTCACGAAGTCCTACACCGTCGAACGTCTCGACCTCGAGCTCAACCGCCAAGAATCTCTCGCTTCCGCCGAACGCGAAGAAGTTCAGGCCGTCGTCGATTACAACAGCGCCGTCGCCGACCTGTATGCCGCCATCGGCCGGACCCTTACCCGCAATAAAATCGACTTCAACGTTCAGCCTGTCCCCGCCGAGTACGTCCCATTCGCGCCACGCACCGCCAACAACCAAGCCTACCCCAACCAATCTGGCCCGTCCGAACCTGCAACGCCCGACCCCAATACCATCAACCAGTGACCGCAGGCCCCGAAGAAATCGCCCTCGCTCTCGCCATGCTCAAACAAGGCGGCCTCGTCGCTTTCCCCACCGAGACCGTCTACGGCCTCGGCGCCGACGCCTTCGACCAGCACGCCGTCGAAAAAGTCTTCCGACTCAAAGGCCGCCCCAGCCACAACCCGCTCATCGTCCACGTCTCAGGCCCGGAAATGGCCAAACGCGTGACCAGCGACTGGCCGACCGACGCCCAACGGCTCGCCGACGCCCTCTGGCCCGGCCCGCTCTCCATCGTCCTCCCCAAATCACCCAAGCTCCCCGCCATAGTCACCGCTGGCGGGCCCACCGTCGCTGTCCGCTGCCCAGATCACCCCACCACGCTCGCACTCCTCGAAGTCACCAACACGCCGCTCGTCGGCCCCAGCGCCAACCTCTCCGGCGGCGTCTCGCCAACCCGCGCCGAGCACGTTTACGACGTCTTCCCCAACGATGAAGTCTTCGTCCTCGACGGCGGCCCGTGCCGAGGCGGGATCGAATCCACCGTCGTACTCCTCCCTGCCCCCGAATCACACGGCCTCGCAACCATCCTCCGACCAGGGCTCATCACGCCAGAACAGATCGAGAAAATCCTAAGAACCTCAGTACTAGTTGCCACGCACGAAACACTCAGTTCAGACCGAACCCAGCCGCTCCTCAGCCCGGGCATGCTCGATCGCCACTACGCACCTCACACGCCCGCTCTCCGCTTTGTCGAGACAGACTGGAAGCACGTCGCGGCTCGCCTCGACCACTCTCAACGAGCCGTCGTGCTCGCCTTCGAACCACGCACTCTCAACTCAGCCCGGCACTCGCTCGTGATCCTGCCCAACGACGCTGGCGCGTGCGCCGCCGCCCTCTACGCACTCCTGCGTGATGCCGACGCGACCAAGCCGGATCTCATCGCGATCGAATCGCCCGGCCCCGCGCGCCTGGCCTCCGACCCCCGCTGGTTCGCGGTCGCCGATCGGATCCGGCGGGCCGCAACTACTATCGGCCCATGACCGCACCGACCACCACGCCGCTCAACCAGATCCTCGACGCGCTGCAACTCGACGATCGCTCGCGCATCAGCCACACCGAAAAATCGAGCTGGATCGTGACCGACAACCCCGCAACCAGCACACCGCTCGCCTGGATCCGCCCCGACGACGCCGACACCTACGAACGCGCGGTCACCGAAGCTCAATCAACGTTCCAGTCTTGGCGCGCCGTCCCCGCCCCCGTTCGCGGCCAGGTCGTTCGCGCCATCGGCGACGAGTTCCGCACGCACAAATCTGCCCTCGGCGAACTCATCTCCCTCGAAGTCGGCAAGATCCGCGCCGAAGGCCAGGGCGAAGTCCAGGAAACCATCGACGTCGCCGACCTCGCCGTCGGCCTCTCTCGCCAGCTCTGCGGCATCACCATGCCCAGCGAACGCCCGCTCCACCGCATGAGCGAACAGTGGCTCCCGCTGGGAATCGTCGGCGTCATCTCCGCGTTCAACTTCCCCAACGCCGTCTGGGCCTGGAACGCCATGCTCGCGGCCGTCTGCGGTGACGTCGTCCTCTGGAAGCCCTCGCTCTACGCAACTCTCACCGCCATCGCCACCAACCAACTCGCCGACCGCGTCGCCACCAAGCTCGGCCACCCCGGCGTCTTCCGCCTGCTCATCGGCACCGACCTCGTCATCGGCGAACGACTCATCGCCGACCGTCGCGTCCCGCTCATCTCGGCGACAGGTTCGACGCGCATGGGAAAGCACGTCGGCCAAGTGGTCGCCGCTCGCCTCGGCCGCTCGATCCTCGAACTCGGCGGCAACAACGGCTGCATCGTCGACCACACCGCCGACCTCGACCTCGCCCTCAAGGCCGTCGTCTTCAGCGCCGTCGGCACCGCCGGTCAACGCTGCACCACCACACGCCGCCTCATCCTTCACGAGTCCATCGCCGATCGCTTCGTCGAACGACTCGCCGCCGCCTATCGGACGATCCGCGTCGGCGATCCGTTGGCCGAGGGCACGCTCGTGGGCCCGCTGATCTCCGACGCCGCCGTCCAAGCCTTCTATCACGCCGTCAAACTCGCGACCGAGCAAGGCGCGACAATCGTCGCTGGCAGCACGCATGCGCCGGGCTTCCCGGCATCATCTCGCTTCGTCCAACCCACCATCATCCGCGCCCCCGCATCCAACCACCTCCTCATCGCCCAAGAAGAAACCTTCGCGCCCATCGTTTACGTTTTCACCTTCCGTGACCTCGACAACGCCATCGACCAGCACAACAGCGTGGAGCAAGGCCTCGCCTCCTCCATCTTCACCACCGACCTTCGCGCCAGCGAACAATTCCTCAGCGCCGACGGCTCCGGCAGCGACTGCGGGATGGTCTACGTCAACATGGGCACTAGCGGCGCAGAGATCGGCGGGGCCTTCGGCGGCGACAAGGAAAGCGGCGGCGGACGAGAGTCAGGCTCTGACTCCTGGAAGACTTACATGAGAAGGCAGACGGCTACCATCCATCGGGGGAAGGAGCTCCAGCTTGCACAGGGGATTCGCTTTGAATGAGCCCAAAGTCGTTGATCCGCTCGCGTCCGCCGGTGTCGCGCCGATCGAATCTGGAATGATCGTCGGCTTGGGAACGGGACGCACCGCGTCTCGCGCCATCCTCGCTCTCGCCGAGCGCGTCCGCATAGAGCACCTTCAGATCCACTGCGTCTCCACCAGCCACGTCACCGACACCCTCGCCCGCGCCCACCAGCTCAGCCTCGTCGACTTTATGCTGATGGAACGCGTCGATTATCTTTTCGACGGCGCCGAAGAAGTCGACGGCGAGATGCGCATGCTCAAGGGCGGCCACGGCGCGCTCGTCCGCGAACGCCTCGTCGCACGCGCCGCCGCCAAGCGCGTCTACCTCGTCGACGAGCCCAAGCTCGTCGAACGCCTCGGGCAGCGCTCCTCGCTCCCCATCGCCATCTTGCCCTGGGCCTTCTCCTCGATCCGCGCCGACCTGCGCGACATGGGGCTTAACGGAGTCGTCCGCCGCGAGATGAACGGCGCACACTTCCTCACCGACAACGCCATGATGATCCTCGACGTCATGATCGGCGACCGCAACGTCGAAGAACTCGCCGACACTCTCGACCACGTCCCCGGCGTCGTGGACCACGGCCTCTTCCTCATCGAGGCCGACGAGGTTCTCGTCGGAACCAGCACCGGAGAAGTCCGGCGAATGGTCCGCCAGGAAGAGTCCGTCTGACAGGCTTCAAACGCCCGCCCTCTGCGGTCGTTCTGCCTTGCTCATCCGAACTCAAAGATAAAGAGGCACGGGTTCAAAACCCGTGCCTCTTGCTTTAATTCATCCTCGGATCTCTCGATCTCACCCAGGCCGGCTGCTCGCCCTCACCACCAGGCTCGTCGCCCAGGTCGTCGGCCCGATCTCCGCCTGCGGGTGTTCGATCCTGCGGATCAACCCCTCGATCGCCGCGTCCGCTGCCTGAGCCGTCGGCACCTGCACCGTGCTCAACGGCGGGAAGATCAACGCCGACATCGGGTGCTCGCCGATCACCACGATCCGCAGCCGCTCGGGCACGCCCAGCCCCGCCCGCGCGAACACGCTCATAATCGCGTACCCGATCTCCGGGCTCCCCGCCAGCACGCCCACAGGCCGCCGCGGGTTCTGGGCAACGATGTGCGACGCCCACTCCGTGCCCCACTCCAGCACGTCCGCGCCGAACGCGGTCTGCTCGTCATCCGGGTTGTGCCCGGTTTTGGCAACCGTGCTCAGGAACGCCGCCGACTGACGAATAGTCTCGGGCTGATCGCTGTCACCAGCCACAAAGAAGCAGTCCGACGCCAGCACGCTTTCCAGCAGGTGCGTCGTGGCCTCAACCACACCCGAGGTGTGATCGACGCTCACGCTGATCGCGTGCGACTCCCTAGGGTGCGCATCGAAAGTCACGATCGGAACACTCGCCAAGCGAGCCTGTTCCCACAGCCGCGCACCCGGCCGATTCATCAGCAGAGCCAGCCCGTCAACCTGCCCGAACGGCAAGCCCGCCAAGCCGCCCCCTGCCATGCTCGAACTTGACTGAACAGCCACTTCACGCTCGGAGGCCACCGGTGAACTCACCACGGTGTGGTACCCGTACCGACGGGCCGCCTTGGTCACCGCCATCAGCAGCTCCGCGCTCGACCCCGGCCGCCCATCGGGCAGCACCACCCCGATCGAATAGCTGCGGCGACGACCCGCCAGCGCCTGGGCCGAACGATTCGGGCTGTACCCGAACTGTCGCACCGCCTTGAGCACTCGCGCTGAGGTCTCCGCCGACACAAGGTGCGGCGAATTCATGACCCGGCTGACGGTCGCGATCGACACTTCCGCGGCTTGGGCAACCTGACGAATATTTGCAGGACGAGAGGTCTGGACGTTGTCTGATTTAGACTTGTCCACCGATGACAGGCTTGATAAGCGAGTTTCCATCGAAGCAAACTATAGTCATGTAACAGTTCCAGAATCACACCGCACGACCCGATTTCTTGAGAAAACGAGCACCCCGCCCCAAGCCGTGAGAGGGCTTTTATTGGCCTTGCGCTAGGGAATAGCCCCTGACCCCGTCGAACATCCGCAGCAGCTCGTAACTGCACACCGTGAACTTCTCCGCGATCTTGTCCATCAACGCCACCGTCCGCGACTGCCCGAACTGACCCGCCAGCGCCTCTTCGCGCAGCTCGAACCGAACCCGGTAGTAATCCACGCACTCTGTAAACACGCTCCCCGTCGGCCAGACCTGCGTCCCGCGGTTTGAGATTAGCGTCAGCTTAAAAGGCGTGTCCTCGCACACCCGCGCCATCTCGTCCGCAACGGAGATCGGGCTCAACGGGGTATCCAAATAAATGTCGCACCCCACAACTTGCGTCACCACGTTCGTGAACGTGCGGATCACCTGCGGGGCCGTCGGCCGCGCCGGTCGAACAAAGCTCATTTCTGTCGCCTCGGGCACCTCCGCCGCTGGCACCGTCTTGGGTTTCTCACCCAGGCGATTCATGATCGCCTCAGTAAACTCGGCCGTCCCCACGCTCGGCCTGGTCCGATCGCCAAAGTCCCCCGTGTGCACGCCCGATTCCAGCGTTGACAGCAGCGCGTTCTCAAGAATCGACGCCAGCTTCCCCAAGCACACGTGCCGCAGCATCATGATCCCCGACAAGATCAGCGACGTCGGGTTCGCCAGCCCGCGCCCCGCGATGTCTGGCGCGGTCCCGTGCACGGCCTCGAAGATCGACATGTGCTTGCCAATATTGGCCGACGGCGCAAACCCCAGCCCCCCCACCAGCCCCGCCGCCAGATCACTCACGATGTCGCCCTGAAGGTTCGGCAGCACCAGCATCTGGTACTGCTGCGGCTTGGTGACCATGTTCATGCACAACGCATCAACGATCACGTCTCCCGCTTCGATCTCCGGGAAGTCCTTTGCGGTAACCCGGAAGCGGTCCAGAAACAGCCCGTCGGTCATCTTCATGATGTTGGCCTTGTGCCCGCACACCAGTTTCTTCACGCCCATCTTCCGGGCCGTCTGAAACGCAAAGCGGTGCACGGCATCAGACCCTGGCGCGGAGATCAGCCGCTTGCACTGGATCATGTCCGAGCTCAGCCGGTGCTCCACCCCGCCGTAGGTGTCCTCGATGTTCTCACGAACGATCGAAAAATCTAGGTTGATCCCCGCTTTGGAGTACACTGTCACCACGCCCGGCAGCGTCCGGAACGCGCGAAAGTTCGCGAACGTGGACCACAGCTTCCGGGCCGTCACGTTGATCGATTTCCCACCCCCGCCCTTGGGGGTCTCCATCGGGCCCTTGAACAAAATCCCGCACTCTTCCGTCACCCGCACCGCCTCGTCGGTCATCCCGCGTGTGTTCCCCTTGGCGAACACCGTCGCGCCCATCTCCACGGGCACGAACTCCGCGTGCTCCATCACCCCTGCCGCCTTAAAAATCCGCAGCGTCTGGTCCATGATCTCCGGCCCGATCCCGTCACCGGCGGCCAGAGCGATACGAAGCAATTGAGACATGAAAACAAGCTCCTAAACAACCACAACTCGGCCATAACGGCCCGCGTAGAACTGAGAAATCAACCAACGAGCCCTAGGGATACACTCGGGCCCATACAGTAGTCGGCCAGCCGACACTCGTGAACCACGCCTCGCTCTCAGAACTTGCCATCGTCGTTCGCACCGCGACCGGTCTCACCAGCCCCGGAGATTCCCATGGTCCCCACCGCCAAACAAGCCGCCCTCGAAGCCGCCGCGTTCGCACACGGCTTCCTCGTCAAAATCGTCGACACCTTCCCCGCCGACAAACGCACCTACCAGATCAGCCGCGCCGACAACCACATCCTCTGGTCCCTGGGCCACCTCGCCACCACCTACGAGTGGCTTCTCAGCCTCCTCAAGGAAGGCGGCCAAAAACTCCCCGCCGAGTACCAAGCCCTCTTCGGAAGCAAGTCCGAGCCCAACCCCGACGTCAAGGCCTATCCCGGCTACGACCAACTTCGCAAAGATCTCGACCATTCCTACGACGCCCTTATCGCCGCCTTCCAGGCTACCAGCGACGCCGACCTCGCCAAGCCGACGCTCAGCGACACCGGCGGGTTCGTCCCAACCCGTCTCGGGGCCTTAACCGTCGTCACCTGGCACGACGGCTGGCACAGCGGGCAGCTCAGCACCCTACGCCGCTCCCTCGGCCTGCCCAGCGTCTTCGGCGCCTAATTCCCCGCCCTCGCTGAATCTCCTCACTACCGTCTCGTGTGGAGATCCGATTCGAGCACCCCGCCTGGCTCTGGTCAGCGCTGGCCGCCGTCCCTTGCGTCGTCATCGCCCTGCGCTGGCTCCACGCCATGTCAGGCCCGCGCCGCTGGACCGCCATCTTTGTGCGCCTCGCCCTCATCGCCCTCATCGCCCTCACGCTCGCCCGCCCCACCAACATCCAGCGCACCAAACGCCTCGCCGTGGTCGCGGTTGTTGATGTCTCCGAATCAGTGCGCCGACTCACCGCCCCGCCCGGCATTCTCGATAGAGTCCAGGCCGCCTTGGCGCGCAGCAACACCGCACGAGGCCTCGAAGACCTCGCCGGCCTCGTCGTCTTCGACGGCCGGGCCGTCACCATCGCGACCCCAACCCTCGGCAACATCAACGACCGCTCGCTCGACGTGCGCCACGCCGACGGCACCAATATCGCCGACGCAATCGCGCTCGCCGCCGCCCTGGTCCCCGCCGATTCCACCGGCCGAATCCTCCTCTTCAGCGACGGCAACCAGACCGCTGGCGACGCCCTCGCCGCGGCCCGAAATCTCTCCCGCGTCAGCGCCACCGGCCTCCGCCGCGGCGTCGTCATCGACACCGTCCCGCTCGACTTCGAAATCACCAACGAGGTTTTCGTCGAGTCCGTCGACGCCCCGCCTCGCGCCGCCACCGAATCCACCGTCAGCGTCCGCGTCACGCTCCTCTCTACTAGCGACGCCCGTGGAACGCTCCGCCTCTACGACAACGACCGAGCCATCAGCACCAACGACCAATCCCTCGCCGCCGCCCGCGCCGTCACCCTCAAGCCGGGCCGAAACTTCGAGGTCATCACCGTCCCTCTCGGCTCCGACCGCATCCACCGCTTCCGCGCCGTCTTCGAGCCAGCAACCCAGCTCAACGCGAGCGATAGCCCAACCTCTTCCCCCGACACCCTCCCCGACAACAACTCCGGCGAAGCGTTCACGATCACCCCGGGCCGAGGCCGAGTCCTCATCGCCGACGGCATCGGCGACGCACGCACCGACGGCGGCGGCACCATCCTCGCCGAGACTCTGCGCGAGAGCGGCCTGGACGTCGACCTGATCTCTCCCGCCGCCCTCCCCGACAACCTTCTCACGCTCCAGGACTACGACCTCGTCGTCCTTCAGAACGTCCCCGCCGACGCCGTGAGCGACCGCGCCCAACAGGCTCTCATCGCCCACACTCGCGACCTGGGCGGCGGGCTTCTCCTCACTGGCGGCAAGGCCAGCTTCGGCGCTGGCGGCTGGCGCGGCACCGCACTCGAACCCCTGCTTCCCGTCAAGCTCGACCTCCCCGAGAAACTCGTCGCCCCCGAGGCCGCCGTCATCTTCGTCATCGACAGCTCCGGCTCCATGGGCCGTCGCGTCATGGGATCGGTACGCACCCAGCAAGAGATCGCCAACGAGGCCGTCGCGCTCGCGATCCGCTCTATGGACTCTTCCGACCTCGTCGGGGTCATCACCTTCACCGACGACGCCCAGACCGTCGTCCCCTTCGTCAAGAACACCGACCCCAAAGCCGCCGCCGAAAAAGTCAACGACGTCACCCCCGGCGGCGGCACCAACATGCTCCCGGGCCTCGAAGCCGCCTTCAAAGCCATCGATCGCGCCGAAGCCAAAACCAAGCACGTCATCGTTCTCTCCGACGGCAAATCCCAGAGCGAGGCCGAACTCCCCGGATTCGCCTCCAAAATGTCCGCCGCCGGAATCAAAGTCTCCACCATCGCCATCGGCGACGCCGCCGAACTCGAATCCATGCGCCTCATCGCCGAACGCGGCAGCGGCGTTTACTACCAGGTCATCGACCCGCAAACGCTCCCCAAAGTTTTCCTCAAGGCCGTCCGCGTCGTCCGCTCGCCTCTCGTGCGCGAAGTCCCCTTCACGCCCGTCGTCACCGCCGCCGCGTCCCCTCTCACCATCGGCCTCCCCAATCCGCCGCGTCTTTACGGAATCACGCTCACGCAAGCCCGCCCCGAGCCCACCATCACTCTCGCCATGGTCACGCCCGAAGGAGAACCTCTCCTGGCGCACTGGCCTGTCGAGCTCGGCCAAGTCGCCGCCTTCACCAGCGACGCTGGAGGCCCCAGCGGCGGCTGGTCCAAAGACTGGATCGCCACGCCCATCTATCGCCAGTTCTGGACCCGTCTCGCGCGAACACTCAGCCGCGCCAACCAGACCCGAGGGCTCACCGGCCGAGTCGAAAACACCGGCGGCCAACTCAAGCTCTCCCTCGAAGCTCTCGCCGAAAACGGATCCACCATCGACCGACTCACCGTCCCCGCCACTCTCTACGGCCCGCACGGCGAAACTATCGAAACAACCCTCAGCCAAACTCAGCCCGGCCTTTACGAGGGCTCCGCCAACCCCGCCGACGCTGGATCGCTCGCGGGCATGACCACCGGAAACGCTGTCGGCACCTGGATCGCCGTCATCAAGCCCAGCGACGGCAGCAAACGCCTTCAGCCCGTCCTTGCTGGCGCGGCCATCACCTCCGGCGTCGAGACCCGCGCGCTCAAATCCGACCGCACGCTCATGGAACAGATCGCCGCCACCACCGGAGGCCGCGTCCTCAGCCTCGCCGATCTCACGCACGAGAAAATCTTCGATCGCGCCGCCGTGCAACCGCACGAATCCTCCACGCCGCTCTGGCGCGACGCGCTTCTCTGGGTTCTCGTCGCGCTCATGCTCGACCTCGCGACACGCCGCATCGCCTGGGACCGCTGGGTCAGCAAGGAATACGGGGTCGAGCTCGGCCGCGAGGCCGCCGAATCCGTGCGCGACCGCGGCACACAAGTCGGCGCAACCATCACCGGCCTGCGCGGCTCACGCAACACTCACGCCCTCGCCATCAACGCTGCCGAGTCTCAAGGCTTCACCGAGCGCGACGCCGAACTGCTCGCCAAAGCTCAGGTCGATCGCCGCCGTGCCGCGCGCCTAGCCTCGCTCCGAGATCTCTCACCGCCAACCACGCCGAGCGAACCGCCATCGACGCTGCCGCCACCGAGCCTCGCGCCGTCCGCAAGCACACCCTCAGGCAGCGAATCACTCTCCAACGCCAAGCTCCGCGCCCGCGCTCGCTTCGACGACACCTCGTCGGGCCCACCGGCGTAAGGCATCGCGCTCGTCGTAGCATTCCCCGATGTCGCCCACCCCTCCGCTCTCGGAATCCCAGATCTACCCACTCATCGGCGAGGAAGGCTTCACACGCCTCACCGCCGCCTTCTACCGCCTCGTCGCCGCCGACGCCGTGCTCGGCCCGATGTACCGCGCCGCCCTCGCCGCTTCGGGCGAGACCATGGGCGACGCTGAGCAAAAGCTCCGCGGCTTCCTCGTCTATCGCTTTGGCGGCCCCGACACCTACGTCCAAACCCGAGGCCACCCACGCCTTCGGGCCCGCCACATGCCCTTCCGGATCGATCTCCCCGCCGCCGACCGCTGGATGCAGCTCATGGAATCCGCGCTAGCCCAGTCCGCCATCCCTGTCGAGGCCGTCGCCCTGCTCCGCCCTTATTTCCGCAGCACCGCCGACATGATGGTGAACTCCTAAGCGGACCGCCCATCGCTCCTGCATCCAAAAACCCCCAATCTCGAACAACATCACGTTGGCACACCTCGGAGAACCGACCTGATGGATTCCTCGCATGCCCATTTGCCAGATCGCTCGCCAGATCAGCCCAACTCACAACGCCCCGCCCCGACCCTCTATAATGAAATGAGTCTCACAACGGAGGGCATCAACGTGCTCGAAGCGGGCCTGCAAGGAGTCGGTAGGAAATCGGCGGTCGGTCGGTGGCTGGCGGCGATTCTCGCTCTGGCACTCTTGGCTCTCCCTGCGCCTTCGATGCGGGCTCAGCAAGCACCCATGCCAGCGACGGCTCTCTCCGTCCCCGCCTCGCGCAAGGCCAAGAACGTTGCCGTCATCACCATCCGCGACCAGATCACCTCCGTCACGGCCGACAGCGTTCGGCGCCGCATCACCCTCGCCGAAAAGGCCGGGGCCGACGCCATCGTTTTCGAAATCGACACCCCCGGCGGCGATCTCTACGCCGCTCTCGCCATCTGCAAGCTCATCAAAAACTGCTCGATCACGAACACCGTTGCGTGGGTCAACACCAAGGCCTATTCCGCTGGCGCGATCATCGCGCTGGCGTGCAAAGAGATCGTCAACACGACATCCAGCGACTTTGGCGACGCGCTCCCCATCGCCGTCGACCCGCTCGGACAGCTCAAAACTCTCGGCAAGGCCGAGCGCCAGAAAATCACCGCGCCCATGATCGCCGAGGTTGTCGATTCCGCTCGCCGCAACGGCTATGACGAATACCTGGTCCAAGGGCTGGTCTCTCTCGGCGTCGAGCTCTGGCTCATCGAGAACATCCAGACCAAGCAACGCCTCTGCATCAACCGCGCCGAGTACCGTCGCCTCTTCGACGGCGAACCGCCGACCGACCGACCTCGCGTCGCATCAACCCCCGCCGAATCACCGACCGGGATCCCCAAGTCTCCCGCGTCTCCTTCTCCTTCCACGCTGCCCAGCGCAGCGTCTGATCTGTCTTCAGAGAAGACCTCGTCCACCGATCAGCCTGGCCAAGCCGCGAACCAAGCAGTAGGCCAAACCGAGGACGCGACCAACCGAGACTTCTCTCACACTGTAAACCCAGCCTCTCCCACCATCGCTGACACGATGTCCATCGCATCGAGCCCTGTCCTGTACGACCTCGCCCCCACCACCAGAATAACATTCACACCCGCCGATAAAGGCCGATGGCGGCTCGTCGAGTTTGTCACCTCGGGCACCGGTCCGCTGATGCTCAAGTCGGGCGACATGAAAGAACTCGGCCTCGCCTCCGATACAGTCAACACCGACGAGGAACTTGCCCGCTTCTTCGGCGCCACCAACGTCCGCCGTCTCGATCAGTCCTGGTCCGAAGGGCTCGTCATCTTCCTCACCAATATCATCGTGCGAGGCGTCCTGATTGTCATTTTCCTCTGCGCCCTCTTCATCGAGATGACTCATCCCGGCGTCATCGTCCCCGGCGCAGTCGCCGCCGTCGCCCTCTTCGGGCTCCTCGCCCCACCGGTCCTCATCGGCTTGGCCGGGTGGTGGGAGATCGCCGCCGTCGCTGGCGGGATCCTCCTCATCCTTCTCGAACTCTTCGTCATCCCCGGCTTCGGCGTCGCGGGAGTCGTCGGCATCCTCGCTCTCTTCGCTGGCCTGCTCGGCACCTTCATCCCCAACGGCGCGGGCGGGCTCTTCCCAAACACTCCTCAGGCGCGCACCGAACTCGTCAACGGCTTCACCACACTCATCCTCTCCGCCGCGACCGCTGGCCTGGGCATGTACTTCCTCGCCAAAAACTTTGGCTCTCTTCCCATCCTCAACCGTCTCGTTCTCAAGGATCCCGAAGGTTCCGTCACCAGCGGCGGCATGCTCTCCGCGATCAACCCCAGCGGCAGTCTTCTCAAACCTGGCACCGTCGGGCTGGCCGTCACGCCGCTACGTCCCTCGGGCCGCGTAATGTTCGGCGAGCAGGTCTTCGATGTGGTGGCCGAGTTGGCGTGGATCCCCGTCGGCTCGACCGTACGCGTCAGCTCCGCCAACGAGTTCCGCGTAGCTGTCGAACTGGTCACGGCCGCTCCCGAACTGCCCACGACCAACTTTGACGAACCGTCCCCGGAGGCAAACACCTGATGGAATCAAAGCTGCTCTGGGGTCTGGGGCTTATCGCCGCCTCGATCCTGCTGCTCGTGCTGGAGATCTTCATCCCCAGCGCTGGCGTTATCTCCTTCATCGCCGCTGGCTGCGGCATCGCCGGTGTAGTCAGCCTCTTCCTCTACGACACCACCTGGGGCGTCGCGGGACTGCTCACGCTGCTTATCACCGGGCCCGGTGTCTTCTTCTGGGGGCTCTCGATCTGGCGTCACACGCCGCTAGGACGCAAGCTGATCGGCGACACCGACGAGGAAACCGCTCTCGCCCAAAGGCAAGCCGAAGAAAAAGCCAAGCTCGAACAGCAACGCATGGTCGGTCAGGAAGGCGTCGCCGCCACCGACCTCCGCCCTGTCGGGGTCGTTATCATCAACGGGCAGCGCTACGACGCGCTCTCCGAAATGTCTCTCATCGCCGCCGGGACGAAGGTCAAAGTCACGATCGTCGAAGGAAATCAGATCAAAGTCCGAGCCATCACCTAGCCACGTCCGATCTGCCCGCCCAAGCGGCAGATGTTTTTCAACCTGTGTCTCCCTCTGCGACCCTCCCAACCAACTTCTCTCTCAAACTTCCCTATACTTGCACCGATCACTCGAGACCCGCCGCCAACCTGGCGTAAAATTAAGGAAAACCAATGCCCCCAGCAGTCCTTGTCGTCGGCGGGATCATCCTCGCCCTCTTCATCCTCATCGTCATTGTTGTCATTGGCCAATTCATCAGCCTCTACATCCAGGCCATGCTCTCCAACGCCCACGTTGGGCTCTTCGAGATCATCGGTATGCGGCTCCGCAAGGTCGACGTCCGCCAAGTCGTCTACAGCCGAATCCGCGCCGTTAAGGCCGGCCTGGACACCAGTACCAACCAAATCGAGACTCACTACCTCGCCGGGGGCGACATCCGCCGGGTCATCTCCGCCATGATCGGCGCACGAGCCGCTAAAATCGAACTTCCCTGGAACATCGCCACCGCCATCGACCTCGCTGGCCGCGATATCTTCGACGCCGTCCAGACCAGCGTGAACCCCAAAGTCATCGACTGCCCCAGCCCCAACGGCCAACGCCAGACCATCGACGCCGTCGCGCAAGACGGCATCCAGCTCAAAGCCAAAGCCCGAGTCACCGTCCGCACCGCCATCGGCCGACTGGTCGGCGGCGCAACCGAAGAAACCATCATCGCCCGCGTCGGCGAGGGCATCGTCACCACCATCGGCTCGGCCAAGACCTACAAAGAAGTTCTCGAGAACCCCGACAAAATCTCCAAGACCGTGATGGCTAAAGGCCTCGACGCTGGTAGCGCCTTCGAGATCCTCTCCATCGACATCGCCGACATCGACGTGGGCGAGAACACTGGTGCCAAGCTCCAGGCCGAGCAGGCCAACGCCGACACCAAGCGATTCCAGGCCGAGGCCGAAAAACGCCGCGCCCTCGCTCTCGCCCTCGAAGCCGAGAACAAGGCCAAGATCGAAGAGAACAAGGCCAAGGTCGTCCTCGCCGAGGCCGAGGTCCCTCTCGCCATCGCCGAAGCATTCCGCTCGGGCCGCCTAGGCATCATGGACTATTACCGCATGCAGAACATGCAGGCCGACACCCAGATGCGCGAATCTATCGCTGGCGACGGCAGCAAGCCCACCCCTCGCTAAGCCTATAGGTAGATCGGCTCTCCGAGCCGATTCTTCTCTTCAAAACGCACATCAAAAACCTCGGCCGCAAGAATGAGGTTTTCATCCTTTCCTTACCAAATCACCGCACGCGCAAAGCGAGGTTCATCGACCGCGCCGCTTCACGTTCGCTCAACCCTAGCTACTTTACCGACGCGATCACCACACGCCGCTTCATATCCGAAACCCAAGTCCCGCCCGACTTCTCGATCGTGATCGCGAACGCGGCCGCCTTGTTCACATGGATGGGAGCATGAATCGGGACCACCAGCTGACCCGCGGTCGATCTCGCGCCCACGGTCGTACCGAGCCTCGCGCTAAACACCCCGCCGCTGATGCGCTGCTCCATCCCGCGCGTCGCGTCGATGATCCAGAGTTGGTACTGCTGACTCTCATCCGCGTTCGCAGGGAGCCCCGTGAACTTCATCAACCCGCTCTGGGCTGAGTCGCTCCACACTACCTCGCCGCTGACGCCCTTGCACTCGGGCCCCTCGCCGTTGAGCTCCCAAGGGCCCCACGTCGCGCGGACCACGTCGCGCGCCGAGCCCAGCGCAGACTCGATCCGCCCCATCTCATCGCCGCCGCTCACCCCAGGCCAGACCCGAGGCAACCACGCCAGCGCCGCGAGCGCGATCCCCGCCGCCGCCGCCAACCAACCCAGCCTGTTCGAAAGAGCGAACCGAGAGCGCGTTCCGGCTTGGCGGTCGTCACGCTCGCTGCCCGCCAGCGAGATCAGGGCCACCCCCAGCCGCTCTGATACAAACCGCTCCGCGGCCTCATCCAGCGCCCGCCTCACTCGCCCCGGCAACGCCTCAGCACCAACACCGAACATCGCCAAGTCAGCCGCGGCAGCAGTCAGGTCAAACGACGAGTACTCGTCGGCCGCGCACTCCGCGCCGCCGAACGGCCCACGCACGTTCAGACCCATCTCATCCAATGTTTGTTGCTCAGAGTGCGACAGACCCACCAGCGCTCGATCCGCCAGCAGCTCGGCCGCTCCCGCAGGAATCAACGAATGCCCAGCGTTCGACCCCTCACCGCCAGCGCTCATGGCTTGGCCTCCAAGGTCGAGCCGTTCGATATATCGGCACCGCGGCCAGTCTCACCCTGCGCACCGAGAATCTCACGCAGCTTCATCAGCCCACGCCGCGCGTGCGTCTTCACCGTCCCCATCGGCAGTCCGGTCGACGTCGCAATCTTCTCGTGCGATAGCCCCTGAAAAATCGACAGCCTCAAAACCCGCTGCTGTTCCGAGCTCAGCAGTTCGATCGCGTCGGTTGCTCGCCGTGCCTCCTCGACCATCGAAGCTCTCTCCGGGCCCGCGTCGGGAACGGCTGGAGGAGTCTCGGGCAACGAATGCCGATCAATCTGACGATCGCGCTTACGCCGACGATCGATCAAACGACGTCGCGCGATCATCGCCACGAACGCGGTCTCCGACGCGACCTTCACGTCGTAGCGACCAGCGTTCTTCCATACTTCAACAAAGATTTCCTGCACCGCGTCGTCGGCCTCGGCCTCGCTGTATGTCATCCGACGCGCCAGGGACCACACCAACCCGCCGAAGCGGTCGATGCACTCACGGACCGCGCCCGCTTCGCCCCCTGCCACCCGTTGAAGAACAATGTCATTCACGTCCCAGCGTGGCTCCCATCGCCGGCGGGCAGGGCGCGATCGCCCACCTAGTGCTGGCCCACGATGGTACCCGCCCCCCGATCGCACCGCAGCCGGACACGGTCCGCCGCACACACAACCCGGAAAAGTCCTCGGTGACACGCCCAGCTCTTCCCCCATGAGACGAACCGCCCCTACCGGCTGCACACGCGGACCAGCGCACGGAACCCACTCGGCTTGGATCGCACCACTCAACACATCGCTCCCCACCAAATCACCGCGGACAACCAACGCACGGTCAACTCGTAATTCAAACACGGCGGCGCCGATCAAGACGCCGCCGTGCGGAGATCGTCACGCGTTAAAAAGTGCCGCGTAACGAGAGGTAGCTCACAAAAATTCCGACTCTGGGCTCTTCCAGTATCCCAGGCCACTCAATAAGGCCTGTGTTACTTGGGCATGATCACGGTGTCGATCACATGGATCACACCGTTGCTCGCGTCAAGATCCGCAGACTCGACCTTGGCGTTGTCGATCGTCACGCCGCCAGCGCTGGCGATCGTCACGCTGCCGCCCTGCAGAGTTGCGGCCTTGCCCGCCTTCACCGCGTCGGGCGAGTAGACCCGGCCCTGAACCACGTGGTACTTCAGGATGCCGATCAACTTCTCTTTATTCTCCGGCTTGAGCAGCGACTCAACCGTCCCTTTGGGGAGCTTGGCGAACGCCGCGTCGGTGGGAGCGAACACCGTGAAAGGACCCGCGCCCTTGAGCGTGTCCACCAGGCCCGCCGCCTTCAGCGCCGCCGCCAGCGTGTTGAACGTGCCCGCCGCCACCGCCGTATCGATCACGTCCTTGTCCGAAGGCAAGATCACGCTGTCGATGATGTGGATGATGCCGTTGGACGCCTTCACGTCCGCCGTCGTCACCGTCGCGCCGTCGATGGTCACCTTGCCGCCCTTGGCCGTGACATCCACTCGCTGACCGTTGACCGTCGTCGCGCTGGTCAGCTTGCTCACGTCCGCCGCCGACACCGCGCCCGAGACGACGTGGTAAGTCAGGATTGCCGCCAGCTTGGCCTTGTTCTCAGGCTTGAGCAGCGTTTCGACCGTCCCCTTGGGGAGCTTGGCGAACGCCTCGTCCGTCGGTGCGAACACCGTGAAAGGACCCGCGCCCTTGAGAGTTTCCACCAGGCCCGCGGCCTTCAACGCCGCCGCCAGCGTGTTGAACTTCCCGGCCCCGACCGCCACATCGATGATGTCGCCAGCCTTCGCCGAAGCCGCCGGGGGCTCCCAGCTCGCCAAGGTCATCGCCGCGCCCGACGCGTCGGCCGTGCCCGTGCAGGTCTTCTCGCACGAGCCGTCCTTCTTCTCCTGCGACGCGACCGTCGTCCCCGAGCACTGAGCCCAGGCAGAACCGGCCGTAAGGAAAAGGACCGACGCGGTGACAGCGGTGAAACCAGAAAGTTTCATAGAACAGTGCTCCAGGTAAACGAGCCCACAGGGCTCACAAGGATGGCCCGGCCCTCTGTGACACCCACAGAGCAAGCCGGATTGTGACATAGGTTTCGACGGCACGGTCTTCATGGATTCAAGAATCCATCTCTCAACCGCCGACCAGGACCCTTACTCACGCCAACGATCCACGACGAGGCCCGCGCCTCCTGGGAAGCACGCTTCAGGCCGCTACCGCGCGCCAACCCCGGCCCCCGACCTTCCCCATCCAACGCCCGCACGTCGTTAGCAGCGTTCTTTTGTCGATCGGCTTGGTCGCGTAGTCGTCGCAACCCGCTTCGAGGCACTTCTGCCGATCTTCCTGCATCGCGTGAGCCGTCAACGCCACGATCGCTAGACCGCTCGCACGCTCGCGCAGCGTCCGCGCCAGCGTGTACCCGTCCATCTCTGGCATCTGCATGTCCGTCAGCAGAAGATCAAACGTCCTCCCCTCCCTCGCCGCCTCGTCGATCATCCGCAACGCCACCAGCCCGTTGCTCACCGTCTCCACCTCTGCACCCGCGCGCCTTAGGTAGAACGAAACCAGACGCTGGTTTTCCAGCCCGTCCTCCGCGAACAGAATGCGCCCCGAGAGCACTGGCAGTTCACCACCACCCGATGACACGCCGACCGAATCATCGACCGAACCCGCCATCTTCGCGCCCACGACCTCGACCAGCGGCAGATCCAGCCGAAAGCACGATCCCGTCCCAGGCTCGGTCCGCACCAGCGTCACCAACCCGCCCATCAATTTCGCCAGCCGACGACAGATCGTCAAACCCAGCCCGCTGCCACCATACCTGCGCGTCACCGTCGTGTCCGCCTGACTGAACGGCAGGAACAGCTTGCCCGCCTGCTCGGCCGTCAACCCGGGCCCGGTGTCCAGCACGTCGATAACAAGCCTCCGGTCGCCGCTCTCCCCACCACCCCCTCCACTCTCCGCGCGCACGCTCACCGTCACACTCCCACGCTCCGTGAACTTCACCGCGTTACCCACAAGGTTCATCAAGATCTGACGAAGACGCGTCGGATCGCTCATCACGCGGTCCGGGATCGGCGTCTCGAACCGCACGCGAAGATCCAAACATTTCCCTGCCAATATGGCACGATTCAGGGACACCACCTCCAGAAGCAAACTCTTCACCCGTGTCTCCGCCAGCTCCACCGCCATCCGGTCCGCCTCAATCTTCGACAGGTCAAGGATGTCGTTGATCACCGTCAAAAGGTGTTGACCGGCCGTGCAGATCGTGTCGATCGCCTGCAAACGACTTGAAGGTGCGGCCATCAGGTTCCCGTCGTCACGCAAGAGATCCGCGAAGCCCAAAATCGCCGTCAGCGGCGTCCGAATCTCGTGGCTCATGTTCGCAAGGAACTCGCTCTTGGCCCGGCTCGCCGCCTCCGCCGCACGCATCGACTCTCGCAGCTGACGCGCCGCGGCCACCCGGTCGGTCACGTCCTGGAACACCCCGCGCAAGCCAACAACCTTCCCGCCCTGGAACACCGGCTCACCCTGTGCGCGAACCGAAAAATCCCGCCCCTTGGCCGTGCAAATCTCAAGCTCCAGATCCCACGGCGTCCCATGCTCGATCCCCGCGCGCACCGCCGCCGAGATCCGATCGCGGCTCTCCGTTATATAAAACCCGATCGCCCGCTCCATGCTCATCGGCGTCCCCGGCTCCACCTCGTGGATCTGGTACACCACGTCCGACCACTCCAGCCGATTCGTCGCAACGTCCAGTTCCCAGGCTCCAACCCGTGCGATCGTCCCGGTGTGACGCAACGTCTCCATCGCGGCAGTGATCGCGCGCTCGCTCCGGCCCCGCTCCAGCTGCGTCGAAGCCTGACGAGCCAGACGCACCAGACAGTCCAGCTCGGTCGCCGACATTTCCCGCGGCTTCGTGTCGATCACGCACAGCGTTCCCAGCGCCAGGCCCCCGCGGTCATGCAACGGAGCGCCAGCGTAAAACCGCATGAACGGCGCGCCAGTCACCAGCACGTTGTCCATCGTTCGCGCATCTCGCGTCGTGTCCGAGATCACCAGCGGACCGTCTCCCAGAATCGCGTGCGCACAGATCGCCGAATCTCGGTGCGTCTCCGAAACGCTCAAGCCCACACACGACTTGAACCACTGACGGTCCGTGTCAATCAAAGTCACCAGCGCAATAGGCGTCCCACACAACCGCGAAGCCAGCACCGTCAGGTCGTCAAAGCCGGGCTCGCGCGCGGTATCAAGCACGCCCATCCGGCGTAGCGATTGCAATCGGTCCGCCTCGTGAGGCCCATGCGGCGCGCTCGGCATCTTGCACCATCCTCCACACGACACGACTCAACCGTTCTCGGCCATGTCTAGTCCGAACGTGATCGACCCGAACCTCCTCATGCTTGAACCCGAACAACTGACCACACACCACACGCCCCCTTCGCCCGCCCACACACACCCAAAGCGCGTGGGAAAACACCCGCGGTTTCCCCCGGATCTTTCAACGATCACCCATAACCTCAACGGACTTTCAACTCGCGCTTCAACGCGCTCAAGCCCCCACGCCGACACGCGGAGATCCCCCGCTTCCCACAACGCCGACGGTCATCGTCCCACGCTCGCCCGGCAACGTCACCCCGTCTACCAACGCGCGGTAGATCTCTTCAAACTCCGCCACATGCTCGGGGTAACTCCGCAGCTCGCTCACCGCGTGAACCTCGGCCGCGCTCGGTATCGTCACCTCGCCCCGCACGACTCGCGTGATACACGCCGCCAAAGCGGACGCCTCGCCCGCTGAGAACAGCAGCCCGTTCCCCAAACCCAACCCCAACACCCGATGCAACCGGAAACTCCGCGCCATCCCCTGCCCCATCAACGCCAACCCATACAGCGCCATCAACAAAGAACCCGCAAAAGCCATCTTGCTGTCCCCCGTTCCAATCCAGGCAAACGCCTCCAAATGCAACCCCGCCAACATCGTAAAGTGCGCCGCCACCAGCGGCACCCCCGCCATCGCTCGCGGCAGAAACTCCAGCTTACTCGTCCAGTAAGCGTTCGCCACCAAGCCTAACGCCACCACCACAAATGGAATAAACCGTCCGTTTATCACCGGCGAATACGCCGCCCCCCAAGCCCGCCCCGCGTCATAAGAAAACACAACCGCCAAAGCCAGAAAGCCAACGACCCACGAAGCCGCAAACGCCCATTGGTTCTGCAACCGCATCGCCAGGAAAGCCAACACGGCACATTCCACCGCCCACGCCAGCGTAATGC